>Ga0075421_100001424_pt1 | contig 27917 bp, 28 predicted proteins | sample SoiMetdeltSBSDD5_FD_75292 | JGI IMG/M metagenome (GOLD analysis project Ga0075421, IMG submission 75292) | Bulk soil microbial communities from a Populus tree surrounding site in Tennessee, USA - Soil MetaG P. deltoides SBSDD5 | ecosystem: Environmental > Terrestrial > Soil > Tree plantation... | reverse complement strand
CACGACCGGCTCCGCCTTGGGCTTCACGACCGGCTCCGCCTTGGGCTTCACGACCGGCTCCGCCTTGGGCTTCACGACCGGCTCCGCCTTGGGCTTCACGACCGGCTCCGCCTTGGGCTTTCGGCGTCACGATCGCCTGGACCGACTGCGCCACGCCCTCCAGGTTCTCCTCGTTGCTGATGCCGAGCGCCACGCGCACGTGATAGTCCCAGGCCTTGGCGACCAGACAGATGGCGCCGCACTTGGCCTGCAGAATCGCCTGGAAGCCCGGATCGTTCGACACCGACCGCCCTGCCCGCTTGGTCATGCCGAACGCAGTCAGCCTGGCGCTTTTCAGGGCGGGCACCGTGCCGAACAGCTCGGTGTCGGTAACGTTCGCGCCCGGATAGCCGCCCTCGATGTAGTCGAGGCCCAGCTCGTCCAGCGTCTTGATGATCAGCCGCTTGTCCTCGAGCGAGAAGTCGACGCCGGTCGTCTGCGCGCCGTCGCGCAGCGTGGTGTCGAACAGGTAGAGCCTCTCCTTGGTCATGCCCGTGTACCTTGCGGCCTGCGCGACGCGATCCTCTCGGTTGTTGGTGCTCGACGCTCCGCGTAACGAGCCGAACCTGCAGGCGCAGCGCCTGCGCCCGAACGGACGCGCAGCGTCGTATCGAACGGGTAAAGTCGCGCACGGGTCATGGCAGCTTACAGGTATCCGAGGAAGCGGGCGGCAAAATACGCCGCGCACACCAGCACCACGCCCTTAAGGATCGGATAATAGTAAGGGTGCTCGCGAAACGGCGGCCGCGCATTGGGATCATTGTTGGTCATACTGGCCTCGCCAATGTCGTCATCCCCGCGCAGGCGGGAACCCAGGTCACATCTCCACAAGAGATCGAGCGCCGCAACACGCTGTCATCCCTCGAGCTCATCCCGGGGGTCCCGGCCATCCCTCCATCTGCAAACGCTGAAGCCACTTGAAAGCTGGGTCCTCGGCACAAGCCCGAGGACGACACACGGGGCGCGCTCATCGCTTCACTTCCCAACTCGTCTCGATCTCGCCCGTCGCCGGGTCCTTCGCATCCTTCAGCTGGATGCCCAAACCGGACAGCTCATCGCGGATGCGATCGGCCTCCTTGAAGTTCTTGGTCTTGCGCGCCGCGTTGCGGGCAGCAATGAGCGCCTCGACCCGGGACGCATCGACGTTGGCAGCTGCATAGCCCACAGCAAAGTCCGCCTGCTTCTCGTTGTCGTAGACGCCGAGAAACTGCAGACTGGCCTTCAGCTGTGCCGCCGCCTGCGCATTGCGCTGCGCCGACTTGGCCACGCCATGAATGATCGACATTGCGCTCGGCGTGTTGAGATCGTCCGACAACGCAGCAATCATCTCCGCATGCGGCTCGGCAGCGACAGGCGCCTCGTGCAGGAAGCTGGCGAAATCCATCAGCGTAGAACGCGCCTGCACCAGCCGCTCCACCGTCCAGTCGATCGGCTGCCTGTAGTGCGTACCGAGCATGGCAAAACGGATCACCCGACCATGCCATGGCTGGTTGCCGAATTTCCGCATCGCCAGCAGCTCGTTGATCGTCACGAAGTTTCCGAGGGACTTCGACATCTTCTCGCCCTCGACCTGCAGGAAGCCATTGTGCATCCACACGTTGGCCATCACCGGCGTGCCGTGGGCGCAGCGGCTCTGGGCGAGCTCGTTCTCATGATGGGGAAAGACCAGATCGATGCCGCCGCCGTGGATGTCGAACGTCCGCCCCAATAGGGCACCCGCCATCGCCGAGCACTCGATGTGCCAGCCGGGCCGGCCTGGCGTGGCAATCCCGCACGGCGACAGCCAGGAGGGCTCGCCGGGCTTGGACGGCTTCCACAGCACGAAGTCCGTCGGCCCCTTCTTGTAGGGGGCAACGTCGACGCGCGCGCCCGTCTCCATCTCCTCCAGGCTGCGGTTGGCGAGACGCCCGTAGTCGGGCATGGAGGCCACGTCGAACAGCACGTGCTCCTCGGCGACGTAGGCATTGCCACGGCGCACCAGCGTCTCGATCAGCCGCACCATGTCCTCGGCCTTGTCGGTGCGGCGGATGTACTCGGTGGCGCGCGGCTCATGCGTCGGCGCCAAGACGCCAAGCGCGGCGACATCTTCATGGAACTGCCGCGTGGTCGCCTCGGTGACCTTGCGGATCGCCTCGTTGAGCGGCAGGGTCGGATACTGCTCGGCCGCGCGCGCGTTGATCTTGTCGTCGACGTCGGTGATGTTGCGCGCGTAGGTGACGTGGTCGGCCCCGTAGATGCGGCGCAGCAGCCGGAACAACACGTCGAACACGATCACCGGCCGCGCATTGCCGATGTGGGCATAGTCGTAGACGGTCGGCCCGCACACATACATGCGCACGTTGTTGCGATCGAGAGGTTCAAACCTCTCCTTCTTGCGCGTCAGCGTGTTGTAGAGCGTGAGCGTCACGATATCCCCTCAAGACAACTAGTGTCAGCCTCGCCGCTGGCGGGCGTTTCTCTGTCTCGATGAGGGCAAAGAAAGCAGGCCGCGCCAGCTCCTAGCTAGCTCGTTGCAATAATGCCGCACCAAATGTTGACGGCGGGTGTGCACAGGCCCTGCATGGCGCGCCTTATCGGCGGTTTCCCGGCCAACGTCAAGGCGATGGGATATTGGTCCGAGCGCGATTGACCCCCTGCCGCAACAATCCCATAATTACGCCGGAAAGTTCTCAAGAATCAGCGCCGCTTGGCGCCTGGGGAGGCTGAGATTTTCCAGATGCGCAGGGACCAGCAAACGGACCAGCCGAAGGGCATATGCTCCGAGCGCGGCATGCGGATGCTCGCCATCGCCGGCGCCATGGCCGCCGCACTCAGTTTCTCGTTCGCCGATGCACTGGCGCAAGGTTGGTGGCCCTGGTCGCAGCAGGAGCAGCGGCCCATCCCTCGCGAGCCGCTTCGACCGGGCGGCCCTGGAGGTGCAACCGGACCGGGCGGGCCCGCCGGATCGGGTCAGGGACCCTACCAGCAAGGTCCCTATCAGAACCAGGGACAGCAGGGCGGCTACGGCGCACGCTCGACAAGCAACATCTGCCTCCAGCTCGAGCAACGGCTGGTGGCCGAGACCCAAGGCGGCGCGCAGAACCGCGACCAGCTGCCGCGCCTCGAGAACGACATGCGCACGCTCGATCGCAACTACCAGCAGGCGCAGAACGGACTGACCCGCGCTGACTGCTACGACACCTTCCTGTTCGCCAAGACGCTGCGCAATACCCCACGCTGCAAGCAGCTGGCCAGCGACGTCGAGAACATCAAGCGCCAGCTCGCCGATCTCGATGCTCAGCGCAGCCAGATCCTGGGCACGCGCGACCGCTCCTTCCAGGACGACATCATCCGCGAGCTGGCCCGCAACGGCTGCGGCCAGCAGTATTCGCAGGAGGCGCGCCGGCGCGACTCCTCCAAGAACCCGTTCGCGATGCTATGGGGCGAGGAACCCTCTGAGGCGCCGCGCGGAGGCGGCAATCAGTTCGGCAACCTGCCGTTCGCCACCTACCGCACGCTGTGCGTACGCCTGTGCGACGGCTACTACTTCCCGGTCAGCTTCTCGACCCTGCCCAACCACTTCCAGCGGGACGCCGAGCTCTGCCAGTCGCAATGCGCTGCCCCGGCCGATCTCTTCTACCACCAAAATCCCGGCGGGGCGGTGGAGCAGATGGTTTCGGTCAACACGCAGCAGCCCTACACCGGCCTGAAGACCGCCTGGCGCTACCGCAAGGAGTTTGTGCAGGGCTGCTCGTGCAAGGAAGCCGAATACAACGCGCAACTGACTGGCGACCGCAAAGCCGACGCCCCGGCCACGCCGACCGGCAAAGGCTCAACGGCTCGCCTCGACCCGCGCTAGGCCCGGCGTCCGCCTGACGAGAGCTGCGCATGACGCCCGCCGAGACCATCGGCTCCGACCGAATCGCAGGTCTGATTGACCTGGCGCCCATCGACATCGATGACTTCTCGGCGCTGCGCTACCTGTACGCCAAAACGCTCATCGCGCAGACCGCCGCGTCAGTGTCAGACGAGCAGGCCGCCGCCCTGATCCGGCTGATCTACTCCCCCGCCTACACCGACCTCGTAATGGAGGAAGAGATCGTCGGGGCCTGGCTCGACGGCGAGCTGGTCGGCTCGGCCGCCTGGCATCCCGGCCGCGAACCCGTCGGCATCGCCCGCCTCGGACCCGTATTCGTGCGCCATCCGCGCTTCGGCATCGGCCGCCGCCTGCTGGCGGAGCTCGAGGCACGCGCGCATCGCTCGGGCTTCCGCCAGTTCGCCACCTGGTCCACGATCGAAGCAGTGCCCTTCTTCGAACGCCACGGCTACCAAGTCACCTCGCGCGGCGCCAAGGCGTTCGCGCCGGGCCATCTGCTGCCGGTCACCTTTCTGCGCAAGGACGTGGCATAGAGCGCCCCGGGCACTCAGCCGTAGCGTGTGGCAGGCACCGCACCCAGCACCATCAAGCCGCACGCCGCCGCCAGCGCCCACGTCGGCGCCGCCAGCCCCAGCGCCACCAGCAGCGCCGTCGCCACGATCGGCGACGCATAGGACAGAACGCCCAGCAGCGACACATCGCCGTTCTTCATGCCGATGTCCCACAGCAGGAAGGCCGCCCCCACCGGACCAAGCCCCAGCGCCGCAAGCGCCAGCCAGGCGACGGCGCCATCCGGCCAAATCCACTGCTCAAACAGCCAGCTGCAGATGAAGGCCAGCACCGAGGTCAAAAGACACGGAACCGCGACACTCTCGCTTGGCACCGCCGCGAACAGCCGCGACGCCACCGAATAGCTCGACCACACCAGCGCGCAACCGAACGCCAACGCGAAACCCAGCACGCTGCGCGCATCGGCGGTACCCGCTCCCAGCTTGGGCCACACCAGCAGCGAGGCCGCCAGCAGGCCGAGCAGGGCACCAACCACATGGCTCGGGCGCAGACGGTTGCCCGGCAGCAGCCCCGACAACAGCACGATCAACAGTGCCCACAGCGAGCAGATCAGCTGCGCCTCCGCCGGCGGCGCCAGTCGCAGGGCCGCGAAGTACAGCGAGTGGTAGCCGAACAGTCCGTAGACGCCCAATGCCAGCGAGGCCGGTGTCGGCCGCATTAGGTGCGCCCGCCCTCGCGCCACGGCCGCCAAGGCCACCACGCTGGCCCCGATCGCGAACGCAAGGGCCGTGGTTTCGAACGGCGGGATGACACCCGTCAGCACCGTCAGGGTGGCAAGCGTTGCCCACAGCAGGATGGCCCCTGCGCCCAGTATGGTTGCCAAACCCACCGACACGCGTCCTCTGCTCCCCTGCCCTGCTATCTGCCGCGTTGCACGAATCCGGCCGCAAGCCCTAATGTCCAGTCATGCCGGATGCAATCACCGATACGCTCAAAATCGCCCTCGCCCAGCTCAACCCGACGGTCGGCGACGTGAAGGGCAACACCGAGAAGCTGCGCCAGGCGCGCGCCAAGGCCGCTGCCGAGGGCGCCGATCTCATCGTGCTGCCCGAGCTGTTCATCACCGGCTATCCGCCCGAGGATCTGGTGCGCAAGCCGGCCTTTGCGGCAGCCGCTCGCGCGGCCGTCGAGGCGGTCGCCAAGGACACCGCCGATGGCGGCCCCGGCGTGCTGGTCGGCAGCATCTGGGCCGAGGACGGCAAGCTCTACAACGCGGCGGCGCTGCTCGACGGCGGCCGCGTGCAGGGCGTGCGCTTCAAGGTCGATCTGCCGAACTACGGCGTGTTCGACGAGAAGCGCGTGTTCGACATCGGCCCTATGCCGGGGCCGGTCAGTTTCCGCGGCGTGCGCATCGGCGTGCCGATCTGCGAGGACATCTGGCAGGACGAAGTGTGCGAGTGCCTGCAGGAGACGGGCTCGGAGTTCCTGATCTCGCCCAACGGCTCGCCCTTCGACTGGCCCAAGCCCGACCTGCGGATGAACGTGGCGGTGGCCCGCGTCACCGAGACCAGCCTGCCGCTGCTCTACGTCAACCAGGTCGGCGGCCAGGACGAGCTGGTGTTCGACGGCGCTTCCTTCGTGCTCAACGCCGATTGCACGCTCGCCGTGCAGATGCCGGCGTGGGAGGAGGCGATCACGCTCGTCACCATGCAGCGCAGCAACGGCGGCTGGCGCTGCGAGCAGGGCCTGCGCGCGTCCGTCGACGACAAGGAATCGGCCGCCTACCACGCCTGCATGCTGGGCCTGCGCGACTACGTCGACAAGAATGGCTTTGCCGGTGTCGTGCTCGGCCTCTCGGGCGGCATCGATTCTGCACTGGTCGCTGCGCTTGCCACCGACGCGCTGGGCGCCGAGCGCGTGCACTGCGTGATGCTGCCCTATCGCTACACGTCCAACGTTAGCCTCAACGACGCGGCCGAATGTGCCAAGGCGTTGGGCGTGCGCTACGATATCGTGCCGATCGCTGAACCCGTGGAAGGCTTCAGCAAGGTGCTCGCCAAGCTGTTTGACGGCCGCGCGCCCGACATCACCGAGGAAAACATCCAGTCGCGCGTACGCGGCACAGCGCTAATGGCCATCTCCAACAAGTTCGGCGGCATGGTTGTGACGACGGGCAACAAGAGCGAGATGTCGGTCGGCTACGCCACCATCTACGGCGACATGAACGGCGGCTTCAACCCCATTAAAGACCTCTACAAAATGCAGGTCTATGCCCTGTCGCGGTGGCGCAATGCGCACCTGCCAAAAGGGGCCAAGGGACCGCGCGGCCTGGTGATCCCCGACAACATCATCACCCGCCCGCCGACCGCCGAACTGCGCGACAACCAGACCGACCAGGACTCGCTGCCTCCTTACGAAGTGCTGGACGACATCCTGGAATGCCTGATCGAGAAGGAGATGCCGCTCGCCGACATCGTCGCACGCGGGCATGCGCCCGACATCGTCAAGAAGGTCGAGCGGCTGCTCTACATCGCCGAATACAAACGGCGGCAGGCAGCGCCGGGCGTCAAGATCACGGCCCGCAACTTCGGCCGCGATCGTCGCTACCCCATCACCAACAAGTTCCGCGAACCCCTTTAGCCCGCGCGCCGACGCTGCGGTACCTGCCCCTTGAGGGAGGGCAAGGCGTCCGCGACTTAGGCTGTCGCTTGCGACGGTGCATGTGCTTTGCGGTACCCGCACATCGGGTGAGTACGGCCTTGTTGGCACGCCAGATGCGATGGCTGCGACCAAGCGGGCCGGCCGGCCACCAGTCTCGGGTTGATACACCCCGCCCCGCCATGCCCCGAAATGACAAGCGTACTGAGGACCATGCAATGAAGTCAGCCAACCAGATCCTCGCCGAGAAGCTGGCCGCTAAGGAGCTGGAGGTCGCCGATCTGCTGGTGGTGAACGAGCAGCTCGAGTTACGCTTGTTGGCAGTATCCAGCGAAGCGGCCGCACTGAGGCAGTGCCCGGCCCATCCGGTCGCCATGCGCCGCATCGACGGCGAAGGCGACGAGGTCAACGGCGCCGCGCTCTGGCACTGAAGCTACCCCGGTGAGGCCTCGCTCAGGGCTGTTCGCGATCGTAATAGTCGACCGTGGTCTCGGCCCGAAAGATCTTGTGCAAGCCCGGCTCGCCCCGGCGCCCGGTCACGAGCGAAACCTTTCCCGAATCGGGGTACTCGCACACGTCGATCTCGGCCAGTGTCGATAGCGACAGGTATCGCATATCGGTCTTGCCGGTATTGATGATCTGGTGCGCCACCTCCGGCCCGCCCGTCGGACAGGCAATGACATCGTGCTTGCGGATCGGATAGCGCTTGTCGCCGAACCTCAGTTCACCCTCGCCTTGCAGGATCAGAAACATCTCCTCTTCGCCGCGATGCACGTGAAACGGACACTGCACCTTTCCGGGCGGCAGCACTGTCAAGTTGTAGCCGAGTTGCCGGGCACCGATGCCCGCGCTGAACAGCGCGCGCTTTGACGTGTAGACGCCGTTCGCTTCGATGTCCTCGAACGCGGCGATGTCGTCGAGGTTGATGATCGGCTTCATGACGCGGGCCTCCTCAATGGTACGTTGCTTTGCAACGCACCTTGCTTGGCAAATATGGAGGAAGCGCGGGTAAGTGCCTGCGGTTTTCTTGCCTCTCAAGGAGGCAGCGCCACGAGCCCAGCTCGCCAATAACGAAGCGACTATCGAGTGCGACAGCGCGCCAGCGTCGATGGCGTTGCTGCAGCGGGTGTCTGGCATATGCCGCGGTAGGGCACCGCCAACGCCCCGGTCGCACCTCTAACCAGCCCAACCTAGCAACTGTTTGTGCTCGCGCTCGGCCGCTTGGATTGGCCCGCTGCCGGCGCAGGGTGAGCGCCGCCAGACCTGGGCATCAAAACCGGTTCGGAAGATCCGACGATCGCATCTCGCGCAGGGCCGGGCCGCGTGCCGGCGCCCGAGCCGAGGCATAGCCACCGCCTTCCGATCCGAAGCGATCCCACGTGACCGTAACCGGTGCCCCGATCGGCACGCGCGGATAAAGGTCCAACACATCCTGGTTATACATGCGGATGCAGCCCTTCGAGACGGCCGTGCCGATCGTCCAGGGCGCATCGGTGCCGTGAATTCGATAGGTGCTCGCGCCCAGATAGAGCGCACGCACACCCAGCGGATTCATCGGATGTCCGCCCGGCACCCAGCGCGGCAGCCGCGGATTCTCCGCCACCATGGTCGGCGTTGGTGTCCAGGACGGATTGACCCGCTTGTTCGTCACGGTCGTGGCCCCTTCCCAGCGATCCTCCTCGCGGGGAATTGCGATCGGATAGCTGATGGCCTCACCCGGCGCATGCACGTAGTACAACCGCCGGTCACCGAAGCTCACCACAATGTGACCCGGCTGGTATTGTGGACTGAAGCGGACAACCTCTTTGCCGCTGGAGGCCACATCCTCCTTGCCACCCCAATCCCAAAACAGCTGGGCGCTGGCGGGGACAGCCTGCCAGGCAAATGCAAGCGCGGCAAACAGGCGAATTCGTATCAGGCGTGTGCCAAGCTTCATGGCAGAGTTCCCGTTGCTTTCGATGCCCACCGCCGGATCAACCCCTTCAGCGACAAGCAGGTTCCACTGCGTCCTGTGGATAGAGTGGGGCAAAAGCATGGTGGCTGGGCTCTACTTGAGTTTTTTCTGTTCGCATAGTGGTCTGCCGACACAGCGCCAGAGCGTCGGTTTTCCAGGAACAACCAAGGCAACCGCCTGCAGGACGGCGCAGTCCGATGCCAGGCCCATCGGATCAGCGAAGCCGCACATGCAACCGGCGGTCGGGCGAATCGCCAACGCCGGAGCCCTTAACCCACAGGCCCAATGCGAAGAAGTCAAAGACCTTTGTGGCTGGGAGCATGGCTGCAGCCGACAAGCGGTTGGCGCAATGGCGCCAAGCCAACCCCAACGCCAAAATCGTCCACCAGCAAAAGCCCCTTTCTGGAGTTGTCTGGGAGGGCTCGGGTCAGACGCAAACCCCCATGCCAATCGTCTCGCTGTCGATCGACTAGGAGGACTAGTTCCACAACCGCCATGAACCCTTAACCGCGCGGGTTCAGCGCCTGCTCGTGCAGCAGGCAGCGCCGGCAAATGCGCCCATCGCTCCATTCGCCGTAGAGATTGCGCGGCGCGGCTGCGACACATGGTCGGGTTTGCCCGGGTAATAGGTGCGTAGAAAAGCAATGACCTCACCGACCGCCGGCTCTGCGCAGAGCGTCAGGTCCCGGCGGTTGGATTTCTCCCCGCCCCTACGACGCCCCTTTCCGGCTGGCGGCGTCACCGCCCACGCATGAACGAGATGCAGCTGATTGCTCCGCACAACCAGGTTGAAGTTTTGCTGCAGGGTGTCGGCGAAGAATTTGGAATGCGGGCCGACGATCCGTTTCTGCCGCGGGCAGTAAAGCGCTGGCCAAGTCATGCCGTCGGGCTCGACCTCGATCCGCACGGGCACGATGTTGCCCGGCTCCGACAGCGGTTTGCCCCGGTCGACGGGCGCCGGCTCGCCGCTGACCTCGCCCCGATGGCACAGGTCGCCTAATGCGTCCGTCTCGTTCTTGGCGCGGCAATGCTCGAAGAGCTCGTCATACACCTCCTCCACCACGGTCGAGTACCTTGCATAGCGCACCTGGCAATCCGGGAAATGCACGCGAGCAAGCCAAGTCGCCATGCAGGCACCGCCTTTCCATCGACGCTATGCCGCGCTTGCCCCACCCTGCGGGCCAATATCAACCAGCCCGCTGCCCGGCACCCGGTCGCCGGCCCGGCGCATGCGTTCGTGCGTGAAGGCGTTAGCCCGCCTTGGCGCTGTTGCGCTCGCGCTTGGCGGCTTTGGTCGCGCGCTTCAGCGCGTTGGTCGCCTTGCGCTGCTTGGCCTGGATGCGCTTACGGCGGTTGTCCGACATCTTGGGCATGCTCGTCTCCACGTGCGAAACTGACGGCAACATATAGCGCAGACTTGTCGAAGTCGCGACGTTCCTTGCGCAAGCGCCAGCGTAGTTTGCCATCAGGTGCGCGGCTTCAGCTTCAGATAGCGGCGCAGCGTGAACGGGCGATGCCGATAGCGCATGTCCGAGATCAGCCACGCACCACCCGACTGGTGGAACTCGAAGTCGATGGCGCGGGCCGCGTCGAAGTTCTGGAACTGCGCCCGCACAACGGCTGTGGCTGCGGTCCTGTCCAGCGGCTCGATGGCGAGGTTGCTCAGCTTGCAGTCCTGCCCGTCGATGAAGATGTCGAAATCGACCTGGCTTTTGTGCAGGCGCGTCAGATAGCGGTCGGCGACCGGCTTGTCGAACACCTCGCGCATGAACTTGTCGGTGTAGGGCGGCGCCACATCCGCGCCGTTGCAAAATACGATGGCCCGGTCGTAGATCTTCTTGACGATGTCGGCAGGCGGCGTCTGCGCCCTGGCCTGGCCGGCCGCAAACACCGTCAGAGTGGGCAGGACATAGCGCCAGATGGTGCGCGGCATGCAAGGCTCCCCGCAAGTAGATGAACAGCTCGTCGCGGTTAACCGGGCAGCCGGCCGCACACAAGTGTCGCCTGCCGGCTTGGTATATGCACCCTACCTGCAGCGGAGCTGGTGCAGGCGGTTTGCGTGCCCCCGGCAAACCGCCGGCCATCGCTACGGAGCCGGCAGGGTCGCCGAGAACTGCTTGACCAGCTCATCGGCCTTGCCTTTCTCGACGCCGGCTTTGTGCAGCTGGCCGCGATACTCCTCGATCAGCGCAGTGCGCCGCTGGCTAGCCGAGGGTTGCGCGACGCTGCGCGTCGCCACCACCTCGGCCTTCGGATAGATCCGGCCCATGAAGGCCTTGTCGCCATCCGAGATCTCGTAGTTCGGTCGCACGAAGCAGGGGCTGTTCTGCCCAGCCTTGAAGATCCAGGGCGGCAGGCTGTAGTGCATGATCGACCTGCGGTCGACCTCGCTGGCGTTGAGCTCAGCGGACTCCGAATACGGGATGAAGTTGCTGAGCGCCTTCTCGCGCGACCAGCCGAGCAGCGCCCCATACGCCAGCAAGGCCTCCTCGTGGTACTCCACGCCGCAATTGCCCTTCGGGCTCTGGTGCTCGTGCAGCATGCCGAGCGCATGTCCAAACTCGTGCATGGTGAGCCGGCGCGCCTCCGCCTCGGGGAACGGCAGCTCGTCGCGACCGATGTCGCCAAGGTTCATCGAGTGCGCGACCTTGCGGCTGTTGGTGCCAACCTGCGACCAGTAGCCGGCAGCTGCGCCCTTCTCGACGAAGTCGATCTTGATCGCCTCGCTGTTGTCGCCCTGGCAGGAGCGCGGATTGTCCTTGTCGCCGAAGTCGAGCACGACGTTGGCGTAGTTCATCCACTCGTTTGCGAACTTGGCGACACGCGCGCGTGCCTTGGGCGAGCCGGCGCGGAAGCATACCTTGATCGTCTCGCCGGGCCGCCAGGTGATCGATCTCACGACCACGCCTCGGACGTTGGCACGTGCCGGCGCCGGGATGTCGCCTGGAACGAAGCGCGTCAACGCGGGGTAGCCAGCCGTCCCGAAGGCTGCCGTGCACAGCGGCTCCGGGCCAATCTCGACCTTCTGTTGCGCCATGACTGGAATGGAGGACATCGCGAGTACGAAAATCGTTGCACAACCGAGATGACGCTGCATGTGTGAGACCCCCTGCGTACAAAATTCGGCGCCCAAGGCCGCCACACTATGAGCCGCTACACTATGGGCCGCTACACTGTGGGCCGCCACACTATGGGCCGCTACACTATGGGAAGGGCGCCCGGGACCTGTCAATCCAGGGGCAAGCCCTGCCGCGGAGAACGGCAGGGCAAGCTGGCAGGCGATTGTTTCGCAATGATGGCGCGGCCTATTCCGCGGCGGCGCGCTTGCCGCCGCCCGACCGCTCCGCCTTGAGGTGCTCAGCGATGCGGAAGGCGAGCTCCAGCGACTGCCCGGCATTGAGCCGCGGGTCGCAGCCGGTGTCGTACTGGCGTGCGAGATCGGCCTCCGAGATGCGGGTGGCGCCGCCGGTGCATTCCGTCACGTTCTGCCCGGTCATCTCCACGTGCACACCGCCGGCGTAGCTGCCCTCGGCGCGGTGGATGGCGAAGAACTGCTCCACCTCGCTGACGACGCTGTCGAACGGACGCGTCTTGTAGCCGGTCGCCGCGGTTATCGTGTTGCCGTGCATGGGATCGCATTCCCAAACCACCGTGCGACCAGCCTTTTGCACCGCCCGGATCAGCTTGGGCAGATGCTTGTCGATCTTGCTCGCGCCGAACCGGGTGATGAGCGTGAGACGCCCCGGCTCGTTCCTTGGGTTGAGGATGTCGATGAGACGCAGCAGCTCGTCCTCCTCCAGCGATGGCCCGCATTTGAGCCCGATCGGATTGACGATGCCGCGGCAGAACTCGACGTGCGCACCATCCGGCTGGCGCGTGCGGTCGCCGATCCACAACATGTGACCGCTGGTAGCGACATGGGAGCCGGAGCTCAACAGCTCGTCACGCCGGGTCAGCGCCTGCTCGTAGCTAAGCAGCAGCGCCTCGTGGCTGGTGTAGAAGCTGGTGGTGCGCAGAGCCAGCGTGTTCTCCGCCGACATGCCGAGTAGGCGGTTCACCTCCACCGTGCGCTTGATCTCGTCGGCCAGATCGTCATAGCGCTTCTCGACCGGCGTGCCTTCCATGAACTTCAGTTCCCAGCGGTGCGCGTTGTCGAGCGAGGCATAGCCGCCGTCGAGAAGCGCGCGCAGGAAATTGAGCGTCGCCGCCGACTGCCGGTAGGCCTGCAGCTGACGTTGCGGATCGGGAATGCGCGCCGCGGGCGTGAACTCCGGACCGTTGACGATGTCGCCGCGGTAGCTCGGCAGCTCGACGCCGCCCTGCTTCTCGGTGGGCGAAGAGCGCGGCTTGGCGAACTGACCGGCCACGCGCCCTACCTTCACCACCTGGCTGTTGCCGGCGAACGTGAGGATCAGCGCCATCTGCAGGAACAGCTGGAAATAGTCGCGGATGTAGTCGGTCTTGTGCTCCTTGAAGCTCTCGGCGCAGTCGCCGCCTTGCAGCAGGAATGCATGGCCGCCCGCCACGTCGGCGAGTTTGGCCTTAAGGTCCTGCACCTCTTTAATAAAAACCAACGGCGGAAAATTGCGCAGGTTGGCGGTGACGTCCTCGAGGGCGGCCGGATTGGGATACTCCGGCACCTGGACGATCGGTTTCGACCTCCAGCTGTCTGGCGTCCACGGCGCGGGCATGACCACTACTCCTCGGCGACATGCCCGCGCACCGACGGCGCAGCCGGCCGGCGGGCAGGAAGTCCACATTGTCCGTTTGCACTGGTGTCCTGAGGCCGGGCTTATAGGCGAAAGCCGCGCTCACCGCCAGTTTACCGGCGCCACATTGCCAAGCCCGCCGCCTTGCCGCATAAGTTGACGTTAACGTCAACTTATGCCGAGAACCGCACGATGCTCGATGTGTCCGATCGCCCCGCCGCTGCCGCCGCTGCCCTCAGCTTGAGGCTGACCATCGCGGCTGCCGACGGCACGCCGCTCGCGGCTAGCCTGTTCGAGCCCGCCCGGCCGACGCCAGACGACGCCCCGCTGATTGCGATCGGCGCTGCGGCCGGGGTGCCCAGCCGCTACTACGCACGTTTTGCCACCTACCTGGCCGACCTCGGCCATCCCGTCCTGACGTTCGACTATCGCGACATCGGCCTGTCGCGGCGGGGTTCGCTGCAGGGCTCGCGCACGCGCATGCGCGACTGGTGCACGCGCGATACGCCCGCCGTGATTGACTGGGCCGTCCGCACCTACCCGCGCCGGCCGCTGCATTGGATCGGCCACAGCATGGGCGGCTTTGCCACCGGCCTGGCACACAACAACACGGCCATCGCCCGCCAGCTCAATATCGGCACGCTGAGTGGCTACTGGCGGCTGCTGACCAGCCCCGAGCGCTACCGCGTCCGCGTCCTGATGGGCGTGGTGGCGCCTGTCGTCATTCGGCTGGTCGGCCACCTTCCCGGCTGGATGATGGGCGGCGAGGACATGCCAGGCCCAGCCTTCCTCGAATGGACCCGCTGGTGCATGGATCCCGAGTTCTTGTTCGGCGATCCGACGCTGGCTGAAGTCGCATACCTCGCCCAGTTCCGTGCCCCGATCCGCTTTGCCCAGATCGAGGACGACATCTGGGGCACGCCCGCCGCCGTCGCGCACATCGCCAGTCACTTCACCGGCAACACCGAGCGCTCGACCTGGCCCATCCGCCTTGCCGACACCGGCGCCAAGCGCATCGGCCACCACGGCTTTTTCCGCGATCAGTTCCGCGCCACGCTTTGGCCGGCCGCATACGCTTGGCTGGTCAACGAGACGTGACCTTCATTCCCTCTCCCCATCCTTTCCCGGGAGAGGGGATAGGGCATCCCCGCCGCTATGGTGCACCGACGATTCATGCCACCATGCCGGCATGCCGCTCAAAGACCCGTCCTTCACCATCGGCATCGAGGAGGAATACCTTCTCGTCGAACGCACCAGTCGTGACCTGGTGCGCGACATGCCACAAGGTCTGTTCGAGGCAGCCAGCCAGGCGCTTGGCGATCAGGTGGCGCGCGAGTTTCTGAAGTCGCAGATTGAGGTCGGCACCAGCGTGCATCGCGGTCCAGCGGCGGCGGGCCAAGAGCTTGCCCAGCTACGCCAGGCGATCGCTGAGGTGGCCGCTGCCTACGATCTCGCCCCGATCGCGGCATCAACACATCCCTTTGCCCGCTGGAGTGTCCAGGAGCCGACCGAACGCGAGCGCTACCAATCGCTCGCCCAGGACCTGGCCGGCGTCGGACGCCGGCTGGTCATCTGCGGCATGCACGTGCACGTCGGCATCGAGGACAACGAGTTGCGCATCGACCTGTTCAACCAGGCGCGCTACTTCCTGCCGCATCTTCTGGTGCTGTCCACCTCCTCGCCGTTCGCCGAGGGCGAAGACACCGGCCTCAAGAGCTACCGTCTCGCCGCCTATCAGGAATTGCCACGCACCGGCATGCCCGGCCGCTTCGAGGGCTGGGCCGAGTACACCCAGACCGTCGACCTGCTGGTGCGCAATGGCGTCATCGAGGACGCCACCAAGATCTGGTGGGACCTGCGGCCGTCATCGCGCTTCCCCACGCTGGAGATGCGTGTCACGGACGTGTGCACGCGGCTCGAGGACGGCGTGTGCGTCGCCGCCATGTACGTGTGCATCCTGCGTATGCTGTTCCGCCTGCGCCGCTCCAATCAGACCTGGCGCACCTACCCTCTGTTCCTGCTGGCAGAGAACCGCTGGCGCGCCCAGCGCTACGGCGTAAAGGGTACGCTGTTCGATCTCGGCAAGGGCGAGCTGGTGCCGTTCGGCGACCTCGTCGAAGAGCTTCTGGCCATGCTGCGCGAGGATGCCGAGGCACTCGGATGCGTGGCCGAGATCGAGCACGCGCGCACCATCGTCGCGCGCGGCACCAGCGCCGACCGCCAGGTCACGCACTACACCAAGTTGCTGTCGCAGGGCATTTCGCCGCCCGATGCGCTCAAGGGCGTGGTCGATCACCTGATCGCGGAAACCGCCGCCTAGACCGCGGCCGCATCAGCGCCAACGATCGTCAGCTCGCTTCCAGCAGCCCGACCGGGCCCGGTGCGACCACCTTGTTGCGGCCGAGGCGCTTGGCAGCATAGACGTTCGCATCAGCCTCATTCAGCAGAGCCTGTGCGCCCGCCAAATCCCGCGGCATCACCGCAGCAACGCCAATGCTGACCGTGACGCGGCCGGTGTGCACCGTAGGATGAGGAATGTTCAGGTCCTCGATCGCCACCCGGATGCGCTCCGCCAGCTCGGTCGCCATGGCGGCCGTGGCATGCGGCAGCAGCACGACGAACTCCTCTCCGCCATAGCGAGCCGCCTGCCCCCAATCGCCGTTTGCGGCTTTTGCGGCCAGGGCCAGCGTCCGCGCGACCGCCCGCAGGCAGTCGTCCCCCTCCAGATGTCCGCGCGTGTCGTTGAACAGCTTGAAGTGATCCACATCGATCATGAGCAGGGCCAAGGGACGCTGCAGTTTTGCGGCGCGGCGCCATTCTACCTGCAGGTCGGCATCGAACCCCCGCCGGTTCAGGAGGCCCGTCAGTCCATCGGGCCGCGCCAATGCCTTCAGGCGGCCATTTGACACACGCAGCTGCCCCTCGCGCTGCGCAAGCGTGGTGGCCATGTCGTCCATGGCTGCGGCCAGGCGCGAACTCGGCAGTCCACGACTTGTCGCTAACGCGCACGCCGACCTCGCCTCGGCCAACACGTTGCGCCGTCGCCGCAAGCGCCCGGATCGGACGCACGATCAACCACTCACCGCCGAACCAGACGGCCGCGAACAGGAGCACGCTGATTGCAGTTACGGCCACGTAGGCAATCGTTTCCTCGGTGTCCACGTGGCGCAAAATCGCCGCCTCGTCGAGGCCCACGGCAAAGCGCGTCTCGATGTCGGGCAGCTTCACGAAACCGAACACGCGCCGAACGCCATCCAGGCCGCTTTCCGTGACGGTGCCTTCAGTCCGCAACAGCAGGTGCGTGACAAGGGGGTGATCAAGATAGCTGCGGCCAACCCATTTTTGCGGCTCGGGATAGCGCGCGAGCACGGTTCCCGCCCCGTCCGTCATGAGCACGACGGTTCCAGGCCGGCTGGCAGCCGCCTGGGCCACGCGGCCGATCCAGCTCAGATCCATCAGGGCAACGAACACCGAGTCGGGCTGCCCTTTGGATACGGGCTCGGCATAGGTGGCGAACACGTTGGGAAAATAAGGCGGCGTCCTACGCAGTAGTCGCTGACAGCGAACCCGCCCTCCTGCATTGCCCGCTGAAAATGTGCGCGGTCGGAGATGTCGAGACCGATGGAAGCCGGCGTGCCCGCGCAAAAGATGCGCCCATGCGTGTCCGCGATGACGAAACTCTTGGCCCATTGCAACCCCGACAGCGCATCGGCCAGGAAGCTATTGCAGGCGGCGTGCTCGTTGCGATACTGCGGATAGATGCGCGCCAGGAACTCCAGGGAAGCCCGCACCGCGTCAAACACGTCTTTCTGGCTCTCGGCGCCCTGACGAGCCAGATTGAACACCTCGCGGTGCGCCACTTCGATGCGCTCCGCCCGATCGGCCTCCTGGCGGCGCATATTGTTGAAGACCAATGGCGCAACAGCCAAGAGCGCGAACGCGATGACCCGGCTGCGGATGCTGAGCGTAGGCCTCGCGGATCTCCGGTCTTGCCGCCGACGGTCGTTCTCCATGGCGATGCTCGTGCGTTCTCCCTAGGGGAGACGATAGGCTCGCTTCCTTAAGCGCGCATCGGCAGCAGGAGGGGATTTTGCGCAATTGCTCAATGTGGAATTAATTGGGCAGCGCACTCGGTTAGGATCGCTCCGGCTTGAAACGCCTCGCCCCGCTCGAGGTCTCGCGCCGCAGCGCCAAACCCGTTCCGGGCCTCAGCCGGGGCGGCCGGCGCCACCTTCGCTACCCAGCTCCTTGCGCCTGCGCCGCGCGCGCCGCGCCAGCATGTTGAGGCATTCCACGCCCACCGAGAAGGCCATCGCCGCGTACACATAGCCCTTGGGCACATGCGCACCGAAACCGTCGGCGATCAGCACCATGCCGATCATTAGCAGAAAGCCCAGTGCCAGCATCACCACGGTCGGATTGGCGCTGATGAAATTCGATAGCGGCGCCGCCGCCACCAGCATGACCAGCACCGCCACCACCACCGCGATGACCATGATGGGCAGATGCGGCGTCATGCCGACGGCGGTGATGATGCTGTCGATCGAGAACACCAGATCGAGCATGACGATCTGGCCCATGGCCGCGGCATAGCCCAGCGTCTCCTGCCGGCGATTGAACAGATCGGGAGCGGGATCGGGGTCGACGCGATGGTGGATCTCCTTGGTGGCCTTCCACACGAGGAACAGGCCGCCGGCGATCAGGATCAGATCGCGCCAGGAAAGATCGTGACCGAATACGCTGACGATCGGCGTGGTCAGCGTGACGATGATGGCAATGGTGCCGAGCAGGGCGAGCCGCAGGATCAGCGCAAGTCCGATGCCGACCCGGCGCGCGCTGGCGCGCTGCTCCTCGGGCAGCTTGTTGGTCAGGATGGCAATGAAGATCAGGTTGTCGATGCCGAGCACGACCTCCATCGCGATCAGCGTCACCAGCGCCACCCAGGCGGTTGGGTCGACAGCAAGGGTCAGAAGGGAGTCCATGACGGCGAGGGTATCTCCATGCTCGGGGCTGATGCCCACAGTGCACGGCCCCGCCGCAAATTGCCAGTTAGAGGATAAAAGCAGCCGGGGATGGCCTCAGGCTAGGCCAGCAGGGTGCGCAACGCGGGCAGGAATTCGCGATAATGGTCGATCACCACATCGGCCCCGAGTTCCCGCATGGGCCGCGGCGTGTAGCCGAAGCTGACGCCGATGCACGGCACGCGCGCGGCGATCGCCGTCGCCACATCGACCTCGCTGTCGCCCACCATCACCGCCCGCCCGATACTGCCGCCGGCTTGGGCGACGGTGCTGCGCAGATGCCCGGGGTCCGGTTTGAATACCGGGAACGTGTCGCGGCCGGCGATGGCGCCGAAGCGACCCGCGAGCCCCAGCTGTTCCAGCAGGGACCGTGAAAGCGCCTCGAACTTGTTGGTGCACACGGCGAGCCGCGCACCCTTCTGCTGGAGCGCCTCGAGCAGCTCGGGAACACCGTCGAACGGCCTGCTCAACGCTGCGACATTGGCCGCGTAGTAGGGAAAGAACAGCTCGTGCAGCCGCGTGACCTCGGCCTCGGGCTTGCCGATCCCATGCAGGCGCAGGCCTTCCTCGATCATCGCCCGCGAACCGCGGCTGATGAAGGGATGCAGAGCCTGCGGCGATATCGGCGCCAAACCGATTTGCTCAAACACGTGATTGGCCGCCGCCGCCAGATCGGGCGCCGTATCGACGAGAGTGCCGTCGAGGTCGAAAACAATGGTGCAGTCGTTAAGATCGGGGTGCATCGCGTTCGCTTGGGATTGCAAGGCGCGGGCGCAACCTATTGCGGTTTCAGCGTCCTGTCACCGCCCGTCTCGGATTGGCGCGCCTGCGCAGATCGTCACGCATCGCGCATGCGTGCACACCATGCCGGCTCACCTGGCCGCACACTTGGCCATGCGGCTTTGGAATTTGTGCGTCGGTCGTTGCGAGCAAGCAACGCCGAATGCGGGTTTGGCACCTCTCGCCGGGTTTATGCCGCACTGTCCCCTCACTTCTGACCAATGCAGCTGGCATGCAGTTCGCGAGGGCGGATCTCCGTTTCAAATCGCAGCTTAGCCGAGTGTGTTGCCATGCGGCCGTTGCAGTATGTGCGTTCGATGCTCGACGTGCACATAGGCTTTGTATGCCGCGCGACCGTCGCGCTCGTGGCGCTGTGCGGCGTCTCCGCGACGAGCGCTCATGCTCAGTCGTCCAACATCTGGACGCGCTCCATCCTGGATGAGGTGCGCCTCGGCGTGCTGGCACATGACATCGAGCCAACCCCCAACGAAGACGGCATCGACTTCAATGTCGAGCTGTTGTTCAAGCGGCCGGCTGCCGTCTACCGTTCCTCGCTGGCCAACATTCTCCTGCGCCCCCGCTTCCACATCGGCGCGTCGGTCAACTCCAGCGGTGATACCAATCAGCTCTATGCCGGTCTGACCTGGGACCTTCCGCTCGCGCCGAAATGGTTGTTGGAGGTGTCCTTCGGCGGCGCCCTGCACGATGGCCCGACCGACGGCACCGGTGGCTTCTCGTACGGCTGTGCGTTCAACTTTCGCGAGTCCATCTCGCTCGGGTACCAGGTGTCGGAGCGCTGGCGGGTGTATGGCACCGTCACGCACTTGTCGAACGCCGGTCTGTGCGACTTCAATAGCGGCCTGACGAGCGCCGGCCTGCGCTTCGGCTACAAGCTGAATTGACCCTCCTGGCGCCGTTGCCGCCCATTTCCGCACCGCAAACGGCCGTTATCGCAAAGCTGAAGCGCAGGCGGCGGCTTGCTTGCGCCGATACGCGGGCCTACACAGTCAGCAGCATCGAGACGGGCGCAAACCCAAGCGGAGCTGCTCATGGACAAGCCGACTATACTTGCCAAGAACCAGTGCTACCTCGACGGCCAGTGGGTCGGCGAGCCCAAGCTGCCGGTCACCAACAAGGCCACCGGCGACATCATGGCCCGCGTGCCCGAGTTCGGCGAGGCGGAAACGCGCGAGGCGATCGCCGCCGCCAACCGCGCCTTCCCGAAATGGTCCAAGCTGCTGGCCAAGGAGCGCTCCAAGCTGGTGCGGCGCTGGTACGACTTGATCGTCGAGCACGCCAACGAGCTGGCGCTGCTGCTCACCAACGAGCAGGGCAAGCCGCTGGCCGAAGCCAAAGGCGAGATCCTGTACGCGGCCGGCTTCATCGAGTTTTTCGCCGAGGAGGCCAAGCGCATCAACGGCGAGACCATCCCGACTTTCAAGTCGGATGCTCGCATCGTCGTGATCAAGCAGCCGGTCGGCGTGGTCGCGGCAATCACACCGTGGAACTTTCCGGCCGCCATGATCACCCGCAAGGCCGGCCCGGCGCTGGCGGTCGGCTGCACGATGGTGCTCAAGCCCGCCTCCGAGACCCCGCTCACCGCGCTGGCGCTGGCCGCGCTAGCCGAGAAGGCCGGCATCCCGAAGGGCGTGTTCAACGTCATCACCGGCAAGGCCAGCGTGATCGGCAAGGAGCTGACCTCCAACCCGGCCGTGCGCATGCTCACCTTCACCGGCTCGACCGAGGTCGGCCGCACCTTGATGGCGCAATGCGCGCCGACCATCAAGAAGCTCGGCCTTGAGCTCGGCGGCAACGCCCCCTTCATCGTGTTCGACGATGCCGATCTCGACAAGGCGGTGCAAGGCGCCATTGCCTCCAAGTATCGCAACGCCGGCCAGACCTGCGTGTGTGCCAACCGCATCTACGTGCAGGACAAGGTCTACGATGCCTTTGCCGAGAAGCTCGCCGCAGAGGTCAAGAAGATGAAGGTCGGCCCCGGCACTGATGAGGGCGTCACCACCGGCCCGCTCATCAACAAGGCGGCCGTGGACAAGGTCGAGGAGCACGTGGCTGACGCCCTCAAAGGCGGCGCGCGTGTCGTTCTCGGCGGCCAACGCCATCAACGCGGCGGCAACTTCTTCGAACCGACCATCCTGGCCGACGTCACCTCTGAGATGATGATCGCGCGCGAGGAGACATTCGGTCCGGTAGCACCGCTGTTCCGCTTCAAGACCGAGGACGACGTGATCGCCATGGCCAACGACACACCGTTCGGTCTCGCCGCCTATTTCTATGCGCGCGACGTCGGCCGGGTGTGGCGCGTCGCCGAGGCGCTTGAATGCGGCATCATCGGCATCAACGAGGGCATCATCTCGAGCGAGGTGGCCCCGTTCGGCGGCGTCAAGGAATCGGGCGTCGGCCGCGAGGGCTCCTCGCACGGCGTGGAGGAATTCCTCGAGATGAAATACCTCCTGATGGGCGGCCTGTAGCGGCGCCCCTCTGCCCATCTTGATGGCAAGAGGGTCCGGGTGAGGGGCAGGCACGGGGTGTTGGAGCAAGCTTCTGCCCTCACCCTAGCTCTCTGCCCACGCAGTGGTGGGGCGAGGCAACAGAGGCCAACATGAGCGCAGATTCCTTGAAGCAGCAGGCCGCCGAGCGGGCCCTCGAGTTCGTCGACAACGGCATGTCGCTCGGCCTCGGCTCCGGCTCGACGGCGGCCAAGTTCGTCGACCTGGTCGGCCAGCGCGTCAAGGCTGGCCTGCAGGTTAAATGCGTCCCCACCTCCGAGGCCACGCGCGCGCAGGCCGAGCGTCTCGGCATCCCGCTCACCAGCCTCGATGACACGCCCTTTCTTGACCTCACGGTCGACGGCGCCGACGAGATCGACGCCCAGCTCCGCCTTATCAAGGGCGGCGGCGGTGCGCTGCTGCGCGAGAAGATCGTCGCTACCGCCTCGCAGCGCATGGTCGTCATCACCGATGCCTCGAAGCTCGTCGTCACGCTCGGCAAGTTCCCGCTCCCCATCGAGGTGGTCCGCTTCGGCCTCGCCGCTACCCGCAACATGGTCGAGGTGCTGTCTGCCGATGCCGGCTGCGAGGGTGAGATCAAGGTGCGGCTCGCCGCCGACGGCAAGCCGTTCGAGACCGACGGCGGCAACCTTATCCTCGACTGCGCCTTCGGTCAGATCGCCGACCCGGAGGCGCTGGAGGATGCGCTGAAGCTGATCCCGGGTGTGGTCGAGAGCGGCCTGTTCCTCGGCATCGCCGATGCAGCCGTCATTGCCGGACCGGATGGCGTCGTCGTGGTCGACCGCGACGCCGACGGCGACGACACCTAAGGCCGGCCACCCGGCGCACCAAGCAAGGAGCAACCTATGCAGCTGCGCGCTCGCATCCTGGCCATTGTTTTGCTCGCCATGGCGTCGCCCGTCGCCTCGGTGGCGCAGACACAGTCACCCGATCCCGACCGTCTGGCGGCCGCCAAAGACATGATGGACGCCTCGCGCGTCGATCGGCAGTTCGAGCAGGTCATCCCGCTGCTGCTCGATCACCTGAAGCAGGGCTTCCGCCGCGTCGCCCCTGATCGAGCGGACATCATCGACAGCGTCTTCGAGCAGATGCAGTCGAGGTTCATCAGCCGCCGCGGCGAGCTGCTCGAGGAGATTGCCGGGCTCTACGCGCAGCGGCTGGAGGCGTCTGAAATGCGGGCGGTGGCCGACTTCTATCGCTCGCCTGTCGGTGCAAAGCTGATCGACGTGCAGCCGCAGATTATGCAGGAGTCGATCCTGGCCGGACAGCGCTGGGGCCAGCGTATCGGCCGCGAGATCGAGGAAGAAGCGCGCCGCGAACTAAAACGGCGCGGCGTCGACTTGTAGCGGCTCAGCGCGGGGGCGCGACGATGGCACTCACTCTCTACTATCATCCGCTGGCTTCGTTCTGCCACAAGGTGCTGATCGCGCTGTACGAGAACGACACGCGCTTCAGCGGTCACATCATCGACCTGATGGATGCGGCCGCCAGCGCACGCTTGTTCGAGATGTGGCCGGTCGGCAAGATGCCCGTGCTGGGCGACGACAGCCGAAATCGGACCATTCCGGAGACCAGCATCATCATCGAGTATCTGGACCAGCACTACCCGGGCCCGCGTCCGCTCCTGCCAACCGGCGACGGCGCGCGCCTCGATGCACGGCTGTGGGACCGCTTCTTCGATCTCTACGTCCAGGTGCCGATGCAAAAGATCGTCATCGACCGCCTCAGGGGCGAGGGTGAACATGATCCGCGCGGCGTGGCAGAAGCACGCGCCTCCCTCGTCACCGCCTACGCCGTGCTGGAGCGGCAGATGGCCGGCAAGAGCTGGGCGATCGGTGAGGACTTCACCATCGCCGACTGCGCAGCTGCCCCGGCCCTGTTCTATGCCGGCATCGTCGTGCCATTCTCCCAGAGTCACCCCAACGTCGCCGCCTATTTCATGCGGCTGTTGGCGCGCCCCAGCTTCAAGCGCGTCATCGCCGAGGCCCGGCCTTACTTCCAGTTTTACCCCTTCAAGGACGAGATGCCGCCATACCTGCTCCAAGCCGGCAGCCCGACCACCTAGCCGGGACCGGTGTTGTTGTCCGCAGCACGAGATGCACGCTTTGATGGCAGCCGAAATGCTTCCATCGCGATCGATCTCCCTCTAAGGGTGTCGCATGGCTGAATTCAACTTCGACCTGTTCGTGATCGGCGCCGGCTCGGGCGGCGTGCGGGCGGCGCGCATTGCCGCGATGCACGGCGCCAAGGTGGCAATTGCCGAAGAATACCTCTACGGCGGCACCTGCGTCGTACGTGGCTGCATCCCCAAGAAGCTGCTGGTGTACGCCAGCCGCTTCCGCGACGAGTTCGAGGACGCGCAAGGCTTCGGCTGGAGCCTGCGCACGCCCTCATTCGACTGGCCGACGCTTATCGCCAACAAGGACAAAGAGATCGAGCGCATCAGCGGTGTCTACAAGAGCAACCTCGAGCGCGCCGGCGTGCATCTGTTCTCGGCCCGCGCCGAGCTGATCGACCGCAACACCGTGCGCATCCAGCCGGGCGATCGCACCGTCCGCGCCAAGACCATCCTGATCGCCACCGGCGGCCGCCCGGTCGTTCCCGACCTGCCCGGTGCCGGCCATGCCATCACCTCCAACGAGGCATTCCACCTCGAGAGGATGCCATCCTCGATCGTGATCGTCGGCGGCGGCTACATCGCCGTCGAGTTCGCCGGCATCTTCAACGGCCTCGGCGCCGAGACCACGCTGCTCTATCGCGGCACCAAGATCCTGCGCGGCTTCGACGAGGACTTGCGCGACAGCCTGACCCAGGAGCTGTTCAAGCGCGGTGTCGACGTGCGCTGCAATGCCCGCATCGCCTCTATCGACAAGGGCTGGTCGAGCCACACCATAACGCTGCAGGACGGCAGCACGCTGGCGGCCGACATCATCATGTTCGCCACCGGGCGCACGCCCAACACGGCCGGCCTTGGGCTGGAGGCGGCCGGCGTCAAGCTCGGCGAACTGGGCGAGATCGTCGTCGACGAGCAGTCGCGCTCCTCGGTCGACAATATCTTCGCCGTCGGCGATGTCACCGACCGCGTCAACCTCACCCCCGTCGCCATCCGCGAGGGCCATGCCTTTGCCGACACGATGTACGGCGGCAAAGCAGTGACGGTCGACCACCAGCTGATCCCCACCGCCGTGTTCGCCACGCCCGAGCTCGGCACCGTCGGCCTGCCCGAGCACGTGGCGCGCGAGCGCCACCCCAAAGTCGATATCTACAAGGTAAATTTTCGCCCGCTCAAGAATACGGTATCGGGCCGTGACGAGCGCACACTCATGAAACTTGTCGTCGACGCCGAGACCGATCGCATCCTCGGCTGCCACGTGCTCGGGCCGGATGCCGCCGAGATCGTGCAGATGGCCGCCATAGCGATGCGCATGAAGGCCACCAAGGCCGACTTCGACAGCACCATGGCCCTGCATCCGAGCGCGGCGGAGGAGCTGGTGACCATGCGCGAGGCATGGCAGCCGCCGGCCGAACCCGCTGCGCAACCCAAGCCCAAGCGCGCCCCCAAGCGAGGCTACGATGAAACGTCTTGAAGGCCGCGTTGCCCTGGTGACCGGCTCCGGTGCCGGCATCGGCGAGGCGATTGCGGCGACGCTCGCTGGCGAGGGCGCCTACGTCTACGTCACCGACGTGGATGGAGCCGCCGCCGAGACGGTGGCTGGCCGGCTCGTCAAGGCCGGTGCATCCGCGCGCGCGCTGGCCGTCGACGTGTCGCGCGGCCAGGACGTGGCTGCCATGATCCGCGACGTCGAGCAGGGCCACGGCCGCCTCGACGTGCTGGTCAACAATGCCGGCCTCAACGTGCGCAGCGACTTCCGCCACCTCTCCGACGCTGACTGGGTCAAGATCCGCGAGGTCAATCTTGACGGCGTGGTGCGGGTCGCACGCGACGGCTTCGGCCTGCTGAAGGCCTCCGGCCGCGGCTCGCTCGTCAACGTCGCCTCCATCATGGCCGAACGCGGACTGCGGCAGCTCACCGCCTACTCAGCGACCAAGGGCGCGGTCGTGGCGCTGACCAAGGGTCTCGCCGTCGAATACGCGCCTTTCGACATCCGCGTCAACGCACTGGCGCCCGGCTTCGTGGAAACTGCGCTCACCAAGCGCGCGCTCGCCAACCCCGGCATCCACAAAGCCCTGCTCGAGCGCACGCTGCTCAAGCGGTTCGGCACGGTGGAGGACATGGCCAAAGCCGTCCTATTCCTCGCCAGCGACGACGCCTCCTACATCACCGGCGCGGTGCTGGCCGTCGACGGCGGCATGTCTGCGGGGCTGTGACATACCTGCACTGCACGTGAATCGGGTGGACGGCCTGCAGGGGCCAGCCTATCAAGCGCGGCTCGCACCACCCATTCAGGCCCATGCGCACCACCGACTGGCTGCTGCTGTTTGCACTCTCGGTCCTCTGGGGCCTTACTTACTTCTTCGGCGTCATCGCCACGCAGAGCGTGCCGCCGCTGACGCTGGTGCTGCTGCGTGTGGCACTGGCCGCCATGGTGCTGGTGCCGATCGTTCACCTGCTGGGCTTTCGCCTGCCCGACAACATGGCCATCTGGCGGTCGCTGGCCGTCCTGGCCACGCTCAACAACATCATTCCCTTCACGCTGATGTTCTACGGCCAACCGTACGTGACGGGCGGGCTTGCCTCGGTCATCAACGCGACCACGCCCCTGTTCACGATCCTCATCGCCCGCATCTTTGCGCACGAGCCGCTGAGCGCCGCCAAGATCGCCGGCGTGCTGCTGGGTCTTGCCGGCGTGGCGATCCTGATGGGTCCTGCCGCTGCCAACATGCACGCGACCAGCCTGCTCGGCATGGTCTGCTTCATCGGCTCATCCATTTCCTATGGCTTCTCGGCCCTGTGGCTGCGTCGCTTCCGCGACACCCCGCCGCTCGTGTCCGCCGCCGGCCAACTGGTCTGCTCGTCGGCCATGATGCTGGTGCCTGCCTTGCTCGAGCGCGCGTGGCTGCTGCCGATGCCGCCGCCGTCGGCTATCGGCGCCGTGCTCGGGCTTGCCGTGCTCTCGACCGCCCTGGCCTACGTGCTGTTCTTCCGCATCAGCGCCACGGCCGGCGCCACCAACGTCATGCTGGTGACGCTGCTAATCCCCGTCACCGCCACCGGGCTCGGCGCCGCCTTCCTGGGCGAGGAGCTGACCGCCCATCAGATGCTGGGCGCTCTCGTCATCGGCTCCGGCCTGCTCACCATCGACGGCCGCCTGCTGCGCTTTGCGCGCGGCGCAATCGCTGCCCGCAGGTTGGGTTAGGGCCAAGCCCGTACCACGGCGCTCCAGCAGGGCTCACTTTGCCGAGGCGAGGCACGCTTCGATCAAGCCGGTGAAGATGCGGTTTCCCGGATGATCGGACGCCGCGAACAGCTCCTGGTGCCATTGCACACCAAGCGCAAAGGCTCGCGAGGGGATCTCAATTGCTTCAATGACGCCGTCGTCTGAATGGGCACTGGCGACTACCGAACGGGACAGCTCACCGATCGCCTCGCGATGGAAGGTATTGACGAGCATGGCGGGCTGCCCGACCACGGCAGCCAGCCTGGAGCCTGCAACCAAAGTAATTTGGTGCAGATAGCCGCGCTTGTCGTGCTCCAGGGCGTTCGGCATTGCGGCTTGCACGTCCGACCACAGGCGACATCCATTGAGGCAGGCGAGCAGCTGCATACCCGCACAGATGCCAAGCACGGGCTTATCGCGCGCCAGATAGCCCTCAACAATTGCCCGCTCGACGTGATAGCGCTCCGACTTCGGTGCTTGCGATGTCTGGCCCCGGAGATACCATGCATCGGGGTATGCAAAG
>Ga0075421_100001423_pt1 | contig 27920 bp, 28 predicted proteins | sample SoiMetdeltSBSDD5_FD_75292 | JGI IMG/M metagenome (GOLD analysis project Ga0075421, IMG submission 75292) | Bulk soil microbial communities from a Populus tree surrounding site in Tennessee, USA - Soil MetaG P. deltoides SBSDD5 | ecosystem: Environmental > Terrestrial > Soil > Tree plantation... | reverse complement strand
GCCCAGTACCTGCAGATGCAGTACTACGAGCGATTCATCAAACTGCTCGTGGATCGCTTGATGGCGGCGAAGCTCCTGACGCAGGCGGAACTGGACAGCGGCCGCGCCGATCCCGGGTCGGCCACATTCACGCCACGCGTCACACCCGCCAATATCGCCGAGCAGCTCGCGCGGCGTCGATCGCTGCGCCGGGACGACGTGCGCATCAGGCCTCGATACAGGGTCGGCCAGCACGTGCGGGCTCGCAATCTCAATCCGGTCGGGCACACCCGCCTCCCACGGTACGTACGCGGTCATCGCGGGACGATCGTGGCCGACCATGGTGTCTTCGATTTCCAGGACACCGATGCCGAGGGTTACACGCTCCCCGACCGGCCGCAGCACGTGTACACAGTCGGGTTCACCGCACGCGAGCTGTGGGGCGACGCCGCCAACGCACGCGACACGGTGCACGCCGAACTGTGGGAGGACTATCTCGAGCGCGCCTGAGCGCGCTGTGTTTCGTCAGCTCGCCGTCTGCAGCTTTGCAAGGCTTCCGGCCACGTAATCGCCGGGCACCGTGCGCGCGGCGATGTTGAGCCGGTTCCAGCCGTTGATGGCCACGACGGCCAGTGTCAGGTGCGCGAGCTCGTCCTCCGAGAACTGTTCCCGCACACGTTCGTAGACCTCGTCCGGGACATGCGTCTCGGAGACGAGCGTGACTGCTTCGGTCCACTCCAGTGCGGCGCGCTCGCGCGCCGAGTAGTACGGCGTCTCGCGCCACGCGTCGAGACCGTAGAGCCGCTGCTCGGTCTCACCGTTCGCGCGCGCATCCTTGCTGTGCATGTCGAGGCAGTACGCGCAACCGTTGATCTGCGACGCGCGCATCCGGACAAGGTCGAGCAGCTTGTGATCGAAACCCGCCTGACGAATCTGCCGTTCGAGGCCGAGCATGGCGTGGACGATTCCGGGGTTCACGTGCATGAGATCGATTCGAGCGTTCATGATGTTTCGCCTCCACTGATAGAGACGAATCAGGAATCATTTTCGTGACACCGGGCCGAGCTCGCAGTCGACTCATCCGCTCCTCTTCCAGACTGCATGCTCGACTGACACGTCCTTGCCTCATTGCAGTGTCGCTATAGTCCGCCATACTGAGCTCGCTGAGTAACGTATGACGACTACGCCATTACGTCGCGGAGCCACGAGCTGTCGGATGTTCTTCGCGTCGAGGAAGGATCGTTGTATCCGGCCTTGCATCGCATGGAGGAGGCGGGCTGGATCAAGGCGCGCGTGATCACCACCGAGCACAATCGCCGTGCCCGTGCGTACGAGGTCACCGTACTGCGGGACAGCTGAGGCTTCGTTTGCTACTGTGTCGGGAGCAGAATCGGCGGTCTTCAGTGAGTCAACGCGTACAGCACGATGTTCGTCGCCAACGCATACCCGTCAGGTGAGAACGCCGCGAAGTACGCCGGATCGTCGCCCTCGCGCTCCATCGAATCGCCGATGTCGGTGTTGTGGGTCATCGCCACCATGATGCGCCGATGGCCATCGGCGATCGCGCGGAAATTGGCATGAGGACTGTCGTTGCCGCGCTCGCGCGGGTCGCTGCCGGGACCGCCCCACGAGAAAATGCTGGGCACCTGCTTGACCTCGGTGATGTTGAACAGCGCGTGCCGGATGGGATCGGGCGAGGCCACGTCGACAATCGGAAACTCCGGCAGGACGCGCGTGATCAACCTGGCCCATTGATCCCACGCTCGTGAACCCCAGAAGTCGTCCACCCAGAGGAAGCCGCCCTTCAGCAGGTACTCACGCAAACGCTGCACTTCCACGTTCGACAGCGCCGCTGTGCCGACGTCCGACCCGATCAGTATCGGACACTCGAACAACTGATCGTCGGTGAGCCGCACGACCCAGTAGTTGAGATCGCTGCCGCGCCGGCTGACGCGAATATTGGTGAATTCCGAGATTCGCGTGAGAAGGTTGATCTCGCCAAACGGGTAGTCGGTGCTCCACCCGATTCCGCTCGGCTCCGACCGATCGCTGCGGAACATCCACTTGCAGACGGTGAATCGACCGTCGTTGAAGTCCTTGGGCGGAACGCGAATGCCGGCGCCGGCGCCTTCGAAGACACCGAACCGTTGCGCCAACGACACCGCTCCGCTGATGACGACGAGTGCAAGTCCGACGGCGATGCCAGCACGCAAGCGCGGCATGGATGGATCGTAGCCCAAGCCACCTCCTGCGAGGCGTTCTTGTTGTGACGTATCGAGTCGACGGGTGCGTTGAGGAGGGAAACCGCTATTCCGTCTGCCGACGTCAATGACTCTCTTCGACTCCCGTAGGAACTCTGACCAGTCGAGGCGCGGAACGCGATTTCGAATCCACTACCGACAGTCTGCTCGACCTGAATCCCGCTGTATTGGCGGCCAATCGCGCACGACACGTTCGCCAGATCTGCAAGGGAGGCGGAGCCAGCCTGGCGGTTGCGACGTAGGCTTCAATAGGAGTGGCACCTTCCAACGCGCGAACCGTAGCCGGATCGGCGGCAGGCGCTGAGGCAGCGTTGCGGACCGCGAGTCGCAGGAATCGACGATCGGTGTAGCCACCAATTGTGCTCGACGCGAGAAAGCTGCACAGGAACAGCGCACATGACTGTGGCCAGGTCAGATCAGTGGTCGCCAACGAGACAGCATTACCAGTAAGAATAATAATTGTCAGCAATTCTCCCGCGGCGATCCCGATGACGACATTACCAATGAGACCAATATGCGGAAGAGGCCGACGGCCCCCCACGTCGATCAGCTTCGGCCAGACATGCTTCGAGCCCGACATGAGGCCATACAAAAGCCCACCAATGGCGCCGATTGCTACTGTCCAGGTGTTCATCACATCCCCGCTCTCGGTTTGACACTCCGCCCGTGGCGTTCCGTAAAACGCGCGGCAGACGCTTTTTGTACATGCCGTGCTCGTGACGAGCCGTCCTTGCTAATGAGCACAGCGATTGGGACAATTTGTTGTGTTCCGGAGGCCCTTTCATGAAACTCAGCAACGCGCAAGCCGCCCGGTCGACGGTCACGCGGGAACTGTTACGTAGAGCGCGTGCCGGCGAGAGTCAGGCGATGGGACGCCTGTTCGCGCGCTACCTGCCGAAATTACGTCGCTGGGCGCACCGGCGCGTCCCACAGTGGGCGAGGAGCGCAGCCGACACCGCCGACTACGTTCAAGAGACGGTTCTTCATACGATGCAGAACCTGGATCGTTTTCGGCCAGAGGGCGAAGGCGCGCTGCTCGGGTATCTGCGTCAGGCATTGATGAACCGCGTCCGCGACCAGTTCCGCCGCGCCGCACGACGTCCGGCGTGCAGCGAGCTGTCCGATCGCATGGCCGACGTCGGCGCCTCGCCACTCGAGCTCACCATCGATCGCGATGACGAGCGGCGTTATCGCACCGCCTTGATGCAGCTGAAACGGCTCGATCGAATCGCCATCGTCGCGCGCATCGAACTTGGTTATAACTACGAGCAACTCGCCCTCGTCCTCAAGAAACCGACATCCGAGGCTGCCCGACTCGCTGTGCGGCGCGCGCTCGTCAAGTTGAGTGCCGCGATGCGCCATGCGTGACACTTCTCCCAGCCTCGACGCGCTCGTCGCGGCGATCGCCGACGATGAGCCGATCGACTGGACCGGAGACACCGACGGCAAGACGACGCGCGACGATGTCGTTCGGCAGCTCCGCACGATTGCGGCGCGCCGTGCGCAAGTCGTCGCGCCGGAGAGCAGCCGCCCCGCGCGGTCGGCGCTGGTGTGGCTGTATGCCCTGATCGTCACCGCTGCCGCTGTCAAAACCGGCCTCGTCACATGGAGTCTGGTTGCCGGTGCACTCACCGCCCAGGCTTCTCTCCAGATCGTCACCATGCTGCTCTACGCAACGGGAGGCCTCGCCCTCGTGCTGGGTGGCGGGCGCGATGCACGGGCGCGAACGTTGGGCGCGCTGTTCGTGATCATCGCCTCCTCGTTTGCGAATCGATTTACGCCGCCGGCTGACGGATCGATCGCCAGCGCCCTGAGTGCAGAGCTGCGCCTCTGGCCGCTCGATGCGTTTCTGGCGGCTGCGCTGTGGCTGTTCGTGCGCGAATTTCCGACGCGTTCGCAGCGGCAGCTCGCGCGGAGGCTGGCGAATCAGTTTCTGGCCGTCTCCACGGCTGTCGGGTGCGTGCTGATCACGGCCAACGTGCTGCTCGGACATGGCGTACTCACCGCCGGCTCGCCCATCAGCCAGATTGCAGACTTCTTCGACCGCAACCGGCCGACGCTGGGGTATTGGCCGCTGCTCTTTGGCGTCGCCCTGCCCGCGCTGCCGTATTTGATCTGGAAATCCACGTTCGAGGTCAATGAAACGAAGCAGCGGACGGCCTGGTTCACGGTCGCCGTTGCCCTGGGCATCGCGCCGATCATCGTCGCGGTGATCGCCACGCCATTCGTGCCGGCCCTGCGGAACCCGACAGACCGGGATGTCATTCGCTGGCTGCTCTTCATCCCGCTGATGTCCATCGTCCCGAGCACGACGTATGCCGTCGCCGTGTATCGCGTGCTCGACGCGCACCTCATCGTACGCAGGGCCGTCCAGCATCGCCTGGCCCGCAACGCACTCTGGGTGTTCAGCCTCTGGCCGCTGCTCTACCTCATGTTCCAGGTCTACGCCAGCCGCGATCTGACCATCAGCGAGATCCTCGCGCGTAATCATCCAGCCACGCTCTTGATCGCCCCAGCGGTGGGTCTCTGCCTGCTGGCGTTTCGCGAGCGGCTTCTCGTCGCCGTCGATCGGTGGTTTCTCCGCCACGAGGCCGACTACGCTCAGGCGTTCGTCCGTCTGGACCGCGGATATCGGACGACCAGAAGCCTGCGCCAGCTTGCCGTCTGCCTGCGCGACGAGATCGATCGCGCCATGCATCCACGCGTGCTCGCCGTCCTGGTGGCGAGAGAACCGGCGAGCGCATTTGCGCCAATCGATGGAGATCTCCCGCCGCTGGAGTTTCACTCGATGCTGGTCCAACTGCTCTATTCGATTCGGTCCAGCGTGCAGATCAATCTCGACTCGGCGAGCCCGACGGCGCGACTCCTCCCTGAGACCGATCGGGAATGGTTGATCGAGGCGCAGGTGCACGTGTTGGTGCCGCTGTTCGGATCAGCCGACGCGCTGCTCGGTATCCTCGTGTTGGGTAAGACCAAGGGTGGACTTCCGTATACGAAGCGGGATCTCGCGTTTCTGACCGCCGTTGGCGGGCATACGGGAGTCGTGCTGGAGAATCGTGAGCTCCGCGACGTCGGTCTCGAAGGGGCGGCGCCGAAGGCAGAGACGGTCATCAACTGGTTCAACGAGCCCGGCCTGCAATGCACGCACTGCGGTGCGATGTCGTTCCTCGACACGAAACGCTGCTCATGTGGTGGACATCTCGAGCCCGGGGCCTTGCCGCCGGTCGTGAACGGCAAGTTTCGAGTCGATCGGCTCGTGGGCTCCGGCGGAATGGGTGTGGTCTATCTCGCGATCGACCTGACACTCGACCGTAAGGTCGCGATCAAGACACTGCCAACGATGACGCCGGAACGGGCGGGCCGGCTGGAGCAGGAAGCGCGCACGATGGCGTCGGTCCTCCATCCGAACCTGGCGTGTATTTACGGGACCGATCGATGGCGCGGCACGCCACTGCTGATCGTCGAATTCCTGGAGGGCGGCACGCTTGCCGAACGGCTGATGCTCGGGCCGCTCGAGTGTGCTCAGGCGCTCGACATCGGCATCCTCATCGCCGACGTGCTCGATCGACTGCACCGTTCGGGACTCCTTCACCGTGACGTAAAGCCCAGCAATATCGGGTTCACCGGCGATGGAGTGCCAAAGCTTCTGGATTTCGGCCTCGCCAGGATGGTCGAGCCCGCAGACGACGATGAGACGGAGCCTTCGTCGGAAGGTCTCTACGTCTCCGCGTCAGCCTTTGCGAAGAGCGGCCACAGCGCCGGCGGCGTGAGCACACAAACCGGCAGCGACCGTATCGTGGGTACCCCACTGTATTTGTCACCCGAGGCGCTCGACGGTGCAACCCCACATCCGTGCTTCGATCTGTGGAGCCTCAGCCTGGTGCTCTACGAGGCGATCACAGGAGTAAATCCCTTCGATGACGATGACTTCGCGACGATCCTGCGCAACATCCGTACCCAGCGCGTACCGGATGCGCGCGACTATCAGCCCGATTGCCCGCCCGCCGTCGCGGCGTTCCTGAGCGACGCTCTGTCCACCGTGCGTACGCGACGGCCAACCGATGCCGCCCACTTCCGCCATCAGCTCCGGGAACTGAGAAACCACTGCCGAGATTGAAACGCGTGCGCCGCTGATTGTACGGTGTACGAGGGTTTGACGTTTCCTCCAAGCAGGGGGAAACGACATGACGCCCACTGAGCAGGTCGAGTGCATCCTGCATGATTGCTTCTTCGCGGTCGGCCAGACGATCGGATCTGAGAAGCGAATCGAGTACGACGCGCTCGTCTGGTGGCATCAGCGATACCGGGAGAAGTTCCTACACGCATTGACGAGCCTCGGCAACTCCTGGGAAAAGGATCGCCGACGCGTGATCGCCGTAGGTCGGTATCTCGGCCAATGCGCCCTGCATTACGCGGGGCCGAATCGCTCCATCGATTTGGAATCCGCGGCCAAAGCCTCGCGTGATGTCGAGATGGGCTGCCGCATGAATGCCGAACGCGACGGCCTTGTCGGGGCCTCGTGAACGCCACACACGGCAGTTGTGTATGACAAAGGGCCGACGTGGCCCTTTTCACGGTTGAACCCACAGCAACATACAGACATCACGTCATCGTGGAGGACAAGATGCAGGTTGAATCTCATCACACGTCATGTAGCAGCCGCGCCAGCGAGTCTCGCCTACCGTTGCACGATCAGACCGAAGCGACTATCGCCGAAGCCGCCGACTATGCGGTTGACGACTGCTTCTTCGCTGTGGGTCAGGCCGTCGGTATGCGCAAGACGGTCGACTTCGAAGCGGTCATCTGGTGGCGGCAGCATTTTCGGAACAAGTTCATCATGGCGATGAACGCGTTCGGCAACCGCTGGCTGAAGGATCGCGACAAGGTGACGGGCGTCGCCTTCATGCTCGCCGAACGCGCCGTTCGCTACGCCGGCGACCACCCCTCCATTACGCTCGATGCCGCGCAACGCGCCTCGGCAGACGTGCAGCGGTACTGCGAGATTCACGGACGTCGCGCCCTGCGAATGGCGGACATCGGCTCGAGCGACGCCGACGTTCCACGATTGGCCGGGTACTGGTGCATCAAACATCACGGTTGATATGTGAGCCGGCTGGCGAACGTCCATTCACGCCGACGTGGCTGGACGTTCCCGTTGCGCTGCACGTCAGCGGCGCGCCTCTTTCCATGGTCGTGAGCGAGGCGCCAATTCAGGGCCACTGCATCGATTGAAGGAAAGACAATGACCATGAGTGGACCAGCAATGAAGGTCGATCGATTCGGGCTCGTCACGGCGGCCCACTACTTTCTGATGGGTGTGCTGCCGTTTCGCGACCCTGAATCTTCCGCCGCGCTTGCGACCTTCGTCGCCGCGATGAAACGAATCCGGCCAGCCTTCGCCGAGCTCGACGCGGTCCTGCTTCGGTGTCTCGTCATTTTGGATACGCATCACCCTCGGCGAGCACCGAGCCTCGTCGATCGCTATCTCGCGACCTCGTCGACGCCCGACGGATCGCTCCAGCACTTCGCAACATGCGTGACCGATCTCTTGAGATACCGCTGTATCGCCAACGGGGCCGTTCAGCAGGCGGTAGATATCGTCGCCAGCCGGTTCAATGAGTCATCCCTCAACGCGCGCACCATCGCCGAGGCGGTGAACTTGCGTCTGTCGACGCTGGGTGTCGCCTTCAAGCGGGAGATGGGATGCACGATTACCGAGCACATTCGCGCAGTGCGATTGGAGCGATCGGCCCTCCAGCTGGCCACCACCACGAAGTCCATCAAAGAGATCTGGGCGGAGGTCGGATTCAATCATCCCAGCAATTTCGACCATGAGTTCAAGCGGCGCTTTGCCATGAGCCCGCGGCAGTTCCGAGCCAGGTCGCTCAGGACCGCCGCCCGGTTGCATGACGGCGTTCCCAGGAGTCCAGCTCCACCGATCGCGGCCATGTCACCACGGCACGGGACGAGCGTCCTCATTGTCGACGACGATGACACGACGAGATGGGCCCTGGGGACGCATTTGAATCATCAGGGGTACTCCGTCGCTGCCGCAGCAACAGGAAATGAGGGTCTCGTTCGCGCCAAGGCGGCGCCCCCCGACGTGATTCTGCTGGATTACCGTCTCGGCGACATGGACGGGTGTGAGTTTCTTCGAACGCTTCGTCGCAGGGCACCGGGCGACACGCCCGCCGTGGCGATGTTCACTGCTGACTTGAATGCGTTCGAGCGCCGCGACGAAATCCATGCCCTCAATGCCGTCCTGGCGTCCAAGCTGTGCGATCTGTCTCACGTCCGAAAGTTGATCGACACTCTCCGAGCAAGGAACAGCCTGCTGATGGCGTCCGCCGACGCACCGAATCGCCCGCAACAGGTTTCGCTGTGAGTCCTTCGCCGTAGTCGGCGTTGAGTACCACGCTGTGCGGTGAACGAGAAGCAGCCCCGTCGAGCGCCGGTCGCCGATGACAATATTGTCAATCGGCGACCGAGTCAGGCCGCGCTCTCGCCAGTCGGGTCGATACGGGCTGCACACAGAATGCTCCGCACCATTGAAAGTGTGAACGAAATCGGCGTTCACAATCTTCCCTGTCCGCGCATCAGCGCGTATGCTGCGAATGGTTTTTTGGCGGAACTCGTCGAGCGGTCGATCGCAGATGAGAGCGAAGCGTGGCTAAGCAACGACATCTGCGAGGTACGTCTACGACGCCGGTCACGGTCGAGCGGCAGCGCACGCCAGCATTCGAGACGCCGGATCTGGTCAGCTGGCTCCACGATGCGGCGAACTTGATTCGCAATATCGATCTGTGCACGCACTTGTTGGTCTCGCCTGACCTCGACGCCGAGACACGCCGGAGCGTGCAGCACTCGGCGCTGCGAACGATTGCGGTTCTCAAAGACATGTTCCCCGGTCTTCGCCGCCCGGCACGGCGAAGTGGAACACGAACACGCCATGCGGAGTGCGAGCTCCATGAGGCCGTTCACTCCTCTGCGGACCTGCTCACACAACAGGCGAGACGGGCGAACGTCACCATCGAGATCGTCCCGGCGCCAGAGCTGCTGTTCGTGCGCGGCGATAGAGGAACCTATCAGCGGTTGATATACAACCTGATGCTCAATGCCCTCGAGGCATCGGTGCATGGCGGGCGGGTCGTGGCGAAGGTGACGTCCACGAAGAGCCACCTCGCTCTCGCCGTTGGCGACACCGGCTCGGGTATGTCGCGGTCAGTCCGCCGCCGCCTGTTCAAGGAACCCGTCAGCACGAAACGAAAAGGCTCGGGACGTGGGCTCCTGCACGCCGCGGCGACCGTCGCGGCACTGGGAGGAACGATAGCCATTGACAGCCAGCCTGGAACGGGGACGACAGTCACGCTGCGGTTTCCCGTCAGCCGCCGCAAACGGCGGGAAGCGCGTTCGAGAGTCGCGAGGCAGGCGCCGTGAATGACCTGCCAGCACAGGCTCATGCGCAGTTGCGTGCGGACGTCGGCAATGATGAGTTGCGTGGCCGGATGAATTGGCATCCATTTCGATGCCTTGGTTGGACCCATGTTCCAGCAATTCGTCCTGCAAGCCGGCACGACGTCGATCTACAGTACGCATCCTCGTCGGCCGAGCACGGCGAAGAAAGTCACGCACATGTGTTCGACACGCACAGGCCACCCTGATCGGTTCTCGCTGGTCACGGCTGCCCATCACTTCCTCCTCGACGTATTACCGTTCCGCGAACCGGAGTCGTCTGAAGCGCTCGCGACGTTCGTCGCCGCGATGAAGCAGTTTCGCGGGCCGACCGTCGACATCGACGCGATCCTTCTCCGCTGTCTCGCCGTGCTCGATACTCGACACGGCCGCCGCATCCCGAGTCTGGTCGATCTCTATGTCGCGGGCACATCGACGCCCGAGGGATCGTTGACTCAGTTCACCAGATGCGTCGAAGACTGCCTGAGGTCTCACTGCATCGTCGACCGAACCGTGCAGCATGCCCTCGAAGTCATCGCGGAGAATTACGCCGAGCCGTCATTCACCCGGCAGGTGATCGCCAGGACCGTCGGAACGCGGCTGTCGGCACTCGAGGCGGCGTTCAAACGCGAGATGGGCCGCACGATCAGCGAATACATCCGGGGAGTTCGACTCAGGCGAGCGGCCATGCTGCTCGCGACGACGAACAAGTCGATCAAAGAAGTCTGGGCCGAAATTGGCTACAACTACGGAAGCAATTTCACCCACGACTTCATGAAGTGCTTCGGTGACACGCCTCGCGCGTTCCGGGCCGCCTCGATTCAACCGCTGGCGCGAAAACACTTCGAGGCCGCCAATAGCCTCATCACCGACGGTGGCCACGTGACAACACGTGCTGGAAGCGTGCTCCTCGTCGACGACGACGAGTCGACGCGGTGGACACTGAGTACGTATCTCAATCACGAAGGCTTCTCGGTCTCGACTGCCTCGAATGGAAACGAAGGCCTGTGTCACGCGCAGATGGCGGCGCCCGATGTCATTTTGACGGACTACCGCCTCGGCGACATGGATGGACTGCAGTTTCTCTACATGCTGCGTCACGCCGTGCCGCGCCGGCAATCAGCGGTGGTGTTGTACACGGCGGACTGGACTCTTTTCGACCGCAAGGACGAAATCGATGAACTGCACGCCACGGTTGTGTCGAAGCTGTGTGACGTCACTGAGCTCGTGCGTGTGATTACGGGTCTCACGAAACGGCCTCCCGGGACCGTCGCGCACCCGAGCGCCCCACCGCAGTAGGCGAACGCCGGCACTTCGGCTACTGCCTCATCGTCGTCTCACGCCTTTCTTGCGTCGCACCAGATACGGCCGGAGCGTGGCTTCCAGGTCCTCGCGCAGCCAATCCGCGGCGGAGCCTTTTCGATAGACGGTCCAATTCAGAAACGACCCGCGAAGAGTGACCTCGATTGAGCGAGCGAGCGCCGGCACGGCGGTCTCCGCACCGAGCTCGCCGGCGGCGACGGCGTCGGCGACCAGCTTCTCGTAGTGCAGGCGTGCAGTCTCCGACATCCGCAACAGGCGGCGATAGAGGACCGGATCGGCCAGGTCGTGGTGCAGATACGCCAGGTTGCGAAGTGCGGCGCGTGGCGAGCCGGCGAGCTGCGCATACACGGCCGTGACGGATCGCAGCGCGTCCAGCGGTGATGGGGTTCCCGGTTCGGGGACGCGCACACCCACGTCGCCGGTGGCGGCGGCATATCGGGCGTGCGCCAGCAGCATCGCGCGCTTGGAGCCGAATCGCTGCACCAGCGCGCCTGCGGTGACACCCGCCTCGGCGGCGACCTCCCGCAATGTCAGGTCTGCCGGCCCGCGGCGGTGCATGACCCGCACCAGCGCCGCGAACACATCGGCGTCCTCCGCTTTGCGTCGTCGAGGACTCATCGCGCTTGACAATAACTAAACACATGTTTAGTTTTATCGCAACGTCGTTGGGCGGGCAGCGTGAGGCGTGGCGATGCAGAATGGGAAGTCCCGGGTGACGATCCACATGGCGGCGAGTCTCGACGGCTTCATCGCGAGACGGGACGGAAGCGTCGACTGGCTCGAGACGTCGGACACCTATGACGGCGGGCACGCCATGACCCCGGAATTCGTCGAGCAGTTCCTCAAGACGATCGACTGCTACGTGATGGGTTCGCGCACCTATGAAACGGCGTTGAATTTCGAGGCCAAAGGGCTGGGTTGGTCTTACGGTGACAAGCCGACGTTCGTGCTGACCCATCGCACGCTGCGGAGGACGAGGAACACCGTCGAGTTCTACTCGGGCGATCTCCGGCACATGGTGAGCGAGAGACTCACGCCGCACTTCCGCAGCATCTGGTTTGTCGGCGGCGGTGAGGTATCCGCCGAATGCGTCCGCCTTCGGCTGGCCGACGAAGTGCGCTATTCGATCATGCCGATTCTCATCGGTGACGGAATCTCGTTTTTCCAGCGACTCGACACGGACGTCGCTCTGCATCTTCTCGAGGCAACGGCATACAAAAGCGGCATGGTGGCGCTCCGTTACGAGGTGAAGAAGTAGACACGGGCTGTCAGCCGCCGGGCAGAATCGGGCGTACATAAAAAAGGCCCAACCGCGTTCCGGTTGAGCCACAAGTCGATGGAGATGGTCTGGCGTCAGCGAATCATTCGTGGTACTGAGGCATCATTACGGCCCGCCCAACCGGCTGAAGTCCATGTCGATCTCGAGTGATCGTCTCAACGGCGGCGGGTTGTCGTGACCGAGGATGGCGACTTCCCTGTGCCGCAGTTGCCCGCCTTCGCTCTGCTCGGTGTGCGTGCCGAGATGAAGCAACCGATAGCCATGCATCTCAATGAAGTGGTTGATGCCGTTGGTGACTCCGTAGCAATCGGTACCTCCAATCGACTGACCGCAATGCTCACACGTGCGACTCAGGCCGCTCGATACTTCACTTGTACGCTTCACGTCGTCCATCGTCGCCTCACATCGATTCCGAGGTTGGAACGGGAATGCTGTGTTGCCTCAGCTCGCGGAACTCGTCGCTGCAGCCACCGCGGCGCAGCCGATTCGCGGCAATGAAGCGGTAAATGGCGCGGCCAAGCTGGCGTATTCCGGGGAAATTCCCAATGACGAGCGACGGCCACAACGAAGGAACCACTCGTGCCACCCGAAGGAAGCCTTCGTAGCCGCTGTACTGATCGCCGTCCGGCTCGATGACATACATTTCGCGAACCACGTCCTCTCGGGTCAGAGCTGGCGCGACCTCAGGGTCCGACCGCCGGCAGCGCCGCGGTGATCGACACGTCATTGCGTGAAGCCACGGCGACTGCCGCGGTGTGACGTGCCTCCGCCACCGGCAGCCGCGCCAGCACGGTGGCCATCGAACGTCTCACGCTGTAGCTCTCGAACGTCGACGCCATGCCCAGGCGCGCCAACTCCAGCAGTTGTGCCTGATAGGCGCCCTTCTCGTCGGACCCGAACTTCAGGTGCCATTCTTCGTGGGCCACGATGCTGGCGATCATGCCGAGCGTACGGCGCGGCGGACACTTCGTGCGCGTGTGCGCCTGCGCGGCAAGGGCTTCGCGAAATGCGGGAGCCGCCGCGATGAGATAGATGGTGTTGGTCCGCCGGTCGACGAACGCTTGCGCATTCGCCGACACGCCGCGAGGCGCGGTTGCGATGACACGTATTGGCAGTTGATCAGCGCTGCGACCAAGCAAGTCGAGCGCGCACATCAGGACCAGTGCAGGAGCCGACATAGGCACCCTCCTGCGGACTGGATTGGCAAGGCTCGCGGACCCGCGGCTTTATACTAGGGACAATCCAGTCCGCAACCATTAGCGGAGTGTGATGAGGGGCGTCTATACGTGACAGCGTATAGATGCCCCGCCGAGTTCCAGCCACCGTGCGGGTCTTCCCGGCATGCTCAATGGCTGCAACGTGCGCGCCACACTGTCTGTGCCGCGTCCGACGCGATATCACCCCTGTCCACGGCGATCCTTCGGTGGGTGCAAGGAACTTGCGCGGCAAACGCATTGCGATCGTCCGCCTGTGGGACGACGACTGACCAGCCGCGAACAGACGTTCCGGCGCTGCATCTCGTGACGACGTATGCATGCCAATGCCTCGGTGAACCAGCATGGGAGAACCGGCGCTAGAGTGTCGCGACGGATTCGGCGAGGGAGTGCGTGGATCGAGTCACTGGCGTACCCTCGAGCCATTCAGCGAAGCGACGGACACCCCGATCGAAGGTGACGGTGGGGACGTAGCCGAGAAGCGCGTGCGCCTTGTCAGCGCTCGCCCACGTGCGCGGCACGTCACCGGGCTGCTCGGGAAAACGCTGAATACGCGCCTCCACACCGAGCGCCTGCTCGAGACTCGCAATCATCGCCGTCAGCGTGACGGTATGCGTGTTTCCCAGGTTGATCACTTCGTACGGCGTCGCGCTGTAGCGCATCGCCGCGCGAACGCCCCGGACGATGTCGTCGACATACGTATAGTCGCGACTCGTCGAGCCGTCGCCGAAGACCGGTATCGGCTGGCCTGCGAGCATCAGGCGCGCGAACTTGTGGATGGCGAGGTCGGGACGCTGCCGTGGCCCGTAGACGGTGAAGAAGCGCAGTGCCACGAAACGAATGCCGTGCAGGTGGCTGTAGACGTGACCAAGCAACTCGCCGGTGACTTTCGTGCTCGCGTACGGACTGATTGGCTGCAGGACGTCGTCATCTTCCCGCCAAGGCACGCGCGGATTCACGCCGTAGACGCTGCTCGACGACGCGAACACGAATTGAGGCACGCCCAGACGCCGCGCGAGTTCGAGCACGAGCTGCGTACCGGTGACGTTCACCTGCTGGTAGCCGACAGGATCTTCGATCGACGGACGCACTCCGGCTCGCGCCGCCAGGTGGACGATGACGTCGTACGGCGTTCCTTCCAGCGGCCGCAGCGACTCGGCATCGCGCAGATCACCGCGGATGAGGGTGTACGCCGGATCGCCGAGATGTGGCCGGATGTTGTCCTCTTTGAGGGCCGGTTCGTAAAACGGATCGAAGTTATCGAACACCGTGACACGCCAGCCCTCGGCCAGGAGCGAGTCGACGAGATGGCTGCCGATGAACCCAGCGCCGCCGGTGACGAGCGCGTGACCTATCGCGGGAAGAGAGGTGTGAACAAGTAGACTCATGCAGTCAGTGTGAGGCGCCGTAGATACTGCGGATGGCAACGCTGGCGCACTGCGGAACATCAAGAGTGGTTTCTTGCGCGCTTGACAGCGCGCGTGGACGTCAACAGACCTCGCCCTCCACAAATCCATTCGGGCGTTCTATCTCACGGTTCGCTTGCGGCAGCTGGCGCATCAGTGCCTTCGCACGCTGCCACACATCCCTGTCGACTAGCTTGCCTGCTCGCTGATGACGGTTCTGGCGGAGGAGCATCGCGGATAAGCCGGTCGCCTGATCGACATCGCCGGGGTCCGTGTAACAGCCAGCGTGATCGCCGCAGACGTAGTACCAGTCGTGGCCATGCAGCGTCTCCCATTGCCCCGGCGGCTCCTCGATCTGGAGGAAGAGAATGCCGTCTCGCACCTGACTCCATTCGGCGCGCGTCGCGACGAATTCGCTCAGGTCGGAGTAAATGACGCGCATGCGGTTGGCCACGGGCAGCACCGCTCCTTTTGTGTTCTCGGAGTTGCCTTGTCGGGTGAGCAGCTTCGAATCAGGCGACGAGCGGAGCGTGGAGGGCGGGTTCGAGGCGGGACGCGAGACGCTCTAACTCGTCAACGGCAAACTCGGCCCATGAAGCGGCCGTGAGGCCGTTCGGCGCAAGGCTGTCACAATCAAAGCACGGACAGTCGTCGTAGGCTTTCTCCACCCACGAGAACGAGATTTCGAGGCAGAGTGCCCGCCCGGCGCGAAAGACGAAATCGAAGCAGGCCCATCGGGTACCAACATGCTCGGTAATGTCGACTGCCGACGCGAATGCCAGCCGCGTATTCGGATCGTCAAGTGTCGTAATCGGCTCGCGCTTCCCACTACCGCTCGCGAAGGGCACGTGCTCCCGGTTGTACCGTTTCAAGCCAAACAGATGTTGTCCGCACCTGATGACGCGAATGTCGTGCGGGTTGCCTTCGACAAATTCCTGCCACAGCAGATAGCCGCGCTGAGACCCGATTGACAGCTGAATGCCGCTGGGCCCGAATGCCGACTGGATCTCCTTCGCCGCCTGACTCGGTGTCTCGATCAAACGGACGTTGCGCGATTGCGCACCTTCCCGGGACTTGCTGACGAAGGGGTACGACATGTGTGGGGCGAGTTCGGCGGCCTCGGTGTCGCTCGTGATGAACGATGTTCTCGGCAGCCAGGGACCCAGCGGCGCCATCTGCGCCGCCTTGTCGTCGTACAGCTTCGCGTTCTCGAAGCTTGGCAAGGTCGGCACGCCGATGGCCTGCATTCCGGCAATGCCCGCCAGCATGCGAGCTTTCCATTTCTCGTTCGTGCATGTGCGGAAATAGCCCACGTCTGGATGGGGGCTCGTCACGCCGGAGTCGAGAAGCACGATTTCATGACCGCGCTTTGTCGCGGCTTCGGCAACGGCGCGCCCGGCGCCGTGCGGCTCGAGGATTGTGGCTATGCGCATGCGGACTCCCGATCGACCGCCACCCCGCGTCGCGAACGCTGACGCGGCGTGCAGCCGACAAACGACCGTCAATTGAGTGGTGATTGCCGCGGTGAGCGCTGGGCTAACGGTCCGCGCGCATCGCCTTGAGCGGATTGACGCGCGACGCGCGGCGCGCTGGAAGATACGTGGCCAGGAGGGCCACCGTCGCCAGGGCCACCGAGGCGGCAACATAGGTCATCGAATCGAACGGCTTCACGCCAAACAGCAAGGCCGACATCACACGGGTGAGCACGAACGCCGCTGCAATGCCGATGACGATGCCGGTAGCGGTCAGCCGGAGTCCGTAGCTGACAAACATCTTCCGTACATCGCCGATCTGCGCGCCAAGCGCCATGCGCACGCCGATTTCAAGCGTCCGCCGCGCCGCGATGTACGTGATCACGCCGAACATGCCGACGATGGCCAGGAGCAGCGCGACGCTTGCGGCGATGGTCAGCATCACCATCGTGAAGGACGTCCGCGCCATCGAGCGCTCCTGTATCTCGTCGAGCGTCTGCACCGCTGCGAGCGGCAGATTGGGATTGACCGACCAGACGGCGCGCTCGAGCTCGCGCTGGAACACCTCCGTGCCGACACGGTCCGAACGAACGGCATACGCCATCGTTCGCCGGGTTGCGCCGTAGCCGTTCAGCAGCGGCCAGTAGACGATGGGTGTTGCTGGCCGATCCAGACCATCGTCACGTTCATTGCCAACCACCCCGACGATCTCCTGCCATGGGCGGTCAGGCGCTGAGCGGACACGTTTGCCGAGCGCTCGTGCCGGCTCCCGCCAGTATGTCCGCGCGAGGTTCTCGGAAATCAGGAGCACCGGGCGGGTCTGGTAGATGTCGGCCCAGTCGATCGAGCGTCCGGCCACGATGGGGATGCCCATGGTTTCGAAGTATCGAGGAGCGAAGCCCTTGAACCGGAAGAGCGGCTGAACCGCACCATGCGGTTGCGGAAACTCCTCCACGTCAAGCGAATTACCGTTGTCTTCGCCGTCCATCGTGATCGAGGACGAGAGGCCGACGGAGTTCACACCCGGCACTTGCTGCAGGCGTTGCCCGATAGCCTCAAACGCGCGCGCCCTCTGTGACGTGTCGCTGATCACGCTTGGGGGTATCGAGATACGGAATGTCTGAACAGCCTCCGCGCGAGTGAAACCCGGTTGAATCTGGCGCATCGCGACGACGGTTCGGATCAGCAGTCCGGACACAATCATCAGCATCAGCGCAAGCGCCATTTGTGCGACGACCAAGCTATTCCGTGTCCTTTGCCGGCCCGGGGGATCGGTGACCGACCGGCCGCCCTCTTTCAGGACGAGCGCGCTCGGTTTTGCGAATCGCAGAACGGCCATGAGCCCGAACATCGCGCCAGTCAGCAGGGAAACGCCCAGCGCGAAGAGCAGCACGGCTGGGTGGATGCCAATCTCATCGAGGCGCGGAAGCTGCGCCGGCGCAAGCTGACGCAGCAGATCGACGATCGCGTGGGCGAACATCACGCCAAGTGCGCCACCCACCAACGCCAGCAGCGTCGTTTCGGACAGGAGGAGCGTGATGAGACGACCGCGACTCGCGCCGAGCGCCGCACGCAGCGCGAGGTGCTGCTGGCGTCCTTCGGCGCGGACGAGAAACAGGTTCGCCACGTTCCCACATGCCATGAGCAGCACCACACCCACGGCCGCGAAGAGAATCCACAGCATCTGTCCGATGTCGCCCGTCACGTACGCCGCCTGCGAACGCACGTTCGGCTGCAGCTTCAGCTCCTGGTAGCCCTGAGGGAGCAGCGAGATCATGCGAGCCAGGTCGGCGTCGGCCTGGGACATCGTGACGCCCGGCTTCAAACGGGCGAGAGCCTGAAAACCGAAAGAGACTCGCGTCGCGGCCGCGCGGTCGATTTGGATTGGCAGCAGCATCACGGCATTCGAACGCGGGAACGTGAACGACGCCGGCAGTACGCCGATGATCTCGGCGGGCTGGCCATCCACAACCAGCGGTCGATCGATGATGTTCGACACCCCGCCGAATCGCCGCTTCCAGTAGCCGTAGGTGAGAATCACCCGCTGCCGCGTACCCGGCGAGAGATCGTCTTTATTGAGGAGCCGCCCGAGCATGGGCCGGATCCTCAGCAGCCGTAACACTGCATCATCGACGCGCAGCACCCTGACTTGTTCCGGATCGCCGTCGCCCGTGATCGTGGCCTCGCCGCCGTCCCAGGCACCGATGTCCTCGAACACACGCTGGTTGTCGCGGTAGGTGAAGTACGTCGCGGGCCCCTGATTGCGGCCCCCGTCAGGCGACTTGTGCGCGACGCTGACCAGCCGCTCCGGTTCGTCGAAGGGAAGCGGCATCAGCAGCACGCTGTACACGACGCTGAAGAGGGCGGTGGCGGCGCCAATCCCGAGCGCCAGGGTCATCGCCGCAGCCGCCGCGAACCCGGGCTGCGTCCGAAACATTCGTGCCGCGTAGCGCACATCCTGTGAGAGATCGGCGAACGCGGTCGAAGACGTCGAAGAATCAGGCATGCTCTCTCCCGTCACGAGCAATCACTGTCGTCAGTGAGTGCGGTGATTCGATCTGGCGCGAATTGGTTCGTTACTGTGGCAGCGCTTCGATGACGATGAAGCCGACGCCGGTGGATACCACGGAGGTCTGCACAAACCCCGCGGCTGCGAGCAGGTCGCGATATTCGGCCACGGTGCGTTCCTTCCCACCGGTGGCGATCATCATCGACACGTCCGACACCTTGCCGCGCGTATGAACATTGGCTGCCCCGAGCTCTGATTCGACGAGCAGCAGGGCACCGTCCTGCGGCGTGACCTTGCGGCAGTTCTCGAGGATCTTTGTGGCGTGTTCGTCATCCCAATCATGGATGACGCTTTTCAGGAGATACCCCCGGCACCCGGCCGGCACCGCGTGAAAGAAATCGCATTCCTCGAGGCGCCAGCGCCGCTGCAGGTCCTCTCCGAACAGTCCCCGTTGACGCGCCCGCTCGATCACGTGAGGCTGGTCGGCGAGCACCCCCTGGAGTCGCGGATGAGCCCGCAGAATCGCCGCCAGGAGCATCCCATTGCCGCCGCCCACATCCATCAGACTGCCCCAGCGCGAGAAGTCATAGGACGCGGCGATCACCGGGGCGGTGAGTGCCGTGAAGTCGGTCATCGCGTCGTCGAAGATGCGAGCGACGTCCGCATCCCTGCTCAAGTACTCCCACCCGTTCACGCCGAGCAGCTTCGACCGCGCGGGCTGCCCCGTCCGGACGCTGTAGAGAATCTGGCCGAACGACTGATAGAAGTACGGCGTGCCGCGATAGCGAGCCATCGCCCGCAACGACCCGGGAACGTTCGTGCGCAGACACTCGGAGGCGGTGGTGTTGGCGATAGTGCGCGGAGCAACCTCGCAGAAGATCCCTTCGCCGGCGAGCAACCGCAGGACGCGATAGAGCGCATCCTCGTCGACGTCGAGCTGCCGTGCCAGTTCGAGCGTCGTGCACGGTCCTTCCGCGAGGGCGTCCGCAACCGCCAGCTCGGCGGCGGCAAAGACGGCCTGATGGACGACGAGGTTCTCGAAAATGCTGACGAGCGACCTCGTCGCCGTAGCCGCAACGTGCTGTTCGGCAGTTGGCATGGCGATCTACCCGGGAGTGTCGGTCAGAGGCTTGACCGCGGTCACCAGCGAAAAACCGGCAGCCGTCGGCGTGACGCGACAACTGCAGAACCCGGCCCGCCACAGCATTCCGGTCAGCTCGGAGGCCGTTCGCTGTTTCCCGCCCGGGCTGCGAACGACCATGTTGGCGTTCCACAATGCCGCGATGAGCGGACCGCATCGGTCCTCATCGAAGAGCACTTCGTGCAGCGCCACCTGTCCCCCTGGTGGCAGCATGTCGAAGCTCTTCGCCAACAGGAATCGACAGGCATCGTCGCTGCTGCTGTGAAACACGTTGCCGAAGAAGATGCTGTCGCATGAGGGGAAGGTCCACTCCTCGGTGAACACGTTCCGGCCGATGACGTCGATACGATCGGCAACGCCGTATTCGTTGAGAAAGGATCGAATCTGGTCGACGGAGTCCGGCAGGTCGACGAGCGTGACTCGCGTTTCGGAGCGGTCGAGCACGAGCGGGATTGCAAACGTGCCGGAGCCTCCGCCGACATCGAGCAGATGCCGCACCCGCTCGAAGCGACCCGACCGCGCCGCCACGACGTTGGGAGCGAAGTTCCGACTGTGCTGGATGCGGAGGCGCGTCTCGATTGTCCAGCGCGAGCCGGTCTCCGTGCCGCCGCCAACGAATGGCTCGCGCAGAAACGCGGCGGGCAGCGGCTTCTCGCAGTCGTGATAGAGCCCGTCGCCCACGTAATACGGGCTGTCAGGCACGAGATACTCCCGGGCGGTTCGAGTCAGGCAATACGTGCCGTGACGCTCGCGCCGAACCAGATCGAGGCTGGCGAGGATCGCGACGAGCGCATCGATCCCGGCATCGTTCAAGGGCGTGCCGGCGCGCAGGGCATCGATCGAAAACGAATCGCGCCGTGCGCCGACAGCGAAGATTCCCGCCTGTTCGCTCCAGGCCAGATACTGCGCCAGGGGTTGGCCGCACGACACTCCCCATGCCTGTCCCAGCCGCTCCGTGAGGCTGCCGAGATCGGCCGAGGGATTCGGCAAGCACTCGAGTCGTTCCGCCGCCGTGCTCGCGCCTTCGGCGCTTCGAGCCTCATTGGCCATGACCATTTGCGTCAACATGTCAGTCCTCGTGGAATCAGTTGGTTCGAATAGCGACCCACCCGGCGAAGTTCATCCAGCGCCAGAAGCAGTCGACCTCCTGGAATCCGGCAGCATGCAGCATCTGTTCGTTCCACGACGCGGTGACGGGAACGAGCACGCCTTCGAGCGACAGGCTCTTGCGGGAGATTTCCTCGGCACTGTAGCCGTTGCTCGCTTTGAACGCGTGATACCGCTCGATCATCAGACGCCCGAGCTCGGCGGTCGAGCCGAGCACCTTCTCGACGAGAATCACCGCGCCGCCGGGGACGGTGTTGCGAAAGGCCTCCCGCAGGATTCGCTGACGGTAGTCAAGCGGCGTGAACTGCAGCGTCAGCACGCACAGCGTCAAGCTCGTCTTGCCGCCGGGGTACGAGGTCCTGAGGTCGATGTCGCTGAAGCGCACACGCCCCGCGGCGATTTCGGAGGTGAATCGCTCGCTCGCGGCGTCGAGCATCGGCCTCGACACGTCCACGCCGACGAACTGATTCGTTCGAAACGCGGCGATGAACGGATCGAGGGCGTCGCCGCGCGCGCAGCCGAGATCGACGACCTGCGTGTGCGGCTGGACGTAGCCCGAACCGATGTCGAACACCGCCTGACGCATGACGGTGTACTGCGGGATCGAACGGCGCAACATGTCGGCGAAGACGTCGGTGACCGACTGATCGAACGTCCAGCGATCGGTGGCCGGCATGTGCCCGAGAGAGCTGGGGCTGGATTCGAGAGTGGTTGTCATGCGTGTTCCCTTCCATCGGGCCGCGATCCGAACCTGCCCGTCGCGGGCCCGCTTTCGACGGTTTCGATCAACTGAGCCAGTGCTTCGACCGTTGGGTCGCTGAGAAACGCTCCCAGCGTCACCTGCGCCTCGGACGCCGGGGCCACGCGGGAAAGAATCATCGACGCGGTCAGCGAGTCGCCACCGAGCTCGAGCAGGTTCTCGTCGATGCCGATCGCCGGCACCTCGAGAACCTCCGACCACACGGCGGCAATCCGGGCTTGCGTCGCCGTGCGCGGGCGCAAACGAACCGTGACAGCGTCTGCAGGGCGCGCGGCGGTGGGTGCGGCCAGTTCACGCAGTGCGGCGTAGTCGATCTTTCCGTTTGGCAGCAGCGGCAGCTCCGGCAACGTCAAGAACGACGAGGGCACCATGTACTCGGGAACGCCTGCGGCCATGAACCGGCGCAGCACGGCCGGATCGAACGTCCGCGGCTGGCTGGGGACGACGAAGGCAATCAGGCTATCCGTTACTTCGCCCTTCTTCGGCATCACGACGGCGCCGTCGACGTCCTCGTGCTGCACCAGAAGAGCTTCGACCTCGTCGAGCACGACCCGATAGCCGCGCACCTTCACCTCGCGATCGGCGCGACCGATCCACGTGATCGTTCCGTCCGGGTCGCGTCGACCCAGATCGCCGGTGCGAAAGAGCCTTTGACCCGGCGTGAGCGGATTGGGCACGAACCGCTCGGCAGTCAGCGCGCGCCGATGCAGGTACCCTCTCGCCAACTGATCTCCGCCGATGTAGATCTCGCCGACGTCACCAGGGTTGACGAGGTTGTGCGCACGATCCAGCAGGAACACGTCATAGGCGGGCAGTGGCCGTCCAATGGGGAGCTGGTCGGCCCTGGCCACCTTGTGCCATGTGACCAGCCCGGTACTTTCGGTGAGGCCGTAGCCATTGATGATCGACACCCATGGCATGCGTGCACTCATCGCGTCGATGACAGCCGGGGTCGTCGCACCGCCTCCGATATGAATCGTGTCGAGCCCGCGGAGCAGATCGATGGTGGCGTCATCGCTGTAGCGAACGAGCGCCTCCAGTTGCGACGGCACCATCACGATGCGCGACGTGCCGAATCGCGAGATGTTCATCGCCAGACGGCGAATGTCCTTGCCTTCCTCTTCGTCGACGAGCAGCACGGGCGCGCCAGACACGAGCGGCAGGAGGAGATCCGAGATATGGCCGACGACCCCGATGGACGCCCGCTGGATGTCGTGAGCGCGATGCGCGTATCCGTAGAGGAAGCGCGACATCAACGCGCGGTGCGTGAGCGCGACACCCTTCGGGCGGCCGGTCGAACCGGAGGTATAGATGACCGTGGCGAGGTTGTCAGGATCTGCGCCGCAGCGTGACGCATCGATACACTCGTGTCCGACATCCGAAACCGCGTCGATCGACAGGCATGGGACCCCGAGGTCGTCGCTCGCGAGCCGCTCATTCGTCATGAGCACCGCCGGTCTCGCGTCCTCGAGTATCTGCTTCACTCGTGCCGTTGGATACGTCGGGTCGAGTGGCACATAGGCGCCACCGGCCTGGAGGACCGCGAGGAGCGCGGCGACGAGCTCGGCTGACTTGAACCCGCAGACGCCCACGAGCACCTCCGGACCGACACCATGGCGCCGAAGCTCGGTCGCACGCCGTCTTGCCATGCGATCGAGCTCCGCATACGACATCGAGCGATCACCGTGCACGACGGCGATGGCGTGAGGTTGGCGCTCGACGTGGGCGGCGAAGAGCTCGTAGATATTTGACGCTCCCGGCGTCATGCGCTGAGGCACCTTTCCCTCCCCAATCTCCCCATCAGTTGGTGCTGACGATCTGTTCCAGGTCCTCGAACGTGTCCACACGATGCGAGGGTGCGGACCGTGCCAGCCGGGCCGCATCGTGGTAGCCCCACGTCACGGCGCAGGACGCGACAGATGCGCGGGTAGCCATCTCGATGTCCCACACGGTGTCCCCGACCATGAGCGTCTCGGCCGGCGCGACGCCCGTGACATCGAGCACTCGATGCACGCCTGCCGGGTGTGGCTTCGGATGGCTCACGCCGTCGGCGGCGACGATCACGTCGAATGACGCCGCGACGCCCAACCGATCGAGGGAGGACCGCGCGCGTGCGTATATCCTGTTCGTCGCGACCGCCAGCCTCACGCCGGCCACCCGCAACCGCTCGAGCGTGGCGAGCGCACCGGGAAACGGCCTGACCAGGTCGCGTTCGAGAGCCGCGTAGTGCCGGCCGTAGGCCTCCACCACGTCACCGAGCGCCCACGGCTCGATACTCGGACTCGCGGCAGCCACGATGCCCTCGAGCGGCTCGCCGATATGCGGGCGAACCTGTGTGCCATCGAACGGGCAGCCGCACGCCGCCAGTGCCCGCTCGAGCGACGCAAGGACGCACCCGGCCGAGTCGACCAGCGTTCCGTCCAGATCGAAAATTACAAGCCGGTACGCCATCGCCCACCCGTCGTCATTTCTGAATCCACCAGGTCGGGTACCGATCACCGGTGGTGAGATGAATCTGCCTTCCGACGGAAGCCGCGAACTCGTCAACGGCTCGAATCGTTTCCTGGAATTCCGGATGGTAGTCATGGCCGGAGAAGATCCCGCCATCCTTCACCTTGGGCCACCACTCCTGCAGCGTGCGGCCATCGTCCTGGCCGGTATGTGCGTAGCCGTCGACATAGACAAGATCGAAGAACTGATCCTCGAACAGCCCGTTGGCGACGTCGAACGACAGGCGGATCACCACGCTGCGCGAACCAAATGGGCTCAGGCGCTTGTAAGCCTCCAGGCACTGGGAGTCTCCGTGGCCGCGGTCTCCAGCCCAGCGATCGACGGAATACAACGTGAAGGCGCCTGGAGACGAGAGGAGCTGGGCGGAGAAGAAGCCGCGAGCGACTCCCAACTCGATCGCGTTGCCTGCGGGCGGAATACGGGATGCAAGTTCTGATCGATGTATCACTGGACTGACCTGCTTCTGCCAACCGTCACCGCCGGTGGCTCCTCCTGGATCCGTCGGGCAGTGCGGGCGGCCGTTCGGGATGGGTGGTCAATCGGCGTGAGCCACCGACGCCGCCGCGATCAGCGGCAGGCCGGCAGCGGCCGAGAGCTCGTGCTCTGATGTAAACAGCGGGTATCCACGCGCCAACAGGCAGGCGATCGCGGTTTTGTCCGGTTCGATGTGGACGCGCGCGCGGTCCTGCACCGAATATTCATGACCGTTGCGCGTGACCGAGATTCCGGCGAACACGACCTTCGGTGCGTGGGCGTGCAACACGTAGCACGCGGCAAACAGGCCGTTGGACACGCCTTCCGCCGGCCGCCCATCCTCGCCGCCCAGACGTCGACCGGTCGTACTCCGGATGATCTCCGCCCGATCGGGAATGCTGATCGTCACGAGCTCGTCATAGCGATAGTCGAGCGCCGCGAGTGCCTCGGCGGCACGCTCCGCCGTCCAGTCCCTGAACTTCATGATCAGGAGAAGCGTCTTGGTCCGCAGGCCGCGCAGCGCTTCTCGATCCTCGGCGAGCTTGGGAAGTACCAGCTTGAAGCCGGCCAGGACGGTGAGCGAGGGTGTCGGCAGACCGAGGTTCCGGGCGACGTAGCCGGAGCTGTTGACACAGATGACATCCATCCCCTCGAGCACCGGCACATGGGGGTTCGGTGCCGAGCCAAGTACCAGGCATGGCCGCGACCAGGTCTGCATCGCTTCTCTCCTTCACACGTAGGGGGCGCCGGACATCCTCAACAGAGATCGCGCATCTGCACCACGCCGAGTACGGTGTCTTCGTCGCTGACGACGATGAGCGCCGAGATCCTGTGCAGCTCCATCAGCGCAACCGCTTCGCTCCCGAGCATCGACGGACCGGCGACGACCGGGTGGGTCGTCATCGCGTCGGCCGCGAGCAGGTCGAGGACCTGTGGAACCCGGCTCACGAGACGCCGGAGATCGCCGTCGGTGATCACACCGACCAGACGCTCGTGCGCATCGACGACGCACGTCATGCCCAGGCGCTTGCACGACATCTCCTGGATCACGTCCCACATCAGCGTGTCGGGCAGCACCCTGGGCACGTCCTCTCCGGTGTGCATGAACTGATAGATGGAGCCGACCTGTCGTCCGAGCTTGCCTGCCGGATGGAGAACGGCAAAATCCGAGACCGTGAATCCCTTCGCGACCAGCAAAGTGATGCACAGTGCATCGCCCAGCGCGAGCGTGGCCGTGGAGCTCGCGGTCGGCACGAGGTTGAATGGACACGCTTCTTCGGCGACGTGGCAGTCGACCGCGGCATCGGCGGTTCGCGCCAGCACGGAGGTCAGGTTCCCGGTCAACCCGATCACCTGTGCGCCGGCGAGCCGCGCCGCTCGCACGAGCAGCAGCAGTTCCTGGCTTTCGCCGCTTGCCGACAGCGCGATCAAGACATCGCCGGCCCGCAGCGCGCCGATATCGCCGTGCGCGGCGTCGGTCGGATGGAGGAAGAAGGCGGGAGTGCCCGTCGACGCCAGCGTCGCGGCGATCTTCCGCGCAATGATGCCCGACTTGCCGACGCCGCTGGCGATCACTCGTCCCTGGCATTCGTAGAGGATGCGCACGGCCGCGTCGAAGCTGTCGTCCACACGATCGATCAGCGCGCTGATCGCCGCGGCCTCCATTTGCAGCACGTGCCTGGCCAACAGACGGTCCGGAACTGTTGACGATGTCAGCATGGATCTCGCCATCGGGGGTGACGAACGACGGGCCGGGCTGCCGGGACTCAAACGGCGCACGCCGACATCTCGGCGTCCGCGTACGTGGCCTCCCGCTCCAGCGCCAGCCAGCGCTCGGCCAGCGGTGTCAGCCTCTCCTCGGTCCAGTAGGGCTCGGCGCGTGGCCACACGCGGCCCTCGAAGATCAGCCGGCGCAGTCCGCTCTTGACGTGCACGATGCGCGTGAGCCTGGGATCGAACTGGTGCCAGCAGGAATCCTCGCAGTTCCATTCGACGCACGGCAGCTTCAGCAGCCTCGCGCCGTGGTCGCTGTCGAGAACGCAGCCGAAGCTGGCCTGGTTGATGCCGCCGTACTTCTGCTTCCACTGCATGTGGTAGTGCTCGTCGGCGTACATCGCGGCGTTCTGCTCGCGCCAGCGATTCATGAATGCCTTCGTCCGTGGCGTCGCACGGGCGAACACGACACCGCCGTTGAACGGCAGGATGTACGAGCGCACCGTGTAGGCCAGATCGAAGTCGTGCTCCCAGATGTCGTCGATTGGATTCACGAAGAACGTATCGACGTCGAGCAGCAGGATGCGGGAACCGGTCGGCGCCTCCGTGATGATCTGGCACCACCGATCGAGCTTCTGTGAGTTGGCGACGAACTTCGCTTCACGCTGGCTGCCGCTGATCGGCTCGGGGACGATGGCGCTCACGTTGATCGCCCAGCGCGAACAGTGTTGGCGGGCCGTGTACTCGAGCACACGCGCCATGCGCGTGTACATGTTCGACGGTCCTTCGAAGTAGGGCGCTTCCACCCGCGGCCGATCCTCATGCCTGTTCATCGCACCTCCTGATCGCTCATCACTGCCTCACGCTCGGTCGCGGCGACAGGCTCCGGGACGACGGGGCTCCGCCACAGCGCGCTGTAGTGCGTGTCCGCCCGAAAGAGCGCCTGGTGGGAGGCATCTTCGACCACCTGTCCGCGGCGGAACATGATGACGCGGTCACCCCACTTCGCGGTGGTCAGCCGATGGCTGACGAGAATCACGATGCGTCCCCTCGCCCAGTCCTCCAGTCTCGACAGGAGGCGGCGCTCGGCCGCGGCATCGAGGGCGGAGAGTGCTTCGTCGAGGATGAGAATCGGCCGCTGCTGCAGCACCGCGCGCGCGATCGCCACTCGCTGCCGCTCGCCGCCGGAGAGACCGGCACCCATCGATCCCAGCGTGGTGTCCCAACCCTGGGGGAGCCGCTCGACGACTTCGGTGAGGCACGCGATCCACGCCGCATGATTGAGCTCGTCGAGCGTGGCGCTCGGACGGGCGTACTGC
>Ga0075421_100001422_pt1 | contig 27926 bp, 21 predicted proteins | sample SoiMetdeltSBSDD5_FD_75292 | JGI IMG/M metagenome (GOLD analysis project Ga0075421, IMG submission 75292) | Bulk soil microbial communities from a Populus tree surrounding site in Tennessee, USA - Soil MetaG P. deltoides SBSDD5 | ecosystem: Environmental > Terrestrial > Soil > Tree plantation... | reverse complement strand
GCGACCGGCCGTGGTGGAGCCGACGGCGCAGCTGGCGCCGACTCGGTCTCTTTCTTCTTCTTCGGCGTCAGCGGCTTGCCGTCGTGCGCGACGATCTTGATCTCGCAGCCGGTCAGCGACGGATCGGCCTTGATGCGCTTGATGAGCGCCGCGCCGCGAGATGTGGCCGCGAACAGCTTCTCGAGCACCACCGCCGGCGGCTTCTCACGCGTGATCGCCTCGAGCGCCTTGAGCGCGTCGGCATCGGAGAAGGCCAGCGCATCCGCGAACCCGTGCTCTTTCAGCGCCTGAAGATGTTCGGGAGCTGCGATGACGACCGTCTGGGCCACAGAGTTGCCAGTCTAACTCAAAATTCTTCACTGACTTCACGCGACTTCATCCTCGCCGCCTCCGTGTGTCGTGATCGCGCGCAGTCGCGTGAAGTCAGTGAACGGTTTTGCCTTTTGAGTTTTGAGTTGCAGAGAATAGAGACGTGACGGCGGCGGCGGTTCAGTGTCGCGATCTATGCAAACGCTACGGCGATGTCGTCGCCGTGGATGGCCTGTCGCTCGAGGTGCTGCGCGGTGAGTGCTTCGGTCTGCTCGGGCCGAACGGCGCGGGCAAGACGACGACGATCGAGATCCTCGAGGGACTGCTGGCGCCTGACTCCGGCGACGTCGAGGTGCTCGGCTTGCAGTGGCGGCGCGACGAGCGGGCGCTTCGTCAGCGCCTGGGCATTCAGCTCCAGGAGTCGCAGTTCATCGACAAGCTGACCGTCGAGGAGACGCTGCGCGTGTTCCGCTCGTTCTACCATCGCGGCAAGACGATCGACGAGCTGCTGTCGCTCGTCGAGCTCGAGAGCAAGCGATCGAGCTGGGTGGTCAAGCTCTCCGGCGGCCAGAAGCAGCGTCTCTCCGTCGCGTGCGCGCTGGTCGGCGACCCTGACCTGCTGTTTCTCGACGAACCGAGCACCGGCCTGGACCCGCAATCGCGCCGGCAGCTGTGGGGGGTGCTGCAGCGCTTCCGCGCTGGCGGCGGCACCATTCTGCTGACGACCCACTACATGGACGAGGCCGAAGTCCTCTGCGATCGCGTCGCCATCGTCGATCAGGGCAAGATCATCGCGCTCGATACGCCGAAGGCGCTGGTCGCCGGACTTGGTGCACCAAAGGTCGTCGTGCACGAGGGCACGCTCGAAGACGTGTTCATGTCGCTGACGGGACGGCATCTGCGTGACGAGTAACGGTGCGCGTGGCGGAGCGCATCATCCGCTCGTCGAGCTCACGCTCGCTCGTCTCCGCGAGTTCGTGCGCGAACCGGAAGCGCTCTTCTGGTCCTTCTTCTTTCCGATTGTGATGTCCATCGCGATGGCCATCGCCTTCCCATCGCGCGGCGCGCAGCCCGTCCGCGTCGGCATCGCGCCTGGTGCGAGCGCCGAGGCGCTGCGCGCGACACTCGCCGCCGACACGACGATCGAAATACGTGACGTGCCGCCGGACGAGGAACTGCGGCAGCTTCGAGAGGGCGATGTCCACATCGTCGTCCGGCCGGGCAATCCGCCGACCTACCGGTTCGACCCGGATCGTGACGAAAGCCGCGTGGCGCGTCTCGTCGTAGACGAGGTGCTGAAGCGCGCCGGCGGACGAACCGAGCCGTGGCAGGCGCGGGAAGATGCCGTGAGGATTCCCGGGTCGCGCTACGTGGACTGGTTGATCCCCGGCATCGTGGCGCTCGGCATCATGAGCAACTCGATGTGGACCATCGGATTCATGACCGTGCAGATGCGGCTGAGAAAGCTGCTGAAGCGTCTGGCGGCGAGCCCGATGAAAAAGCGGGAGTTTCTCCTGGCGCAGTTGCTGGCCCGGCTGCTGTTTCTCGGACCGGAAGTGGCCGTGCCCTTCGTGTTTGCCATGCTGGCGTTCGGCATGCCCATTCGTGGATCGGTGCTGAACATCGCTCTCGTGGCCGTGACTGGCGTGCTGGCGTTCGGGTCGATCGGCCTGCTGGTCGGCAGCCGCGTGCGCACGATCGAAGCGGTGTCGGGCCTGATGAACCTGAGCATGGTGCCGATGTGGGTGCTGAGCGGCGTGTTCTTCTCCTCGTCGAACTTTCCCGAGGCTGTTCAGCCGCTGATTCGCGCACTGCCGCTCACCGCGCTGGTGGATGCGATGCGCGCGGTCGTGTTGGAGGGAGCCACGTTGGGTGGCATTCGTCCCGAAATGGCGACGCTGGCCGCGTGGGCAATCGTGCCCTTCTCGATCGGCCTTCGTGTTTTCAAATGGCGATAGGTTTCAACGCGCGCGTGTCCGCGCAGGCCTGAAGCCCCCAGTCTACGAACGGATCAATTCGTGTCGCCTGTATCGAACGACGAGCCGGCGAAGACCTGCCGCCCGTCGGCCAGCTTCACGGTCCTCGCGTTCGCGATGTGGGGCTGCGTCTTGGAGTGGAAACCGCTGACGGTCACTTTGTGCCCCTGCTTCAGCGAGTTTCTGGTCCAGCCGTTTCGCATCAGTCCGTTGGGGGGACCGAGCTCGAAGTCCCACACCACGGGCTTGCCATCCTCCATCGCCTCGACGACGAGACGTGCGTGCGGGTTCGTCCACTCGAGTCTCACGACCGTGCCGGTCACCGTCAGGGGACGGTTGGCGTCGAACTCTGCCGCGAATGAATGATGAGCGGCGAGTCGAACGGTAGACGTCATCAATGCCGCGACAGCCGCGATTGCCAGCAACACCCGTCGGTTCATGCGATCACTCCCAGGCGGACTCGAGGTCGGCCTCTACGCGCATCGAGCATAATACGCTGGTTCGCGTCGCGCTCCACGTCGCCGCTTGGCGGCGGCCACCGTGCAGCGCCGGAGGACTTGAATGAAGCGGGTAGTCCTGTGGTTATCGATTGTGGCGTTCGCCTTCACGGTTGCACCGGCTCTGCTGGCGCAATGGCCGGCGTATCCATCGGGCACCGTGCCGAAGAACGCCAAAGGCGAACCGGACATGGATGCGCCGGCGCCGCGAACGTCCGACGGCAAACCGGATTTCAATGGTCTCTGGCGAGGTGCGCCGACGGGTGGGCGCGGCCAGCAGGCTCCCGTCGCGCCTCCCGGCACGCCGCCGATCGCGATGTTCCGCGACGTCGGTCAGAATTTTCCCGGCGGTCTGCCGATCAAGCCGGAGTTTGCCGCGATCAAGAAAGGGCGGCAGGATAACAACAGCAAGGACAACCCCGAAGCCCATTGTCTGCCCATGGGATTGATGCAGTTCCACACCCAGGGGTTTCCGCGGAAGTTCATCCAGACGCCGAAGCTGCTGGTGATCCTCTACGAAGCCAGCTATGGCATCCGGCAGATCTTCCTCGACGGCCGCCCGCTGCCGAACAACGACCCTCAGCCCTGGTACTACGGGTACTCCACCGGCCGATGGGAAGGCGACACGCTCGTCGTCGAAACCAACGGATTCCGCGACGACGGCTGGCTCGACATCGTCGGTACGCCAATGACCGAGCAGGCCAAGATGACGGAGCGGTTCCGTCGCGTCAGCTATGGACGGATGGAGATCGACATCACGATTGACGATCCCAAGGCCTACACCAAACCGTGGACGGTTCGGCACAACCAGGTGTTCATGCCGGATCAGGAGATCATCGAGTTCATCTGCGAGGAGAACCAGAGGTTTGGTCCGCAGCCAGGGCTCGGTCCGGCCTCCGGACAGCAGAAGAAGTAACGTCCTGTGGCCTGACGTCGGTTCTCAGTTGGACGAAGACGGGCGCTCGCAACCGCATGTCGTTCGTCCATTCAGCGAACAGAACCTCGCAGACGAGCACAGGCTTGATCCAGTGGGCGAGGCGCTCGGGCCCCTTGACGATCGGCGGATCGAACGGACACGGCCGTTGCGCGAGTGCGTCGAGGCGTGCGCGCAGCTCGATGGCGTAGTCATTCGTAAAGCCGGTGCCGACGCGACCGGCGTAGACGAACCGCGGGCCATCGTGATAGCCCACGAGCAAGGCGCTGATTCCCGCCCGGCCCGCGCCTTCGGGATCGGTGACGCCGCCGATCACGAACACTCCTCGCTGCCTGACCTTGGACTTCCGCCAGCTGTCGTGGCGGCCGGGGAAGTAGGGGAGATCGCGCCGCTTCGAGATGATGCCCTCGAGGCCGATCTGCGACGCGTGTTCCAGCAGCTGTTCCCCGTCGCCGACGATGTGCTCTGCGTAGCGAATGCGTCCCGCCTTCGCCTTTGGCTTCCGCTCGACCAGCGCGCGAAGGCGCGCTTTCCGCTCTTCGAGCGGCAGCCGATCGATCCGCTCGCCATCCAGACGGATCAGATCGAAGACGAAGTAGACGAGCGGCGCGTGCGAAGCCGTTCCGGCGGCGGCCCGCTGCAGCGCGGCGAAGCTGGTACGGCCGTCGGGCTGCAGCATCGCCACCTCGCCGTCGATGAGCGCATCGGTGGTCTTCAACGTGCTCGCCGCTTCCGCGATTGAGGGAAAGACGCGCGTCCAATCCTTGCCGTTGCGGCTGATCAGGCGAACCGTCTTTCCGTCGATCAGGCAACCGATGCGATAGCCGTCGTACTTGATCTCATGGAGCCAGCGATCGCCGCCTGGCGGAGTCTTGACGATCGTGGCGAGCTGCGGGTCGTACTCAGGACGAGCCATCCGCGACCCATTGTGGCATTTTTGATTTTGCCGATCTGTGATTGTTGATTGGTTGTTGATTTGTGATTGGCGATTGTCGATTCACGGCCCGTGCAGTCGGCGCGACACACGTTGCCTTCAATCGACAACCAAAGATCCACCATCAACAACGAATCACGAATCGAAGATCACGTAATCAAAAACGCATCAGTAATTTCTTCTGAGATCCATTCCCGAGTACAGCTGCTGCACCTGATCCGCGTAACCGTTGAACGGCAGCGTTCGCGTCGTCCTGAAGAGCGATGGCAGCCGCGCTTCGCGCGCCTGGCTCCAGTTGGGATGATCGACGGCCGGATTGACGTTGGCGTAGAACCCGTATGCCTGCGGGTATTGGCGTTGCCACGTGTTGATCGGCTGCCGCTCGACGAAGCGGATCTTGACGATCGACTTGATGCTCTTGAAGCCGTATTTCCACGGCACGACCAGCCGAATCGGCGCGCCGTTCTGGTTCGGCAGGACCTCGCCGTAGAGGCCCACGGCCAGGATCGTCAGCGGGTGCATCGCTTCGTCGAGCCGCAGTCCCTCGACATACGGCCATTCGAGCGCGTCGGTGCGCTGCTGCGGAAACTGTCCGACGTCGTGCAGCGTGTAGAACTCCACGAAGCGCGCCTTGGAGGTGGGCTCGACGCGTTTGACGACGTCGGCGAGTGGAATGCCGACCCAGGGGATCACCAGCGACCACGCCTCGACACAGCGGAACCGGTAGATGCGCTCTTCGAGCACGTGCGGTTTGATGAAGTCTTCGAGGGCGTACGACGCTGGCTTGGCCACGTGCCCTTCGACGGCGATGCTCCATGGGCTCGGGCGGAAGCGGCCGGCCAGCTTCTTGGGGCCATCGCCGGCGCCAGACGCGAACTCGTAGAAATTGTTGAAGCTGGTGACGTGCTCGTACGAGTTGGGTGTCTCCGTCGTGCTCAGTGGGCTCTTCCGCACGCCTTCGAGCTTGCGCAATCCGCCTTGTGCTGCGAGAACGACGGGCCGCCTAAAGGCGGCCCCTACGACAGCGGCGCCCACCACGCCGGCCGCCGACGCCTTCATGAACGCGCGCCGATTGAGATACACCTGCTTCGGCGTGATCTCCGAGCTGCGAAATCTAGCCATGGAATCTCACCTCCGCGTTCATGCGCACTTTGATGGCCCGGCCGTCTTTCAGCGCCGGACTGAACCGCCACTGCTCGAAGGCGCGCACGGCGAGATCGTCGGCCTCGGAGCCCAGCGAGCGAAGAATCCTGACGATGCGCGGTGTGCCGTCTTCGAGCAGAACCACGTCGAGGACGACCGTGCCGGCGCTGCCGGCACGCGCCGACCGTAGCTGCACGACCCTCACCGCCTGCGGCGGAGTCACACCAGGCCCGACGAGCGACACCATGTCATTCGCGATCTGGGCGTTGATCGACTCGTTGCGCAGCGTGAAGGCGATCTCGATCTCGACGTCCATCGGCACGACCGCGCCGTCGTGAGTACCTGGACGGAATCGCCACTGACGGAGCGCGACGAGCGCATTCTGATCGAGCCCGAATCCAAGCCCGCGCGTGATGCGCAAGGCGCTCGCGATGCCGTCGCTGCCGATGCGGGCGCTTGCCACGACGACACCTTCGATGCCGCGCCGGCGTGCTTCGTCCGAGTAGAGCGGCGGTGTCGTGTACTCGGCGACCGACGGCGGGACGTCCCGGCCGGCCGTCGCCGGAGTGACGAGGCGAATGTCGCGCACCGGCTCGCTGCCGTCGCCGGCGAGCTCGCGCACGGCGCTGTCGTCGACCGGCGGCAGGTTCGACGTGCGAACCTCGATGGTCGAGCGGCCGCGAGCACCGAGGGCGGCGAGAGGTACGGCAATCATGCACGCGCCAGTCAGGATCGCGATGGCGCGGCCGCGCGACATGCGCGCGCGATTCACAAAACCGCTGAGCAGTGCGGCGATTCGGCGCTCGAGGCCCGAGCGCCGGGGTGCCCCCATGGCGACGGTGGGTGCCAGACGGACGTTCGAGCGTGCCTCGCGGACGATCTCGATGAGATGAGAGGCGTATTCAGCGCCGCTTGCACCCAGACCGATGACGATGTCGTCCGCGGCCCGTTCGCTCTCGCGGCCCAGGCGGTTCCTGGCCATCCAGAACAGCGGGTTGAACCAGTAGATCCGGCACGCGACTTCGGCGAGTAGATGCGTGATCCAGTCGCCGCGCGAGATGTGGGCGAGTTCGTGCGCGCACACCGCCCACACGCGATCGTCGGACCAGTCGCGCGAGGTGTGGGGAAGCAGGACGTGCGCGCGCCTGAAGCCCCATGCGACCGGGATGTCGATGCGTTCGCTGCACGTCAGCCGCGGCGTTCCGAGCGCCAACGAGTCGGCAACACCGCTGGCGATCGCGGCGTGGCGTGGGTCGGCCTCGATGCCGGCTGCCGTCAGCCGATTGAGCCGCGCCGCCTGAATCGCGAATCTCGCGAGCAGGAACACCGTGCCTGCCGCCCACAGCCACGGTATGGCGCCGACAACGCGCCACGAATCCGGCTCGACGCCGGTCGCGCGGACCACGATGTCGCCGGCGTTGACGGCCGTCGATGTGGGATCGAACGCGGCCGGCCAGATCTCCGCCGCGCGTTGCGCCCAGGCCGGCTCCCATGACGGCAACAGCCAGGTGAGCAGAGGAAGGATGGTCGCGACCGCAATGGCGGCCACCCACAGCGCGTGCCGTTCGGCCGCGGAGCGGCGTCGCAGACAGGGCATCAGCAGATGCGCGGCGATCAAGAAGATAGTGGCCTTGATCATCGGCGCCTGCTCTCTCGCTTCGCGCGTTCGACCAGATCGGCAATGCGATCGAGTTCCTCGCGCGAGACGCCGGAGCCGTCCTTGCCGAGCATCGCTTCGACGACCTGTTCCGGAGAGCCTTGGAAAAAGGTGTCGAGCAGGTGCTTGAGGGCCGAGCGGCTGGCGATGCGATGCGACTGCGCCGGCAGATAGACGTAGCGGAGCTGCTCCTCCTCGTGGCGGATGTGGCCCTTTTCCTCGAGCACCCGCAGCTGGGCGCGGACGGTGGAGTAGGCGGGTTCGCCGGTGAGCTCGGACATCACCTCGGCCACCGTCGCCCGGCCCCGCCGGTGCAGGATGTCCATGATCTGCCGCTCGCGGCGGCTCAGATGCGCCGATGACATGCCTAATTTTCTAGCACATTGCTAGAGAATTAATCAATGTGATTTCGCTGGGTTGCCCACTATGGCCGTGGAGCGCCGCACTCTGCACCCTCTGTCGTCCTGAGACACCAGAGCCGAGATCCGCCACAGAGGAGACATTTGTGGAGACGATCATGTTTCGAGGTGTGTGGCGGCGGTTGTTGATGTTGATGGCGTGCGTGCTGGCGTCGAGCTCACCAGCCTGGGCGCAGGGCGTGGTCCCGCAGGGTCGGGTTGCCACATTCGACGGTCAGGGTGCCAACGCGTGGGCCGGTAACATTCGCGCCTCGGACGACGAGCTCGTCGCGCTCCTCGAGGATGGCATCAAGCGATCGCCGACGTTCAAGGGCCTCGTCGATCGGCTGGCCAAGTCCGACGTGATCCTGTACGTGCGTCCCGACGTGACCGCCAAGAACAACAACATGCGGCTCACGTTCCTCGCCGCGAAGGGCGGCTATCGCTACCTGGTCATTCGCGTCGGCGCCGGCCGATCGAAGGATCAGCAGCTGGCAACACTCGGCCACGAAATGCAGCACGCGGTCATCATTGCCGACGCGGCGTCGGTGGTGGACTCGGCGACCCTGCGGCGTGAGTTCGAGCGAGTCGGCAAGCTGACGCAGCCCGCAGTAGGCGATGACTTTTTCTTCGAGAGCCCCGTTGCCGAGGACGTACGCCGGCGCATTCTCTCCGAAGTCACGGCCAACAAGGCCCCCACGAAGTAGCCTGACGCAGGGCCACCTTCAGGTGGCGCAGTGGTCTAGGGCCACCTTCAGGTGGCCCGGAAGTACAGTGATCTCATGATCACTGAAGCGTGGCAGCGCGGACCCGTGCCCGGGTTCGAGCCGCTGCTGATGCCCGTCGTGCACGCCCTGATTCAGGCGCGCGAGGATCTCGAGCGCCTGGTCACGACCGTACCCCCCGAACACGTCTGGGCGCGTCCCGGCGGCGCTGCCTCGATCGGCTTTCACGTGCGCCACGCCGGCGGCGCGCTCGATCGGCTCTTCACCTACGCGCGCGGCGAGGCGCTCTCGGATGCGCAGCGTGCGGCACTCAAAGCCGAAGGCGAACCAGGAGACCCGCCGGTGTCGCTCTCCGAGCTGGTGACAGACGTCAGCCGCACCATCGATGCGGCCATGGAGCAGCTGCGCCTCACCTCCGCCGACTCGCTCCTCGCCGGCCGCACGGTGGGTCGAGCGGGTCTGCCGGCCACCGTCCTCGGCCTGTTGTTCCACGCCGCCGAGCACACGACGCGACACGTCGGTCAGGCGATCACGACGGCCCTCACGCAGCGATAACAGGCGCGGGCGGCGGGCGAGTTTTCGTATCACGAAATCTCTTTTCACCAGACGAGTGTATTCTTCGCTGCGACCATCGTTCGGCCGGGGCCGCCGAACTGGTGAATAATCGTCTGCTGCCGCCTATCCACGGAAAGCTGACAAGACAATGACCACGACTGATCCGAGAGACGTCATCGCCGGTGCCCCGATGAGCCGCCTGCAGTGGGCGGTTGTCGCGATCACGGTCGCACTCAACGCCCTGGATGGGTTCGACGTGCTCTCGATCAGCTTCGCGTCACCGGGCATCGCCCGTGAGTGGGGCATGAATCCCGCCGCACTGGGCATCGTGTTATCGATGGAGCTGATTGGCATGGCCCTCGGCTCCGTCTTCCTCGGCGGCGTCGCCGACAAAATCGGCCGCCGTCCCACCATACTGGGCTGCCTCGTCGTCATGGCCGTCGGGATGGTGATGGCGACGACCGTGCGCGGTCTGATCGATTTGTCGATCTGGCGGGTGGTGACCGGACTGGGAATCGGCGGGATGCTGGCGGCGATCAATGCGGTGGCAGCCGAGTTCTCGAATACGCAGCGGCGCGCGCTGAGCGTCTCGCTGATGTCGATCGGATATCCGCTCGGCGCCGTGCTCGGCGGTCTTGTCGTCGCGCAACTGCTTCGCGGCGCGAACGCCGATTGGCGCCCTGTCTTCTACTTCGGTGCCGCGATGACGGCGCTGCTGATTCCAGTCGTGTACTTCGTGGTGCCGGAGTCGGTGCACTGGCTGGCGCGCAAGCAGCCGGCCGGTGCGCTGGACCGAATCAATAAGGCGATGCGGCGGATGGGGCACGCCGCGGTCAGCGCGCTTCCCGAGATCGGCGCGGCAGCGCGTTCGCGATCGATTGCCGAGATCTTCCAGCCCGGGCTCGTGGCGATTACGACGATCGTCACACTCGCGTACTTCTTCCACATCACGACGTTCTACTTCATCGTCAAATGGATCCCGAAGATCGTCGTCGACATGGGATTCGTGCAATCCAGTGCCGCCGGTGTGCTGGTGTGGACCAACGTCGGCGGTGCAACCGGCGGCGCGGTGTTCGGCCTGCTGACGCTGCGGTTCGGGCTGAAGCCGCTGACGATTGTCCTGCTGGTGTTGTCCACCGTGATGGTGACGCTGTTCGGCCGCAGCCCCGCCGACCTCGAGCGGCTGGCGCTCATCTGTGCGATGGCCGGCTTCTGCACGAACGCCGGCATCGTCGGGCTCTACGCCATCATCGCGCAAGTGTTCCCGACGCAGGTGCGTGCGTTCGGCACCGGCTTCACGGTGGGCGTCGGACGCGGCGGATCGGTGCTGGCGCCGATCATCGCGGGCTTCCTGTTCAACTACGGGTACGCGCTGCCGGTCGTGGCGATGACGATGGCCACTGGGTCGCTCTTCGCTGCCGCGGTGCTGACTCTGCTCAAGCTGGGGGATCGTCCCGCCGTGCCCGGGCAGGATCGCCCGATGCGGACGACGCCGCTTCCCGAGCCTCGCCCTGCCCGATGAAGCGAAGTGGCAGCCGCATTCTCACCACTCATGTCGGCAGCCTGATTCGACCTGCCGAACTGCTCGAGCGGTCGAGGGCGGCAAAAGAGTTCCCTGAGGAGCGGGCCGCCTACGAGCAGACGCTGCGTTGCGCCACGATCGACGTGGTCGAACAGCAGGTCAGTGCCGGCATCGACATCGTCAACGACGGAGAGTTCGCCAAGTCGAGCTGGTCCAACTACGTGCTCGAGCGGTTGAGCGGTTTCGAGCGGCGGCCGGACTCGAACTACGAGCCGGTCTGGCTCGGCCGCGATCGCATTCGCTTCCGGCAGTTCATGGAAGACGAGTTTCCGCGCGGCGCGCAGGGCGTGCCTGGCCATGTCTGCGTCGCGCCGATTGTCTATCGCGGGTACGACGCCATCCGCCGCAACATCGCCATCCTGCAGGCGGCGCTGGCGGCAGCCAGCGTCGAGGAAGGCTTTCTCACGGCGGTGGCGCCGGGCAGCGCTGGCTATGACTCGTCGAACGAGTACTACGCAAGCGAGCGCGAGTATGTCTTCGCGATTGCCGAGGCGCTGCGCGAGGAGTATCTCGAGATCATCGATGCCGGCTTGATCCTGCAGGTGGACGATGCGGTGCTGGCGAACATGTACGATGACCTGGTGCAGCACGGCCAGGCCAGATACCGGCAGTGGGCCGAGCTGCGTGTCGAGGCATTGAATCACGCGCTGCGCGGCATCCCTGAGGACCGCGTTCGATATCACGTGTGCTTCGGCAGCTGGCACGTGCCGCACATGGCCGACGCGCCGCTCGAAGCGCTTGCGCCGCTGATCCTGAAGGTGCGCGCCGGCGCGTACGCGATCGAGGCGGCCAACGTGCGGCACGAGCACGAGTGGCGCGTGTGGCAGTCGACGAAGCTGCCGGCGGGCAAGATCCTGATTCCCGGCGTCGTCACGCATCACACGACCACGGTCGAGCACCCGCGGCTGGTGGCCGATCGCATCGTGCAGTTCGCAAAGCTGGTCGGCCGCGAGAACGTGATTGCCGGTACCGACTGCGGCTTCGCGCAGCTCGAGACCTACCAGCGAGTACACCCGCAGGTGATGTGGGCGAAGCTGAACGCGCTGAGCGAAGGCGCGCGGCTGGCGTCACAGGAGCTGTGGGGACTGAGACTTTCTCAAGGAGCGTGAATGAGCAAGAAGAGTTTGGAGGACGTGTTACAGGCGGCAGGCAACCCGGTCACTCTGCTGCGCAATCAGCAGACGGGGCCGAACGTGTATCCCGGCGTGCCGCCGGAATATACCAACTGGCGGGACGAGACGCAGGCGTGGCAGAGGACGTGCGTGCTCTTCAACCAGTCCTACCACATGGCCGATCTGCTGGTGGAAGGACCGGATGCGGCGAAGCTGCTCTCGCATCTCGCGGTCAACAGTTTCACGGGCTTCGCCGTGGACAAGGCCAAGCAGTTCGTGCCGGTCAGCCACGACGGCTACGTGATCGGCGACGTGATCCTGTTCTATCTCGCCCAGAACCAGTTCAATCTCGTCGGCCGTATCCCGGCCCTCAACTGGATTCAGTTTCATGCCGCGACCGGCGGCTACGACGTCACGGTCACGCTCGATGAGCGCTCGGCGGCGCGGCCAGACCCGTTCAATCGCAAGTCCTATCGCTTCCAGCTTCAGGGCCCGAACGCGATGCGCGTGCTGGAGAAAGTGATCGGCGGCAAGGCGCCGGAGCTCAAGTTCTTCAACATGGGTCACGTCACGATTGCCGGGAGGCCCGTACGCGCCCTGCGGCACGGGATGGCGGGTCAGCCCGGATACGAGCTGTTCGGACCCTACGCCGAGCACGACCTGATTCGCGATGCGATCTTCAAAGCGGGTGAGGAATTCGGTCTGCGTCTCGTCGGCGGCCGCGCCTACTCGGCCAACACGCTCGAGTCGGGCTGGGTCCCATCGCCGCTGCCGGCCGTGTACAGCGGCGAAAAGATGAAGTCATACCGGCAGTGGCTGCCGGCCGAGTCGTACGAAGCGAAGGCGTCGATTGGCGGCAGCTTCGCGTCGTCGAACATCGAGGATTACTACCTGACGCCGTGGGATCTCGGCTACGGTCCGCACGTCAAGTTCGATCACGACTTCATCGGGCGCGAGGCGCTCGAGCAGCGCGCGAACGGTCCGCATCGGAAGAAGGTGACGCTCGCACTGAACACCGACGACGTGATGCGTGTGATCGGCAGCCAGTTCCAGCGGGAGCACCGGGCCAAGTTCATGGAGTTCCCGTCAGCCGTGTACTCGATGCACCCGTACGACAAGGTCACGAAGAACGGCAAGACGATCGGGATCTCGACGTGGGTGGGCTACAGCGCGAACGAAGGCCAGTCGCTGACGTTGGCGATCCTCGACGCCGCGCATGCCACCATTGGCAATGAAGTCACATTCGTCTGGGGCGAAGAGAACGGCGGCACCGCCAAGCCTACGGTCGAACGTCACGAACAGGTGGAAATCCGCGCGATCGTGAGTCCGGTTCCGTACAGCGAAGTGGCACGCAGCGAATACACGGCCGCCGGCTGGCGCACGGCATAGAGCCCTGGGGTCAGATCTGACCCCAGCTACGGCAGGAAGCCGTCGATGGTGACCTGCCCGTTCAACCCCGTGCGCGCCAGCTCGATGCGCGGGTTCTGCAGCTCGCCGCCCTGTTTTCGCTCGACCGTCACGCGGACCTGATTGGTCTGCCGCAGGTGCAGGGCGGCGAGGTCTTTGCCCCATTCAGGCAGCAGCGTTGCCAGACGGCTGGGCACTGGCAGGGATTCGTAACGCCCGTTGGTAGCCTTCACGACAGGAATCCCGACGATCCCCTGCACGCTGGCATTGAGCGATTCCGAAGATGTTGCCTGTCCCGTGCGCGGGGACATCAGGATCATGTTCAAGCGCGCGCGGCGAGTCACCAGGAAGTTCACGGCCTTCGTGATCTCCGGCGGCTCGTAGCTGGTCTGCTGAACGCTTGTCGTCGAGAGCATGAGCATAACCGGGACATACGGGGTGATCTTCCTGTCCCTCGTCTCTTTCTGGAGGCGCTGGCTGAACTCGACCAGCGCATCGGTGAAGCGAGGCGCCCCTTGCTCGGGGCCGAACCCGTTGATGGCGCGCAGGACCTGTTTCTGATCCGTCGACGGCCTGAGCACCGTGCGCGGCTGCGGCGCGATCGTGATGAACGTCACCTCGACGTCTGGCGGCAGCGCTTCGACGAGCCCGGTCAGTCCGGTCCGATAGTGCACGAGGGCATCGGTGCTGTCGGTGCTGTTATCGACCGCGATGGTGAGCTTGATCGGGACCGACAGCGGCTCCACCTTGACGACCTGCTGGCGAGCGCCGTTCTCGGTCATGATGACGTCTTCGGGCTTCAGGTCGATCACCGGCGCGCCCGATGCGTCGGAGGCGCTCACCGCGAACTGAAACGTCTGTGGCGTCTGCGCGGCCAGGGCTTCGCAGAGCGCAAGGGCGGTGGCGAGCAATGCAACGAATCGGGTCGGCGTCATACGTTGCAGAGGTATACGGTCGGGTAGACGCAAAGTCAAGTCATCGATCCATGACGGCGTGCAGCAGATCGCCGAGCTGGCCGGCGGTGTGTTGGTTGCCCTCGATGCTGGCCGCGAGGAGTCCGCGCCGATCGAGCACGACGGTACGCGTGGAGTGGCTGATCAGTCCTTCATCAGGGAACGCGTCCACGCCGAACAGGCGGCACACGCGCCCGACTTCCTCCACGCTGCCGGTGAGAAAGTGCCACACGGAGCGGTCGGCGTTCCACTGACGCGCGTACTCGGCCATGCGCTCCGGGGTGTCGCGGCCCGGGTCGAACGTGACCGTGAGCAGCACGAGATCGCGGTTCATCCGCGCCCGGAATCGCCGCTGAACGACGCTGAAGTGGTTGGCCAGGCGATAACAGAACTGCGGCAGCACGCAGCTCGTGTAGATGAAATTGATCGCCACCACCTTCCCGCGGAACTGCGAGAGCGACACGCGTGCGTGCGCCTGATCCGTCAAGGTGAAGTCGGGCACGGCCTGGCCCACAGGGAGCGGGGTGTTGGCGCCCTCCGTCATGTTCTGCAGCAGGCGCAGGCGGCGCGCCCTCAACGGATCCTGCTCCACGCTCTCGTACCGAACGATGCGCAGGTTCTCGACATGCACCGACTGCTTCGAGATGACGAGCGTGAAGGAGACGATGGCACCGGGCACGAGCCCCTCCAGCTCACGTTGGCTCCCGACCTCGAATGGCATCGTCATCGCCGGCATCACGTCCGGAATGCTGTCGTGCGAGACGACGACAGTCTTCCGCGCGGCGTCAACGGCGAGCACCATGCCGCGCGCGGCATGCCGCCCCTGCCTGCGCTGCGCCGGGTCGAAGGGCCTGCCCTGAGCGGCGTCGGCTGTCAGGTTCGGCGCCGCGGCGGAGAGCGCCAACGCGAAGCACACCGCGGCGGCAATACGCGCGTTCGTCATGGCCGTCCCAGGCGCAAGACGGGGCGTTCGAGCGTCTTCGGTGCGGTCGCGAACTCGGTGATCTCGAGAAAGCGGTTCTTGTCGACGTTCGAGAAGCGTTGACGCGTATTGCTCGTCGGCCACCAGATCTCTACGTCGACACGCTGCACGCCTGAGCCGAGTCCGATCTGCTGCCGGAGCGGCGAGGCGCCGAACGATCCGCCACTTCCCACGCTGCGGTGCACGACGCGACGCCCGCCTTCACCCTCGACCGTCACAGCGATGCGGGCGCCGATGGCCGCCCGATTCGTCTTTACCCCGACGAGCTCGAGCGCAAGCCAGTCGCGGCCGTGTCCGGGATTCTCGAATAGCCGAAGCGCGTGCGCGTCGCCGGGCGTCGCGCCGCCGACCTCGAAGACGATTTCCTGATCGCCGTCGTGATCGAGATCGGCAAACGCGACGCCGTGTCCCTTGTGCAGCTCGCCCGTGCCCGACGCGGCGGTGACGTCGACGAATGAGTTCCCGCCTCTGTTGCGCAGCAGCAGGCTCGGCACGAGGGAGGCGTACGACGGGTTGCCGGTCCCGAGATAGATGTCGAGGAAGCCGTCGTTGTCGATGTCGCCGAAGTTGGCGCCCATCACCATGAGCACTTTGTCGAGCCCGGCCTGCCGCGTCATGTCCTGGAAGCTGCCATCACCGAGGTTGCGATACAGCTTGAGCGTGTTGCCGTTGCGTGGCAGACGCAGATAGGCGCGGGCGGTTTCGTCCACGGACGTGACGAACGATCCGACGAAGACGTCCTCGAAGCCGTCATTGTCGTAGTCGAAGAACCAGGTCGGAAAGCCCTGTCCTGGTCCCGGCGCGCCGGCGCCTCGCCCGAACTCCGAGAACGTTCCGTCGCGATTGTTGCGATACAAGAAATTCGTTCCGCCAAGATTCGACACATAGAGGTCGGGCCAACCGTCGTTGTCGTAGTCGGCGGCCGCGACGCCCTTGTTGAATCCGCGCCGTGCGACGCCTGCCTTCTCGGCGATGTCGTCGAACGTGCCGTTGCGGTTGTTCCGAAAGAGCTGGGCCGGGCCATTCTCGTTGCCGGCGAACAGGTCGAGGAACCCGTCGTTGTCGATGTCCGTCCAGACTGCGGCCTGTGTTCCCGTCGACGTATTCGCCAGACCGCTCGCCATCGTCACGTCGGTGAACGTGCCGTCGCCGTTGTTGCGCAGCAGCGATTTCCGCTGCGGGGTCTCCCAGCCGCCACGCAGCACCAGGATGTCGAGATTGCCGTCGTTGTTGTAATCCGTCTGCACGATGTTCAGGCCGCCAAGCTGCGTGGCGAGCCCCGCCTGCGTCGCCCGATCCGTGAAGGTGCCATCCTCGTTCCCGTGGAACAGCCGCAGCGGTGCACAGCTGTCGATGCTCGAGGTCACGATATCGAGTCGTCCGTCCCTGTCGAAGTCGTCGACGATGACGCCGCCGGACATCGCGACGGACTCCAGTCCGGCACGGGACGCGACATCGACGAAGGGTCTGACGTCCTCGCCGGATTCGAACGCGCTCGGCGGGATCATGAATGCACGCGGCACACCATCAGGATACGTACCGGCGAACATGTGCGCGATGTTGAGCAGCCACCGCACCTCGAGCTCGTCGGGCTGCTCGGCAAGGTAGCTGGAGAAGTACTCGATCGCCTTTGCCACATCAGCGACGTTGGCGAGCGGCGCCCGCGGCCGTGCCGAGAGCAAGCAGCGGTCTCCGGGCCGCGCGTGCAGTCCGTTGTCGATCTCGGCCTTGTGCAGATGGGCAATCCCGAGCGCTTCGACCAATTGGAGCCGGAGATCAGGGACCTGCACGATGGCTATCCGGTGCGCCTCATCGAGCGCCTTGATCGCATCAGCCATTTCCCCGCGAAAAGCATGAAGCTGGCCTTGCAGGACACGAGCCTGGGCGTGGTCGATCGGCGGAAGCTGCGCGACGCGGGCGGCCGAGGCCAACGTGTCGGCGACGACAGTCTGCGCCGCCGACACGAGTTTCCCGCGCACCTGGCACAGGCTCGCGAGATCGTCTGGCGAGAGGGCGGCCTGTCGCAGGCTGAGCACGGTTTCGACATAGCCGGAGAGGTCGTACACGTACTTGACCCCGCCAGTCGATCCAAGTGCTGATGTGAACGCGCTTGCCATCGGCGAGGCGGCGCCTGATGCGGCAGACGAGCCCACCGCTGCTCCTTCGGAGTCCGGCACACGCTTCAGGATGCCGAAGCCGGTGGGGAGACGGACGATGCCGCTGACGTCCCCGACAGCGAGCCCATCGAGCACGCTGCGGATTTCCGGGCGAAGATCGGCGACGGCGACAGGGCCCACCAGCCCGCCGTTCGCGGCGCTGGGGTCGATCGACACGCGTGCCGCCAGCGCGACGGCGTTCTCTCTGCGCTTCAGCGCGTCGATCACCTTCACCGCCGCTTCCTGTGACTCCACGACGACGATCCGGAACGAGACGATGTCCGCGGCGGGTGTGGGCCGCTGTGAAGACACGTGCGCCAGGGCCGTGGTGATCAAGGCGGCCAGCAGAAGGCCGAATCGATGCCTTCGATGAAGTTGCCTCATGCGGAGCAGACGCGTGCGTACTCTACTGGACCACAACGCGGTGTGCTAGTACGCTCGGCCCGTGTCGTGCCGTCGTCGTCGTCCCTGGTCCGTGGTGCTTCGTGCCTGGTCCGTGACTGCGGCTGTTGCCGCAACGGCGGTCCAGCTTGCATTGACAGCGCAGGCTCGGCAAAGCGCCCCGTCTACGCCAGCGCATCTTCCTCAGTTTCGCGACGTCGCCTCGTCGCGCGGCCTCGACTTCGTCCACATCAACGGCGCCAGCGATGAGAAGTACTTCCCAGAGATCATGGGCGCGGGCGGCCTCTTCTTCGACATCGACAACGACGGCTGGCTCGATGTGTTTCTCGCCGATGGCGGATCGTTCGCCGATCCAGCCGTGGCGCGCCGTGCGCGCCATCGTCTGTACCGGAACCGTGGCAACGGTGCGTTCGAGGACGTCACCGCCGCGTCGGGGATCCGCCACGGCGCATACGGAATGGGCGCATGCGCCGGAGACGCCGACAACGACGGGCTGATCGACCTGTACGTCACCGCGGTCGGACCGAACCAGTTCTATCGCAATGCTGGTGGCGGCCGCTTCACCGAAGTGCCGAAGGCAGGGGGCGCGGACGGCGATTCCTGGAGCACGAGCTGCGCGTTCGTGGACGTCGACCGCGACGGGTATCTGGACATCTTCGTCACCAACTACGTCGACGCGCCGCCAGAGAAGAACCGGTTCTGCGGCGTGACCGGTCCGCCGCCGATCCGCGACTACTGCCACCCGCTGATCTATCCGCCGTTGACGAGCGCGCTCTATCGCAACACCGGCCGCGGAACCTTCGAGGACATCAGCGTGTCGAGCGGGGTCACGAAGTACCGCGGCAATGGCCTCGGCGTGGCGATCTCGGACGTCGACGAAGACGGGTGGCCGGATGTGTTCGTGGCCAACGACAGCATGCCCAATTTCCTGTTTCACAACGAACGCAATCGGACGTTCACCGAGAGGGCGAGTCTGGCCGGCGTTGCCGTGTCGTCGGACGGAAAAGCGAAGGCGGGTATGGGCACGGCGTTCGGCGACTTCGCCGGTAACGGTCGCCTGGGTCTGGTCGTCACCAATCACGAGACCGAGATGCACAGCCTGTTTCTGAATCTCGGCGGCGGTCTGTTCTCGGATCTCACGATCCGGAGCGGAGTCGGCCTGGCCACACGTCCGTACGTCGGGTTCGGTGTGGTGTTCGTCGACTACGACAACGACACGCGGCTCGACATCGCGATTGCCAACGGCCACGTGATGGCCAACGCAGGACAGCTCCGTGCCGGTGCCAAGTATGCGCAGCGGAACCTTCTTCTGCGCAACACCGGCGACCGGTTCGTGGACATGAGGGAGGCGGCGGGTTCGGGGTTTGCGCCCGAGCTGGTGAGCCGGGGTCTCGCTGCGGGCGACGTCGACAACGACGGCGACGTCGATCTCCTGATCACCAACAACGGCGCGGCGACCAACCTGCTGCTGAATGGTGGGAGCGGAACGGCCAATGCGATCGTCGTACGCGCGATGGGCGAGAAGACGAACCGCAGCGCGATTGGCGCCAGGCTGCTGATGACGGTGGGACAGCAGCGCCAGTTGCGCGAGGTGCAGTCCGGGTCCAGTTATCTGGGACAGAACGATCTGCGCGCCCACTTCGGCCTTGGCCGATCGGCTCGCGCCGATCGCCTGGAGATCACGTGGCCGAACGGCGTTACGGAGACGGTCGAGAATCTCGCGGCGAATCATGTCTTCACGATTCGTGAAGGCAAGGGGATCGTCAGCCGGGTGCCATTCGCGCGCTGATGCCGTCGATGACACGAATCACAACTCGAGGCATGGTGGCACGTGGCAGCGTGTCTTGGTGTGTCGTCATGCTGCTGGGACTCCCGGCAACAGCCGCGGCGCAGAAGGACGCGTTCTTCGACACGCTCCTGCCGCTCTACCGATCGTTGGCCGGCGTCTACGGCGACGAAGGCACGCGGCTCGCCGGCCACGTCGAGCGGATGACGGCGGCACTCGAAAACTGGGACGCCTCGATTCGTGACGCCGAGCGCGATCTGCGCGCGCAGCTTCGCGGCGCCGATCGACAGACCGCGCTGCAGGCACACACCACGCTCGCGTCGATGTATCTCGATCGCGGCCGTTTCGAGGACGCCGTGCGCGAGCTCGACGAGGATCTCCGGATCGACCCGACGCGCGCGGTGTTTCACCGGCTCAGGGGGCTCGCCCTTCGCGCGCTCGGCAGGCCGCGCGACGCCGCGGCGTCGTTTCGCTCCGCATGGCAGAACGATCCGGCCGATCCGCAGAACGCGTATCACCTGCTCGTCCATGGATCCGGCCAGACCACGGCGGCCGACGTTGCACGGGGCGTCGACGCGCTCGGCGCCTTGGAGACGGCCCTCGTGCGCGGCAACCAGGAACGCGCCGACGCACCATTTCTCAGCCTGCGGCCGATCGACGACGAGGCCGCTGGAGCGATCGCGTTCGCACCCGCGGCGTATGCCAAGGCATTTGCGCTGCTGCTGAACGGACAGCTCGAGGCCGGCCTCGTCTCGCTGCGAGAGGCCGTGTTGAACGACTCGCTCGTAGCCGATTCGGCACTGCGCTCGGAGCCGGCGGTCCGCGGCATCGCGGCGCTTAGACAGGGCAACGCCCCTCAGGCGCTCGCACAGCTCGAGGCCGCGTTGACCCTGGCGCCGAAGTCCGCGCCGGCGCGCCGTATTCTCGCGACCGCGTATTGGGTCAGCGGCGACATCGCACAGAGCCTCGAGCAGCTTCGCGACGCCGTGCGCCTCGACCCTCGCGACGAGCGGGCCTGGCTCACACTGTCGCGCGTGCTCGATGGCATCGGCGAATGGACGGAGGCGGCGGACGTGCTTCGGCGTGCGGTGGCGGCGCTGCCGGAGTCGGGCGAGCTGCGCTGGCAACTGTCCACCGTTTCCGGCAAGCGTCAGCGAACAGACCAGGCCGATCTCGAGATGATTGCGGTCGCCGATCGCCTGGTGGTGCTCGCAGGCAAAGGCGATCTCGACGGCCGCATCGCCGGCCTCGCGCAGGCGCATCTCGACTACGACCGCGCTGTCGCGCTGCTCGAACAGCGCGTGACGCTGACGCCCAACAACGCGGGCGCGCACCAGGCACTTGGCCGCGCCTACGTCGAACAAGGACGGGCGGACGAAGGGTACGCCGAGCTCGTCATCGCGCTCTGGCTCGAACCGCGCAATGCCGAGACGCTGACGGCAATTGGACTGCTGCACCTCGGCGCGGGCCGGTACGCGGCAGCCGTCGACGCGCTGACGCGCGGCGCGGCGCTCGCGCCGGCGAGCGCGACGACCGTACATGCGCTCGGCGAGGCGCTCACACGGGCAGGACGCACGTCAGAGGGCCGTCCCCATCTCGAGGAGGCTGAACGGCTGCGCACGCAGACCGTGGAGCAGCAGCGGCGGCTGCGGACGGCGGGGATGCTCGTGCTCGAGGCCGAGCTGAGCCGCACCAGGGGCGAGCACGTTCGCGCGATCGAGGCGTGGCAGCAGGTCCTGGCGCTCGAGGGCCGGAGCGCCACTGCACACCTTCGTCTGGCCGACGTGCTGATCGCGGCCAAGCGGATGGACGAGGCCGCTGCACAGCTCGTGATGGCAATCGAGGCGAACGGCGGCGCCGAAGCGCACCGGCGACTGGCCCTCGTTTACGCGACGATGGGGCGGACCGAGGAGAGCGCACGCGAGCGGCGCCTCTATACGGAAGAGCGGCTCAAGGAACTGCGAGACCGTTAGGCTAGCGCTTTTCAGATCGATGGAGCGCACGGAGAGTGCGGAGGGCACGGGTCCACACGGAGCAACGGGGAAACGGAGTCGCACGGAGACGGGATCGAGGCAAGACCGTGTGCGCAAGCGCCGTGTGTATCAGTTTGGCAGGCGTTTGCGCGCGCGGTCTCGCCTCGAACCCCAGCCGCGCGAGGGAACCAAGGACTCCAAAACGCGTCTACACGGAAACGAAAGACGCTCTCGCTAGGGCAGGCCGTCGAGCGAGACTGACCCTGTCATCCCCTTGCGCGTGAGCCCGATCTGCGGATTCTGCAGCGGGCCGCGGCGCCCGGGTGCCCGCCGCGCGGTGACGAGCAGTTGATTGACCTGCTTGCGATGCAGCGCGGCGATCTCGGTTCCCATCTCGGGGAGGAGCGTCACGAGCCGGCTCGAATTGGCGATTGTCTCGTAGCGGCCCCTGGTCACTTTCGTGGCCGGAATTGCGATCATCGTCTGCCGGCCCTCGTCTATCGCGGCGCGGGCCGAGGCGTTTCGCCTGACGTTGAGCATCGCCACGTGCACCCGTGCCCTGCGCCGCTCGAGAAATCCGAGGGCCTGCGTGATCTCCCCGGCCGCGTAGCTCACCGCCTCGGTGACGGGTGTCGACACCATCAGGAGCACTGGCACCGAGTCGATCCTATTGGTCTTCCGCATCTCGGCCTCGTACCGGCGCGCGAACTCGACGAGCGTGTCGGTGAAGCGCGGGCTGTCGTCCTGTGGCGCGAACCCGGTGACGCCGCGCAGCAGCCGGACACGGTCGGTGGTCGGTTGGACCACCATCATCGGCTGCGGCGACATGGTGATGAGCGTGACCTCGACGTCGCTCGGCAACGCGCGGATCAGACCGGCGAGGCCGGTCCGATAGTGGGCCAGTGCATCGGTGCTCAGCGGACCATTGTCAACCGCCACCGTCAGCTCGACCGGCAGGATGAACGGCTCGACTTTGATGATCTCGCCCGCGACGCCGTTCTCGGTCAGCACGATCTCGTCCCGCGCGAGATCGCGCACCGGCCGGCCATTCGCATCGAACACCGAGATGACGAACGCGATCTCCTCGTCCTGTGCGAGGAGCAGGGCGGCCGGCATGAGGGTCGCCGCCAGTGCCAGAGCCGCGGCGACGTGCGCATGGAGACGGCGTGACATGGGCGTACGGTACGACAAAACGCCCGCGCACTCCATCAGAGTGCGCGGGCGCGTGATTGTCCGTCCGTCTCAGAAGTAGAACTGCACGGACGCGCGGACGAACCGCGGCGACACCAGTGTCTGCGGGTTCAGCCACTGATTGCCCTCGTTGGCCGTCGTCGCGGGGTTGTCGACGGCCTCCTGCCAGACGCCGTTCACGAAGCTGCCGCTGATCGTGGCGTTGTAGCTGTTGATCGCGTCGGAGTTGAAGACGTTGTAGATGTCAACACCGAACGTGGCGCGCTTGTTCTTGAAGCGGACGTTCTTCGCCAGCTTCAGGTCGAACACCGTCGTCCGCTCACCCATCATCTCGTTCGCGAGGAGCAGCGGGATGCTGACGGTCGTCATGTTTCTCGCCGTGCCGACACAGCCGGTGCCGGACGCTGCCGCGGCGCCGGCGCATGGCTCCGTTGCCCGGGCCGCGCTCTCCGGGTTCCACATGATGTCGGCCTTGTTGTAGGTGAAGTTCGCAGCGATCTGCCCGCCCGGCACCGACTGGAATACGGTGCTGAGGAGCACGTCAGCCCACGGAATCACGTAGGCCGCCGAGCCGTTCACCCTGGTCGTCCAGATGGTTGGCGCACGACACCCCTGTGAGACACCAGTGACAGAGGCCGCCTCATAGGGGTGACCTTCGCGGCCCCGGACCGCCGGTGCGTCGTTCATCGAGCGGCACGTCTCGCGGCTCGTGTGGCCGGTATTGGTGCCGCCGTTCACGCGAAGCCCCCACGGCCCGCGCCACACGAAGTTGGTATCGACGCCGTGCCAGTAGTAGTTGAGGCTCGGGTCGATGGTCACGGCGTTGCACACGATCGGAGTCGTCCCGCTGAAGCAGGTTGGCGGCACCGCGACCTTCTGGTCGGCGTTGCCGAGAATGAGGTACCCGCCGCCGTTTGGCAAACGCGGATCGCTCGGCGCCCGTACCGTGTAGAAGTCGTACGACGGGTTCACGTAGTTCAGCATGGCGTCCTGGCATTGCGCCTGAGGCGTGCCGCCAAAACGGTCGCAGCCAAGACCGAGTTGGTCGGTCGTCGTCAGGTTTCGATAGAGGCGGCGGTTGTAGGTGACCTCGCCCGAGAGCCGCGGCAGGATCTCGTGCTGGACGCCAATCCCGATCTGCCATTCGTAGCGACGCTTGCCCCATCCGCTCACCAGGCTGTCGCCATACTGACCGCAATAGGCCTGCACTTGCGGCACGATCCCTTTTTCGGAACGTCCGCAGTGCACGGTGTCGAGCCCGATCGGATTGCCTGCCTGGTCGAGCACGAGCGGGTCTTTTCCGTAGCGGGCCGTGTCGGTCGTGCCCTGGCCGTTGAACGCGCCGCACTCACCGTGCGTCGTGAAGTTCATCAGGTCGCAGTCGACGATGCGGTCACCGTCGAGGTCGGTCCATGCGCGCTGCAGCGAATTGGCTGTGCGCCGCGCCGGGTTGGCGGCGGAGTAGATCCCGCTGATCGCCGCCTGGTTGTTGTACTTGCCCATGTTCCACTTCACCGACGTCCGGCCCGTGCCGAACACGTCCCACACCGCACCCCATCGCGGCGTGATGTCGTGGAAGCTGACGCCGTCGGTATCAGGCGTGCAGTACCGTTTCGAGCCATCGGACTGAACCGGCATGAACGGCTCGTTGGGTCCGCCGATGCACGTGGACAAATACCGGCTCTCTGCGTGGTCGTAGCGCAGCGCTCCGCTGAACGTGAAACGCTTGAGCGTCCACTGATCCTGGGCGTAGAGCGCACCATACCAGACGCGATCGCGGACCGTTCCGGAGCCAGTGTAGAACTGCACGTTCAACGGAACCGGCCGCAGCGCCAGGTTGTACGGATCGTTCGGGAACTGCAGGCTGGTGTTCCCGCACGGGAAGTTCTCCAGCGGCTGGTTCACGCAGGTCGTCTGCGGCTTCTGGTAGCGGTAGAACAGACGCGAGTCGTTCATCTGGTTCGTCTGATCCTGCATGTAGTACCCGCCGTCCCACCCGAGCTTCGCGTGATGCCCGCCGCTGACATAGGAGATAGACGCGCGCGAGCGATACGTATCGTTGTCGCGTGCCTCGGCTCCGCCTCCGCCGAGGGCACTCGCCAGCGAGCCAGACGTGAGATTGAAGCCGAAGTTGCCAGCCGAATTGTTGACGCGCGGCGCCACGGCATCCATACCCGCCGTGTCACCGAACTCGTCGACACGCGGAATCTCGCTGGGATTGCGGTACTCGCGATGATGCGTCGTGTCGTAGTGCTCGCTCTTCACCGTCACGTTCGCCTCGAGGAGGATCCGGCTGGTGAGCGGGTTCGTCCATGTGTACTGCTGCAGCCGATTGGGCTTGATGGCCACCGACCACCACGACTCTGGCGACGTAAAGATCGAGACGACGCCCAGGCACGGGTCCTGACAGAAGTCCTGCTCGTCCCACATGAAGTGGAACTTGTTCTTCTGCGTCATCTGGTACGTGAATCGGGAACTGATGTTCTTCCAGATGTTTCGGTACTCAACGGGATCCTTTGACCGGTCGGGCTGGTAGTTGTAGCCCCACTTGCCTTCGTTGAGGTTCGGCCAGAACTGGCCTCCACCGCCCGGTATCTTCTGGATTCCCTGGTCGCGCCCCTGTGCGTAGAACCACAGCCGATCGCGCTTGATCGGGCCGCCGAAGGAGCCGCCGTAGTCGTAGTCGTATCTGACCGACTGGACGAGATCCGCCACGCACACGCCACGAGGCACCGTGTTGCACCCGGACTCGAACGCGCCGTTGTTCCTGTCGAACCACGACTCGTTCGTGTACGTGGTGTTCCAGGTGCCCTCGAACCGGTTGCCGCCGCTGCGCGGAATGATGTTGATGGCCGCGCCGCCCGTTTCCGATTCGCCGAGCCCGCCCGAGAGCTGAATGTTGATTTCCTGCGCGGCCGCGATATCCGCGGTGTACCCGTTGGTGAGCCCGCCCAGCGGGAGGACCGCGCCGCCGTTGACGACGACGCCATCGACCATGACCCGGCCCTGTTGCAGGTTGGTCGTGCGATCGTTGCCGGTAATCGTCGAGTCGTTGTCGCCGATATTGAAGCCATTGAGGCCCGGATTGCAGAACACGCCGATGCCGCCGACGCAGATACCGGGCTCGCCGAACCCCTGGCCGGCTCGGTAGTTGCTGCTGATGCCCGGCGTGAGCTGCAGCAGGCTGTTGACGTTGCGCGCCGTCGGCAGCTCGCGGATCTGATCGCCCTGGAAGACGATCGCCTGCCGGGCATTCTGCACGTCCACGGTCGGCGTGACGCCGCTGACCACCACCGTGTCGGTCAGCCCGCCGACGCCCAAGGTCGCATTGACGGGCGCCGTGAAGCCGCTCGACAGCTCGATGTTGTCGAACCGCTGGGTCGTGAAGCCGGCCAGCGTGAACGTGACCGTGTAGGTGCCCACCGGCAGATTCGTCAGGCGGTACTGTCCGTTGCTGTCAGTGATCGTTCCGCGGACCTTTTCGATGAGTGCCGGGCTCGTGGCTTCCACCGTCACGCCCGGCATGACCGCGGCGGACGAGTCACGCACTGTGCCCGCGATCTGTCCGTCCTGGGCCAAAGCCACCGCCGGCACCAGTAATCCGGCGATCGCTATGAAACCTCTCAACAGTTGTCTCACGCGCGTCCCTCCGTTGCGCTGCGGCCTCCCTCGCCGACGCAGCGTCGTTGCAGCCCTCTTCCCCCCTGCCTTCCTTCGCATCGCGAAGTGCTATTCGCAACTCGCACGCCTCGTATACAGTCCCCCCGATAGTTCTGTCAATACAGTCGTGTCTGGTCGTCCGCCCCAGCGCGAGCCTTCACGGCGTATCGATCGCGTAGAATCCTGGGCCGATCGAACGATGTCTCTGAGGATTGCTGTCCAGACCGGATTCTTGGTTGTCCTCGGCTTTCTTGGCGTCGCGCCTCCGGTCGAAGCTCAGGAAGCCGCATTCCTGGCCATCGTCGGTGACCTTGCGGCCACACCCGGCGGCGTTGCACACGATCGGATGACGGCCTCGTTGGCGGAGTGGGATCGCCAGCTCGACGCGCTCGAGGCTCAACTCACCTCGCAGGCCGCTGGCCCGGGCTCGGAACGATCGTTTCAGCTTCATATCGAGCTGGCGGTCGCGTACCGCCGCCGAGGCCGGCTCGACGGGGCACTGCGGCACTTCGACGCCGCGGCGTCTTTGCAACCCGCCAACTCGGATGTTCACGTGCTCCGCGCGCTTACTTTGGAGGCTGCCGGAAACATCGTTGAGGGGAGTCAGGCATTTCGCGCCGCGTGGGTCCGCGACGTGGCCAGCCCGGTCAAGGCGTATCTGGTGCTCCAGCGCACGCGAAACGTCGAGACCGGCGACCGTGAGCGCGCGCGCGACATCCTGCGCGCGGCCTACGACCGGATTCTCTCCGGCGAACAGCGCTCGCCGGCGGCGCCGCCGTTCCTCACCCTCGATCTCGTGCCGGACGCGTTCTCGCCGACGCCGATCGCGGGAGAGGCCAGGCTCGCTCGCGTGTTTTCACGTCTGGCCGCCGGCAGGTTGGATGAAGCGGCGGCGGCGCTCCTGGACCGTGGCTCCTCATCCAGCCCAGACGACTCCGCCCTCGCGCGGATCGCCCGCGCACAGGCCGCCGAACGGGAAGGACGGCTCTCGGACGCCCGCCGCGAATACGTCGCCGCTCTCGACGGTACGCTGGCGGGCCGGCATGCCTTGTATGTCGGAATCGCGCGGCTCGCTCAAGTCGAAGGCGAGTTGGGTGCCGCAGTCGACGCATTCGCGCACGCCGTTCGACTGAGTCCGAACAATCCCGTTCTCCGCCGCGAGTTCGCTGCCGCTCTGGTGGCCGCCGACCGGTTCGACGAGGCGTTCGCCGAGCTGGTGGCGGCGCTGCTCATCGCACCTGGCGATGCCGATGTGCTCGCGGCCATGGGCCAGATGTTCCTCGATACCGATCGCGCGACCGAGGCAATCGCGCCGCTTCGCCGCGCGCTCGCGATGAAGGCGGATCGCTACGAGACGCACTACGCGCTGGCCGTCGCGCTGTCGCGCGCGGGTCAGGCCGACGAAGCCGCGCGCGAGTTCGAACGGTTCGAGCGTCTGAGCCGGCAGGCGCTGCAGGATCGCCGTCGCGTCATGACCGGTCAGGCCGGGCTGAACGAGACCCAGCGGTGATGCGGATATTGGCTGCCGCGTTTGCGTGCGCAGCGGCAGTCGTGGCCGCCACCGATGCGCAGCTCCCGCAATTTGTGGACGCCA
>Ga0075421_100001421_pt1 | contig 27926 bp, 19 predicted proteins | sample SoiMetdeltSBSDD5_FD_75292 | JGI IMG/M metagenome (GOLD analysis project Ga0075421, IMG submission 75292) | Bulk soil microbial communities from a Populus tree surrounding site in Tennessee, USA - Soil MetaG P. deltoides SBSDD5 | ecosystem: Environmental > Terrestrial > Soil > Tree plantation... | reverse complement strand
GCGCCGGTGCGCAGGAGCGAGACGACGATGGCGGCGACGTGGATCAGCGGGATGTGCAGCACGTAGAAGAAGAGCGGCACCTTGCCGATGGTCGCCACCCAATACGCCACCCGGCCGCGCGCCTTCTCGAGCGCCGGCATCAGCGCGATCGACGGCCCGAGCGTCATCAGCAGGAAGAGCAGCGACGCCGGGTATTTGGTCGTCGCGAGGAAGGCGAAGAGGGGAGGCATCTCCGGGCGCGCCGACCGCCACGGCCGCGGATCGCCGTAGAGGTCGAAGCCGCGCAGCAACAGGAAGGCCGCGACCGCGCCGAGCCCGATCGCGAGGCAGGCGCGCCGGCGGCGCTCGGGCTCGAGCAGGAGCACGCGCGCGAAGGCGTAGCCGCACGCCATGACCCCGATCCAGGGCACGATCGAATAGAGGACGATCACCGGCAGCCGGTCGCTGCCGAGGTTCGCCTCGCCGCCGAAGTAGAGGAAGGTCCAGAGCCGTGCGAAGGGGCTGGCGAACATGCGCTCGGCGAGCTGCGGCGCGGAGTCCATCAGGTTGTGGCCGAGGACGATGGCGAGGCCGAGGGCGGCGACCGCGCCGTCCGGCAACCACACCAGCGCCGCCATCAGCACCATGCACCAGCCGATCGCCCAGATGACACCGGCGAGCGAATAGTGGGCGTAGTCGAAGTTGAACGTCCAGAAGAAGCGCATGGCGGTGAGCTCGAGGACGACGAGGCCGAGGCCGCGCAACAGGAGCCTGCGCGAGAGCTGCGCGCGGCTGGCCAGGCGAAGGCCGGAGAGGTAGGCGCTGGTGCCGGCGAGGAAGAGGAACGCCGGCGCGCAGAAGTGGGTGACCCAGCGGGTGAAGAAGACGCCCGCGGTGGGTCCGCCGGCGGGCACGCCGGCGTAGACGCGGACGTGGTCGATGACCATGAGCAGCATGACGGCGCCGCGCAGGAGGTCGATCGACTGCAGGCGGGGGGCGGCGAGTGCCGGCTTCGTGGCGGGCATGGCAAGAGCCTAGGACAAAAGGCCGGCGCCGGATTGGAGGAAGTTGCCGGATCCCCGCCGGAGGGCCGTAGAATCCGGTGCGCTTTCGGAGGATCGAGATGCACGGAGCCGTCGCACCGGTGTTCGCCGACTGGGAGGCCTTCTACGTCATCGTCGGCTCCTCCGGCGCCGCGCTGACCGGCCTCCAGTTCGTCGTCATCACCCTGGTGACCGAGCTGCGCCGGCCCAGCTCGGCGGATCAGATCGGCGCCTTCGCCACGCCGTCGATCGTTCACTTCTGCGCCGTGCTGCTGGTCTCGGCCGTGTTGAGCGCTCCATGGCACGGCGTCCGAGGAGCGGCGTTGCTCGTCGCCGCCGCCGGCGTCTTCGGGGTGATCTACACCGCGATCGTCACGCGGCGGGCGCGACGGCAGACGGGCTACCAGCTGGTGCTCGAGGACTGGCTCTTCCACACCGCGCTCCCCTTCCTCGCCTACGCGACGCTGCTCGGTGCCGGGGCGGTATTGGAGCTGCACACGGTGCCGGCGCTGTTCACCGTCGCCGCGATGGCGCTGCTGCTGCTCTTCATCGGCATCCACAACGCCTGGGACACGGTCACCTACGTGGTGGTGCAGAGATCGGAGCGACCGGAGCCGCCGGAGGAGCCGAAGAAGAAGGGCGGCAAGCGGCGGTAGCGGTCACCTCGCCATGGCCTACCGCGTCCTCGCCGACTACCCGAGGCGGCCGCACCTCGAGTTCTACCGCCACTACCCGAACCCGTTCTACTCGGTCTCCTTCGAGCTCGACGCGACGCTGGTGCGGGAGCGGGCGCGACAGCTCGGTGCCTCGACCTACGCGGGGCTCGTCTGGTGTTTCCACCGCGCTCTCCTCCAGATCGACGCCTTCCGCATCCGGCTCCTGGGCGAAGACGTGGTGCTCCACGACGGGTTGCGCGTGGGGATGACGGTGCCGGCGCCGGGTCGGCTCTTCAGCTTCGTCAACCTCGACTGGGACGCCGACGCCGAGCGCTTCCTGGCCACCGCCCGCCGCGAGATCGCGATGGCGTCGGCGGCCGTCGACCTGACCGGCGGCGCGGCGCCCGACTTCGCGTATTACACGGCCCTGCCCCAGGTGCCCTTCACGAGCTTCGCCCACGTGCCGCTCGCCGACCCCACCGCCGGCCAGCCGGAGACCGCTTTTGGCCGCTTCCGCACCGAAGGCGAGCGCTCGCTGGTGCCCGTGGGCGTGCAGGTCAACCACCTCTACGTGGACGGCGCCGACCTCGGCGAGCTCTTCGAGGCGGCGCGGGCTAGCTTTTTGCTGGCGTTTTGATGAGAGGATCATTTCCGCGCACCGCGGCGCGGAGGAGGGCAGTGCGAATGGCGACCAAGCGAACGACGCATCGCAGCTCCGCCGGCAAGAAGCTCTACGCCGTCCGCGACGGGCAGGGGCGGTTCACGGACATCCAGACCTATGAGCGTGCGCACCGGGCGGACCTCGCCAAGAAGAGCGGCGCCGAGAAGAAGGGCGACGCCGCGCGAGCGGCGAAGAAGAAAAAGTAGCCGCGCGAGCGGCGAAGGAATAGGAAGTAGCCGCGCGAGCGGCGACACGAAGAAGGATCAGCCCGCGGGCGGACCGGCGGACCTGTCGCTGGCCTGCGCCGTCGGTGGAGTGATCTGGAGGAGGACGACCGTGACGACCCCCCGCGCCTGCGAGCACATCGCCAGCATCGCCGGCGTCAAGCACGCTCGACGGCTGCTGTGTGAGGAGTGCGTGAAAACCGGCAGCACCTGGGTGCACCTGCGCACGTGCCAGTCCTGCGGCGCGACGCTCTGCTGCGACAGCTCGCCGAACCGGCACGCGACGAAACACGCAAACGCCACCGGTCACCCGGTGATCGCCTCGGCCCAGCCAGGAGAGCGCTGGCTCTACTGCTACCCGGACGACGCCTTCGTCGAGTACTGAGCCCCACCGCGTCTTCGGCGAATCCTGAACCTCTCGAGCCGGCGACGAGCGGCGCTAGGGGTGCTCCGCCTCGATGTGGGTTCGCTCGCGGCGGATGAGGTAGAGGCCGGCGGCGACGATGATCGCCGCTCCGGCGAGCATCGGAGCGTCGGGGCGGGTCGACCAGACCGCCCAGTCGAGCGCGATTCCCCACGCCAGGGCCGTGTATTCGAAGGGTGCGACCACCGAGACTTCGCCGCGGCGGAAGGCCTCGGTGATCGCGAATTGGCCCGAAGCACCGAGGATGGCGAGCGCGACGAGCATCGGCCAATGGGCGCGCGAAACCGGCACCCACGTGGGGGCCGCGAGCGCGCCGGCGCCGAGGGCGACGAGCACGACGAACCAGAACATCATCGACAAGGTCGAGTCGGTGCGTCCGAGCACCCGCATGGAGATCGCCGACAGCGAATAGCACGCGGCGGCGACCAGCGGTGCGACGGCGGCGAGCGTCAACGCGCTCGCCCCAGGTCGTAACACGACGAGCACGCCGAGAAGACCGACCGCGATCGCCGCCCAGCGGCGGCCGTCGACGCGCTCGCCGAGGATGGGTACGGAGAGGGCGGTGATGAGCAGCGGTGAGACGAAGAAGATGGAGTAGGCGTCGGCGAGCGGCAGGACCCGCACCGTGTAGATGAACGCGCCGAGCATCAGCACCGAGAGCGCGCCGCGGGCCAGGTGAAGCACCGGGCGGCGCGTGAGGACCTGGCGAAAGCCGCCGCCGAGCGCCACCCAGACGAGGACGATCGGCAGCGAGACGATGGCGCGCAGGGCTGCGATCTGCAGCGGCGGATAGTGCGGCGAGAGCCACTTCATCACCCCGTCCATGAGCGACAGTGCGCCCACGGCGAGGAGCATCCACCCGATGGCGGCGACGTTGTCGCGCCTCTGCTGTCCGCTCGCCATCGTTGCCTTCAGGTGCGTTCGGCGCGCGAGAGCGCCTCGCGGGCGCGCGCGAGCTGGGCCTCGGCGCGGACGGCTGCTTCGCGGGCCTCGCGCGCGTTGGTGCGCGAGTCGACGGCCCGGCGGTTGGCCTCGACCGCCTCGCGGGCGGCCCGCTCCGAGGCCTCGGCCGCTTCCTTGGCGGCCGTCTGCTTCGCCGCCGCCTCCTTCTCGGCGCGGCCGAGCTCGGCCGTGAGGCGGGCGATCTCCTCCCCGCGGTCGCGCTCGCGTCCCTCGCGCTCCTTGCGTGCGGCGACGACTTCGCGACCTTCGTCGATGCGGTGCACCGTGGCGCCCTTGCCGCCGCGCGACGCGGGGGCGGAAGCCGCAGGCTCCGGCCCCCGGCGTTCCGGCGTCGCGGCGGGTCGAGTGCCGGCGGCGGCGACCTGAAGGGCGGCCAGTACCTCGAAGCCGGGGGCGGCGAGGTCGTCGTCGAGCCAACTCCGGGCGGCGACCGCCGCCACGGCCGGATCGAGCGCCAGCGCGTCGAGGTTCGTGCGCAACCGCTCGACGATGGCGTCTCCGGGCGCGCGATCGGCGGCGGTCACCATCTCGACCGCGCGTGCGGTGAGCCGCGGCGTCTCGTCGCGGATGAGGGCGAGCGCCTCGCGCAGCGCCTCGGGGTCGCCCCCCGCCGCCCGCCGCTGCGCCGCCCGCGTGCGCTCGCCGGCGCCGACGAACGCGGCCATGGCGCGCGCTTCGTGGGCGAAGAGCTGGTTCACGGCCCAGGCGGAAAGCGACGGCTTGGCGAGCGCGCGCACCTCGGCCTCGCGGGCGTCACCTTCCTTCTTGAGACGCTTGGCGAGCGCGTTGCGCGACGCGATGAAGTCGGCGAGCGGTCCCTGGTAGAGGGCGCGGATCTCGTCGTCGAGCGGAGAGGGACGTGGCGGCACGGCTTCATCCTACCGGGCGCCGTCAGCCGCGCGCGTGAGCGGCGGCGCGCTCGGCGCTCACCCGCTCGCGCAGGCTCGGCGGCTCGAGCACGTCGACGCGCGACCCGAGGCCCATGGCGACGAAGCGGGCGTGCTCCTCGTCGTAGAAGTGGACGCGCAACGTGACCCAGCCGTCGTCGCCTCCCGCCGGGTCCGGATGCTCCGCGGCGGGAGAGGTCGACTCCCAGCGGGCGAGCGACTCGGCCGTGCGCGGCTCGAGGCGCAGCGTCGCCTCGTATTGGCCGCGCTTCTTGCGCAGCTCTTCGGTCGAGGCCTGCCAGTAGGCTGGCAGGTCGAAGTCCGGCGGCCGGTCGCAGGGCTCCTCGAGCACCGTTGCCTCCTCGATGCGCGAGACGCGGTAGGTGCGCAGCCCGTGCGGCGCCTTGGCGACGAGGTACCAGACGGCGCCCTTGGCGACGAGCCCGAGCGGATCGACCGTGCGCTCGACGAGCTCGGCGTCGGCGCCGCGATAGCGCATCCAGAGCTTGCGGTCGCGGGCGACGGCGTCTTGCGCGAGGGGCAACATCGCCAGGCTCTCGGGCGCGCGGTTCCAGCCGGTGGTGTCGACGTGGAGGCGCTGCCGCATCGTCGCCGCCGGGCCGCGCATCGACTCGGGAAGCGCCGCCATCAGCTTGTCGAGCGCGCGCTGCGCCGCCTGCGCGAGCTGCGGGTCGCCGAGCACGCGCGGCTGCGCCATGAGCAGGGCGCGCAGCTCGGCCTCCTCGAGCGCGGGAACGCGCGTGCGCCAGTCCTCCTCGAGCTGCCAGCCGCCGGCGGCGCCGCGGAGGGCATACACCGGAACGCCGGCGGCGCCGAGCGCTTCCATGTCGCGGTGGACGGTGCGCAGCGACACCTCGAGGCGCTCCGCGAGCTCGCGCCCCGTGAGGCGGCCGTTCGCCTGCAGCAGGAGGAGCGCAGAGAGCAGTCGATCGGCCTTCACGACTTCGTCACATGCTGCCGGATGAATTATGCCAGCGGATGACATATATGCCGGACTAGGGTGGGAATCGACGTCGGGGCGGCCCTTCCGCCCAGGCAGGAGCCGCACGATGACCCAGCCTCTCGCGACCCCGTTCTTTCGGCCCGGCGCCGCTGCCGCTCGGCTCGCCGCCGTGCGGCCCGACCTCGACGAGGTGCTACTCTGCTTGCGCATGGAGGCGCTCATCCAACGCGCGCCGCCGGGTCCCGCCCTCGACCAGGCATCTCTCGCCAGCGTCCTCGCGGAAGTGGCCGACACCGCCGCCGAGACTCTCGAGCTGCACGAGGTCTTCGACCGGGTGGCGACCGCCATCCGGCGGCTGATCCCACTCGACCACATGGGGGTCGTGCGCATCCTCGACGGACAGTGGGCGGTGCTGCACGCCACCACGGTGCCGTGCCAGCCCGAGCCGCCCATCCACGAGGTGGGCAAGCCGCGCTGCCCGATGGGGGAGTGCACGCCACCCGAGCCGCTCGAGTCCTGGTCGCCGCGGCTGCGGCCGCGCCCGGGCGCGATCCCGCGCATCGACGACGCCGCGAAGGAGCTCGACGCGTCCTTCCCTTGCGACCGCCGGCTGATCGACAAGGGCGTGCGCTCGACGATGTGGGAGCCGTTCCGCGTCGGCGAGACGCTGCGCGGCGGCGTCTGGGTGAGCTCGTTCTCGCCGCGCGCCTTCACGTCGGCGCACCAGGAGGCGCTGCGCCCGCTCGCCGCGCTCCTCGGCTCCGCCGTCGAGCACTGGCGGATCTGGGACCTCGAGAGGCGCCGGCGGCAGCGCCTCGACCAGCTCGAGTCGCTGCTCGGCACGCTCGCCGAGTCGCTCGACGTGCGCGTCGTCTTTGCGCGCCTCTCCGAGGGCGTGCAGCCGATCCTGCCGCACGCCATCATGGCGCTCACCGACCTCGACACGCACTCCGGCATCATGCGCCTCGTGGCCTACGCCGGCGACCCCGACGTGCCCGACCCCGTCGAGCAGGTGGCGCTCACCCGGGAGGAGATCGCCAGCCGCTCGCAGGACGTCAAGCTGATGCGCGACCTCCAGGTGGAGGTCCCGGGGAAGACGGAGTGCGAACGCCTCATCCTCGCCACCGGGATGCGCTCGTGGCTGCGGGTGCCGGTGCTCCTCTCGGGCGAGGAGCGCGGCGGCCTGAGCTTCTTCCACCGCGACGCAGCGCACTACGGCCAGGGCGACATCGAGATCGCCAGCAGGCTCGCCGACCGCATGGCACTGATGCTGTCGCACCAGCACCTGGCCGAGGAGGCGCGGGTCGCCGCCGAGGCGCGCGAGCGCGCCGAACGGCTGGAGGCGACCGTCGAGACGCTCGCCCGCGAGCTCGAGTCGCGCAGCCGCGGCCGCGTCGTCGGCACCTCGGCGTCGTGGCGCGACGTGCTGCTGCACGTTGGCCGGGTGGCCACCGCGGAGACGACGGTGCTGATCACCGGCGAGTCGGGCACCGGCAAGGAGGTGGTCTCCCACCTCGTGCACCAGGGCTCGCCGCGCGTCCGCAAGCCGTTCGTGGCGGTGAACTGCGCGGCGCTCCCGGAGCAGCTCCTCGAGTCGGAGCTGTTCGGCCACGAGAAGGGGGCCTTCACCGGCGCCGTCTCGGCGCGCGTGGGCCGCATCGAGCAAGCGTCGGGCGGCACGCTCTTCCTCGACGAGATCGCGGAGATGAGCCCGCTGCTGCAGGCGAAGCTGCTGCGCGTGCTGCAGGAGCGCGAGTTCCAGCGCGTGGGCGGCACGCGGACGCTGAAAGCCGACGTGCGGGTGATCGCGGCCACCAACCGCGACCTCGCGGCGGCAATCTCGCAGGGGAACTTCCGCGAGGACCTCTACTACCGGCTGGCGGTCTTCGAGATCCACGTCCCGGCGCTGCGCGAGCGGCGCGAGGACATCCTGGTGCTCGCCGAGCTCTTCCTGGAGGAGCTGGGCCGCAGCATGGGACGCCCGGCCGCCGGCATCTCGCGGGATGCGCGGGACTGGCTGCTGGCGTACCACTGGCCCGGCAACGTGAGAGAGCTGCGGAACGCGATCGAGCGGGCGATCTTGCTCTGCGATGGCGGGTTGATCACGCGGGATCATCTGCCGGTGGTGATCGGGCGGCCACAGCAGCGAGCGGCCAGTAACGGCGCGAAGCACGGCGAGAGTGGGACGTTGCCGGCCGAAGGAGTGGATCTCGAGGAGGTGGAGCGTGGCTTCGTGAGGCAGGCGCTCGACCAGACTCGCGGCAACAAGTCTCGGGCGGCTCGGCTGCTGGGGTTGACTCGGGCTCAGCTGTATTCGCGCCTCGAGAAGTACGGGCTCGGCTGAGCCGCAAGCCGCAGAGAGTTTGTGGTGGCTGGGCGGCGTTGACCCACCCGGGCGGCGTCTGCCCCCCGGACCCGAATGGGCAGACGCTTTCATTGGTGGTTGCTCAGTGACCGGGTGGCGAGCGCGCTGCGTTGCCGTGGTGACGTGGACGACTTACCTCGCGCTCTCCGGTCGCTGAGACACAGGCTCTGTCGTGCCGCTCGGTTGCCGGGATGCGCGCCGGCGGCTGTCCGCGGGAACTCGCGACACACTGTGGTCCTCTCAGCGTCGTTGATCACCGGCGGGCCGCGCGGCGAGTGTTGGCCTCGCAGCGGGTTGCTCCCGAGACCGCTCACGGCTCAAGACTCGAAGTTGAGGCCAGCGCTCGCAATCGGTCCCAAGGGCTGGCAGCGCACCACAAGTGGGGCGGCCAGGGGCTACTCCCCACCAAGTCGCTAGCGAGGCGGTGCAACTCAGATCGGATGGTGCGCACGGCGCACCCTACGAAGACGGTCACGCGGGAACGAAGGGGCGCGTCGGGAAACGGCTGCGAACGGAGAGCCGCCGGCGTGGTGTGCAGTTCCGACTCGGGTAGGGTGCGCCGTGCGCACCATCTGGTCGGCCAGGGACCGTCCCGCCGCGGTCGCGGCCCGCCGGTGACAGCAGGGCAGGCGGCGCCACGGTGGCGGGCCGCTCTGAACTCTGAAATGAATCCGTCAACCACCAGTGGGTCGCGAGTTGCCGCAGGACAGGCGGCGTCGCGCATCCCGGCACCCGAGCGGCACGACGGAGGTTCTGAAACCGCGAGAAGCGAGCGCGAGGTAAGTCGCCCCGTCACCACGGCGACGTAGCGCGCTCGCCACCCGGTCACTGACCAACCACACATGAAGGCGTCTGCTGGCGCCTCCGGGACCCGGGGCAGACGCCGGCCGGGTGGTCAATGTTGCTCAGCAACCACACGCCTCCGATCTCCGGCGCCGCTGCGATGCAGCCGGCCCAGCGATTCCGTCGACAGTCGATAGCCCACGCTCAGGTGCTCGCGCTTGTCGCCGTATTCGTTGTAGGTCCACGACAGCAGAATGCGATCGCGCACCTCGACGCCAACGCGCGCGACCGCCGCTCGCGGCACGAGATGCCGCCGCAGCGCTGGATGTGCCGCGTGGGTGAAGCGGCCGCCCACGAGGACATTCAAGGCGAGCGACTGCCTCAGCTGCCACCGCGCCGCGCCGGCGACCACGGCATGCGAGCGAAGGCCGGGGGTCGTGTCGAGCTCGAGACGAGGGCTCACGTCCAGGGCGTCGCCGAGCGGCCGCCATCTCTCGGCGGTGAGTGCGGCGTGCGGGTGGAGGCTCTGGCCCTGGTAGGAGAGCTCTACCTCGTCGTTGCCGATGAGGTCGTGGACCGTATTCTGCGTCGCCTGCCCGAAGATGCCGTTGCCGATGCGGACGGCACCGGCTTCGGCGCGGGCGCTCCAGCCGAGGGGGGCGGCGATGCTGCGGCCGACGGTGAGTGAGCTCTCGTCGAAGCGCAGGTTGGCGGCGCGGTCGGTGAAGGCGTTTTCGCGCAGCGAGACGGTGTAGGGGCCGCGGTCGACCTCGAAGCCGATCGCGAAGGTGTAGAGGTCGTCGTGGGTGCGGCGGCTGCCGAGCAGGTCGTTCTCGGTACTGAGGCGAAGCTCGAGGGCGCGTCCGGGCGACGAGAACGTGGCGAGCGCCGCGACGAAGATGGCGAAGACGAAGCGCCGCACACGTGTCGTGCCGCGCTCGCTGTGGGTGGGATCGGGGAGCGTCTGGTGTGGATCGGGAAACTCGTGGCGTGACATCGGTCTGGGGTCCTCCTGCCCCACCACAGTCCACGCTCCTTGCCAGCCCGGCTCGCCGCCGGCAAGCCCCTGATCTCTCGCCGCTTGCGCGTGCTTCGCGGCTCACGACGCGCTCCGCGCTGCTGCGGGGAAACCGACAGAACTGCGGAAATGCCGACAGTCGCCCGCTCGTGGCGAGGCGCCTCGTCGCAAACGGCCGCCAGCGCCAAGTGCTCTACCCGCAGCGGGTTGCGGCCGTCGTCGCAGCTTCGTCATGTCGTGGCACGGCCCTTGAGATTGCACCCGTCGCCGGCGACATCGCCCGCGACGACCAACCGGATGTCGATTCGCCGGCCTCTCATTCGACAAATGAACGTGGAGACGAACATGAGTCAACGCAACGTCGAGCGGGTGATCGGCCGCCTGGTCACCGACGAGGCGTTCCGCCGTCAGTTCGCGGTCGACCCGCGGTTGACGCTCTCGCTCGTCACCGCCGCCGGCGTTGAGCTCAACGACTGCGAGCTGCGCGCGTTGGCGACGATCGACCCCGAGGCGTTGGGCCGATTTACGGCCGCCATCGATCCCCGCATCCAGAAGAGCGACCTAGGCATACGGAACAGCGACATAGACGTCCGGTTTAGTGAAGACCAGGGAGGGTGTCAGTGAACGTTTCCGTCAGAGCTCAGAAGTCTTTTTCCGAACCCGCGCGCTGGGTGCTGGTGACCGGCGCGCTCCTGGCGGCGCTCGCCGGACGGGCGCTCGCCGCCGATCGGCCGCTGCCGCTCGCCGAGGCGATCGCCATGGCGCTTTCGAACAACGAGGCCATCCTCGTCCAGCGCGAGGGTCTCGTCGCCGCAGAGGCGGCGGTGGGTGGCGCCCGCGGCGCCTACGACCCGCTGCTCGAGCTGTCGGGCGGCTGGCGCGACGGACGGCGGCCGGTCAACTCGTCCTTTTCCGGCGCACCGGCCGGCCGGCTGGCACCGAAGCAAGAGGTGATCGACGCGACCGCCGGCGTGAGCCAGCTCCTTCCCACCGGCGGCTCGGTTGCCCTGCGCGGCACCTCGGCGCGCGGCAAGACCGACTCCGTCTTCCAGTTGCTCTCGCCGGCCTACGACACCGGCCTCGGCGTCGAGTTCCGGCAGCCTCTCCTGCGCGACCGCGCCATCGATCCGGCGCGCTTCGGCCTCAAGGTGGCGGCGGCCGACCGCGAGCTCGCGGCGGCCGACCTGCGGCGCCAGCTCATGGAGACCGTCGCCGCCGTGGAGCGCTCGTACTGGACGCTCACCGCGACGCGCCGCGAGCTGTCCGTGCGCGAAGAGGCGTTGCGCCTGGCGCAGGACCAGCTCGGCGAGACCGAGCACCGCATCGAGGCCGGGGCGTCGCCGGAGACCGAGGTGGCGCAGCCGCGCGCCGAGCTCGAGCGCCGGCGGGGCGAGCTGCTCGCCTCCCGTGAGGCCGCGACGCGGGCCGAAAACGCGCTCAAGCTCCTCATCCTCGGCGACACCGACACGACGTCGTGGGGCGACCACCTGGTGCCTTCGGAAGACGCCGCGCCCGCGGTCTCATCCGTCGACGTCGTCGCTGCGATGACCCGGGCGCTCGAGTCGCGCCCCGAGCTCGCCGCGCTCGAGGCGGTCATCGACCGCCGCAAGGCCGAGACGGCGCTGGCGAAGGACGCCGTGCGGCCTTCGTTCGACGCCGTGCTCGCCTACGAGCGCTTCGGGCTCGCCGGCACGCGCAACCGGGCGGCGAGCGGATCGGGCACGGTGCCGTCCCGGCTCGACGGCGGCTTCTCCGACTCGCTCGACCTCTTGCGCGACGGCGACCTCGACGAGGCCCGCGTCGGGCTCGTCTTCGCCGTGCCGATCGGCAACCGTCGGGCGCGGGCGGGTGCGGCCATCGCGAAGAGCGTCGAGCGCCAGGCCGAGGCCGACCTGACGCTCGCCCGCAAGGAGGTCCGCACCGAGGTCCTCGACGCGGTGGCGGCGCTCGACACCGCCGGGCAGCGCATCGAGGCCGCGAAGGCGGCACGCGAGGCGGCCGAGGTGCAGCTCATGGCCGAGCGCGAACGCTTCGGGGCGGGGATATCCACCAACTTCCTCGTCCTCACCAGGCAGAACGACCTCTCGCGGGCGCGGCTCGACGAGATCGCGGCGCAGACCGACTACCGCCAGGCGGCGGTCGATCTCGCCCGCACGAGCGGCGTGCTGCTCGAGGAACGCGGAATCGCAATCGACGGTATAGCAATCGAAGAGGGCGGCTCTGCCGCCAGCCCAGGCACTCAAGGAGGGAAGTGATGAAGAAGCGCATGATTCTCACGGTCGGCGCGATGATGCTGTTCATCGCCGGGATCGGCTCGTTCAAGTTCTTCCAGATCAAGGAGGCGATCGCCCAGGGGTCGTCCTTCCAGCCGCCGCCCGAGGCGGTGACCACCACCGTGGCGAAGAGCGAGGAGTGGCCCTCGACGCTCGACGCCATCGGCTCGGTGGCCGCCGTGCAGGGCGTGACGGTGAGCGCCGACCTGCCGGGGATCGTCGCGTCGATCAACTTCGAGTCGGGCGCGCGGGTTGCCAAGGGGCAGCTCCTCGTCCAGCTCGACGCCAGCCAGGAGCAGGCACAGCTCGCCGCCGCCGACGCCGAGCGCAAGCTCTCGGCGCTCAACCTCGAGCGGATGCGGAACCTCCGTGAAAAAGGCGTCGTGGCGCAGGCCGAGCTCGACCGCATGCTGGCGGAGTCGCAGACGGCCTCGGCGCGTCGCGCGGAGATCGCGGCCGCCATCGAGCGCAAGCGCATCCGCGCCCCGTTCGCCGGTACCGCCGGCATCCGCCAGGTGAACCTCGGCCAGTACCTGAACGCCGGCGACCCGGTGGCGCCGGTGCAGGCCCTCGACCCCGTCTACGTCAACTTCTCGGTGCCGCAGCAGGAGGTGGCGCACCTCCAGATCGGCGCCCAGGTGGCGGCGACCGCCGAAGGCGTGCCGGGCGAGGCCATCGGGCGGGTCACCGCCTTCGACTCGCTGGTCGACGCCAACACCCGCAACGTGCAGGTGCAGGCGACCTTCGACAACCCGCAAGCGATCCTGCGTCCCGGCATGTTCGTGGCGACCAAGGTGCTCCTCGGCGAGCGCCGCACGGTGGTGTCGCTGCCCGCCTCGGCGATCAACTACGCCCCCTACGGCGACTCGGTCTACGTCGTCGAAGAGATCACCGCGCCCACCGGTGGCAAGCGCTACCTCGGCGTCCGCCAGCAGATCGTCAAGCTCGGCGGCGGCCGCGGCGACCAGGTTGCCGTGCTCCACGGCGTCAAGCCGGGCGAGCAGATCGTGACCTCGGGCGTCTTCAAGCTACGCCCGGGGGCCGCCGTCCAGGTCCACAACGAGATCCAGCCACCCAACAACCCGGCGCCGGAGCCGGAGGACAGCTAAGACCATGAAGCTCACCGACCTCTTCATCCGCCGGCCGGTGCTGGCGGTGGTCACCAGCCTGGTGATCCTGATCGCCGGGCTGCAGTCGATCCGCTCGCTCTCGGTGCGGCAGTTCCCGCGCAGCGACATCGCCGTGGTGAAGGTGTCGACGGTATACGTCGGCGCCAACGCCGACCTGGTCCGCGGCTTCATCACCTCGCCGCTCGAGCGGGTGATCGCGGCGGCCGACGGCATCGACTTCCTCGAGTCGTCGAGCGCCCAGAGCCTGTCGACGATCACCGTGCACTTGAAGCTCAACTACGACACCAATGCGGCGCTGACGCAGATCCAGGCGAAGGTGGCGCAGGTGCGCAACGAGCTGCCGCCCGAGGCCGAGGCGCCGATCATCGAGCTCGAGACGGCCGACAACCAGTTCGCAGCGATGTACCTCGGCTTTTCGTCGAAGGAGCTCGACCAGAACCAGATCACCGACTATCTGACCAGGGTCGTGCAGCCGAAGCTCTCGGCGGTGAGCGGCGTGCAGCGGGCGGAGATCCTCGGCGGCCGCACCTTCGCCATGCGCATCTGGCTCAAGCCCGACCAGATGGCCGCACGCGGCATCTCGCCGTCCGACGTGCAGCAGGCTCTCGCGGACAACAACTACCTCTCCGCCCTCGGCCGCACCAAGGGTTCGATGGTGTCGGTGAACCTCGTCGCCAACACCGACCTGCAGACGCCGGACGAGTTCCGGCAGCTGGTGGTCAAGGAAGACACGGCGGGCGGCGTCGTCCGCCTCGGCGACATCGCCGACGTGGCCCTCGGTGCCGAAAACTACGACCAGGAGGTGCGCTTCAACGGCGAGTCGGCGACCTTCATGGGCATCTGGGTGTTGCCGACCGCCAACACCCTCGACGTCATCGGCCAGGTGCGCGAGGCGATCCCCGGCATCCAGGCGCAGCTCCCCGCCGGCATGAAGGCCGGCATCCCGTACGACTCGACGATCTACATCCGGAGCGCCATCGAGGAGGTGCTGAAGACGCTCAGCGAGACGCTGCTGATCGTCATCATCGTCATCTTCCTCTTCCTGGGCTCGGTGCGGTCCGTGATCATCCCGGTGGTGGCGATCCCCGTGTCGCTCATCGGCGCCGCGGCCATCATGGCGGCCGGTGGGTTCACCATCAACCTGCTGACGCTGCTCGCCATCGTGCTCTCGGTCGGTCTCGTCGTCGACGACGCCATCGTCATGGTGGAAAACGTCGAGCGCCACCTGCACCTCGGGCAGCCGCCGTTCCGGGCCGCCATCCTCGCCGCGCGCGAGCTGGTGGGGCCGATCATCGCCATGACCATCACCCTGGCGGCGGTCTACACCCCGCTCGCCATCCAGGGCGGCTTGACCGGCTCGCTCTTCCGCGAGTTCGCCTTCACCCTCGCCGGGGCGGTGATCGTCTCCGGCATCGTGGCGCTCACCCTGTCGCCGATGATGGGGAGCAAGCTCCTTCGCGCCGGCGACACCGAGCGCGGCTTCGCCGGCTTCGTCAACCGTCGCTTCGAGAGCGTGCGCGAGCGCTATACGCGGATGCTCTCGGGCACGCTGAAGTACCGCCCCGTCGTCCTCACGCTCTGGATCATGGTGATTCTGCTCATCGTGCCGTTCTACATGTTCTCGATGCGCGAGCTGGCGCCCGCGGAGGACCAGGGCGTGGTGTTCGGCATCGTCCAGGCCAACGCCAACTCCACCATCGACCAGACGACGCTCTTCACCGACACCATCAACAAGGTCTTCGAGTCGTTCCCGGAGACCGACGCCACCTTCCAGCTCACCTTCCCGACCGGCGGCTTCAGCGGCATGGTCACCAAGCCCTACGGCGAGCGCACGCGGACGTCGCAGGAGCTGATGATGGAAGCGGGCGCCAAGCTCTCGCAAGTACCGGGCGTGCGCATCATCCCGCTCACGCCGCCGCCGCTCCCCGGGGGTGGCGACTTCCCGATCGACCTCGTCATCGCCTCGACCGCCGAGCCACAGCAGCTCATCGACTTCGCCAACCAGCTCGTCGGCAAGGCGTTCCAGAGCGGCCTCTTCATGTTCGCCGACGCCGACTTGAAGTTCGACCAGCCGCAGGCCGAGCTGGTCTTCGACCGCGACAAGGTGCGCTCGCTGGGCGTCGACATGAGCCAGGTGGGGCGCGACCTCTCGACCCTCGTCGGCGGCAACTACGTCAACCGCTTCTCGATCCAGGGGCGCAGCTACAAGGTCATCCCGCAGGTCAAGCGCAGCCAGCGGCTGACGGCCGACCAGCTCTCCGACATCCACGTCACGGGGCCCGACGGCAAGCTCGTCCCGCTCTCCACCTTCGCCACCGTGCGCACCAGCACCGAGCCACGCGAGCTCAAGCGGTTCCAGCAGCTCAACGCGGTGCGCATCCAGGGCGTCGTGCCGCCGGGCGTGCCGCTCGACCAGGCGCTCTCCTTCCTCGAGAAGGAGGCGGCCGCCATCCTGCCGCCCGGCTTCACCATCGACCACGCCGGCGAGTCGCGCCAGCTGCGCACCGAAGGGAGCAAGTTCCTCGGCACCTTCCTGCTCTCGGCGATCCTCATCTACCTCGTGCTGGCGGCCCAGTTCGAGAGCTTCCGCGACCCCTTCATCATCCTCGCCGGCTCGGTGCCGCTGGCGGTGGCGGGAGCGCTGCTCTTCTCGTTCCTCGGGCTCACCACGCTCAACATCTACAGCCAGGTGGGGCTCATCACGCTCGTGGGGCTGGTGGCGAAGAACGGCATCCTGATCGTCGAGTTCGCCAACCACCTCCAGGAACAGGGGCGCGAGAAGCTGCGCGCCGTCATCGAGGCGGCGGCGACCCGGCTGCGCCCCATCCTCATGACCACCGCCGCCACCGTCGTCGGCCACCTGCCGCTGGTGTTCGCCACCGGTCCGGGGGCGGGCGCGCGGAACAGCATCGGCATCATGCTCGTCACCGGCATGATCATCGGCACCGCCTTCACGCTTTTCGTGGTGCCGTCGATCTACGTGCTAGTGGCGCGCACGCGCGAGGCGTTGGTCACCGACGGCGAGCTCGACCTCGAGACCTCGCCCGGCACGACGCCGGAGCTGGCGGGAGCGGCGGTTTGATCGGCTCGGTTTGATCGGCGCCGCCCTCGCGGCGACGTGCCCATAGCGGCTGCCCACGGGGGCAGCCGCCCCGCCTTGGGGACCGCCCCCCGTCGCGGCGCGACGATCTCGTTCGACGCCGCGACGGGGGGTTTTCGTCTCGGCTCGATCTCGTCTCGCCCCGATCCCGTCTGGCCCGAAGGTCGATGACCCTCAGGCCGCCGTTCCCGCGCGTAGTGGGATGAGAACGTTCGGCCCTCCGCCGACGGGTTCCGAGCGAAATGTTGCATCGCGCCGGCGCGGCGTCACGGGCTACCCTGGACCGCGATGGCCGCGCCGGCGCGTTGCACGCCCCTGGATCGGTGTGCCCGGGCACTCCTCGCTGGGGGTGCGCTTGCGGCAGCGCTGCTGGCGTTGGCCTCGAGCCCGCTCGCGGCGCAGACGGGAGCAACGCCGTTCCTCCATGCCGACGGCTTCGAGGGTGGGGCGACGGCGTCCTGGTCGTCCGTCCAGCCGATGGCGTGGCCGCTCGAAACCTGCGCGAGGCCCTTCACCGACGTCGACAGCAGCGGCGCGACCGTGGTCGGCAGCGGCACGCCGGCGAGCTGCACGGAGGCAGCGCTGAACGCCGCGCTCGCCAGCAACAACGGGATGATCCGCTTCTCGTGCGGCGCCGCGCCGCACACGATCGTCGTGACGTCGGAGAAGCTGCTCGTGCCGACCGCCAACCTGGTCCTCGACGGCGGCGGCACGGTGGCGCTCAGCGGTGGCGGCACCACCCGGATCCTGGGCTGGCGACCGCCCTTCGGCACCAACCCGCGGCCGGTTCTCACGGTGCAGAACCTCACGTTCGTCGACGGGTACACTGGCAACCTCCCGGGCAACACGACCGCGAGCGGTGGCGCGGCGATCTTCCGCGGCTCCGGCGCGGACCTGCGGGTCATCGACTCGGTCTTCACCCGCAACGTCTGCCCGATCGAGGGGCAGGACGTGGCCGGCGGCGCCATCTATTCGGTTCTCACGGGCTCGACCACCGTCGTCGGCAGTCTCTTCTTCAAGAACCGCTGCAGCAGCGGTGGAGGGCTCGGCAACCTCCACAACCACCTGACCGTGGTGAACAGCCGGATCACCCAGAACTCCGCCACCGGCCACGGCGGCAACCCCGGGCTCGGCGGCAACGGCGGCGGCATCTACCTCGACGGCAACGACCAGACGGTCTCGCTCTGCGGCGTGACGCTCTCCGAGAACGACGCCGGTGCGCGCGGCGCCGGGCTCTTCCGGGTCTCCAACAACGGCGTCGGGCCGATGACCATCGACCGCACCACCGTCGCCGGCAACTCCAGCCCACCCGGTCCCGACAGCCAGGCGGGCGGGCTCTACCTGCAGGGGCTCCAGCTCACCATCACCAACTCGACCATCTCCCGCAACGTGGCGAGCAGCGTCGGCGGCATGTTCGTGGCCACGAACCCGGGGACCCAGACCCTCTCGATGACCAACGTCACCGTGGCCGAGAACCACGGTCGCACCGGGCTTGGCTCCGGCATGACGGTGGCCTCGGGCATCACGGGCGCGCTCTCGCACCTCACCGTCGCGCGCAACTCGACCGAGGGGGCGACGTCGTTTGCGAGCGCCATCGCCTTCGGCAGCGGCCTCTCGCTCACCAACAGCGTCATCGCCGACAACCTCAAGGTCTTCACCTGGGAAGACGTGAGCTGCAACGTCACCCACAGCGGCGCGGGTGGCTTCCAGTGGCCGCAACGCAACGCCGGAAACGAGCTCGAGACGCCATGCGCGAGCGTCACGTTCCTCGATCCCGCGCTCGGCCGCCTGCGCAACGAAGGCGGCCCCACCTCGACGATCCTGCCGTCGGCCGCCGCCGTGCGCCGCTCCGTGTCCGTGGGTTGCCCAGCCACCGACCAGCGCGGACGTCCGCGGCCGGTGCCCTGCACGCCCGGCGCCGTCGAGATGGAGTGAGGACGCCTGCGGCGGCGGGCCGCACGGCGTAGCACCAGAACGGGCCGCCGCTCCGGTCGTCCCGAGTCGTCAGAAGCCAGGTCCAGAGCCAGGTCCCAGATGGCTCGCTGGGCGCGCGAGTACTATGGGCCGCTCCATGCGGCCGGGACCGAAGCGACTCCTGCACGGCCTCTTCGCGGCCGTTGCCTACGGCCTCGCCGGGCTCTGGTACCTGCGCCCGATCGCGCGGCTGCACGCGGACCACCTGACGCCGAGTGCCGAGGACCCGCTCTTCACCCTCTACGTCCTCAAGTGGGTGATGCACCAGGCGCGGCTCGGCTTTCCCGACCTCTGGAACGCCAACGCCTTCTTCCCGGCGAAGGGCGCCCTCGCCTTCTCCGACCCGTTTCTCGCGCCGGCCCTCGAGGTCCTCTTCGTCCGCAACGCGATCTCGGGCTACAACCTCCTCCTCTTCACCTCGTTCGTCCTCTGCGGGCTCGCCATGTGGTGGGTGCTCGCCGAGAGCGGGTGCTCGGCGCCGGCGGCGATCCTCGGCGGCGCGATGTTCGCCTTCTGCCCCTTCCGCTGGAGCCACTTGAACCACATGGCGATGCTGGTCGGGCAGTGGATCCCGCTCACCCTCTGGAGCTTCGACCGGCTGCTCGCCGAGCGCACGCCGCGCCGTGCCGTGCTCTTCGCCCTCGTCTACGTCTTGAACCTGACGAGCGGCTGCTACTTCGCCTACATGACGCTCGTCGCGCTGCTCGTCCTCTGCGCCAACCGTCTCGCCGCCGAGTGGCGCGAGGTGCTCTCGCGGCGCGCGCTCGCCGTGCTGGCGCCGGCGGCGATCGTCGTGGCGGTGGCGACGGTGGCGCTTTTCCTCCCGTTCCTCAGGCTCTCGCGCACGATGGACATGGCGCGCGACGAGGCCACCGTCGTGCGCAACGCAGCGGCCCTGACGAGCTACCTGAGCCCGGCGCCCGAGAACACCTATTCGCTGCACCCGCCGCGCGCGCTCTGGGCCCGCTCGCGCCTGCCGCGCTGGGAGCAGCCGTTCACGCGGGCGGAGAACACCCTTTTCCCCGGCATCCTCGCCAGCGCGTTTGCGGTGGTGGGCGCGGTGGCGTTCGTGCGGCGCTGGCGGAACCGTGGTCCCGAGCCGTTGCCTGGCGCCGAGGATGCGCGGGACGGCGTCGCGGCACCGCGGAGCGGCGCAGGGGCGCTCCCACCGCTCGCGCCCGGACGACGGCTCGCGCTCGCCGGGCTGCTCCTTCTCGCGCTCGCTGCCGTCGCCATCGGCGACCTCTACACGCTGCGCCTCGACCGCGACACCGCGCTCGCCCACTGGTTGCCGCCGGCATCGCGCGCCACGTGGCTCGCGCTCGGCGCGCTCTTCGCCGCGAGCGTCGCCGCATGGACCTGGCTGCGCCGCCGCTGGCTCGGCCGGGGCCTCCTCCACTGGCGCGACGTCGACCCCTGGGAGCGCGGTCTCGTCCTCACCGGCATCGTCTGTCTGCTGCTCTCCCTCCCGCTGGCCTACGTGCCGCTCATGCGTCTGGTACCTGGGCTCGACGCCATGCGCGTGCCGGCGCGCTTCGCCTTCCTCGTCGAGATCACCGTCGTCTTCCTCGCCGCGCGCGGCATCGACGCGCTTCGCCGCCGCATCGCGCGGCCCGCAGCGCGGGCCACGGCGGTGGCGGCGATCGCCGTCGCGCTCTTCGTCGAGCTCGCCCCGCGCCTTCTGCACTGGGTGCCACTTCTCCGCGAGGAGCAGTTCCCCGAGGTCTATCGCTGGCTCGCCGGCCGCGACGACGTGCGCGCGATCGTCGAGGTGCCGATGAAGGCCGGCGGCCGCGAGGCGCCGTACATGTACTTCTCGACCCTCCACTGGAAGCCGATCGCCAACGGCTACAGCAGCTTCCTGCCGCTCTCGTACGTCCGCCTCTCGGCGGCGATGGGCCGCCAGCTGCCGAGCGCCGCTGCGCTCGACCTCGCCGCCTCGATGGGCGTGACCCACGCGATCGTGCACTCGGACCGCCTCGGACCGCCGGAGCGCTACCGGGCCTGGGAGCAGGCGATGGCCGAGCGGCTCGATCTCGTGGAGGCCTTCGGCGCCGACCGGGTCTACAGGCTCAGGGCACCGACCGCCGGCTCGTGACGGCGCCGCCGCTCACGCCACGTTCATGCGACGCAGCAGCTCCTGGAACCGCGGATGCGCGCGCAGGCTCCCGAAGAGGAACGAGCCCTTGACCACCGCGATCCCGGGAGCCCGCTGGGCGTAGGCCCGCTCCAGGCAGTCGATCGCCTCGTCGTCCGCGCCGAGCCCGGTGTAGAGGTACGCCAGGTGGTACGGCGAGACGTAGCGCTCCTTCTCGGTCTCGAGAAGCGCATCGAGCATCTTTCGCGCCTCCGCACTGCGGCCCACGAGGGCATAGGCCTGGCCGAGCTGCGCGCGGAAGAGAGTGCTCTCGGGGGAGATCGCGACGGCGGTCTCGAGCGACGTCAGGCCTTCGTTCTCGCGGCCGGTCAGCAGCAGCGCCCAGCCGCGCAAGGAGTGCCCGCGGGCGATCGTGGCGTCGAATTCGATGACGCGCTCGGCCGCTTCGAGCGCCTCCGCGTGGCGGCCGGCGCGGAGCAGCGCGGCGATGATGTCGGTGGGGTGGGCCAGCGGGTCGAGCTCGCGGGCGCGCCGGAAGAGGTCGATCGCCTGCTCGTGCCGCTCGAGCGCCAGGCACAGCCAGCCGTAGTGGTCGTAGACGTCCGCGCAGGCGGGGGCGAGATCCAGCGCCTTGCGAAACTCGCGCTCGGCGGTCGTCCAGTCGTAATCACGGGAAAAGGCCAGGAGGGCGACGATGCCGTGCGCCTCGCCCAGCTCGGGGTCGAGAGCGAGGGCTCGCGCGACCGCCTCCGCAGCGCGGGCGAAGGCGGTCTCCGGCAAGAGCGGGCCCACCCCTTCGTTGGCGAGCTCGGCGTAGGCGCGCGCGAGGCCCACGTGCGCCAGGGCAAAGCCCGGGTCGATGGCGATCGCCTGCTCGAAGTAGTGAACGGCCTTGCGGATGCCGTCGGCGGTGTACCTGCCGAACGTGAAGCGGCCCTGGACGTAGAGCTGGTACGCCCGCAGGTCGTGGGTCGGCCCTCCGCCGCCCCTCCGGCGCTCGTCGGGAGTCGCCTCGTCGCGGGTCGTGCCGGCGCCGCCTGGCCGGGCCGTGTCGCCGGAGACCAGGCCGGCGAACCGATAGCCGCGGCCGTGAACGGTCTGGATCCAGCGCTCCTTGGTGCCGGTGTCACCCAGCGCTCGGCGCGCGTCGCGCACCGCACGGGTGAGCGCCGACTCGCTCACCGACTGGCCGGGCCAGAGGCGCTCGAGGAGCTCCTCCTTGGAAACGACCCGCTCGCGGTTGTCGAGAAGGTAGGCGAGGACCTCGAAGACGCGCGGCTCCACGTGCACTCGCTCGCCCGAGCGCCGCAGCTCGTAGGTGGTGGGGGACACCTCGAAGTCGCCGAAGCGGCAAATCACGCCGCGACCATCTTATGTGTCGCAGGTCACCTGCACGGGACCTGCACGGGGGCTTGGCCTTGGCCCATCGCCCGCGATGATCGGAATGCCCCTCCGAATGACTATGCTTCTCCCAACGGCAATGCCGGCATTCCGCCTCGTCCCCGCCGCGGACGGCGAGCCCATCGAGCTCGCGGATGGCCCGCCACGGGTGCTCGGGCGCTCGCCGAGCACCGACATCCCGGTCTACGACGTCACCATCTCGCGGGAGCACGCCGAGCTCGCCCAGCTCGCCGATGGCGTGCGCATCCGCGACCTGGGCTCGACCAACGGGGTCTTCGTCAACGGCGTGCGGGTGAAGGACCACGTCGCCTGCGATGGCGACACGGTGACCTTCGGCAGCGTCGCCTTCCGTCTCTCCCGATCGCCCGACGCCGGCCCGGCCCCGTCCGACGACACCAAGCCCGACTTCGCCACCGCCCATCACCAGATCAACATCGTCAAGACGATCCCGGCCAGCGAGGTCCCCCAGCTGCGGCCGGCGGACCGGAAGCGGGCAACCGGAAGCGATCCCACGTCCGGCCTGCTCAGCCTCGTGCGCGGCTTTGCGGAGGAACGCGTCGCGAGCAAGCTCGCGGCGCTGCTCGAGCTCGCCACCGAGGTAGGGCGCCACCCCGACGTCGATCAGCTCCTCCAGCGGATCGTCGACGTCTCCTTCACCGCCCTGCGCGTGGATCGCGCCGCCGTGCTGGTGGTGGAGGGGGACGCGCTCGAGCTCCTGCCGCGGGCCCGCAAGGTGCGCCGCGGCAAACCCGAGGAAGCGGGCCACGTGCCACGCTCGGTCGCCTACAAAGTGCTCACCGAACGAGTGGCGTTGCTGTCGGAAAACCTGGGCGAGGACGACCGGTTTTCCAGCGACTCGGCGCGCCAGCTGACCAAACACAGCGCCCTCTGCATTCCGCTGGTCGGCGAAGGGCAGCAGGTGCTGGGCCTGCTCTACCTGGAGAATGCCGACCGCCAGCGGCCGTTCGACGAGGGAGACCTCGAGCTGATGACCGCCTTCGGCGGCCTGGCCGCCATGGCGCTCGATCACCAGCGGCTCGCACGTCGCCAGCGCCAGGAGGCGGAGGTGCTCGCCCGCTTGCAGCGCTTCCTGTCGCCCGCCCTGGCGGCGGAGGTGGCGCTGCGCGACGGCGGGGTGTCGCTGATGCACCCCGAACGACGGCCGATCGTGCTCCTGCAGTGTGCGCTCCACGACTTCGCTGCCCAGGCCGACGCTCTCCCGCCCGCTGACCTCGCCGAGCTGCTCGGGGCCTACGTCTCGCGGCTCGCGGGCGTCATCTTCGAGTATGGCGGCACCCTCGACAACGTCTGCGGCCACACCGTGCTCGCCCTCTGGGGCGCCCCTCTGGCGCGGCCGGGCGACGCCGATCGTGCGCTGCGGGCGGCGCTCGCCGCGCGCGAAGCGGTCGCCGAGCAGCAGCGCGCGTGGAGCCGCAAGGGGGCGCTGCGTCTCGATCTCGCCATCGGCATCGCCCAGGGCGATGCTTTCGTCGGCAACGTCGCCAGCGGGCAGCGCGTCGAATACGCGGTGGTGGGCAGCCTGCTCGACGCCGTCGTGCGACAGTGCAACGAAGCCGGGGCGGGAGTGCTGGTCGGGGAGTCCTTCTACCGCGCCCTCAGCAACCCGCCGCCGGCACGCGGGCAGCGAGTCCGCGGTGTGGCCGGAGACGTCCTGCGCCTGACTGTCTGATGGAGGAACGCTTCGACCTGCTGATCGTCGGCGCGGGCCCAGCCGGCCTCTCGGCCGCGCTGCGCGCCCACGCCGCCAAGCTCTCCTACCTGCTGCTGGAGCGCAGCGACCACCTCGCCGACACCATCTTCTGCTACCAGAAGCGCAAACACGTGATGGCCGAGCCGGGGCAGATCCCGCTGCGCGGTGAGCTCCCCTTTGCCGCCGGCTCGCGCGAATCGCTGCTCGCGGCGTGGGGCGAGACCGCCAAGGACGCCGGCCTCGCGGTGCGCTTCGGCGAGGAGCTGCAGGCTATCGAGCGCCGGCACGACGGCTTCCTGGCCAGGGCCCGCGGTCGCGAATACGCGGCGCGGGCAGTCGTGCTGGCGATCGGCACCCAGGGCAACCCGCGGCGGCTGGAGACCCCCGGCGAGGACTTGCCCCACGTCTCCACCCGGCTGGTGGACCCGGACGACTTCACGGACAAGTCGATCGTCGTGGTGGGTGCCGGCGACTCGGCGATCGAGATCGCGCTCGCGCTCTGTGAGAGGAACCAGGTCTACCTGGTGGTCCGGAAGCCGGAGATCGTGAGACCCAAGGAGGCGCTCTACCGCGAGCTGCTGAAGCGGCAGGCGAACCGCCAGATCGAGGTGCTCTACAGCACCAACGTCAAGCGCATCCTTCCCGGGCGCATCGAGCTGCGCGGCGCGCATGCCGACGTCGAGCTCGCCGCCGACCAGGTGTTCCTCAAGATCGGCACCCAGCCGCCGCGCAAGCTGCTCGAGGGCTTCGGCATCGAGCTCGCGTCCCCCGACGCGGAGGCCAAGCCGGTGCTCAGCGAGCGTTACGAATCGTCTGTCGCCGGCCTCTACGTCATCGGCGCCACCACCGGGCGGGATCTCATCAAGCCGGGCATCAACCAGGGGTGGGAGGTGGTCGAGCACCTGCTGGGGCGGTCGGTGGAGCCCGCCGACGAGGAAGTGCTGAAGAAGATCCTCCCCTTCTGGCCGGGCACGGTGCGCCAGCGCATCGTGCAGGCCATGGAGGAGATCCCGCTCTTCGGCCAGGTGGCCGAGGAGTGCGGTGACGACCCCGCCGGCGCCGCGCGTCTGGCCGCCGCCGGCGAGGGGCTGCGAGAGGTCTTTCTCCGGGTCGTGCCGCGTCGCTGCGCCGACGGCGAGGTGATCATGCGGCAGAACGACTACACCGACAGTGTCCTCGCCGTCGTCGCCGGCGCGGTGGAGGTCAGGCGGCGGGCCGAGAACGGCAGCGAGAGCCTGCTGGCGGTGCTCACGGCGGGCAGCTTCCTCGGCGAGATGGGGCTGATCTCCGGGCGCCGGCGCAGCGCCACCGCCATCGCGGTGGGGGAGACCGACCTGTTCGAGATCCCGCGCAAGGCGATGCTCGAGCTGCTCTACTCGGCGCCGCGCGTCAGGAGGCTGGTCGACGAGACCTTCTTGCTGCGCGCGCTGCAGAACTACCTGCCGGCCCAGATCCCGGTTCCCGACGTCTGGCGCCTGGTGGCCAAGGCGCGAGTCACCGCGTGCGACAAGAACGAGGAGGTCTTCCGCGAGGGCGACCCCGCCGACGGCTTCTACCTGCTGCGCAGCGGTCAGGTGAAGCTGACCAAGCGCTCGGGCGACCGCGAGGTGATCGTCACCTACCTGGTCGGCGGCAACTTTTTCGGCGAGGCGGCGCTGCTCGGGGACCTGCCACGCTCGGTGACGGTGACCGCGATCTTCCCTTGCGAGCTGGTGCGCATCGACCGCGCCGACTTCACCGCCTTCGCCGCCCAGTTCCCCGGCCTCCGCCCGCAGCTCGAAAGCAGGATCGAGGAGATGCGGGTGGCGACGCTCAAGGAGGAAGCCACCCCCGGCGCCGGTCGCGTCCTCGGCGACCTGATCCGCGAGGAAGTGGTGATGGGCACCGACACCCTGCTCATCGACGAGAACCTCTGTGTGCGCTGCAACAACTGCATCCGCGCTTGCGAGGACGTGCACGAGGACGGCCAGGCGCGGTTGTCGCTCACCGGCATCAAGTTCGCCAACGTCCTCGCTCCCAACTCCTGCTGGCAATGCGCCGACCCGCTGTGCATGCTCGACTGCCCGCCCGACGCGCTCTACCGCGACGCGCGCGGCGAGATCCACATCAAGGACAACTGCATCGGCTGCGGCAACTGCGAGAGCAACTGCCCCTACGGCAACATATTCATGGTCCACCCGCAGCCGCAGCTCTCGCTGCTCGGCTGGGTCAAGTCGCTGTTCGTCGAAGAGGCGGCGGCCTCGGACCGCACGGTGGCCGTCAAGTGCGACCTCTGCGCCGACCTGCCGGGTGGGCCGGCCTGCTGCCGTAGCTGCCCGACCGGCGCCGCCATCCGCGTCAAGCCCGAGGAGTACCAGAGCACGGTCGAGCGGCTGATCGCCTCCGCTGGAGGGCACTAGTCACGCTGCTGACGCCGGAGAGCGCGCGCTGGCGGCGCGCCGCGCTGGTGGCGGCGGTGCTGCTCACCGTCTCCTACGTCGTCTACGCCCGCCGCGAGCCACCGCACGGCGGCTCGCCCGCCGGCCTCGCCTACGGCGTGCTGGCGCTCGCCATGGTGCTGCTGCTGGTCTTCTTCGGTGTCCGCAAGCGCTGGCACCGCAGCCGCCTGGGCAGGCTCGAGACCTGGTGCCAGTCGCATGTCTATCTCGGGCTGCTGGTGGTGGCGGTCGTGCTCTGCCACAGCGGCTTCCGGTTCGAGGACCGCGTGGCCGTGCTCACCTTCTGGACCATGGTGGTGGTCTCGACGAGCGGTTTCGCCGGGGCTCTGCTCTACACCGTGGTGCCGCTGCTGCTCACCGGCGTGGAGCGTGACCTGCCGCCAGAGGAGATGTCACGGCAGCTCAACCAGCTCGCCCAGTCGATGGCCCGTCTCGGCAGCGGCAGATCGCCGGCGCTGCAGGAGATCGCCACACGCCTGCTGGGCGAGGCGCGCCCCGGCTGGCTCGCCGGCTGGCGGCTGCTGCTGGCGCCGGGGGCTGCCGCGGGGACGGCGCCCGACAAGGGCTGGACCCGCCGCATGCGCGAGGTGCCGCCCGCCGAGCAGGGTGACCTGCAGCAGCTGATGGTGCTCTCGCGCCAACGCCGGGAGCTACACCTGTCGCTGGTGGCTCAGCAGCGCTACCGCAACCTGCTGGCGGTCTGGCTCTACCTCCACGTCCCGCTCTCCTTCGCCCTCCTCGTGCTGCTGGCCGCGCACCTGTGGGGGGCGCTGCGCTACCTCGGCTGGCAATGAGCTTCATCCTCAACCGGGTGCGCGGCGACTTCGAGCTCGGCGGCGAGATCGCCCGCACCACACTCGTGCAATACGTCGAGGGCGACTCCCTCTCCATAGGCCGCGGTACCGGCGCCCAGCTTCGCTTCGACGAGTCGACGGTCGCGCTCGAGCACGCCGTGCTGCGCCTACGCGAGGGGCGACTCGAGGTCGTCGACGGCGGCAGCCTCACCGGCACCTACGTCAACGGCAAGCGCGTCGAGCGGGCGACGCTCACCACCTCCGATTGGATCGAGATCGGCCGCCATCGCCTCACCGTGGAGCTCGGGCCCGCGGGTGCGCCCGGCGCACCGGTGACGCTCTTCGTCCAGGAGCTCGCTGCCGAGCACGCCGTCGAGGAGGCGGGGCGGGCGGGGGCCAAGCTCGTCGCGCTGCCGATCGACTACGAGCGCGCCTATTCTCTCCGCCGCCAACTTCTTGCCCCGCTGCCTCTGTCGTTGCTCGCCGTCACGGTGGTAGGTGCCGGCATCGGCTTCGCCGCGTGGTCGGGGAGCAGCCGGCTCTTCCGGCCCGGTGCGGTGTCGGCCGCCCACAGCCCCCTCGCCGATCGCTGCGGCGCCTGCCACGCACCCTGGCGCGGCCCCGACGACCAGCGCTGCGCGGCCTGTCACGCCGGCCCCGAGCACCAGCCGCGCGCGGTCGCCACGCCGGGATGCACGAGCTGTCACCTCGAGCACCGCTTCCAGCCGCGCCTCGCGCTGGTCGAGGACCGCCTCTGCGTGGACTGTCACCGCGCGCCGCGGCTCCCCGGAGCGGCGCCGCCGCGCTTCGCCCGCCGGGTGACCGACTTCGGCGTCGACCACCCGCCCTTCGCGATCACCGGCGCCGACGGCACGCGGCTGCCCCTCGACCAGCCCGCGGGGCGCCGCGCCGACCCGGCCGTGCTCGCCTTCGGCCACGCGCAGCACCTGCGAGCCGACTTGAGGAGCCCGCGCGGGCCGGTGCAGCTCGACTGCTTCTCGTGCCACTCGCCGGCCGCACCCGCGGGCGAGATCGCGTCG
>Ga0075421_100001419_pt1 | contig 27931 bp, 16 predicted proteins | sample SoiMetdeltSBSDD5_FD_75292 | JGI IMG/M metagenome (GOLD analysis project Ga0075421, IMG submission 75292) | Bulk soil microbial communities from a Populus tree surrounding site in Tennessee, USA - Soil MetaG P. deltoides SBSDD5 | ecosystem: Environmental > Terrestrial > Soil > Tree plantation... | reverse complement strand
GGGTTGCGATTGTTGATTGTGGGTTGAGATTGTTGATTGTGGGTTGCGATTGTTGATTGTGGGTTGAGATTGTTGATTGTGGGTTGAGCGCGCATGATTGTCTGATCACCGATTGTTGATTGGCGACTGCCGCCAAATCAACAATCTCAAATCTCAAATCGCAAATCGCAAATCTCAAATCTCAAATCTCAATCGTCAATCCACAATCACCAAATCCGCAACCAACAATCACCAATCCGCAATCTAGAAGGCCCTTCCGATCCTCCCGAACACCGCAATTCCATCCTGCGCGCCCACGGGATCGTGCCGCCATGCGACACCGGCCGTAAACGAAAGCGGCAGTCCAAAACCGATCACCGTGTCGACAGACAGTTCCGCCCCTGCCGAAACGCGGACGTCGTTCCAACGGAACGTATCGTCCCACGCGTTTCCGGCATCGGCAAAGACCGCTGAATGAATCGTGCGCAGGAACAAGGGAATTGTTCCGGAGCCGCGCTGGATGTAGCGGAGAGGAAACCGGTAGTCGAGATTGGCGACTGCAACGCGACTGCCGATGACGGTATCGGACTCGAATCCTCGGAGCAAGCCGACGGCGCCTCGGCCAAAATCAAACGACGAGGGCGCCGGCTCCGACCCGGCGGCGCTGAACACGCGGCGCGCGTCCTCGTCTCCCCATGCTGACGCACCGGCGACTCGAATCGCGACGGCCGCGTGGCGAGGGCCCAGCTGCCCATACGCTCGCGTATCAATGGTCATCGCGCTGGACGAAGCATCCGATCCGAGTCCCTCGGGCGCATCCTCCCAGGTCAATCGAAGCGCAGCGCCCGACTCGCGACTGATCGAATACCCATAGCTTTTTGCGTTCACGAAATTCCAACCCAGGCGAATTGCGGTTCGCTGAACGTCCTGTGGGGGGCGATCGCTACACGATTCGCAAGAGAAGGCGTCTTCGGATACGTTGACCGCCGTCAGCGCGGTCTGCGACCAGCGAACGCGCGCGACAGTAAACAGCGCTCCGGCGTTGACCTCCCGCGTTTGAATCTCGCCATCGCGCCATGGATCCGTGTCGTCCGATACGCTGGCGAACAGTGTCGGCCACCATCGATCGTAAGCATAGCCAACCCACCAGTCGGGACGCGCCCTGGACGTCGCCCACGCGACGGTCGCGGCGTAGGCGTGTCGGCCGAGCGCATCGCTGGCGCCGGTCTCCGCACCCACTGACACCTCGCCTGCGTCGGATTCGACGATCGGCAACCAGGATTGCGGGACAAGGGTTCGCCACGGCCGATAGACGGCATCCCGCGCGTTTGCGTCAATGCGCGACGGTTCAGCCTGCGATGACCTGGTAGAAGCAGCTCTCGCGTCGACGTTTGACCACGACGCCGACGTCAACGGAATGGAGAAGAGATCGTACCCGTCTGCCGTGTAGCCAACGAAGAGCAGGGTCTTACCGTCTGGCGATATGGCGGGCGACTGCGCCGACGACCCTGTGCCGTTCAAGCGCCGCATCACGCCGCTGTCGATATCCACGGCGTAGATGCTGAACGGCTGGGCGCCGCGATCCGACGCAAAGAGGACGCTCGTCGCCGACAACCACGACGGCGTCACATCGCGCCCGTCATCTGTTGACGCAACCGGCCGCGCGCGACCGGTTGTCACATCAACAATGACGATCTCCGACGGACCACCGAGCCGACGTCGCTCGACGGCAATCGAGCGACCGTCAGGCGACCATCGCGGCGACGAGTAGTCGACGGCCGCTTCCGACACGAGAACCGTGGGCGCCGCAAAGCCTGCGGCAGGCAGTTCGAATGTCGCGAGATCGCGGCGATCGGCGCGTTGAATCGTGCAGACAACCGTCTTTCCATTCGGCGAGAGATCCGGATCCAGCGCCCTCGCGAAATGTGTCAAACGGCGAACGTTTCCGCCATCCTCGCTGGCCACATACAGGTCCGACTGTAATCCCACGTTGCGCACCAGCTCGAACTGATCGAACACGAGACGCCCGTCACGCGCGCCAATTTGACGCCCGAGGTATCTCGTTGTCACCTTGCGCGGGTTGGATCCCTCAGCTTTCAGCTCCATGAGCGCGGGAAATTCGTGTGGATTGGCAACCGAGTAGAAGATTTGTCCCCCCTGTCCGAAGCTGGGCGCACCGACTGAAAACCCGTGGCGAGTCAGGCGATGCGGTGTTGCGCCGTCGGAAGCCGCATGGGTACGCGTCTCTGCTTCGAAGTCGTCCCAGAGCTCGCCCAGGGAACGTTTGAAGACTTTTCGAAATGCGGGAGCGCCGAAGTACGGCAGGCGACCCGAGGTTTCTTCGGCTAGCTTCGCGATCGACTCCGGGCCGTAGCGGTCTGCGAGGTATTGATGAAAGTACGCGCCATACGCGTACTGCGCGGATCCTCCTGGCCAGTCAACCAGGCCGCCGTTCGCCCGATCGATCGGATCGAATTGCCGGACCGCCGCCGCCCGATCGACGATCATGCGGAAGTCTCCGCTCGGCACCCGCCCTTGACCGGTCAACACACTCTCGTTGTACGTCGCAACTCCTTCAATCTGCCACAGCGGCAGAAACAGGTTCGGATACAGAACGGGCGCACGTCCGAAGACGTGGCGCAAACCGCCGATCCATCCGCGAGCCTTGTCGAGATGCACGATATGTGTGTACTCGTGCGCCATGACGAGGCGAAGCCAATCGTCGGTGTTGCCAATGCTGCTCTCGCCGGACGGGGCCGCCACGCTGATCTCGATCAGGTTGAACGGCACCGGCGTCGCCCAGCCATTCGAGACGTCGTGCTGATCGACGAGAATCACATGCACGCGACCGCTCGGCCTGCCGATTTGCCGCGAGACGCGAGTGAACACATCTTCGGCGATTGTCGCCAGCCTGCGCGCAAGCGACTCCTCCCCTTGATGAAAGTGAATCGCGAAATGCGGAGTCGTGATGGTGCGAAATCGAAACCGTGGATCGTAGCGATTGGCCGCGCGTGCCGAAGAGCAACTGACGACTATGAGGATCAAGCCGACGGCGATTCGGACGACGGAGTTCACGAACCGAAACTGCTCCCGTTCGCCTGGCGGTACACGTCTTTGAGAAACGTGAAGTCCGCGATAGGGGAGAGCGTGACGCCGTGGATGTCTGGCTGGAAGATGGCGACGTTGGTCTTGTCCCAAAGCGGGATGTAGGGCACGTCATCAGCGATGCGCTGCTGCGCCTGACCATACAACTTCCTGCGCTCTTCATCGTCTGGCGCTGCCGATGCACTTTCGATCAGGCGATCGACGTCTGCATTCTGATACCGGACGCGATTGAGACCGGTTGGTGGGATCTGCTGCGAATGATAGACGAGGCGAAGGATGTCGGGGTCGGTGACGCCGACGAACTGGAGCGTGTACATCTGAAAGTTGCCGCGGAGCACGTCGGCAGACAATGTCTGGAATTCGGATGACCGAACGTCGACAGCCACGCCAACGCGCGCCAGGTCATGCTGGATCGCGGCAGCCTGAATTCGATAGACCTCGGTCGTCGACGTTTTCAGCGACAGGCGGAAACGCGGCAGCGGCCCGGACCCATCGGGATCACGAAATCCCGCCGCATCAAGCAGTTGTTCCGCTCTGCCGGGATCATGCGTGAAATCGAACACGTTTTTCTCGAATGCCCAGGACATGGGCGGCACGATACCGACAGCGGTGGTGGCAAATCCGCGCCGCAAGTACTTGACGATTGCTTCTCGATCGATCGCATACCCGATCGCCTTCCGCACCTCGACGTGGCTGAGAACCGGATCCTTGAGATTCAGGCCCACGTAAGCGTAATCAGTGCCAGGCGCAGTCTCTACCTGCACGCGCCTTTCGCGCTGCAGCTGCCAGACAATATCTGGAGAGAGGTCGTTGACGATGAGATCGACGGTCCCCTTGCGGAGTTCGAGGCCGCGCATTGTGTCGTCGGGGATCACTTTCAGAACGATCCCGTCGTTACGCGGCCGCCCGGCGAAGTGCTGGGCGAACGCGCTCAACGCCACGTGGTCATCGGGAACGAACTCGGCGAGGCTGTACGGGCCTGTCCCAATCGGTTTACGTGCGTTCGCAGCACCCGAACCCTCCTGCACGATCCCCATCACCAGGTTGACGGGAAACGAGTTCAACGGGTTCTTCAACTTGAATTCGACCGTATAGGGGTCAATCGCGTTGACCGCGGCAACCACGCGGTATGCTCCCGAACGCCCTTTGAAGGTGGGATCGAGGAAACTCCGGAAGGTGTAGACAACATCCGCAGACGTCAGCTCGCGGCCGTTGTGAAACAGCACACCCTTTCGGAGCCGCGCGATGTAGGTCAGCGGATCGGGGTGATCGATCGACTCAGCCAACTCCGGAACGACGCGCAATTGACTGTCGATGTGGACCAGCGTGTTGAAAATCAGCTGATGGATCTTCTGTGATGCTTCGTCGGTCCCGACTCGAGGGTCGAGATTGGTCGCCGAATTTGTCGTGCCGAGAACGATCACGTTGCCGGCAGGGCGGTCGGGCGAGCACGCGGAGGTCGCGATCAGCGCGGCGACAGCGAGAAGGACGCGTCGTATCACTCACCAGCCTCGTCTTTCAACTCCGCGAGCAACGTCAATGCCTGCATCGGGGTGATCCCATTCACATCGAGGCTGCGCAGCCGGCGCCGCACCGGATCGTCCTCAGCCGGCATCTGGAACAGTCCCATCTGCTCATGGGCCGAGCTTCCAGCTGAACTCATCGACGGCCGTCCACCACGGGAGAGCTCGTCTCGCTCGAGCCCATTCAGAATTTCACGCGCACGGGCAACCACGGGGGGAGGCAGGCCAGCCAACCTCGCGACATGGATGCCATAGCTGCGGTCCGATCGCCCGGACACAACCTTGCGCAAGAACACGATATCGTCTTTCCATTCGCGAACGACGACATGAAAATTGACGACGCCGGGGAGCGCGTCCGCGAGATCGGTGAGCTCGTGATAGTGCGTCGCGAATATCGTTTTCGGCCGCGCGCGCGGATTGGAGGCCAGGTGTTCGGCGACGGCCCAGGCGAGGCTCAACCCGTCGAAGGTTGACGTGCCCCGACCGATCTCATCGAGGATGACAAGGCTTCTCGCCGTCGCGCAGTGCAGGATATTCGCCGTCTCCTGCATTTCGACCATGAACGTCGACTGGCCGCGGGCGATGTTATCCGCGGCGCCAACCCGGGCGAAAATGCGATCGACAATTGGCAGCTTCGCGGAGCGGGCGGGCACGAACGATCCCGCCTGCGCCATCAGACAGAGCAGCGCGGTCTGTCGAAGGTATGTGGACTTCCCGCCCATGTTCGGCCCGGTCAGGATCACAAGTTGGTGGGCGTCGCTGTCGAGCCGCACATCGTTCGGCACGAACGCGTCCGCTGCGAATCGCTCGACCACTGCATGCCGCACATCGCTGGCGACGAGCTCGTCGCCGGAGTGCATCAGTGGCTTCGTGTAGTTCTGGACGGCGGCGGTTTCGGCCAGGGCACTCAGTGCATCGAATGTCGCCAGGCCTCGGGCGGTGTCCTGAATCCGCGGCGCCTCCGCGGCGACACGCCGCCGCAGATCCTCGAACAGCTCCACCTCGCGCTCGAGGATCCGTTCATCGGCACCAAGAACCTTCTCTTCGTACGCTTTCAAGTCGGGCGTAATAAAACGCTCGCCACCGGCAATGGTCTGCTTGCGATGGTAATCCGGCGGAACGCTCGCGAGGTTCGATCGCGAGACCTCGATGTAGTAGCCGAAGACACGATTGAAACGGATCTTCAGCGACCCGATCCCTGTCCGCGCACGTTCAGCTTCTTCCATTGCCGCGATCCGTGCTTTCCCGGTTCGACTGATCCCGCGCAGGTCGTCGAGTTCGGGATCGACGCCATCGCGAACGACCCCGCCGTCGCGTGCGTTCATCGGCGGTTCGTCGTGGAGCACGCGGTCGAGATCCGCTCGGAGGTCCGGCAGATCGTCGAGTTCAGCTTCAAGACTGCGGTTGAGCGGTGCATGAAACGGCTCGAGCAGCATACGGATCCGCGGAACCGCCGCGAGTGACTGACGGAGCGCGACAAGATCGCGCGGTCCGGCGGTGCCCAATGCGGCGCGCGCGACGAGCCGTTCGATGTCGTGCACGCCTTTCAGCGTTTCGCGCACCTTGGCTCGCTCGGTGCTGCGAAATGCAAATTCCTCGACCGCGTCGAGGCGATCCTGAATCCGTTCGAGCGCGACGAGCGGCCGAAGCATCCACGATCGAATCAGGCGGCCGCCCATCGACGTCACCGTGCGGTCGATTTCCTGCAAGAGTGAACCGTTCTTGCCTCGGTCAGATGCCTCGATGACCTCGAGATTGCGGAGGGTCGTGGGATCAACCACCATCGAGTCGGCGCCGGTCCGGTAGCTCAGGTCCCGTACGTGGGCAAGATCAGCCTTCTGTGTTTCGCGGAGGTAATGAACCAGGGCGCCGGCGGCGCTTGTTGCCGCTGGGTGGTCCTCGAGGCCAAAGCCGCGAAGTGTTTGCGCACCGGTCTGCGACAGCACTGCCGCTCGAGCTGCCTCGAATTCGAAGGTCCAGTCGTCGGCGGTCGTGACGCGGGTGTCGAGCTGAAGCTGGTTCACCATTTCGACCACGTCGACGGCGCCAGCCGGCGCAAGGATCTCGCGTGGACGAATGACGATCAGTTCGTCACCAAGCGCCTGACGTCCGGCGTCCCCCGCATACTCGGTTGTCGTGAACTCGCCGGTTGAGACATCGAGAAGCGCCACGCCATAAGAGGCCGCGGCAGGAGCGGGGAAGATCCCCATCAGAAATGCCGGCTCGCGCGCGTCGAGGTAGCCGGCATCGGTGAGTGTGCCAGGTGAGACGACGCGCACGACTTCGCGACGCACCAACCCCTTGGCCTTCTTCGGGTCTTCCATCTGCTCGCAGACAGCGACGCGAAACCCTTTCTTGACGAGCCGCGCGATATAGCCATCCGCCGCGTGATGCGGGACGCCGCACATCGGAATGGCACCTCCGCTGGAGTCCTTGGAGCGCGACGTGAGTGTCAGCTCGAGTGCGCGCGCGGCGGTCAGCGCGTCCTCGTAGAACATCTCGTAGAAGTCCCCCATGCGAAAGAACACGATCGCATCGCGGAACTGGCGCTTGGCTTCGAAGTACTGACGCATCGCCGGCGTTGCGCCGGTCATTTCTGAAGACACTGGAGGGGAGGCCATTTCGGGGAGCGTCTTGGCGTGAGTATAACATCTAGGTTTATCGGGTTCTGGGGGGTCTTGAAGGTTCTGCTCGTTCCACTGAGTTCATCACGGTTTCTACACGGTTCGTTCATTGTGATCATCCTCGCGCTCGACACGACGACCAGGGACGGGAGCATTGCCGTGCTCCACGACGGCACGATTCGTGTCGAGCGTACCGGCGATCCCTCGCTCACTCATGGGCAGCGACTGCCGGGCGAGCTGGCGACGGCACTCGCAGCGACGGGCGTTCGCGTTGAAGACATCGATCTACTCGCCGTCGCGGCTGGCCCGGGATCTTTCACCGGCCTGCGTGTCGGCATCGCGACGATTCAAGGAATCGCGATGGCACACAAGAAACGTGTCGTGGCGGTGTCAGCGCTTGAAGCGCTGGCGCGCGCGGCAGTCAACGCCGATCGAACGATCGGTGCCTGGATGGATGCACAACGCCACGAGGTCTTCGCGGCGCTTTACGCGGCCGACGGCAGAGACGAGTTGATTTCATCGGTATCAGCGGCTCCGGAGGGAGTGCTCAGCGCCTGGTCGGAAACGACGGACCTCGCGCGCGTGACCTTCGTTGGCGATGGCGCCACCCGTCATGAAGAAACGCTGCGCCGCCGCATTGGCCCGGACGTCGCGATCGTCGCGCCCCCGCCGCTTGCGGGCCTCATTGGTCAGATCGCCGCTGAAAACCCGGCGCGAGCAGTTCTGCCGCACGCGATCGTTCCGATTTATGTCCGACGATCGGACGCGGAACTCGCACGCGCGCGACGCGCCGCGCGGCCATGACCTCGAGCGGTGCGCCTGACTACTCGATCACGCGCCTGCGCCCGGGCGACGCGCTTGACGAGGTGGTCGCGCTCGAAACCGCCTCATTCAGTAACCCGTGGTCACGCGGCACGCTCGAGCGCGACCTTCGAAATACGGATGTCGTCCACGTCTACGTCCTGCGCGATGCCGATGCACACCTGGTCGGATTCTGCGGCTGCTGGTTCGTCGCCGACGAATTGCACATCAACACGCTGGCAATTGCGGAGGAATTTCGCAGGCGCGGCCACGCCACACGATTGCTGCGATTCGTACTCGCGGAAGCGGCCGCGGCCGGCATTACCCGCGCCACGCTGGAAGTGCGCCGATCCAATGTCGCGGCCCTCCGACTCTACGACCGGTTCGACTTCGAAGTCGGCGGGATCAGGCCGGATTACTACACCGAGCCGGTAGAGGACGCCCTCGTCCTCTGGAGCCGGAAACTCGGCTTTTTGAATTTAAATACGGAACCTTGAAGCGCGCCGGTCCTTGTGATAGTTTGGTTTTATGAATGTCTAGCCCTAACTTCATTCCCAGGAGGTCGGAAATGCCAAACGACTTCGAAGAGCTGAAGCGTCAGTTGTTACAGAGCGACGACGAGTACCGACAGTTAGCCAGCCGCCATCACGCCCTCGACGAGCAGATTCACCACCTCAGCGATCGCCCCTATCTGACGCAGCCAGAACAGCTCGAAGAAGTCCGGTTGAAAAAGGTTAAGCTCCACGTAAAAGACCAGATGGAAAATATTCTCCGCCGTCATCGGATGGACGGTGGTTCGCGGCACGCCGCGCATCGATGAGACGCGCGGCCTGACGGCCGTTACAGCTCCTTTTTCACCGAAGGGCCAGCAACCGGCGTAGCTCCTCTCACCGATTCCTGGCCCTCGTGACTTTCCGCCCGCTTCCGGGCATCATCACATTCAATGAGAATCGATCGCGCGGGATTTCCGTTTATCGCGGCCGCCCTCCTGCCCGCTGCCTTCCTGGTGGCCGTGCGGCGCTACGCGGTTGCCGCGCCGTTTGCGGCGCTCGGCGGTTTCATGGCGTACTTCTTCCGCGATCCGGAGCGACGTGTCCCACAGAATCCCGACCTGGTCGTGTCGCCGGCCGATGGACGCGTGATGATCGCCGGTCCGAGCGACGGCCGCTGGTCACCGCCCGGGACGTGGAAACAGGTGACGATTTTTCTCTCGCCGATGGACGTGCACATCAACCGCTCGCCGGTTGCCGGCCGCATCACCCGCGTCGATTACCGACGCGGCAAATTCCTGCCCGCCTACGACGAACGATCCAACGACAATGAGTTGAACGAGGTCTGGGTTGATTACCATGGCCGTCCGGTCGTCTTTCGTCAGGTCGTGGGAATTCTGGCCCGCCGGATCGTCTGCCGCGTGCAGGAAGGGCAGGTGCTCGAACGCGGCGAGCGGGTGGGGCTCATGCGGTTCGGATCGCGAATGGACGTGTTCATGCCCGACGATGCCGTTCTCGATGTTCGCGTTGGCGATCGGGTGATCGGCGGGGAAACGGTTCTCGCAACACTGGAGCCTGGCAGTGCTCGATAACACATCGCTCCGGCGGCGCCGACGTGAAGATCGCCCGAATCGTTTCCGCCGCGGCGTTTTCCTCCTGCCGTCTCTGTTTACTGTCGCGAACCTGTTCTGCGGTTACGCGTGCATCGTGTACTCGACGCGATCCGATTTCGATACCGCTGCATTGTTCATTGGTATCGCGATGGTGCTGGATACGCTGGACGGCTTCTTCGCACGCTTGACCAATTCGTCGTCGGCATTCGGCGTCGAACTCGATTCGCTGGCCGACGTCGTCTCGTTCGGCCTTGGGCCGGCGATCCTGGCATTTACCTGGGGACTCTGGCCACTCGAACGACTGGGATGGGCAGCCGGGTTTCTCTACGTCACGGCGGCGGCGATGCGGCTCGCGCGTTTCAACGTTCAGACGACGACGACCACCGCGTCAACCGACAAACGGTATTTCGTCGGCATGCCCAGTCCGGCTGCGGCCTCGGTGATTGCGTCCACGGTCTATCTCTACCCGTACGGGCTGCAGGAACGGGAAGCCGCGTTTCCCGCGCTCGCGATGGTACTCGTGCCGGCGTTCCTAATGGTCAGCACGATTCGCTTCCGCAGCGTCAAAGCGATCGACGTTGGTCACACGCGGTCCTACCTCTCTCTATTCCTCGCGGCAGTGGCCCTGGCGCTCGTCGCAACCCATCCTCGTATCGCGCTCGTCGTGCTGTCCTACACCTACACCGCGGCTGCGCTCATCATGTGGGGATATACGAAGCTGCGGCGAAGACCAACAGAGCATGCGCCGGAAGATCATCCGGTTCCAGATTCGGGCGGGAATCCCTATTAGTCACGTCCTTCACCGTCGAGCTGAGACGTACCACGGTTTACGGCGAAGAAACGAAGACACGAAGATACGAAGCCGTCGTTCGCATCAGCCGCCACGCGCTTCGCGCGTCAGGGAGCACGAGAATCACAGAAACAAGCAGCATTTGATCCGGAGCTGTTTGTTTCTGTGATGCTCGTGCTCCCTGGTGCCGGCCGGAGGCCGGATGGCGGCGGATGCGATGTTACGTGTCCGGCTGGCGCGCTAGGCGCCAGCCGGTTTTCTCTCTTCGAGTGCTTCGAGTCTTCGACTCTTCGACGAGAGCCGTCGACTCGTGACCGTGAACTGTGATCGGTGGGTGCAGCATGACGCCGAACGCGGCCGAATCTAGGCTGCGGCAATCGGCAGCCGCACGATCACGGTCGTGCCGCGTCCCTTGCCGCTCTCGACCTCAATCGTTCCGCCATTCAATTCAATATTGCGCCGTGCGATCGGAAGGCCGAGGCCGGTGCCGGTGGTCTTGGTGGAGAAGTACGGCTCGAATACACGCGCGAGAGATTCCTCGTCCATGCCTACGCCGTCGTCGTGAACGCCAAGCGTGACGAACTGACGATCGGTGGAGGCGTCGATCGTCAGGCGACCTTCACCAGGCATCGCATGGAGCGCATTCTCCACGACGTTGGCGAGGCTGCGGGCGGTGAGCGTGCGATCGACGAACACGCGCGGCAGCGGTCCGGCAACGTTGTTGACGATCTCGATCCGTCCGCTGAGGCCGGTCCGATACGGATCGATGACGTCGGTTACCAGCTCGGGGACATCGACGGGTGCCGGGCGTGCGGTCGGTGACGAGGCGAAGCTGGAGAACTCGGCAGAAATCTGGCGCAGCAGCTTCACCTGGCTGAGAATCGAGTTCACACAGCCTTCAAGCACGTCACCCATCGGCTCGCCGCGATCGGCATGCACGCGACGAAGATGCTCGGCGGAGAGTTGAATCGGGGTCAGCGGATTCTTGATTTCGTGCGCGACCTGCCGCGCCATCTCCGCCCACGCTTCGAGACGATGGGTGCGCTCCAGCTGCGCCCGCTGCGCCTTGAGCTCGCCAGCCATGCTGTTGAAGGCATCGACCAGGCGACGCAACTCGTCTGACGACCGCACGGCGATCTGTGCATCAAAGTCGCCGCGTGCGATCCGGCGCGTCGCCCGCGTGAGCCGCCGGATCGGATCACCAATGCGCTCGGCCATTGAGAGCCCGATCGCCGCCCCGAGCAGGACAAAGAGCAGCGCCGCGAGGTGGACGCCACGATCGAGATCGTCGATTTCGCGATCGATATCGCGCTGTCGCGTCGCGAGGGGAACCGTCAAAATGACCTTCTTGCCGCCGGCATGCACCGGTGCGGCGGCGATGGTGTAAGGAACCGTGCCGATTCGATCCTCGCCAACGAAGCTGGGCAGCCGTTGCAGCGCGATCGCACGATAGACCGCATCGGGCGTGCGCGTCGCGAGCAGACCCGACGCAAACAGATCACGCTTGCTCGTCGCCACGAGCTGAGCGCCTTCAAAAATGTTGACGTCCTGATCGATCACCTGGCTGATCCAGATCATGACGTCGTCGCTCGCCGGCGCCAGGCCTTCTGTCCGTTGCGTCAGCGCGTTGGACTGCTCGATGACACGCTGGGCGACGGCAGCGGTACGTGCGGCCTCGAGTGCGACGTCAGCGGTCAGAAGATTCGCGAAGTACCAACGGATTGCGACCGAGAGAATCAAGACCGGGATGATCGCCGCAAGCACGAACGCGAGGAACAGCTTTCGATAGAAGCTCGATCGAATCTCCCGAAGCAATGCGCGCCCCAGCCGAGGACGGTCACGGGCCAAGCGCGTGAAGAACGCGGTGCCGACGAGCACGAGCACATAGAAAACGCCGGACAGCGTCGTCAACTCCGCCAGATGGACGAGGTGATCGAAAAGCGTCAGCGTGCGATAGCCGATCGCGTAAATGAACACGCGATCGTTTGAGAAGAACACGCGATAGCGGTCGCCGTTGGTTTGGACCGTCGTCCAGAACGGCCGCCGTGCCGGATCGTAAATCCGTGCAAACAGATCATCGTCGATCGACCACGCCGCGTGTGGGGAGTTGTAAAGCGCACCGAGGCCCCAACCGTAGATCGCGACTTCGACCTCGCTCCCGGCCGCGTCGTCGAGCCCGGTGCCTGCATCTGCCGGTCGAAACACCTCGAAGTAGGGACTCTGCGAGGTGATGAACGGAAGCGTGCGGTAGTCGAACACCAGCACATGAACGACGATTGTGCCAACGACGCGCCGTGGTTCATCGCCAGACGGCGTCGTGCAGATCTGTCGCGCCGCATGCAGCAATCGTCGCTCGGCGGCGCCAAATGGGGCCGCCTCGCCGAAGACGTCCCAGTCGCACGGTTTGCCCTCGATGTGCGGCGCCTGAGCGGTTCCGGAATATTCCGGCAGATCGAGTCCGAACCGGCTGACACATTGGCCAGCGGCATCGTAGAGTTCGACCGCGGAGGTCAGGCGGGCGCGCCCAAGAGCGGTTCGACTCCAGACGAGATAGGCGGGCTGTGTTCGCTCGCACGGCTTCGGCTCGATCGGCTGTTCGGTCACCAGCACGGGAAGCGATTCGAGCGCGTCGATCTCAGCGCGAGCTTCGCTGAGTCTCTCCTGTAAGAACTGCGAATACTGCTGCGCCTGCGTCGCATAGCGGGACTCGACGAGCGCGCGCATTGCGCGTTCGGCGTAGTAGTCGACCGATGGGTACAGAAGCAGCGCGGGCAGAAGGAACGCGGCGAACAACGCGAGGATTCGTGCTGCAACGGTCGTATGGCGATACCAGACCACGACGCGTGACGCGATGAGCGCCGCGACGGCACAGGTCAAAGCCGACAGGATCAGAGCGACCGACGGCAGTGACCATCCGCGGACCGGCGCCAGGAGCCCGATCGCGACTGACGGCCCCAGCCACAGCAGAAGCACCTGCATCCGCGAACGCGCCGCGGTGCTCAGACGCCAGCGCGCGAGCGCCGCGCTCAAAATAAGCGTCGCCGTCCATAAAGCGGCAGCATGGGACGCGAGGACGCCCGTCAGCAGCGCCAATCGCTTCGCATTCCAGGGATACAGCGAGAACCGACGCAGATCGGCGGTAACTGGATCGACCACGCGAGGGAGAAGAAGTTCGAACACCAGGAGAACCGCCGCCACGGCAATTCCGGCCAGAAGCTGACGACTGATAAAACCGACAGCTGCGCCCTCGACGGGTTGTCGTCGCGCGCGCAGGGCAATGCGCAGCCGAACGACGGGCCCGGCCAGGAGCGCGATCGCCGCGGCTGTTGTCGCGCCCGCAGTCAGCGCCAGCGCGCTCGATGGCCGACGACGGCCGAGCTCAATCGCGAGTGCGACGCCGATCACTGCCGAGCCGGCGGCGAGGAGCAGGAGACTCAGCGCCGTCGATCGCAGGAAGTCTCGCGCCGTTGTCGCTTGCGCGCGCCGATCGAGAACCGGACCGAGCAACAGGAGGATCGAGATCCCGGCGATCCACAGAAGCGCGGCCGCCACATGGCGCCGCCAGATACGGCGTGCGCTGTCGAGCGTATCCGGCAGGAGCGAGACCTCGACAAGCGTTTCGCCGCCTGGCGATCGGAGCAGAAATGCATTCTCTCGCGGCCGGTCGCCGGCACCTTCCGCGCGCGTTCGCAGCGACGCGGGTCCAACCGGCGTATCGAGGACGTAGCCCGTGGCGGTAATCGTCGCCGTCGCTGACGCGCGCGAGAGGGCGTGCTCCGCGACCACCGAGCCCAGGCGGCGCTGATCTGCCTCGAGGATGGGCAGGACATGGACGAGACGGAGTCCCAACGGCGTGGGCGCGACGTAGAACGCGGACGGACCAGTCAACCGCGCCGACACACCCACGTCGGACGGGCGGCCTACCCACGCCAGGGCGACGCCGCCGCGATCGTAAATCGTGACCGCAATTGCGTCGGGCGAGGCGGCAGCGTCTGACAACCGGCGGTCGAGAAGATTGAACAAATCGCGGGCCGCGTCGGGCCCGCCTGACAGCGCGCGAGCGGCGTCAGGATCCATCGCCACGCCGACCGCGACCCGCGAAAGCGCGGTCGTCGTGCGCTCGAAATCGCGCCGGACCTGCTGCTCGACTCGTGCCTGGGTGGCGCCTCGAGTGAGGCCAAAGCGCCAAATCTCGATGAACGCGCCGGAAATCGCCGCGATGAGCGCGATCGCCAAGCCACCGAGGATCAGGCGTTTCGCGCTAATCCGCCGCTCGCGGAGACTCGGCTTTAGCGATGAGGACACTGAAGCAGCAGAATACCGCAAAGGGTACAATCAATTAGTTCGATGCCGCACCCTCCCGCCCTGAAGGCTTCACTCAAGCGGGGCGCCTTCATCGCCGCCGCTAACTGGCCGCTCATTGCCGTGCAGTTCATTGCCGAAGGCACGCAACAGCTTCTGCTGGCGGTGCCGGTCGTCGGCGGAGTGGCCATGGTGGTGCTGCTGCTCGGGGCGAATGTAGAAGACGTGATGGGCAACGACATGAAGGGAACCATCCCGCACGTCATCGCGGCACTTCGCGCGAATCCGGTGGCACTCGGGTTGTTTGCCGCCGCCTTCCTCGTCGTTCTTCTCGGAGCCTCGGTGCTCACCTTCATCGTCAAAGCCGGGACCGTGTCGATTCTTGCCGCCGCCGAGTCACAGGCCGGACCAATCGAACGACCTCCGCTTCGCCTGGCGGCGCTTCGTCGCGCAAACCTCACGAACATCGAACCGTTTCTCGAGGGCTGTCGAAACTTAGGACGACGGTACGTCAGGCTCGGACTGTGTCTGCTGCTGGTCTACCTTCTGACCGCGGCTGCCTGTCTCGGGTTTCTCGCTGGCGGCTACGGGCTTTCGGATAACTTCGGCGTGTTCCTTGGCTGGACCGTCGCTGCCATTCCGGCGCTCAGCGCGCTGGTCATGTGGATCACGCTCGTCAACTTCTTTTATCTGCTGACGCAGATGGCGATAGCGGTGGAGAACGTCGGCGTTCGCGAGGGAACACGCAAAGTCGTCCAGTTCATTCGTGCGAGCATTCGCGAAGTCGCCGGGATTTTCGGGGTCGTGCTCCTGCTCGTCGCCATCATGACGGGTGCGTCGATCCTTGCGACCGCGGGTCTCGGTCTGATCGCGGTGGTGCCATTCGTTGGGCTCGCCATGGTCCCCTTGCAACTTGGCGCGTGGCTGCTTCGGGGCGTCGTCTTCGAGTATCTCGGACTGACCGCGCTTGGCGCCTACCTGACTCAATACCGGTATTACCAGCACAGCCTCGTGACGGTTCACGTGCCCGAGCCGGCAACCGATGTCACGGGGCCACGTCTCGCATGATCAACTACAACGACTTTCTTTCACAGGCCGCGTCGGGGATGCAGGAATCCGCGATCCGGCGCATGGGCACAATCCTCGCGCAGAACCGGGACTTGATTTCGTTTGCCCCCGGGTATCCGGCTCCGGAAACATTTCCGTGGTCCGAGTTCTCGGACATCGCGCACGAACTCTTATCGGGCTCCCATCCGAACGCGCTCCAGTACGGCGCGACGCGCGGATTCCGCCCGTTGCTGGAAATGATCACGGCGATCATGGCAAAGCGGGGGGCTCCGACCGAGATGAGCCGGCTGCTCATCACGACCGGATCGCAGCAGGGTCTCGATCTGGTCGCGCGCGTGCTCCTCGATCCCGGCGACGTCGCCCTCGTGGAACTGCCAGCGTACACCGGTGCGATCACCGCGTTTCGGAATGTCCGCGCGCACATGGAGGGTGTTCCACAGGAGGACGACGGGATTGACCTGGCGGCGCTCGACGAAACGCATCAGCGCCTGCTGAAAAGCAATCGCCGCGTGCGATTCGTGTATGTCGTCCCGAACTTTCAGAATCCCACCGGCATGCTGATGAGCCTGCGCAAGCGGCAGCAACTGCTCGAGTGGGCCTCGTCGCGGAACGTGCTGATCGTGGAAGACGACCCGTATCGTGAGCTGTACTTCGAAGACTCCGCGAGTGAGGCTGACGTCCGACCGATCAAGGCCGACGATCGCGAGGGACGGGTCATTTACCTCAGCAGTTTCTCGAAAACGCTCGCGCCTGGCTTCCGCGTCGCGTGGATGGATGCCCCAGCTCCGATCGCAGTGAAGATCGAAATGGCCAAACAGGCCGGCGATCTCTGCACCGGCGTGTTCGATCAACGCGTCGTTCACGAATGCGGACGACGGGGAATCCTCGAGCGGCAAGTGCCGCTGCTTCGGCAGCATTACGCTGAGAAGCGGGATGTGATGGTCGCGGCGTTCCGGAAAGAGCCTGATACCGCGCTCACATGGGCGGATCCGCGCGGTGGTTTCTTCCTCTGGGCGACGCTGCCGCGCGAGCTGAACGCGGATCGGCTGCTCGATCGGGCGGTGAAGCATGGCGTCGTCTATGTCGCGGGAAGTGCGTTCTTCGTGAACGACGGCGGCGCAAGTCAGATTCGACTGTCATTTTCCGCGCCGTCCCACGAGCACATTCGCGAGGGCGTTCGTCGTCTTGCAGAAGCTATTCGCGAGGAGCTGCAGGAGCGGAAACAGGCGGACCGGCCAGCACGAGCTTCCACTGGCCGTTGAGCGTACCGGTAAAAGCAGACATGAGCGTCGAGTCGCCCGATTTCCCGAATGCGGGCGGCATGACGAGCGATTCCTCGAGCTTGATTTCACCTGCGGGACGGCCGGTCCACGCGTCGAAGGCGCGCAGTTCGGAGGCATTGCCGGCGACCACGACCGCCGAGTCGACGAGCACGGGGCCTGTCGTCGGACGAAACGGCACGCTCGGATGCCACAGCAACGCGCCGTTGGTTCGCCGATAGGCGCGAAGCGTGTTATCCATGGACGCGACGTAGATGTGGTTGTCGTCGGCAATGGCTCGGCCGCGCAGCACCGAACCAAGCCGCACGCGCTGCCACACACGCTCACCGTCCGCGGCGCGCAGGCAGAAGAACCACTTGTCGTCCGTTCCAAAGAAAATCTCACCTGGAAGCGCGAGCACTTCGCTCAACGGGCCGACGAAATTTTTCGCCCAGCGATCCGCGCCTGTCTCGAGAGCGAGCGCCAGGAGTCGCCCGCTCTGGAGCGGGACGTAGAGGTTGTCGGCTTCAACTGTCGGCATCGCGCGCGCGCCGACAAGATCGCGAGTCCACACGCGACTGCCATCAGCCGATCGAAAGGCGGTCACCCCATTTTCTGTTGTGGCAATCACCCAACCACCTTGCGCGACGAGCGGCACTGTCGCCGTGGACGTCTGAGCACTCCACACCTTCACGCCGTCGGCTGCGTTCAGCGCGACGATCTGATCGGAAGTCGCGACGTACACGCGGCCGCCTTCGACAGCGACCGGTTGTTCGGATTGCAGGGACACTTCCCATGCCGGCGTTCCATCGCTGACTTTGCGTGCGGAGATCACACCGGGCTGCAGAACGATAAATATCTGATTGCCGTCGATGACCGGCGGCGCGGCAGGGCTGGCAGAAATTTCAACCGACCAACGAATCGTGGTTGGCAGAGAATGCGTCGTCGCCGGGGGCGTGGTGCCGACGATCTGCGCGGCGACGAGAAGAAGTGTGGTGCGAAGCGGGTGCACGTCTTATAATAGTGTGCCTGACACACCTTGACGCCTGCGTTGCTTCATTCCTCCGTCGGGCCGCTCGATGATCGCGAATGAAATCGTTTCGTCGTCCGATCACCACTCGGCACGCCCCGTGAATCACCAGACCATCGTCGTTCTCGATTTCGGATCGCAGTTCACGCAACTGATCGCACGGCGGCTGCGTGAACTCTCGGTCTATTCGGAGATCGTACCGTTCGATACCCCGCTCGAGGAGATCAAACGACGGAATCCCGTCGGGATCGTGTTGTCGGGCGGGCCGAAGAGTGTTTCCGAGACTGGCGCGCCACATTGTGAAATCGGTGTCTACAACGCCGGCGTGCCGGTGCTCGGCATCTGCTACGGCATGCAGTTGATGACCTATGCGCTCGGCGGCGAGGTCGCTCCCGCACCGCACCGCGAGTTCGGGCTGGCAACGATCGACATTCAACCGGGCGCGCCGCTCTTCGGATCGATTCCAGCGAATCTGCGGGTGTGGGCGAGCCATGGCGATTTCGTGAAGACCGCTCCGCCAGGCTTCCAGGTGGTCGCGACAAGCGCGAACGCGCCCGTGGCGGCAATGGTCGCCGAAGACCGGCGCCTCTATGCCTTGCTGTTCCACCCGGAAGTTGCGCATACCGATCACGGGATCGACATACTCCGCAATTTTTCGTACGACGTTTGCGGCTGCACCGGCGACTGGACGATGTCGTCGTTTGTCGAGGAGGCGACCGAACGAATTCGCCGGCAGGTGGGAACCGGTCGCGTCGTCTGCGGCCTGAGCGGTGGCGTCGATTCCACGGTCGCGGCGCTGCTGATTCACCGCGCCATCGGCGATCACCTGACGTGCATCTTCGTCGATAACGGCGTCATGCGTGAGGATGAAGCCGGACAGATTCGCCGGCGTTTCGAGCGTCTGAAACTGCCGCTCGTCTTCGCCGATGCGTCGTCACTGTTTCTCGACCGGCTGGCGGCGGTGACCGACCCTGAGCAGAAGCGCAAGATAATCGGCGCGGCGTTTATCGACGTCTTCGAAGCGGAAGCGCAGAAGCTCGGGTCATTCGACTTTCTGGGGCAGGGGACTCTCTATCCGGACGTCATCGAGAGCGTTTCGGTCATCGGACCGTCGCACGTCATCAAGAGCCATCACAACGTCGGCGGCCTTCCGGAACGCATGCGGTTCAAACTGATCGAGCCCCTTCGGCTGCTCTTCAAAGATGAAGTGCGACTGGTCGGCAAGGAGCTCGGGCTGGACGACGAGTTCGTGTGGCGGCAGCCGTTCCCTGGACCGGGTCTCGCAGTGCGCATCCTCGGCGAAGTGACGCCGGCGCGACTCCAGCTGATCCGCCGTGCCGATCACATCGTCGCGGAAGAGGTGAAACGGGCGGGCTGGTATCGGCGGCTATGGCAATCGTTCGCGGTGCTGCTGCCGGTGCAAAGTGTCGGGGTGATGGGCGACGCTCGGACCTATGAGTGCACGATTGCGATTCGCGCCGTGGAAAGCCGCGACGGCATGACCGCCGACTGGGCCCGTCTGCCACACGACCTGTTGGCGACGATTTCGTCGCGCATTGTGAACGAAGTCAAAGGCATCAATCGCGTCGTCTACGACATCAGTTCGAAGCCACCGTCGACTATTGAATGGGAATAAGAATGCGGATTGCGGATTTGGGACTGCGGATTTGGACGATTGAGGATTGACGATTGAGATTGAGGATTGACGATTGATATTGACGATTGTCAATTTGAGCGTCGGTGCCAAATCCACACTCCGCAATCTCAATCTACAATCGCCAATCAATAAAATCCGCAATCATCAATCCGCAGTCGCCAATCGACTATGAGCAATTTCGTCCACCTCCACCTCCATTCCGAGTATTCGCTGCTCGACGGCGCGTGCCGGATTGAGGAGCTGCTGGATCGCGTCGCGGAACTGAAGATGCCGGCGGTGGCGATCACCGAGCACGGGAACATGTTCTCGTCGGTGATTTTTCACGATCAGGCGCGGAAGCGTGGGCTCAATCCGATCCTCGGATGCGAGGTCTACGTCGCGCCGGGCGATCGACGGATCAAGAGCGGCACGCCGGGCGAGACCGCCAACCACCTGGTCTTGCTCGCTGAGAGCAGGACCGGCTACCACAATCTGATCAAGCTGGTATCGTCCGGGTACACAGAGGGGTTCTACTACAAGCCGCGCATCGATAAAGAGCTTCTGGCGCAGCATGCCGAAGGCCTGATTGGCTTGAGCAGTTGTCTCAAGGGGGAAGTGGCGACCGGCATCCGCACCGAGCAACAGCAGAAAGCGATCGCCGCCGCGGCGACGTATCGCGACATCCTCGGTCGACAAAACTTTTTCCTGGAGATGCAGTACCAGGGGATCGACGAGCAGAAGACTGTCAATACGGGCCTGCTCCCGATTGCCAAAGATCTCGGCCTGTCGCTCGTCGCCACCAACGACGTGCACTATCTCCAGAACTCCGATTTCAAACCGCACGATGTGCTGCTCTGTATCGGCACCGGCAAATCGGTCAACGACGCCGAGCGCCTGCGATATCACGGCGACCAGTTCTACCTGAAGACCGCCGAAGAGATGGCGGAGGTGTTCAAGGATCATCCGGACGCGCTGGCAAACACTGTGCGGATTGCGGAGCGCTGCCACGTCGATCTCTCGAACGCGATCAACCACCTGCCGAATTTCGACGTACCAGCCGGCTTCACCCTCGATGACTACTTCGAACATGTCGTCCGTGAGGGGTTCGCGCAGCGATTGCCGAGGCTGCAAGAACTCGCCGCGGCGGGAGTCCTGAGCCACACCATCGACGAGTACGACCGGCGGCTGACCTATGAAGTCGACATGATCAAGAAGATGAAGTATCCGGGGTACTTCCTGATCACCTGGGACTTCATTCGTTACGCGCGCGAACAGGGAATTCCAGTCGGACCCGGCCGCGGTTCTGCCGCCGGCAGTTTCGTCGCGTATTGCCTTCGCATCACCGATGTCGATCCGATCGAATACGACCTGATCTTCGAACGGTTTCTCAATCCCGAACGCGTTTCGCTTCCTGACATCGATATCGACTTCTGCGAGCGACGGCGCGGCGAGGTCATCGACTACGTCACACGGAAGTACGGCCGCGAGAACGTCGCGCAGATCATCACGTTCGGCACGATGAAGGCGAGAGCGGTGGTTCGCGATGTCGCGCGCGTCATGGACATTCCCTACGCCGATGCCGATCGGGTGGCGAAAGCCATCCCGCCGGCACTGGACATGACCCTCGACAAGGCGCTGGAGGAGAACCCTGTCCTCAAGGAGATGGAGCAGAAGGACGAGCGGGTCAAAGAACTGCTGGGCGTCGCGCGCCGACTCGAGGGGATGACGCGGCATGCGTCGGTGCACGCCGCGGGTGTGGTGATCGCGCCGCGGCCGTTGACCGAGTTCGTGCCTCTCTACAAAAGTCAAAAGGACGAAATCGTCACACAGTGGGCAATGAAGGAGGTCGAACGCATGGGCCTCCTGAAGATGGATTTCCTCGGGCTCAGCACCCTCACGCTCATTTGCGACGCGCGCGACGAGATTCGGCGCACCCAGGGCATCGATCTCGACATCGACGCAATTCCGCTGAACGACGCGAAAACCTTCCAGTTGTTCTGCGATGGTCAGACCTACGGCGTGTTCCAGTTTGAAAGCTCGGGCATGCGCGAGCTGCTGCGGAAGGCGAAGCCGGAACGGCTCGATGATCTGATCGCCTTGAATGCGCTGTATCGTCCCGGTCCGCTCAAGAGCGGGATGGTCGACGATTACATCTCGCGCAAGCAGGGAAAAACCGAGGTCAAATACGAACTTTCGCAGCTCGCGCCCATCCTCGAGGACACCTACGGGGTGATCGCCTATCAGGAACAGGTCATGCGCATCGCCGCCGTCCTGGCCGGATTCACGATGGGCCAGTCCGACGTCCTTCGAAAGGCCATGGGAAAGAAGGATCCCAAGGTCATGGCGAAGCAGCGCGAGGCGTTCGTCAGCGGCGCCGTCAAGAACGGAGTCAGCGAGAAGAAAGCCACCAAGATTTTCGACTTGATGGAGTTCTTTGCCGGCTACGGCTTCAACAAGTCCCACTCGACGACGTATGCGTGGGTGGCATATCAGACCGCGTACCTCAAGGCGAATTATCCCGCGCACTTCATGGCGGCCCTGCTCACCATCGAGGCCGCCAACACCGACAAGCTCGCCATGTACCTCGGAGAATGCCGCGAACTTGGCGTCACCATCCTTCCGCCCGACATCAACTCGAGCGAAATGGCGTTCACGGTCGTGAACGGCGGCGTCAGGTTCGGACTCTGCGCGGTCAAAAACGTCGGCGAGGGTGCGATCCAGTCGATGCTCAACGTGCGTCGCGAACGCGGCCGCATCGATTCGCTCTACACCCTCTGTGAGTATGCCGATTTGCGCCTGGTCAACAAGCGCGTACTCGAGAGTTTGGTCAAGGCGGGTGCGCTCGATTCGCTCGTGCCGGCAGCGGGCGGCACCGTGGGCGCGCGGCGCGCGCGGCTCTTTGCCGCTGTCGACAAGGCGATCGAGCACGGTGGCCGCCACCAGCGCGATCGTGAGAAAGGGCAATCGCAGTTGTTCGGCGGGAGCGACGACGACAGTTCGTCTGCCGCCGTGCCGTTGCCCGACGCGCCGGCGTGGGCCGAAATCCAACAGCTCGCGGGTGAGAAAGAAGCGCTGGGCCTGTACATGAGCGGGCATCCGCTCGATCGCTTTACCGAAGAATTGAAGACGTTCGGCGCGCGACGCGTCGCCGATCTGACAGCCTCGGAAGCCGACATCTGGGTCGGCGGCATCGTCTCCGGGCTTCGGCCGCTGAAGACGCGCAAGGGCGATCGCATGGCGGTGTTCATGCTCGACGACGTCGGCGGCGGCGTCGAAGTGGTCGTCTTTCCGGAAACCTTCGGCAAGTTTGGCTCGCTCGTCGAAAACGACGCCATGCTGCTCGTGCGCGGCAAGCTCGAACGCGACGACGAGTCGGCGCGCATCGTCTCGACAGAGCTCATGCCCATCGCGTCGCTCAAAGAGAAGACGACGCGCGAGGTCGTGATTCATCTCGGCCAGGGAACACAGGCACGGACGACGTTCGAAGCGCTCGCCGAGTTGTTCGCTCGGCATCGCGGCGACCGTCGCGTGTCGCTGGAGCTGGACGTCACCGGTCCGCCTCCGATGCGGGTACGTGCCGACGTTGCGCAACGGGTGCGGCCGTCGGAGAAGCTGGTGGCGGAAGTGGAGTTGATTTGCGGGAGCGGAACGGTGGAGCTGAGATAAGTCAATGCTCAATGCTCAATGTTCGGTTGTTCCATTGGACATTGAACATTAAACATCGAACATTGACCGGATCGCACCTATGCCTGACTTACTCGAATTCGAGGAACCCATCGGCGTCCTGCTGAAAGAGATCGAAGCGCTCAGCATGCTGCCGCGTACGCCCGACCGCGAACGTTCGATCGACTCGTTGCGGCGTCGCGCTGACGAGATCCGGGGGGAGTTGTACGCGAATCTGACACCGTGGCAGCGGGTACTGGTCGCGCGCCATCCGAATCGTCCGAACACGCTGGATTACGTCGAGCGATTGTTTACCGGGTGGGACGAGCTCCACGGCGATCGCCGCTTCGCCGACGACCACGCGATCGTCGCCGGCCTTGCGCGATACCGTGACCAGCCGGTGGCCGTCATTGGCCATCAAAAAGGGGGCGACACCAAGCAGAAGATCTATCGCAACTTCGGCTACGCGCGGCCGGAAGGGTATCGCAAAGCCCTCCGCGTGATGCAGCTAGCCCAGAAGTTTGCAAGGCCGATCATCGTCTTTATCGATACTCCCGCGGCGTACCCGGGTGTCGAATCCGAGGAACGCGGCGTCGCCGAGGCGATTGCGTTCAATCTCCGCGAGATGATGATGCTCGAGGTGCCAATTGTCGTGCTCGTCTGCGGCGAGGGTGGGAGTGGCGGGGCGCTTGGTATTGCGATTGGCGATCGCGTCCTGATGCAGGAGTTTGCCGTCTATAGCGTGATTCCACCGGAAGGGTGCGCGGCGATTCTCTGGCGGGACGCCAACCGCAAGGTCGAAGCCGCGGAGGCGCTGAAGATCACGGCACCCGATATGCTCGCGCTCGGTCTCATCGACGGGATCGTGCCCGAACCGACCGGTGGCGCACACAACAACCCGGATGCCGCAACTGCGCTGGTCGATCAGGCGCTCTCAGCAGCGCTTCCGGAAGTCGCAGCGCTGTCGGTCGACGATCGGCTTCGCGTCCGTTATGACAAGTTCCGCAAGATGGGCGAGGAGCGAAGCTCCTTCCTGGATGCGAACGAGCAGCGGATGGAGCCGGCGCAGTGACAATCCGCTGATGAAGACTCTCCTGTGGCATCACCTGCCGTGCAATGACGACCAGGCGGCCACCCTTGCCGGCGCACTCGGCGTGCATCCGATCATCGCCCGACTGCTCTGTCTTCGTGGGTTCAGTAACGTCGACGACGCGACTCGGTTTTTGAACCCGTCGCTGGATCAGCTACACGACCCGTTCCGGCTGGCGGACATGGACCGGGCCGTCGATCGGTTGGAGCAGGCACTCGCGCGCCGCGAGCGGATCGCGATCCATGGCGACTACGACGTCGACGGCATCACCTCGACGGTCATCCTTCGCCGCGCCCTCGAGATGCTCGGCGGCGACGTCGTCCATTTCATTCCTGAGCGACTGCGCGATGGATATGGCCTGCAGCGAGCCGCCATCGATCGACTTCATGGCGAACGCGTCGGTTTGATTGTGTCGGTCGACTGCGGAATCAGAAGTTCGGATGCCGCGGCCCGGGCGCGCGAGCTTGGCGTCGACCTCATCGTCACCGATCATCATGAACCCGACGGGACGTTGCCATCAGCGCTCGCGGTGATCAACCCGAAGCGCGCCGACTGCACCTATCCAGACAAGCATCTGGCCGGGGTTGGCGTCGCCCTCAAACTCGTCCAGGCGCTCTGCCAGCGCGCCGGGAAAGGGAAGTGGCTGCCGGCATTCATCAAGGTCGCCGCAATTGGCACGCTCGCGGATGTCGTTCCGCTGGTCGGAGAAAATCGCGTGATTGCGCGCCTGGGCCTGGCCTCGCTCAGTCGCGGGCCGCACACGATCGGCTTGCGGTCCCTGCTCGATGCATCCGGCCTGAGCGGGAAGACAATCGATAGTTACCAGGTGGCATTCATGCTGGCGCCTCGCGTCAATGCCGCGGGGCGGATGAGCACGCCGGACATCGCCACCCGCCTGCTGCTCGCGACCGACGAGGCGATGGGAGAGGAAGCTCGCTCGCTCGCCCAACAGTTGAACGACGAGAATCTCCGGCGACAGCAGGAAGAGGCGGATCTCGTCGCGCAATCTCGCAAGGCGATCGAAACCGACCCGGCCGTCGGCGCACATAACGTCCTGGTGGTCGGAGGAGATGGATGGCATCGCGGTGTGATCGGCATCGCGGCTTCGAAGCTCGTGGATACATTTCACAAGCCGGCCATTGTCCTGTCGGTGGAAGGCGAAGTGGCGCACGGATCCTGCCGAAGTATTCCTGACTTCGACATGCTCGCCGCGCTGGAGCATTGTTCCGACGTGTTCATCAGGTTTGGCGGGCACAAACAAGCCGCCGGTCTGACCATGGAAGCCGCCCGCGTGCCGGAGTTCCGGTCGCGCATAAATGCGTATGCCGACGACGTGCTCGAGCCGGATCAGCTGCGCCCACGTCTTCGGATCGACGGCCCACTGAGCCTGCGCTCGATTACCCCGGACTTCATGCGCGAGCTCGACACGATGGGTCCGTTCGGTATGGCGAATCCGCGGCCGGTATTTCACGCCTCAGGCGTCGAAATCGTCGACGGACCTCGGCCGCTCAAGGACCGGCACCTCAAGATGACCTTTTCTCAGGATGGCCGGCGTTTTCGGGCGATCGCATGGCGTGCAGCCGAACGCGCCGACTTTCTCAATCAGAACCGAGCTGGCGTGAACCTCGCCTTCTCGCTGGAAAAGAACGAATTCCAGGGGGAAACGTATCTCGAGTTGTCCGTCGCTGACATCAAAAGCCTGAGCGACGGATAATGGAATTGCTGATTGTTGATTTCTGATTGCTGATTTGGCGCAGTCTCAAGATCGCGCCCTACAGCCGTCAATCGTGAATAACAATCGACAATCGTCAATCACAATCGACAATCGTCAATCACAGCAATCAGCAATCGACAATCAGCAATCAGCAATTCTGAATGTCCTGGCAACGAAAAGCTCGCATCGCTATAGCCGCGTTCGTGATCGTCTTCATCGCGATCGTGGTCGTTGCCTTGCGTCAGCGTAAGGCGCCGCCACCGACTGCGGCTGTGCCCGAGCGGCGGGACAAAGACTGCATTCTCGAGAACACCCAGAGCGGCGAGGTGAAGCAGTCCAAAGACGGGAAGATTGTTTTTGCGATGAAGTTTGGCGCCCAGTGCAGCTACAACGATGGTCGCACACGACTCGGAAATGGCGTCGAGATCACATCGTTGAGAAATGGAAAGCCGTTCACCGTCCGAAGCAACGAAGCGGAGGTCGTTCAGTCTGGCGAGGATTTGAAGACCGCCCATTACATCGGCGCGGTGAAGCTGACGAGCGAAGGCACGGAAGTCACGACCGACGATGCCACCTACGATCACCAGGCCGGATTACTGAAAGCGCCTGGACCGGTAGCGTTCACGCGTGGCCGTATGCATGGAAGCGGCGTCGGCGCGACATACGATTTCAACCGTGAAGTGCTCTGGCTGCTCGCGCAGCCCCACGTCACAGTGGCGGCCGACGAGAAGGGTCAAGGCGCGATCGATGCCACGGCTGAATCGATTGGCCTGGCGAAAGCCGAACACTATCTGAAACTGACGCGCAGCGCACACATCAATGCCGAAGGACGCGTCATTGATGCCGACGAGATCATGATCCTGCTGACCCAGGACGATCAGCGCGTCCAGGTGCTGCAGCTTCGCAACAACAGCCGCATCACCAGCTCTGGGGACGGCGGGCCCCAGTCGATGGCCGCGCGCGACATCGACCTGACCTACGGCGAAGACGGCCGCACGCTGCAGCACTCGCACTTGGTCGAGAATGCCGTCGTGCAACTGCCCGGCGAAGCCAACGGAACCGGAAAGCGGGTCGCCGGGAAAACGATCGACATGTCGATGTCGCCAGATGGTAAGACGTTGACCACCCTCGACGCGGTGGAGAATGTCCAGGTCGATCTGCCGCCGGATGGCGATTCGCCCGCAAAGCGTATTCGTTCAGCCACGTTGAACGCGACCGGAGCACCGGGAACAGGGCTGCAGAACGCGACGTTTGGCGGCAATGTCGAGTATCGCGAGACGCGGGCCGCGCGCGGCACTCTGCCGGCCGTCGATCGGCAGGCACGCGCGCTGACCCTGGTCATTACGACCAAGCCCGGGTTTGGTGCGGTCGAACAGGCGGACTTTCGGGGCAACGTGCACTTCACCGATGGTCCGCAGGTCGCGGCGGACGCGACCCACGCCTTGTACCATGTCGATAAAGACCAAATCGATCTGTCGCCGTCGCAGGATCCGGGCCCGTCGGCGCCGCGAGTGAGCGACGGCCGGGTCACCGTCGAAGCGCGGGCCATCGAGTTCTCGATTGCCTCGAGAAAGCTGAAAGCGGACACAAAAGTGCGCACCTCGATGCTGCCGCAGAAGGGGTCAGACCGGGGTCAGACCGGCGTCAAACCGGGGTCAGACCAGGGTCAGACCGGGGCGAACCGATCGAATTCGGAAACACGCGTGCCGGCATTGTTGCAGAAGGACCAACCCGTCACCGTCAC
>Ga0075421_100001418_pt1 | contig 27938 bp, 28 predicted proteins | sample SoiMetdeltSBSDD5_FD_75292 | JGI IMG/M metagenome (GOLD analysis project Ga0075421, IMG submission 75292) | Bulk soil microbial communities from a Populus tree surrounding site in Tennessee, USA - Soil MetaG P. deltoides SBSDD5 | ecosystem: Environmental > Terrestrial > Soil > Tree plantation... | reverse complement strand
AAGGGACGCCGTCGAACCCACAACCGAAATCGCTAAATGCTTCCTGCGACTCGCGAATCTTCCGACCGGCGCCCTCGATCAGCTCAGTCGCTACGAGATAACTCTATGGCGCCAAGTTGGACAAATTCTCTTCACCCTGGATGCTTTGGACGGCCGTAAGACGGGGGAGCGAGAGCGCTTGAGGGCTAGGCTACCGTTCCAATCCTTGCGGTTGCACGACTGACCACGTCCCATCAGCGCCCGCAATACGCCTTCCGCGCACGAGGTTTTCGCGTACGGATGAGCGCATTCGGTCGCCTTCAGCGACGACAACGCTCCTCGAACGAGCTTCTCACAAAACTTCCTTTCGACAGAGGCAATTTCGTTTGAGTAGCTCCCGAACTGCGGCATTGCGCCGTGTAACCGCGCGTCTTTCGTAACGATCAAGCTTCAACAAATCGGGTAGTGCGCGCCGAATGGCTTCCGTGGAGTCCTCAGGTTACCTGGTGGAGGGCGAGAGGGCCCTGATGCTTTCGATCAACCCGACTTTGGTGTGCTGGACACGCGCGAGAGCGAATTGCCCTTCTGCCACAGTGCGGGCGAGTTGTAGGCAAATTTCATCCTCGACATTACCCACGAGTTGCCGGGCCATGTCTTCAATCGGTTTGGCGGTACCCTTATCCGCGTAAGTGCTCAAGGAAAGGCCGTGCCGGTAAGCATTGCGACTAACCCGTTGCTTACCTGCGCGGGGAACGAGGTCCAGTGCTCTTGCTCGCATTGATGCGATTGGCAGCGACTTGTAGTGCGCTCGTCATAATTAACCCGCTGAGTTCTCGTTCGACGAATTGCTCAGCCGCCGCGCAGGTCTATCATTGGGCGTGCGATCAGTTGGCGCTCGCGGCCGCGCCATCCCGCTTGAGCGATATGCGGCCAACGCGGCGAGCGCTCTAGTCCGTCGCAATTCCGAGCCTGTCAGTAGCCGCTCGCATTTATCGAGCTCCTCAAATAACCTCTGGATGGCCGTAGCCTCAAGTGCGTCTTCATCGAGATTAAAGCGGCGCAGCAGTTCGGCGACTTCCCGTTTCGCGTTCTGGTCTGTGAACCATCGTCGCGCCAGCTCCTCGGCCTTTTTCTGAGCCTTTCGACGGCGCTCGCCTTCGGCCGTCGGAGGATCAGGATCGATCCACGTTGTGACTTTAAGCCGTGCCGCGTTCGCGTCTGCAAAGGATGGAATTTCGCCTGAAGCCACTCGGCATTGCATGATCAAATCTGAAAGAGCTGAAGGTAGTTTCATGTTGATGATGGCCGTCTTGACCGATACCTTCATCTCATCGGAGATCGCGCTACACGGCCAACTCCAACCACTTCCGCGACGGCACCGTTCCAACACCGCGCATAAGAAAGTAGCAGCGAGGGTATGAGTAGCGAAGGAACCAGCAGCCACGCCGATGATCACCGAAACCATCCCGACGTCGCCGCCCCGGTCCGTTGAGCCGGCCGATGCCGTCGAGGTGACGATCCTGATGCCTTGCCTCAACGAGGCGGAAACCCTTGAGGCGTGCATCCGCAGGCCCGCCGCGCCGTCGAATCGCACGGACTCTCGGCCGAGATCGTCGTCGCCGATAACGGCAGCACCGACGGCTCGCAGGCCATCGCCGCCCGGCTCGGCGCGCGCGTCGTCCCGGTGACCGAGAAGAGCTACGGCAGCGCCCTCCGCGGCGGCATCGCCGCCGCCCGCGGCCGCTATGTCATCATGGGCGACGCCGACGACAGCTACCCTGGTGATGATGCTGGCCGGGGCGGTGCTCCTGGGCAAGGCCGTGTGGGGCTGGGAGGCGGTGGGCTTCGGCGAGTTGGACCCGCCCGTGACCATGCGCCAGGCGATCCCCGCGGTCATCCTTCTGGTGATGGCCATCCAGACGGTGTTCGCCAGCTTCTTCCTGAGCATCCTAAGCACCGAAGCCCGTCGGTGGCCCTGATGACCCAGAACGGCGAACTGGCTCCGCCCCTCTCCAGCCGGCTGGCCCGGTATGTCCACTTTGACCGGATCAACCGGCCTTACCTGCATTGGCAGGTGGAGCAGTTCCTGCCCTATCTGGGCCAGCGGGTGCTGGAGATCGGCTGCGGCGTGGGCGGCATCATTAACCTCTTGGGCCACCGCGAGCTAATTTACGGCCTCGACGTGGAGGCGGACGTGCTGACGTACGCGGCAGAGCGCTTCCGCGGCCGCCCCGAGTGCCGTTTCGCCCTGTGCGACGTCACGGCCGGGCCGTCCGAGTGGCCCCTGGAACTGCAGACCCAGCGGTTCGACAGCGTGATCTGCGTCAATGTGCTGGAGCACATCGACGACGACATAGCCGCCCTGCGCCGCATGGAGCAATTCTTGGTACCTGGCGGCACGCTCGCGCTGCTGGTACCCGCCCACCAGGCGCTGTACGGCCCCTACGACAAGCTCGACGGCCACTTCCGCCGCTACGGCAAGGCCCACCTGCAGCGGCTACTCAGGCAGACTGGCCTGGAGCCGCTACGGCTGCGGTACTTCAACAGCGTCGGCGCCGCCGGCTGGTGGGTGCAGTATAAACTGCTGCGCCGCTCGATCCACGGCGAGGGCCAGTTCGGCATCATGAACCGCATCCTGCCAGCTCTGCGGCAGCTGGAGCGCGTCATCCCCCCGCCCTTCGGCCTGTCGCTGGTGGCGGTCTGTCATCGCGGAAACAACTCCTCCGCCGAGCCCATGGCTTGACAGCCCCTATGCTGCGACATTTCGAACCGCCGCTAAATCATCGGGAGAGCACCCCGGTGCAAGCGCCGGGGGTGGGGCAGCCCGCACAGGCGGCACGGTCAACGCTCCTCCTGAGCCTGTTCGCCGCAGCGACGGCCGTAGGCCTCTCTTGGCATTTCTTCACGCAGCCGCTGCGTCCCTGGCCTGACCAGGGCTGGGTGCTCCAGGCGGCTGTGCGCCACGCCCGCGGCGAGGGCCTGACGCACCAGATGGCCGACGTCGGCACCGACGTGGCCGTCATCAGCTACGACCGCCTGGTTTATTTCCCGCCGCTCTACCCCCTGCTGATTTCAGGGCTACTGCAGCTGGGCCTGTCCGTGGACGGTGCGGTCAAGCTCGTGAACGCGGTAGTGCTCGTCGCCGGCGTTTTCGGCTGGATGTGGCTTGCCGGCCGGTTCCTGCCGGCGCTGTCCTTGCGGCTGCTGTTCGCAGGCCTGCTGGTCACGGCCGGAACGACCTATGGTAGCGCCATGGTTCCCAAGGGCGGCACCACAGACTACTCCTTCTGGGCCGCGCTCCCCTACTGGATCGGCCTTGTTCTGGCCGCGCGCAAGACCGCCGACGCACGCCATCGCGCCTTCGCCCTGGGCGCAGCCTCGGCACTGACGGGCGTGCTGATCGGCATCCGCTGGGCCTGCGCGGTGCTGATCCCGGCCGGCGGCCTTTCCTTGCTCCTGCCCGACGGTCGGCGCGGGCTGGTGCGGCGCGGCCTGGCGGCCGTGGCCTACGGCCTGCCGGCAGTCGCCGTTTACTGGATATACGGCGCCTTCAACCGCGCCTACAGCCACACGGGGAGCAACCTCCTCGACTTCATCACCCCCAAGTGGGAGTTCCACCGCCTGGCCGTGCTGCACCCGTGGGAATCCCTGCTCACTATCCCGCTGGCGCTCGAACCGCTGCTTCAGCGCGCTTGGCGCGCCTTGGAGCCGGGCACCGCTTCGACCGGCGCAGGCGCCCTGGTACGCCTGGGCATCCCCCTGCTGCTGGTAGCGGGCCTAGCGTGGGCCTGGTGGCGCGGGCCCTACCGGCCGGCCGATTGCGCCCGCGACCTGCGCCGCGTCGTGTTGGTGTTGAGCGGGACGCTCGTGCTGTTCCTGGCCTACCTGAGCGTGCGCTACAGCTGGGGTGAGGACATTGACTGGACTTACCTTGCAGAGCAGCGCTATTTCCGCCCCGTGTGGCCGGCGGTCGCCCTGTTCTGGCTAACCTTGGTGCCCGACCTGGCTCACATGCCGAGGGTGAGAGTGGCGGTCCTGGTCGTTCTCGCGGCGGGCGTTGTTTACCTCGCCCAGGCCCACGTTCGCACTGAGCGCCGGCTGCTCACGACGGCGGACGAGTCCTGGCAACTGGTAGAACGGGTGCGCGCGCTGGAAGCCGAGCCAGGCCTCCAGGTGGTCTTCGACATGGACATCAGCGATTATTTCGCCGCGGCGACCCCGAACCTGATCGCCCGGCATTACCCCGAGCCCACCACGGTCCTGCGCCTGGTGGCGAGCCGGCCGGCACAACTATGGCTCGTCCGCCGCGTCCTGCTCGATCACGGCTCCGACGCCCGGCTGTTTGAAACTCTGGCCACGCGCTTTCACGCCCGCAAGGTCTGGACCTCGAGCCAGGGCGAGTTTGAGCTGTACCACGCGGCCGCGAGCCCGGCCACGGCCGAGTAAAGTGAGACGCCTGCGGCGGTCGTGATCACGTCCCCGGAACTCCCGGACCAAGAGAACGAGCCATGAGCGGCACATTGCCGGCGGGCTGTCCCCGAGCGACGCTAATCAGGAACGCGGCCGTGGCCACCCCTTGGGGGGTGCATGAGGGGCAAGTCGAACCATGTAGCCTGGAACGCATGGCCTAAACGCTGGGTGCCGTGGTTCGAGCCGCGCGCAGCCTGGCGGAGTACAAGCTGCTCGACCGTGGTGGCGGTGGCGAATCGTGTGGGATGTTCGGCCGTTTTGCGCAACTGAGTCTGGTTGAACAGTAACCATCCGATAGGGGCCTCCTTTCGGGTAGCCGTTGTGCGTGGAATAGCTTGCTCAATGACTGGCAAATTAATGGGCACGCATGAGCACGGTAACGTCTGACCGGGCCTGAGCGACGACGGCGATGGACGTCGGCTGAGAAGCCGTGAAGCGGCCCGGCCGACCGGTGAGCAATCGCCAAATCTTTAATCGAGCAGCGCCTGCTCAACTTCGGGCTGTTCGATTGTAAGGATTTCTAGGAATGGCGCTGGGACGGACGGGCTTAGCCGTCGCACTGCGATGCTGCCGGGTCCTAACCCATGGTCCACTTCGCCTCGAGCGCGGCATCGGTCATGTCCTCGGGCAGCGACCAGTTCAGCCCGGCACCCTGAAGCGTCTGGTCGTTGTGCAGACTGTTGATGCCGCAAGTCCAGTTCGACGTGCGATCTCACGTGTCGGTACCCAGAGCCAACTTCGTCCGTACCACTTCGCTCACTCGGCGCATGGTCGTTCTCTTTGCTGGCGTCCGGTCCCTCCTTCGGAAAGCCGAAGGAGCGGACGAAAATCGTTCACCTCTCCCGCGTCGGATTCGCGAGGAAGTCCGCGTAAGCCCGGGCCAAACCTTCTCTCAGAGGAATCCTCGCCTTCCAACCCAGGGCCGAAAGCCGTGAAACGTCGACCAGCTTCCGCGGCGTACCATCTGGTTTCGATACGTCGTACCTAATCTTACCCTGATAGCCAATCACATCTGCGACTATTTGAGCGAATTCTGCAATCGTCATGTCTTGGCCAACACCAATGTTGAGGAATTCGGGACTCGAATAATTCTTCAGGATGAATACGCAGGCATCGGCGAAATCGTCGACGTAAAGGAACTCCCGCCTAGGCGTGCCCGTTCCCCATATCGCGACCGCCGGCGCATTGGCGACTTTGGCCTCGTGAAACCGTCGGATGAGGGCTGCAACGACATGACTGTGCTCCGGATGATAATTGTCGCCCTGCCCATAGAGGTTGGTCGGCATCACCGAGACAAAGTCGCAACCGTACTGGCGGTGGTAAGCTTCGCACAGCTTGATCCCCGCGATCTTCGCAATCGCATACCATTGATTTGTCGGCTCAAGCTCGCCGGTGAGCATCTGATCCTCGCTCATCGGCTGTTTTGCGAACTTCGGGTAAATACATGTTGATCCGAGAAACAATAATTTCTGCACGCCACCCGTGTGGCTCGCTTGGATGCAATTGAGAGCCATGGCGAGATTATCGGCGAGAAACTCCACTGGATAAGTGCTATTGGCCAAGATCCCGCCCACGCGTCCTGCCGCCATGACGACCACATCCGGCTCTACGGAGCGAAAGTAGTTCTCCGTCGGCTCCTGCCGCGTAAGATCGACGTCGCGGCGCTCCGCGACCAGCACCTCGCAAGGCACTTGGCGAAGCCGCCGAACAATGGCAGAACCCGCCATCCCATTGTGGCCGGCAACGAAGATGCGCTTTCCAGTCAGATCGAAGGGAGCGGGCAAGGCGCTTGCCCTCTAGTCGTGCGGTTTCAACTGACGCGAGGTCTCGCCGGCGACGGTGATTAGGTCGGCAGCAACCATTTCGGCCACGAGATCATCGAATGAGACCTTGTGCTGCCAGCCGAGCTTGGACCTGGCCTTGGATGGATCGCCAATGAGAAGGTCGACCTCTGTGGGACGGAAATAGCGTCGATCAATCTCGATTAGCACTCGGCCCGACGCGGAGTCCACTCCCTTCTCTTCCACCCCCGACCCCATCCACTCGATGCTGATGCCGATTTGCAGAAATGCCTTCTCCACGAATTCACGCACGGAATGGGTCTCACCGGTCGCGAGGACGTAGTCGTCGGGCTCCGGCTGCTGCAGGATGCGCCACATCCCCTCCACATAGTCGCGCGCATGCGCCCAGTCGCGCTTCGCATCCAAATTGCCGAGATACAGTTTTTGCTGACGGCCGAGCTTGATCGCCGCCACTGCCCGGGTGATCTTGCGGGTGACGAAGGTCTCACCTCGGGTCGGGCCTTCGTGGTTGAACAGAATCCCGTTCGACGCATGCATACCATAGGCTTCCCGGTAATTCACCGTGATCCAGTAGGCATAGAGCTTTGCTGCGGCGTACGGCGAACGCGGGTAGAACGGCGTGGTCTCATGTTGAGGAACTTCCCGGACGGCGCCGTAAAGCTCCGAGGTCGAGGCCTGATAGAAACGTGCGCGTCTCTGCATGCCGAGGATTCGGATCGCCTCGAGTAGCCGCAGGGTGCCGAGACCGTCGGCATTCGCCGTGTATTCCGGTGTCTCGAACGAGACCTGGACATGGCTTTGGGCCGCCAGATTGTAGATCTCGTCGGGCTGCGTCTCCTGGATAATGCGGATCAGGTTGGTGGCATCGGTCAGGTCGCCGTAATGCATGGTGAAGCGTAGGTTCTCCTCATGCGGATCTTGGTAGAGGTGATCAACCCGGCCGGTGTTGAAAGAGGATGAACGTCGCTTAATACCATGGACAACGTAACCCTTCTCGAGCAAGAATTCGGCGAGATAAGCGCCATCTTGGCCCGTGACGCCGGTGACCAACGCAACACGCTCTTTCATATCCTGCGATCTCCATCAATGTCGTAGCATCAGGGCCGCGCCGACCACTAGTACCCGGAATCAGGGTTGAGTGATATGCCGATTTTCGAACCGCCGCCGAAGACCTTTTTCTTAGTCCAGGCGACCGTTGCGCTCTCCTGATCCGATCAGGTTGCAAATCGTTGCCGTTGGGGCCGCGGGCATATGGCGCTCAACGAATTCGCGGACCGGGGTGCTCATCTTCCGGACATCCTGGCCAAAAAGTTCGCGGTCCACAATGAGCTGTCCGATCTTTGGCGTGCCGGCGCTCCAACTGGCGTTCGCGGGCGCCCCGCCGCATCGCCATTGCCGGTCAAGGGTGCCCGTGACGCTTGGTCCACAAGCTGCTTGCTCCAGGCATGAATCTGGTTCGGATGAGCCTGATAACGCCAGTCCAAATCGGCTAGCGCCGCCCGTTCCCGCACCCCCAAGCGCAACGTAGCTTTCAGCGCCGTGACGATCCTCCGCCTCGTTCGCTTCCTCTTCTCCGGCTCCGTCCGCTGCTAGGGAACGACTCCAGATCCTTAGTCCCGCCACTTCAACACATCTCAACGATGGTTCGTAGAGCCGTAGCGGGAGTCGCATTCACTTCCGGAAAAGCTATACTCTGCGTGACCCACAGCCCCTGTGGATCCAACAGGGCTAGGGTCGGGGTCCTCGCATGACCGCTGGGCCTTCGAAAGCAGTCCACATTTTTGGAGAGAATGATGGCCGCGAAGAAAGCTCGCCGCACAAAGCCGCAACAGCGAAAATCGAGGAGGTCCCCGAGGAAGACTTCCCGAAAAACGAAACGAACGGTTAGATCGCAGGCACGCAGTGGCCTGGCAAGAATGACTCTCGACGCGATTATTTCTCTACGCGATGAGGCAGAACGACTGATCAAGACTCGAGCGACCGCGCAAATAAAAGCTCTTGAAGAACAGCTTGCACGGATCAGCAGCTATATCGGCGGCCGGCCGGCAGGAGGAGTTCGTGCCGGCAAGAGCTCTCTTAAAGGGCGAAAGGTCGCTCCGAAATACCGGAATCCAGCAAACAAATCGGAGACCTGGGCGGGCAGAGGTGCGCGTCCTCGCTGGCTCCAGTCCCTCTTGCGGGAAGGGCACAAGATGGACGAGTTTCGCGTATCGTGAAGATCGGCGATGCGGGCTGGCGCTTTCCAAGCACCTCGCGCGCAATGGAGCCGGTGAGCAAGCGCCAATTGCCGAGATCGCTTCTATCGGAGCATTGGCATAGCCCTTTCGCTTGAGCAGCAAGTGCAGGCGCCGACAGCCGAAACGCTGGGCGCTCGTGCGCCGCCGCTTCAGCCGGTCTCGCAACTTGGCGTCGACCTCGCCGCGCACCAGCTTTGCCACGAGACGCACCGTACTAAAATGCTGCGCTTGGAATGGCTGGCAGCCCGAAATATACTATGAATGCTGTGTCCTGCCAGCAGCTCGGGACTCACCTGCTTTTCGATGCGCAAGAGCCAGAAGGAAGTACGACATGAATGGTGAGCGTCGAGTGCTGGTCACTGGTGGTGCAGGCTTCATCGGATCGCACCTCTGCCGGCGTCTGCTTGAGCGCGGCGATGAAGTCCTGTGCGTCGATAATTTTTACACCGGAACGCGGCGCAACGTTCATTCTCTGCTGTCGAATCCGTGCTTCGAATTGGTACGGCACGATGTGTGTTTCCCGCTCTACGTGGAAGTCGACGAGATCTTCAATCTAGCTTGTCCGGCTTCGCCGATTCACTACCAGTTCGATCCGGTTCAAACCACAAAGACCAGCGTTCATGGTGCCATCAACATGTTGGGCCTGGCAAAACGGGTGAAAGCCAAGATCCTGCAGGCCTCGACGTCAGAGGTATACGGCGACCCCGAAGTCCATCCTCAGACCGAGGATTATTGGGGCCATGTCAATCCGATCGGCGCCAGATCGTGTTATGACGAGGGCAAGCGTTGCGCCGAAACATTGTTTTTCGATTATCTGCGGCAGCATAAGCTGCGGATCAAAGTCGCCAGGATTTTCAACACCTATGGTCCGCATATGCATCCCTCGGATGGACGCGTCGTTTCAAATTTCATCATGCAGGCATTACGGAACCAAGACATCACGGTATATGGCGACGGCGATCAAACGCGTTCGTTCTGCTACGTCGACGATCTCGTTGACGGTCTTTTGCGGTTGATGGAGTCGGGTGATCACATCACCGGGCCCATAAACCTCGGTAACCCGGAAGAGTTCACGATTCGCCAGCTAGCCGAGACGGTCATTGGGTTGACTCGGTCGAAATCAAAGATTGTTCACCATCCGCTTCCGGAAGATGACCCGAAGCAGCGGCGGCCAAACATCAGCAAGGCCCAGGAAGCGCTGGGTTGGCGGCCCCGAATACCTTTGCGCGAAGGTTTGAAGACCACGATCGAATACTTCGAAAGCCTGATGAACGGCGAAGTGGCACGAGCCTAAAGCGCATCAACTTGGCCTAACTCGAGTTCAGGCGGGCGCGAGGTCGGCTTGAGCCGCTACCGGGACGCAAGCAGTAGGCCAGGTGCCCACCACCAGGTATTTTGCGCTTGCTCGGCAGCATCTACCTTAGGCTACGTTATTGGTCCGACTTGCAGCCGTTCGCTCGACTGCGCGCGGCGGCCGAGAGTCCAACTAACAAACGGGACCCAGTGGCCCTACCAATGCGGCCCGCTTGACCATGTCCCTCGCGCCGACCGCCGCCTCGCTGACCCAGCAGGGCAACAACCCGGGGCTTACTTGTCGCTCGATGAAGCGAGGGCTTGCGTCAGCTGCGAACCTACGAAGCATGTCCGCCGGAATCGTCCGATCATGCCCAATCTTGGGTGACTCTTCTGCGGCACTCCGCTAAATCCCCCGCAGTGCATCGCGCCACCGCCGGACCGCGATATATTGCGTGGCGAGATGACGTTTTTCTCATTGGAGAAGGTAGGCGCCGCCCGGCCCAAGTGCGTCCGAGTGCCGCACTCGTTGCGCATCCGCACACGCGTAGGACGCGCGAACATGAAGACGTCCGGTGATTCCTTGGACAAGGCCAACCATCTCTGCCATTCTACCGCAATGCCAGCTTTCGCCGTGTCGAGATCAACTTCGTACCCGGGCAGCCTCTTATCCCGACGGCGGGGAAGCGCAGCCCTGAACGGACGTTACGGGTCGCCTGCTCTCAGCTCGATGCTCAACGCGCAACGGATCTTGCTCGTTTGCAAGAGAGCATGCGTAGTCGCAGAGGTATGTGGTGCCTTCCGACGCTGAGACTCGGCTTTCCCGGCAGGAGCGACGCGTGCTCGTTGTTGAAGACGATCACGTGATTGCTTCCTCTCTCGCCGATGATCTTAAAGAGTTCGGCTTCGTCGTTATTGGGCCTGCGCATAACTTGGCCGACGCGAGCGCTATGGCTTCTACTTCGACGCTGGATTGCGCTCTCATCGACATCGCGCTCGGAGTGGAGACGGCGCTTCCGGTGGCACAAATCCTCGCTGATCGACACATCCCTTTCGTGTTCATGACGGGGGCGAGCGAAGGCACGTTCCACGAGGTGCCTACGCTGCTGAAACCATTCACTTTCAAAGAATTGCGGCAGGCATTGCAACAGCTGCTGCCTCCCGATGATGATGACCCCGAAAGTAGCACTTCATCATCGAGGCCGAGCGGGCGGGACGCAAAACGTGTCTAGTCTCCGGCTCGCGCAAATCGAGGAGGGGAGATTGGCCGACGCGCGCGGGCAAGCTGGGGATACTGTAGATCCACTTTGCGAGATGTAACATCGCCACGATTCATGAGCAAGCGCACCACCAATCGCAAGGCGAAGGGTAGGTCCAGGGTCTGGATTAAACCCGAACTTACTTATCGCGCCCACGATCAGAAAGTCAAAGCTGCGATAATACGCAACTCCAAAGAGGCCAGGCTGTTGCGCGAAGCCTGCACAATCCTTGAAGCCAATGATCTCCTTTCGTCGGAGCTCAAGGACTGGTGGGTGAGACACAAGGAATAGCGGTCAGCTATGAACGGCCAGAACGCCACCATTTTAGTCCTCGACTTTCCTCCGCAAAGCAAATCCGGACTCCATTGGGCGCCGACACGAGCGGCAAGCCGGTTCGCGTCCAGAGCAACCTCGGTGTTCTCCGTCCTCAGTTTAGCAAAGCCACCGTACGGGGCGTCCACGGCGCGAGTCGTTGCCCAGACCGCGGTGCCTCCGCAGGCTCAGCGACGCTTGGCGGCCAGCGATGCGCTGTTCTTGCTTCTTGTTATTGTCAACGTCATTCGAACGCTGCGTCATGCAATGTGGCGCGATGAGCTGCAGATCTTCCTGCTCGCATTGTACAGCCCGTCGCCCTGGAGCCTTTTAGGTAAGCTGAAATACGAAGCCCATCCCGCGCTCTGGCACATGTTGGTCTGGGTGATCACTCGTTTCACTTCCGACCCGATGTGGATGCAGGTCCTGCACATTGGGCTGGCGATTGGAGCTTGGACCATCATCTACCTATGGTCGCCGTTCAACACACTTGAAAAACTCTTGTTGCTGTTGAGCTATTTCTTGTTTTGGGAATACTTCATTATCAGTCGAAGTTATGTACTCATTGCCTTTATTGCTTTCGCCTTCATCTCGTTTCGGGAGTGGCGGCCGCGGCCCGACTTCGCCCTTTGGCTGTTGCTAGGTTTACTCGCGAACGTGCAGACATTCGGCACAATTTGGTCGATGGTCTGGGCGGCCATGCTTTCGATCGAAGGAGTTCGACGCAGGTCAATCCACGTTGCTGGAGCAACTGTCTATCTCATCCTCCTGGTGTTCGCCATCGCAACGATGGTGCCTGCGCCTGACTATGGTCCTTGGGGACGCGACACTCTGGGCGTCCATCGCCTAATTTACGGACTCAAGATTCCATTTGGCGCGTTCGTGCCACTTAGCCCCGGTTCGATTTGGGACGCCATCGTTTTTTTGGCGCATCCACAGACTGCGAGTATTCCGCATTTCTGGAACGTAAGCCCGGCCACTGAGTTGATTGCGTTGACTCACGACACCAATCGCGCACTCAGACTGGCATTGATGATTCTGGTACTTCCAGCTCCAATCGCAGCCTGCTGGGTGATCGCTCGCGACCCACTGCTCGTTTTGGAATTTGCTCTAGTTTATCTGGGTATTTTGCTATTCGCCTACATCTGGAATTTTCCCGGTGTCGCTCGACATCACGGCATTGTATTTTTGGCTTTGATTGCATCGGCATGGTCGGCACGCTTACGCCACCCACCCGCTGTTTGCTCGTCTCGAGTCTTCGGGGCGTTTCTTATCATCAATGCTTGCGGTGGCATGCTGACGCTTGCTTCTGAACTGAGACCGTTCTCCGAAGGATACAATGCTGCTGCTTGGATAAAGCAAAGCCATCTGGCGGATAGTTTCCTCATCGGATCGAGTGACGCGCAGACCTCGACTGTCGCGGCATACCTCGGACGACCGATCTATTATCTCGAATGTGAATGTTTGGGAAGCTTCGTTGTTTGGAATAACAAGAGGATATTCCGAGTTTCTCCCGAGGAGTTCGGTCGTCGCCTGACCAAAGCTGTCGCCATGGCCAAACAGCGCGACACCATTTTCATCCGCTCAACTGACATCGCAGAAGACCTAATGTTGGGCTCTGCCGGCGTTTCTATAGCTCCGCTCACGTCTTTCACTGACGCCTTGACCGACGAAAAATTCTGGATTTATCGCGTTCGCCTAAAATAAGCGCCATCAACTACCTCGTTGGCAAGCTCGCAAAAGATTTGCACTCCAACGAGCATCAGCGGGATTAGCCACCCGGACGTCGTGCGTGCACGACTTTCTTAGGCCACCGCAAATTCGAGGAGGTGGAACCGCGCGTTCCCCTGGGCAAAAACGCCGTGGCCGGCGAAAATGCCGCCAAAGGTGAAACCAATATTTTCGACCTCGGCCAAAGCGGCCCAAAAGCCCGCTTCGTCATGCTGGCCGGCGACGTTAATCCATCGACCAGGAAGCAATTGCTCCTCAAGCGTGTACTCACCCGTCGCAAGGTCGAGCGGGCCGGACCAGAACCGATAGGACGCGTGGTCCCACCGCATATGGTCGCCGCGTCGCTGCATGTATAGACGGATGCGCGCAGGCGCATCGCCCTGCGTCGCCTTGAAGGTCGCTTCACCGACAATGCGGAACCGCATTCGCATGACCGAACGGGCCCTGATTGGGCCACTCCGTGTCGTGACGTAGTGAATGCCGTCCTCGTGCGGGAAGTCAAAATGCCATGGCGCATTCGGCCGCGGCGGCATGCCCGGCGAATACCGGATCCTCCACCGCGACGGGTCGAGTGGGTCGGTGCTGGTCAACTCGGCGCGAGAGGCGGTCACTTCCGAGATGAATGCGCCGAGGCCGATCACAACGATGCGTCGATCAAGCATGGTCAAATCCGTCGAACGCTCAGCGGTCCAGTGACGAGCGCCTTTCGTGACTTGCGCCGACAACACGTTCCGAATCGCGCCACGCGCTCGCGACCTGAGTGCGACAAGCCGGTGACCTCGTCTGTCGAGCAGCTCAGGCGTATCGTGTGAGGCTCCCGTCAAAGCCAAACGCACAGAAACCGACTTACGCAACGTTCCTATGCCCTCGTTGGTACCCGCGATGATAATCTGGATTCCGAGCGCCCAGGTGCGGCCCGTCAGATCGCCGCCGACCGGGCAATCACGACGAGCTCGCCTCTTACGGGCGGCAGAAGATGGTGCAATATGTCCACGACCTTGCCACGCTGGCTTGGCATGGCTCGGGTCCGCACTTCCACGGTCGCAAACCCGGCCGCAGCCAGAAATCGGCGGATCTCGGACGCGGTGTACTCGCGTACGTGCCCCATATGGCCGATCGTGCGCAACTTGCCATACTCGTGAACTGGGTCGAAAGCGAGCCCGCGACCAAGTGCAAAGCTGACGACATTCCCGAGCCGGTATAGGTTTGGTGTCGTGAGATAGAAGACCCCATCCGGGTTTAGCACCCTTCGGATCTCCTCCAACACGTAGGCAGGATCCACCCTCAAGTGCTCGAACGTCGCGCACATCGCGACTGTCCCGAAGGAATGGTCCTCAAACGGCAGCGGCTCTCGTTCGACATCGCACTTCAAGACTAGCAGGGACTGCGCACGAATCAATCCGTTTGCGCGTTGTGGGGCGAGGTCGATGGTCGTCAGGTCGACCCCCAGTTTCCGCAAACACATCGAAAAGAAAAAGGGATAGCCGCCGATTTCCAACAGGGGACCGCCACGATACAGTCTGGCAATGCGCATGAGGTCGTCCTTGTAACTCGGGCGCAGCTGCGTGAAGTAAGGGGAAAGGCGATCGATCCGGCGGAGCTCCGCCTCGACCTCATCGACGATTCTGCAGAATCGCGCTCGCATGCTCTTTCCATCATGTGGTCGCGGCTTGCGTACTTGCAACGCCGAATCAGCCAGCGGGCTCGTTCCGTCGCGCCAGCATGGATGAGCGCAATGGCCAAGCAAAGGCCGGGGCCGCGCCGTGATGCTATCGCCGAGAAGCAGACCGAGCTATGTTGTCCAGAAAGCGAGGAGCTCGGAAATATTGCTTCATAGCCGACAGGAGATCGATCAAGCCGTGTCAAGATCGAGGCTTCCGCAGCTCTGGGGAGGGCTTCTCTACCTGGTCATCCTCATTGTATTCCTCGAGGTGGCGCTGCAGGCCTTCTATTGGATCACAGCAGGCGACTTTTTGTTCAGGCGCTCCGGCGTTCCAATTTACGCGCGCGAGCCTCACGCGGGATTCGGAAATCGCCCGGGCCTGTCCTTCGATCACCGAACCAGCGAATTCCACACTCGCTACTATGTTAACCAGGCTGGATTTCGCGTGCCGCGCCCCGAATTGGAGTACACGCTGTCAAAATCCGACAACACCTACCGCGTCATGATTCTCGGTCCTTCCTTTGCCTACGGTTGGGGGGTCGAATACGAACAGAGTTTTGCAGGCGTCCTTCACCGGCTGCTTCAGGAGCGCAGCTTCGCCCGCGAAAGGAAGGTAGAGATCATTAACGCGGGAGTCCCTGCAATGCCGACGGGCGCGCAAGTCTCCTGGTTCAAGCGGGTCGGCAAGGGGTACGTGCCCGACCTCGTGATTCAGCTCGTGTACGGATCGATGGCGATCCATGACACCCGGAATTCAGATGCAGACGTTGACGACAGCGGCTATCTGGTCTCGCTCAGCGGCTATGTCGGCCCGCGTCGATACGACAGCCTGAAAAAGTTCGCGACGGTATTCTATGGCTGGTTGCTGTGGTCTAAGCTCCATTCGCTATATGCGCCTGCGCATACTGGCGAAGGCGACGCTGTCCTGGGAGCAGGACGCGAGATTCTTGTGCCACCGGAGTTTGATCCAGCCCACCCTGTTATACGTCAAGCAATGCACGTTTACGCCGAGCTCTCCGGCAGCGTACAGGCCGCAGGCGCTCGGCTCCTGGTCGTCTATGTCCCACTCAGCTATCTAATCCATAGAGAAGACGAGATCCGCTGGCGTCACCTCGGTGTACGGGACATCGCGAGGCAGACGGCTTTCGATGCTTCATTTGTCCATCATCTCAATCAATCCAAGATCCCCAGCATCGATCTCACCCCACACTTGCAGAAGTCCGCAGACATGGGGAAACGGATTTACTTTTGGCTGGACATCCACTGGACAGCTGCCGGGAATGCCGCGGCGGCACGGGCCGTCGCCGACTACCTCACGGGTGCGCCGTAGGTTCTTTATGCTCGGGTCACGCCACCGTAGTTGGCTTTTTCTCACAACGAAATGAACCGTGCTCGTCGTAGATGCATATTCGGGAGCCTTCGCCGATCGATTTCTATCACCGTACTGATAGAAGCGTCCCGTGGCGGCGCCGTTGATTTCCTGGGTTATTCACGGGCCAGCGCAGTCCTCGGCAACGGCGGCAGGGTCTCCCGATTGACTGACGTCTCAGAAACTCTTAAGAGGCGAGTAGCTGCGTAGAGGAATGCACCACAACACGACCTTACGACGCCGTACTGCGTCTATGGCGGTTTTAAAGATACTCGCAGATCTGCACGCATGCGCCGATCAAACGAACGGCATCAGAAGAACTTGTTACTGTCGATCGCCTGTTGAGGCCTCTTTTCGCCCGACGTTTCAACCTTAGTTGCCCGGTGCACGAATGACCAAACACGAACGCACCACGCGTCTACCTTCGTCCTCAGCCGACTTGCAAGCCGCGCGACCAGCATTTTCTACGAACGCTGCGTGGAAAGTGCTGACTGCTGTCTTCTTTGCCGGTATCGCTTCGTTACTGCTGGAGCTTTCGCTCCTGAGAGAATTCGTTTACGTGATAGGCTCCACCACATTTTCGAACGCTCTCATCATATCAACCTTTCTGGCTGGTCTGGCCACGGGAACCTATGCCGGCGCCTGGCAGCGCCTGCGGTCGTCAGGTGAGGCCGCCGCCCGATTGAAATTTTCTTTCGTACAGTTGTCGGTGATCTTATTCATAGTCGCGTTCTACATATCGAAGGATTACTTCATTTATATCTCTATGAATCAGCCTTTTATTGTTCTCTTTTTTATTGGGGCTGCGTTTATTCCTGCCTTTTTGTCAGGAGTCGCCTACGCCACCTCGGTGGAGCTGCTTTTTCACTACGGCCAACAATACGTTACGTATATCTATGCCAGCAGCACACTTGGCAGCGTTGTCGGCGGCCTGGCACATGGGTTCATTTTCGCAGCCTTCTTGGGCGCGCCGTCCGCGTATGTTGCGGCGATCGCCTGTTCGACCCTGGCGCTGATCTTGGTATATCCCTTTCTGCGAAACGTGCCCTTCACATTATGCCTCCTAATGATCATCGGACTGTGCATCGTCGTTCAAACGGATGCCGCTAATCGGGCGATTTACCCTTTTTTCCAGCGATTACTTTTTCGCGAGAATAGTCAAGCGGGACTGGTGGAAGTGTGGAGTTTGGAGTCCGGGTTCGAGATGAAGGTGCATAATCAGCATCAATATTTCAGTTACGATTGGGACACGCGCGTTCATATAGAATGGGCGGAAACCACGCTGCGCCTCATCGACAAACCGTGCGACGTCCTGCTGCTCGGTTATGGCAGCGGCGTTTCTTCGGCAGCGTTCTTGCGTTCCGAACAGGCTCTTAGCGTCGACACCGTGGAGAACAGCTCCGCCGTGATCAGGGCCGGCGCGCGCTTCTATCCTGATGAATACCACCGCATCATGACCGATCGCAGGTCCCGCATTCTCGTTCGTGATTTTCGGAATTACGTGCGCTTCACGGAACGTCGTTACGACATTGTCGTTTTAGATGCTTGGATGCGGGATCCTTATGCATCCGGCTTTTATACCAGAGAGTTCTGGGAGCAGTTAAAAAGAGCATTAAAACCCAACGGCATCGTCGCAAGCTTGACCGTTGGGCTTTCCTGGCATACGACGGAGTCGAGCTTGCCCTATATTTATCGCAACATAGACCCGGCAGTCAGCGAGTGGTTCCGGCGCGAGATATTTTTTATGTCACGCGAGCCATTGGACCGGCATTTGGAGCCGTCTTACGTGCGGGTTGACACGTCAGATGTACCGCGCTTGCTTTATACTGACCATCGAATTTATGGGCTGACGCGGGCAATAATATCGACTCAGATCAGAGCATATTTGAGAAATCTCTGGAGACAATAATGGAAAGCCATGCCGAGCAAGGGCATTGTGTTGACGATGCTCAAAGATTGGAGGCTGATCTCGTTTGTTTACTCTGCAAGTCCTATCGTTCGCGCACGCGATCCATGGTAAACCAAGCGGCTTGCGTTCATGCAGTATGCTTCAAAAGCTTCCAATCTCCTGCAGTTGTCCGGGCGCGCCTCGCGCTCTCCCGACAACGATGCAACGAGGCACAAGTCTCGAAACCGATGAGCATCCCGCCCGCTTCCGCAGCGAAAGGCAGGATATTCTGGCGGCAGCTTCCGGCGCGTAATGCTTTCTCGGGGATCCCAGTTTGACCCGTGCTTACGACTCCCTAGAGCACTCGAACCGTGGTCCAACATCTGAGCGTACTTTTCGGCGCATGAAGCTAAAGTGCTTTGATTCGTATGAAGCCGAATAGCACCATGCGGATCAGCATGAAACCATGACGGAACCGCGAAATCTGCGTCTCGCCATAGGTCCGGCTCGCGTATCTGATCGGAATCTCCAATGTCCTTAGACTGAGCTTGGATGCCCCAAATATGAGCTGGAAATCGCCAAAAGGATCGAAATTACCGAAATATGGGCGGCAGTCCTTCAGTCGCATATAGTCGGAGCGCCGCAGAACCTTGGTGCCGCACAACGTGTCGGTACAGCGTTGTGACAGCACCCATGTGAACAGGATCGAAAACGCCTTGTTCGCAAGGAAATTGAGAAAGGGCATCGCGTCATCCTCGATCGGGTAAATCAGGCGCGAACCGTTTATGAACTCGCCCATGCCCGAGCAGATGGCATCCCAGAATTTCGGAAGCTGCTCCGGCGGCATTGTGAGATCAGCATCCAAGATCATCAGCACATCGCCGCGTGCGGCGTCGAATGCGGCAAAAACAGCATTCGCCTTGCCCTTTCCGGGTTGTTGCATCGTCTTGATGTCGTACTCCGAGTACGCTGCGGCAACGCGCTCGATCTCCTCCCAGGTTCCGTCGTTCGAATCACCTTCGACGAAAATGATCTCAAGATCTCCGGTGAATCGCGGAATGCGCTTCACCGCTGCCTCTATGTTCCCCCTTTCGTTGCGCGCAGGCAGCACCACCGTTGCCGAGGCGACACCGTCTGCAAGGTGCTTCAGCGAGCGGCAAACCGTGTAGTGACGTAGCGCGAGCGCGTTGATCACGGGAACAGGCGCGACAAACCGGTTCAACAGGCGCCCGATTCCAAACAAGCCCACAGGCGCGAGCACCCGCTGCTCACTCTTCACCGGCTCGAAGCCGGCCAATGTCGCAAGGCCCCGAACGTCCGCGGGAGCAAGAACATTCTGCGCAGGCTGCCTCATCTTAAGGCGCAATGTTTCGGCCAGCTTGAGCAGGGGGTACCAGAGGTGCGAGAAATACGCGATGACAAGCCGCGTCTCGCGCGTACATACGGGATGCAAGATCTCGAATGCGCGCTGGCAATCCTCAAGAGAGCCGATCGTATCGACATTCAGAATCACATCGAAGGGACCCCCCAACGACTGAATGAATGTCGCGTCCTCGATGTCGCCGATCATGAACGAAAGATGTGGATGGTTTCTTCGAGCTTCCGCGATCATGCCTTCGCTGAAATCGACCCCCACTCCGACGGACGGCTTGAGTGCGGCCAGCACGTGACCCGTGCCACAGCCCAGCTCGAGAACCCGCAGGCCCTCTGGAATCAGGAACTTAAGATAGCGGAGATCCTCGGAGTGGAAAAAAGCTCCTTTTCTAAGCCATTTGCTGCGCTCGGGAGCCAAACTGTCATGCGAACGGCGGATTACCTCCTTCCGCTTCGACGTTGTATAGGTTGGATCGGAGACATCATTCATGCGCAGCTCGGACCTCGAACGCTGTGGCGGAGAGACAAAAAGCCATGATCACGGCCTCAGATATGGCGATGATCCCGAGGACCGATCATCAGCCCAATGACAAAGACTGTGCTTGCCCCGGCGCCAGCTGAGCCCGGCGGCCAGGCCGGCCCAGCCAAGAGGCCCGGCAACGATCTTGACCGACGCAAATAGTTCGATCGGAATCAACGAGACAGTATACTGAATCGAACTGCAATCACTCAATGCTGGGCAATGTACCCGGCCCGCGGCGGAGCCCCTCAACAATGGCCAATTTGAAGAGCACACCCGTTGATGTCAACCTGGAAAATTCGACTTGGCCTCGCTGCTATCTGCTGCTTCTGGTTCCGATTGTCTTGTTCATGGTTGCCCTATACATCCCACCGCGAGTGATTTCCGACAGCGCCGTCGGCTTATTTGCGCTCCGCCGTATGCTCGACGGCGGAGTGCTCAACACCATTGCGACACCCGATCCTGCGAACATTGCGAACGACGTCGTAACATTCCTGACCTGGTGGAGCCCGGGACAGTATCTCGCGCCCGGTATTTTTGTCTGGCTTGGCGCCAGCTACGGCCTCGCCCTTTCGTTGACCACCCTGCTCGCAACACTCATCGGCGTGCTGGGCTGGATCCAGGTGGCGCGCAGTTTCGCCGTGAGCTCATTTGTGTTATGCATCTTCCTCCTGGGCCTTTGTACATTTCCTTATGTCACGCAACGCTTCCTGGGGTACTGGGGGGGCGAGCTGCTTCTTTTCGCAACAGCACCATGGTCCCTGTATGCGATGCGGTGGTCGGCCGATGAACCACCCATTGTTTGCCTGATGGTTTCATTTTTTTTTGCCGCGCTACTCTTCTTCGCTAAACTGACTGGCCTCATCGTTTTTGCCTCCAATGTCGTCGCCATCAGCCTGCTCGCCTTATTGAATCAGCGCCGACTGGACTACTCGATAATTGCCATGTGGGCCGCGTCCACCGTTGCCGCACTCTGTCTTGTGATGTTTTGGGTCGCGCGCGGCCCGCAACTACCGGACGTCTCGACGGTGTCCTTCAGCTGGCTACCCATCCTGCTTTCCGTGGCTGGTGGCGCGTTCTCCGGGATCTACGGTCTCGGCTTGTTCCTTGAACACCCCTCGATAAACATTGACTTGAGGTGGGCGATCGCCTTGCTCGGACCAGTCGGGCTGTTGCTCATGGTATGGGTTTGGTTGCAACTGCGCCAAAGGCGTTATCGGAATATGGCTATTCTACTGTTAACGATCATCTTGATATACTCAATTGCAAGTTCAATGACGCTGCGACATCTTTGGGGAGTTCGCATCTCATTCGAGGATCGTCATTTCCGCTATGCCGGAATACTGTTCTTTCTTCTGCTGTTGACGGCCATCGATCAGTGGCGCTTACCGTTGGCCAAGGGTCTCACCTGCGCTCTGGTGATTGTGCTCGGCTTATATGGCCTTAGAAATTATGCCTCGTTCGCATATGCGCAGATGCGGACTGGCAATTATGACGCAACAAGCGGGATCTCACAGGACATATCTCCGGCCGTTCTTGCATACCTGCGTTCTGAGGTCGCGCGACACAACGTGAAACGACCGATTGTTGTGGTACCATCGCCCGCGGCCGTCCTTAGCCTTCCTGGATTCCGTGCTATCCTTATCGGCTGGGATCGGCAGCCGCAGAAATGGGCTGGGCGAGCGGAGAAGATATTCGTTGTTGTGCCGGAAAATGTGCCGCCGAACAATGAGGCACAAGCCATACTCCGGTCATTCGGCGACTATGGTTTCGACAAGTGGAGCCGAGTGGAGCTAGGTGGAATGATCATCTATACGCAATGACGGCGCTATGAACGAGACTCTCGATACGCGCTGCGGTGGAACCGGTTCGCCGAGAAACGCTCCATGAGTCGAATCTGGTGAGACCCTCTACAGCTGAAAATCTGCCAAGTTCCACTTGATGCGCAGCTCCTCCCGCCAGTTTGGGGATCCATCGATACCCTTCGCAAGTACCGGAAGATGTCGCAGCATGTGGCCCATGTACTGCGTGAAATTGCTGTCGTTGAAAAAATTGCGGCTGACGGTAATCGATTTTTCCAGCCCCCTGACATGGTGCAACCAGTTCGCAGGTATGAGCAACGTATCGCCTGGTTCGATGATGCATTCGTAGGCCGTCGCGCGCTTGAACAGTGGAAATCGCTCGAAATCCGGCTGTTCTGGATCGACTTGGCCGCCGTACAGATAACCGGAATCCTCCGGCGAAAAGAGAATAGCACGTTTTCGACCGCGAATTTGAGCCAGATAGGCGTGCGTGCTCCAATAGTCGCGATGGAGTGAGGAGAGCGTGCCCTCCGGGCCAATATACACTGCCGTGTACTCTCTCTTGGACGCCCATTCCAGAGCGTCTCGGAGCGCGGGGCCGAGCGTGGGTACCAAATCTAGTACGAAATAAGGTGCCGGCGAGATATCGTCATAAAGCTCGGGATGCTTCCGGAAGGCGTTCCAACCATATAAGTAGAAGGGCAAATCGGCTTGCCCAGGCGCAGCCTGCGGCGGGCGACCATCTTTGCCCGTCCAAATGCCGGGCAACTCCGCCAGTGGCGTATCGAGATAGTTGATGTAGGCAGACAAGGTCGTCACCTTTACAGGACCATTCCCGATCCCGAACCAGGCCGTGGCGAGATCCGACCCATAGGCTGACTTGAGAAACTCAAACGTCCATTTTGAGCGTGCCGGCCAATTTTCCGTCGCGTCCGTGATGACGACCGGCTTGCCGGCGCCCGACAGATGTTCCCGCGCAATATCCGTCGGCGACACCTTACTCTTGCGTTCAATTTGGATTTGCTTCACATACGCCTCCGACAATCGCTGTCCCCAGCGTTCCATTCGCTTTCTGACCGAGGTTCCCTTGCTGGACAAAGCGAGTATAGGGTCATGTGCTGGGTTCCCATAACCATTTGTTGGCGTTTTCGCGGACGCTTGCGTTTTCTTCAAGCCGGCAGCATTCGACGGCCTCGGGTCGTTGATTGCCGGGATGTGGGCTCGAATACTGTGACCTCACTCCCTTCATAGCCCAGCGCTCGCGGCCGCGTCCTGAGTGCCCTGGATACGGACGACGCCTTCATTCGCGCGCGCCGCGGCGCGCTCTGCGAGGAAATCCGCGATCGACCAGGCCTGCACTTGCTCGATAAGGCGAGCCTTGAGCGCTGCCTCGTGCGAAGCAGACGCATTCGCATCAGCATATCGCGTCAGTGGACCGTTGAACGTTTCGTCTGTCGCCAATCGACTGACGAGCCAAGTCACCACGTCTCTGCCGGCCGGTGGCTGCAACACAATACGAACGTGCAGCGATCGTCCGGTTCCACATTCGCAGCGGTGCGAACATCCCGCAGGCACAAAGAGAAAATCTCCCGCGCCTAGTGTCTCATCGAAGAAAGGTGCGCTCTGTGGAGGCGGCGGTACCGACGTGTCGTCGGGAGGATTGACAGTGGACGCACTGCGCAACTTCCAACGATTGCTTCCCGCGATCTGCAATACGCAGGCGTCCTCGGTGTCCACATGCGACCGTGCGCCCTCCACGCCGCTCATCACAATTGCATCCGCGGTAACCTGTTCTCCAGTTTGCTCGGCAATCTGATGGCAAAGTCTAAACAGCCTGGGTACATATCTATCCAATCGATTGAAAATCAATTGGGCGCCCCGCTCCAACAAAGACGCGAGTGCAGCGCGATCGAGCCGACCCTGAGCGATGTAGAGGCTCGTAGGAATCGGCATTAACGCACGCAGACGCAATTCCTCGGCTGGGTATAGCCCGCTCGCGACCAGATCATTCAGCTCGTCCCAGTCGAGCAGGGTCTCGAAACGTCGAGGCTCGGAAGTCCGGACGAAGGCCACCGTCCGCTCACGGAAGTGTGCCAGGATTTCCGCCTCGGTGAGCGGAGTGATCAGATGCTGGAGCGTCGATACCATGTCTGGCTCACACCGGCGTCTCGTGGCGCCTGATTGATTCCCCTTCGAGCTGAATACCTTCGACCGGATGTAGAGCTGCGCGCTCCCTCAGGAAACGATCCAAGGATATGTTGCGTATCGCGTCAACCAGACGTGACTTCAGCGCACTTTCGTGCGCGGCCAACGCCTCCGCGCTACCGGCCCTTGTCAGCGGACGTCCGAATGTCTCATCCGACGACAGCTGCGACACGAGCGCCTTCATCAAATGCCTTCCGTTCGGCGGCACGAAGGCGATACTGACGTGCAGGGAGCGGTGTGGACCATTCTCGCAGTGGTGCCAATGCCCGGCCGGCAAAAACAGAAAATCGCCGGGCTCCAGAGCTTCATCGAAAACCGGCGTGTGTCCCTCAGGAGCTGTCCTTTTTGCGACTCCCGGCGCTGGGTTGACGATCGGAGAGTTGAACACCTGCCAACGCTTCGTGCCGGCAATCTGAAGGACAACCAGATCCTCGTCGTCGTAATGGCATTTGAGGGCGCCGCCAGGACCGCTCGTTACAATAGCCGCCGCCTTGACGCTCTCCAAAGTCCGGCGCTCGAGACTCTTGCAGAGCGCTCGCAAAGCGGGCACGTGTTCATCCAGCAGGTTGAAAATCAGACTGATGCCCTGATCCAAGAGCTTTGACAGGGCGACGGGATCCACCCGGCCGTGCTTGAGGTAAAAATTCGCGGGAACCGAAACCGACTCGCGCAAGACCCGCAACTCGCCCAGCGGCAAGGTCGCGCTGTCGAGGAGATGATTGAGAACCTCCCAGGTGAGCAACGTCTCGAAGCGACGAGCGCCACAGCCCGGCAGGAACATCAGGCGGCGTTCGCGAAGTAGCGCAAGAAACTCGGTTTCTCCGAGAGGCGCCACGAGGCTTTCTAGGTTTGTAATCACCGCGCGTATTCGCGTGAGTTGAGGGCCGTTCGATCGGCCCGGCTAGCAAATATTGATACGCAGAGCAAGAGTCAGCGCTTGTCGGACCCCGCCTTCCGGTTTCGCTTTGGACCGCCGGATAGCTTGTACCCATTTACCGGCCGCCAAGGCGACGCCGTCAACCTCGTGTCCGCGTCTAACAGTCCAAGCCAAGCTGACCCATTCGTCCCTCCCGAATCAAGAAAAGCAGCAATGCTGCAACGTGCGCCACCGCATAAGTCGTCAGCGGAACTGCACTTACGCCCTTACGCCATGCAGCACGATCAGAATCGCGCCAGCCCAATTGCCAATACGAGCGGCAACCATATCGCAAATAGCAAATCGGAGCGCGAATCCATAATCGAGAGATAGAAATATTCAGGGTGCTAGCTAGGTAGTTGTGCAAAAGCATATGGCTCGGTCGGGCAGGTCGTCACGTTGCAGATGAATCGGTAGATCATTCCACACAGGCTTCGATCAAAATCGGAGCAACCAAGATAGCATAAACGAACACAACAGGGCTGATTAGAGTTTCCCAATATGGAAACAGCGGAAGAGAGAAAATAGCCAACCCTATAATAAGAAGGATCAATGCGAGACGGTCGCCATTGAAATGGACTACCTTTAATAATACAACGAGTACCGGCGTAAAAAATAAGAGCATGTAGATCTGATTGCTTGCAATAAGGAACATCGCGACGAATGTTACAAGAAAAGCGAGAGCAAACCTCTTGGGTCCCCCGCCAAGCACAGAGAATGTCCTAAATAACTGCTTGAAGTTTGAACGGAATATGCGCCAAATAAAGTAAGTCATCACAAAAAAAACGCTATAAACGGTATAGGCAGATGAAGCTCCTCGTGGAATTAGCCCCGGGCCAAAAAGTGCGTAAAGACCGCGACTTAAACTGTTGACTCCAAACAAGCCAACAGGGCCAGAGGGGAACAAGTCATAAATTCTAGGCAATTGCATGAACGCCCATACTATTAGCGGCGCCACTAGAGCCACGCCGACCGCAAATCTGTAATTGGCTTTGAGGGCGACGATGCCTATCGCTGCGGCGGGAAAGAACTTCAAAGCAGTGGCAAAACCCAAAGCAGCCCCACCTAGGACAGAGGCGCGCCAAACCCCAAAGAGCATCAACAGAAAAACGAAGATGTTGGTACTCCCACGTTCGATGGCGATCAGTATCGGCGGTGAAATGCAAAGAAGAAAAGCCAGGTATCCTTCTTTTTGACGTGACAACCAAAGACCAAGTCCGAAGAATGCTACCAACTGTGCTATGCCGAAAAACAATACCGGGTCACCCCAATTGGCTATGAGGCGGAAGAGCCAGATCCAAATGACGGGATAATTCAATGGCCGGTGCCACGGATCGCCCGGGTTCTCCAGCCACGGCTTAAGGCCTCGGTCCTCGGCATCCACGGCTGCAGCAATCTGCCGCAAATCAGCGAAGTACGGCGTCATGGCGCCAATGCCAAACAACGCGAACACTTTGGACCGCCCAAACAAGTAAATCAGAGTTGCTAAGGAAGTGATGACCAAAACGAACAAGATCGGAGAAATCATTCGTTGCAAGCTAAGCTGACGGTTTGCTGACATCGTCTTACTCCGGGCGGCGTGCCGTCACGTGCCCACTTACGCTCTCTTGCGATTCGGAGAGGAAATCCCCTCCTAGGGTACCCGGGCGAGAAAGCAAGCCGTAGTTCGCAGATGGGGTCAACCACTGGCACCGAAGATGGACTGCAGCAGCGGTAGCGACAGGCTAAGGGTGCGGACACCGGAAGTATTGATTTGCCATGGCGCATGCCACGGTGCCGCCGACCCTCCCAGGGTCAGCCAATACCAAGCCCGCGCTTCGCGCGCTGTCGGGTTAGCGATGAGCATCAAGCTCCCGCCGCAGGCGGTACAGGCCGAACAAATGTTCGACCGCGATGCGCGGGACCTTTGTCGGACGATAAACCTGTGTCAGCCCTGCCGCGCGCGCACGGTGGCGCACCGGCATCTCCACGATCTGCAAGTTCGCTGCTACGGCCCGGGCCAAGAACTCCCACCAGAAACCCTGCTTCAGAATACCGACGTTGCCAGACAGGATTTTTTCCAGGCCCGCCCGGTTGACCAGCAGGTAGGGGCACGAGGGGTCGCGGACCGGTACGTGGAAAAACATATGATAGACAAGCTTGAACGCGCCCGACATGGCTCTACGGATCCAAAGGTCGGAGCGCGGATTTCGCCAACCGATCACCAGATCGGCGCCCTCGGTGCGCAGGGCGGCGAGACGTTGCATGTCGGCCGGGTCACACTGGCCGTCGGCGTCGATGACCCCCACCCACTCCGAGGTGGTAGCGCGAAAGCCGTCGATCACCGCCCGCGAATAGCTCTTGCGCACTGGCTCGGAAATGAGCGTGAGTGGCAGTTCGGTGGCGATCTTTTCCAACACCGGGACGGTATCGTCGCTGGAGCCATCTTCGCACACCACGAAGCGGATCGGCTGACCTCCCTCCAGCATCACTACCCGGTGGAATTCGCGCAGGGTGGCGCCAATGGAGGCACCTTCATTATGAACGGGCAATACGATATCGATCGTGACGGAACCGTCAGTCATCAATTGCGCTCCATCAGCAAGTGCTCGATAGCTTGGGCATTCCGCTGCCCGAAGTTGTTGAGATACCAAGTGGTGGTACGCTCCACGCCCTCGCGCAGGCTGCACGAGGGCACCCAGCCCAGTCGTTCGCGGCACTTGGTGACGTCGGCGGCGCGGCTTTTCACTCCCACCGGCTTGTCGAGTTGCCGTTCGATGGTGCTGGGCCGCCAATTAACGACGCGGAAGATCTGTTCCATCAAGTCCATGATGGTGTGGTGCGTTTCCGTGCCGACGTTGATGACATCGAAGCCCTCAAGCACGGCGCCACCGAGCGCCAACCCGGTGACGGTATCCTGCACATAGGTGAAGTTGCGGGTTTGCTGCCCGTCCCCCCAGATGGGGAAGGGATCGAGCCGCGCCGCCGCTTTGGCGATCAGCGCGATCACGGCATGGCTTTCGTTTTCCCGCTCGCCATATGCACTGAAGATACGGCAGGCTACGCCAGAAATGCCCTTCTGCTTGCAGAAGGCGCGAAGTTGAAGTTCGCCCATCAGCTTGGCCCAGCCGTATTCGCC
>Ga0075421_100001417_pt1 | contig 27939 bp, 18 predicted proteins | sample SoiMetdeltSBSDD5_FD_75292 | JGI IMG/M metagenome (GOLD analysis project Ga0075421, IMG submission 75292) | Bulk soil microbial communities from a Populus tree surrounding site in Tennessee, USA - Soil MetaG P. deltoides SBSDD5 | ecosystem: Environmental > Terrestrial > Soil > Tree plantation... | reverse complement strand
TGCTTATCCTCGCCATCGGAATCGGCGTGAACCTCAGCATCTTCGTCCTCACGAACTCGCTGCTCTTGCGTCCGCAACCCGGCGTTGCTTCGCCAGAGTCGCTCCTCATGCTCGGCCGAACACAGGAAGGCCGTGGCTTCGACACCTTCTCCATTCCTAATCTCGTTGACTTCCGTGACCAAAGCCGCACGCTTTCCGCCCTCGCCATCGTTGACATGATGTCCTCCTACGGCCTCAACGCCGATGGCCTCACCGAGCGTGTCGAAGCCTCCGAGGTCTCCAGCAATTTTTTCGATCTCCTTGGCGTCTCCACCGCCGCCGGCCGCAAGTTCGTTGCTGCCGATGATGTGCCTGGCGCACCGCCCGTGGCCATCATCAGTCACCGTTACTGGCAGCAGCGCTGGCATGGCGACCGCTCCGTTCTGGGCAAGCAGATCCTCCTCAATGGCCAACCGTTCGCTATCATCGGTGTCGCCGCGCGAGGGTTCGACGGCCCGCTCCTCGGCCGCTCCGTTTCTCTCTACATACCCATCCACGCCTTCGCCGTTTGGCCCGGCGGCTCTGAGCGCCTGACCTTCCGTGCCGGTTCGTCCGTCATGGCCCTCGCACGCCCGAAGCCCGGCGTGTCCATAGAACAGGTCCGCCAGGATCTCGGCGCCATCGCCGTCCGCCTGCGCGAACAGTTTCCCCGCGAAAACGAGGGCCGTGGCATCGCCGTCGAGCACTATCATCCCTTCGGCCGTCCCTCGGCTGTGCGCGAAGCCTGGTTTCTCAACGGCGTCCTCCTCGCCGCATCGCTTCTCGTGCTGATTGTCGTCTGCGCCAACGTCGCCAACCTCCTCCTCGCCCGCGCCGCCACCCGCCGCCGCGAAGCCGCTATCCGCCTTGCACTCGGCTCCAGCCGCTGGCGTCTCGTTCGCCAGATGCTCCTCGAAGGCGTGCTCCTCGCTACGCTCGCCATGGTCTGCGGATTCTTCGCCGCCTCCTGGAGCGCCGACGCCATTCTCGCCTTCCTCCCCAACATCCCCGAAGTGAAGCTCAGCCTCGATCTCTCGCTTGACTATCGCGTCGCTCTCTTCGGCGGCCTGCTCGCCTTCGTGGCTACGCTGGTGATCGCCATTCCGCCCGCGTTTTTCGACGGCCGCCAAAGCCTCGCCCCGGTTATTAAATCAGGCGAACGGTCTTCTACCCCAGGCCGCACCTGGCTGCGCAGCGGACTCACCGTCGTGCAAGTCGCACTCTGCGTGGTTCTCGTTGCCGCCGGCGCGCTGATGCTTCGCACCATCAACGGCCTTCGCACAATCGATCCCCGCATGAACGTCGACAATGTCCTGCTCGTCTCTTTCGATCCCGGAATGATGGGTTACACCGAGGCGCAGGGCCGGCCCATCATGGAGCGCATGCTCGAACGCTTCCGCGCGCTACCAGGCGTGCAGATGGCCGCGCACGGCACTGTCATGCCATTTGGCATGACCACCATGGGCATTGGCCCCATCTCCGGCGGCGTGGCCCAAACGCCCGTCCCCGTCGCCTGCAATTTCATTAGTACCGATTACTTCCGCACTCTCGGCATCCCCATCCTGCAAGGCCGCGAGTTCCTTCCCTCCGACACGAGCGGCGCTCCCCTCGCCGCCATCGTCAACGAAACTCTCGCTGCACGCTTCTGGCCTGGCCGCAGCCCCGTCGGTCAAACATTTACGCTGCCCGCTGACGACGGCCAACCTCGAAATGCCACCGTCGTCGGTATCGCCATGAATTCGCGCTACAGCGAAGCCACCGCGCCCGACCGCCCCTTCTACTACTTGCCTAACGCGCAAAACTATCGTTCCCGCGCGACGTTCCTTCTCCGCACCTCCGTGCCGCCTCTCTCGCTTCTCGAATCCGTCCGCAAGGCAGCCCTCGGCGTCGATCCCAACCTTCCCCTCTATGCGCCGACGACCATGTCCTCGTTCATGCAAAACTCCTTCTGGCCGCAGAAGCTCATCGCCACGCTGGTCGGCATCTTCGCACTGCTCACCATTTCGCTTGCCGCCATCGGCCTTTACGCATCTCTCAGCTTTCAGGTCGCTCAACGCACGCGCGAGTTCGGCATCCGCATGGCCCTCGGAGCGACCTCGCAGCTCATTCTGCGCGGCGTCGTTCGCGGCGGCATCATGCTTACCTCTATCGGCCTTGTTCTCGGCACCGCCCTTGCCCTTGCCGTGACGCGCCTGATGAGCTCGCTTCTTTATGGCATCCAGCCGCACGATCCCGTCACCTACGCCGCGGTCCTTGCCCTCTTGCTTGCCGTCGCCGCAATTGCCGCATGGCTCCCCGCCCGCCGCGCCACGCGCGTCGATCCGCTTGTGGCTTTGCGATACGAGTGATGGCGGGCTAGCGCTTCACGGCGAGAAATACGGTCGCCAAGCTTCGAGTTGACCCAATCTCGGCCTGAATCACATGATCGCCGTCGGCAAGGTCGGGAATCGTCAGGTTGAACTGATACAGGCCCGCGCCTACCAGGTTTCCATTGCCGATGATCGACGCCTCGCGTCCTCCGATCGTGATTCGCGGCTTGGTCACTACGTCCGGCGCTCCAACAAAGATCACGTCGCTCGGCGCAATTGGATTCGTGCGCCCAAAACCGGTGGCGAAGAACTGCACCACCTCGCCAGGCCTTGCCTGTCTCCCCACGCGGGGATCGATCCCCGGTTTCCCCACGAGCGTTCCATCCAATGCCACGGCGGTCACTTGCAGCCCCTTGCTTTCTCCAAACGGTGCGTAGAATGCCGGCAATACGGCGGCTGCTGTCATGGTCAGTGCCGGACTGGTCCCGTACCGGTTGGTGAGAGTGACTTGAACCGGCCCCGTCGTGTCGTCCAACGGCGCCAATACGTTCACTTGGCCCGGACTGACAAAGTAGGTGGTCGCAGGTTTATTGTTGATCTGCACGCTCAGGCCATCGAGTGACGTAGGCAATTGCGTGCCGGCGATCGCCCCGTCCCATGTCCGCGTTGTAGTCGACAGATTCGTGCCATAGAGCGCGATCCACGTCGACGGCGCCACTCCTGGCTGTCCGGTGAAGGCATCCGAGAGGCCGCTCAACAAGGGAGGATGCGGGATCTTGAAGAGGAACCCGTCCTGGTCGCCGATCGGATTCGGCCCCAGTTGCATGCCACCACTGTCGCCCGTGATGTAGGCGCCACTCCCATCGGCGGCCGTTCCATACGAATAGGTTGCAAACGTGCCTCGCGTCACGCTTCCTGTGTCGTTGCCGTTGATGTCGTATCGCCACACGCCCAGCGAGGAACTCGTGTACCCCGCGACATACACCCACTGGCTGGCCGCCGAAACACCGTAGGCGTAGTCATCGCTTGTCGTACCAAACTGACGCAACCACACTGCATTGCCGTTCAGATCGAATTTGTATACAAGGCCATCCCACAAGCCGCCCTGCTTGGTCTGTCCTGTCACCGTCCCCGTGGTTCCGCCACTCACATAGACACCGCTGCTGTTCACCGCGACTCCCGTGAAATCGTCCGTCGTGTTGGTTCCGAACTGCCGTGTCCAAACTACGGTTCCATCCTGCGTGTACTTACGCAGGAATCCGTCGCGTCCCTGCGCTTGCGAAACGAGCGTGCCGTTAGTTTGTCCCACTACGTACACGCCGCTGGTGTCGACGGCGATGCCGTAGCCCTGATCGCCGCTCGAGCTTCCGAACTGGCGTGTCCACACCTCGTTGCCGCCCAAGTCGTACTTGCGCACGAACACGTCGTCGCCGCCCGCAGGCGTCTGTCCTGGGAGAGTGCCGTTCGCCTGGCCCGTCACGTACACACCATTCCCGTCCACCGCCACCGCCCTTGCCCAGTCGACGCCCGAAGTGCCGAACTGGCGCGTCCAGACCACGTTGCCGTCGGTGTCATATTTGCGAATAAAGGCGTCCGAACTGCCGGCGTTGCTGCCTTGTAAGCCCGCGTTCGTATAACCCACCACGTAAACCCCAGTCGCATCCGCCGCCACTCCAGAAATGTTATCGTTCTCAGCGGTTCCAAATTGGACGGTCCACTGGTGGGCTCCCTGCAGATCGAACTTACTCGCGAACGCATCGCTCTTGCCTGCATTCGTGCCGCCGGCGACCGTTCCGAAAGTCTCGCCGCCCGAATAGATAGCGTTCGACGAGACGGCCACGCCGTAGGCGTCGTCTTTCCCGGTGCTTCCGAACTGGCGGGTCCATTCCACGGTCTGCGCGCCGGCTGGCGCGAGAACCGCCCAAAGAGCCATCACGGCCATACATGTGCGTGTCATTCAGCTAATCTCCCTCAACGGTATTCGCCGTTGATCGAAAAGTAGTGCTTAACAGCAAGTTGTGACAAGAAATTCGTAACTCAGAAAAAGATATTCAGGTGGGGAAACCTGAAAGCGCGGAGGAGTGTGTCCGGACCTCGGACATCTCCCCTCGTGGCGCTACCCTATGAATAATGCCGACCGCCACCGCTACCCGCATCCTGGTGGCCGACGACCAATCCGGCGTCCTCGAAGCTCTCCGCCTTCTTCTCAAGCCGGAAGGCTACCTCGTACACACCGCTTCTTCGCCTGCCGCGGTGCTTGCCGCCGTGCAGGGTGAGGACTTCGATGCTGCGCTGATCGATCTCAACTACGCTCGCGACACCACTTCCGGCGCCGAAGGACTCGATCTCCTCACCCGCCTCCAGCAAACCGCCGCCTCTCTTCCCGTCATCGTCATGACCGCCTGGGGCTCCATCGATCTCGCCGTCGAAGCGATGCGCCACGGCGCGCGCGACTTCGTACAGAAGCCCTGGGATAACGCCCGCCTGCTGGCAACTCTTCGCACACAGGTTGAACTTTCCCGCGCCCTCCGCCGTGGCGAGCGCCTCGAAGCGGAAAACCGCATGTTGCGCGGCGAAGCATCGTCCACTCTGCTCTCCGAAGCGCGCGCAATGCAGCCCGTGCTGGATATGATCGCCCGCGTCGGACCCTCCGATGCCAGTGTTCTCATCACCGGCGAATCTGGCGTCGGCAAAGGCGTCGTCGCGCGCAGCCTCCACGAACACTCGCCCCGCTCGCCGCGCGCATTCGTAACCGTCAACACGGGCGGCCTTACGGAGAGCCTGTTCGAGAGCGAATTGTTCGGCCACGTCAAAGGTGCGTTCACCGATGCCCGTACGGACCGCACGGGCCGCTTTGAAATGGCCGACGGCGGCACGCTCTTCCTCGACGAAATCGCAAACATCAGCCTCGCCCAGCAAGCACGACTCCTGCGCGTGATCGAGACCGGCGAGTTTGAACGTGTCGGATCCTCGCGCACCCACCGCGTCAATGCTCGCATCCTCTGCGCCACTAACGCTGACTTACGCGCCGAATCCGCCGCCGGACGCTTCCGCGAAGATCTTCTCTTTCGTCTCAACACCGTCGAAATTCATGTCCCCCCCATCCGTGAACGCCGCGACGAGATCCCCGCCCTTGCCGCTCACTTTCTCGCGCAACATTGCACCCGTTACCGCAAAGACATCCGCGGCTTCGAGCCGCAAGCCATCCAGGCCCTGCTCGCGCATCAATGGCCCGGCAATGTGCGCGAGCTCGATCATTCCATTGAACGCTCCGTCCTCATGTCTACCGGCCCTCTCATCCGCGCCGCCGACCTTGCCCTCAAAGCCAACCGCGCCGACGGTACCGTGTCCTACGACGAGATGAGCCTCGAAGATGTCGAACGCCTCCTCGTCCAAAAAGCCCTTGCCCGCCACGAAAACAACGTCAGCCACGCCGCCCGCGCTCTCGGTCTCAGCCGCGCCGCCCTCTATCGCCGAATGGAACGCTACGGGCTATGAGCGAAGGCCCGCCCATTCCCAAACCGCGCCTTACGCTTCAGTCGCGTCTCACGCTGCTCTATTTTCTCGGAGCGGCGCCGTTCGCTGCGCTCGGACTCGCCCTCCTCTGGCTTTCGCCTTATGAGCCGCGCACGAAATGGACCCTCACCATTCTCACCGCGGGCTTCTGCGTTGCCTGCGCCGCCGCGCTCCGCGAGCGTCTCATTCGCCCGCTCCAAACCCTCGCCAACATTCTCGAAGCCGTACGCGAAGAAGACTACTCCATGCGCGCCCGGCGCACGCGCTCCGGCGACGTACTCGGCGAAGTCATCCACGAAGTGAATACGCTTGGCGAAGTCCTGCGTGAAAAACGCTTGGGCGCGATCGAAGCCTCCGCCCTCCTGCGGGCCGTGGTAGCCGAAATCGACGTGGCAATCTTCACTTTCGATCGCGAGCAGCGCCTGCGTCTCGTCAACCGCGCCGGCGAGCGGCTCCTCGCCCAACCCGCCGAGCGTCTTCTCGGGCGCACCGCGGAAGCTCTCGGCCTCGCCGAATCCCTCACCTCTGATTTCGAACAAACCATTCAACGCTCATTTCCCGGCGCATCCGGACGCTGGGTCTCGCGCACGCGCACCTTCCGTGAGCGCGGCATCGCCCATCGCCTGCTCGTGATTGCCGACGTCACCCGCAGCCTGCGCGAAGAAGAACTCCAAGCCTGGAAGCGCCTCGTTCGCGTCCTCGGCCACGAACTCAACAACTCGCTCGCCCCCATCAAGTCGCTGGCGGGCAGCACCCGCACACTTCTCTCCACCGACCCGCTTCCCCCGGACTGGCGCGCCGATGCCATCTCCGGCCTCGGCGTCATCGAAAACCGCGCCGAATCTCTCTCGCGCTTCCTCGACGCCTACGCCCGCCTCGCCCGCCTCCCGCAACCCACTAAGGCCGCGACCTCCATCGAAGACGCCATCCGCCGCGCTACCGCCCTCGAAACCCGAGTGCCCGTTCGGGTGATCCCCGGCCCTCCCGTCGAGATCAACGCCGACCCCGACCAACTCGGCCAACTTCTAATCAACCTCCTCCGCAACGCCGCCGAGGCTTCCCTCGAAGACGCCTCGCCGGTTGAAGTCTACTGGACCGTCACTTCCGACACCCTCGACATCCTCATCCGCGACTCTGGTCCCGGCGTCGCCAACCCCGGCAACCTGTTCGTCCCTTTCTTCACCACCAAACCCCACGGATCTGGCATCGGCCTTGTCCTTTGCCGCCAGATCGCCGAAGCCCACGGCGGCACGCTCACCCTCGAGAATCGTACCGGTACGCACGGCTGTGAAGCACTACTCCGGCTTCCCCTCTAACCAATCGACCTCCAACGCGTCTGCACACCCGGAGGCCGTTCCATGATCCCAGTCGCTCTCCTGCTCCTGCTCGCCGCACGCTGGCCCGAAGCCACCTCTCTTCCTGACGTCGACGAGTTCCACTCCCAAATGCTCCGCCGCTTCTCCGACGGTAAAGGCTTCGGCATGAGCCGTATCGTCATGTGGCCCACCCTCGGTCACCACTTCCGCGCGCCCATCGGCGCAAAGGTCGACTTCAAACCGGAGAACGAACAGGAAGTGGAGATCATCGAGCGCTGGACAAACGAGGGCTGGCAAACGGGCCTCTATGTTTTCGGTTCAACAGTCAGCTCCGAACCGCGAAGCGCGCTCCTCCACCGCGCCCTCAAAGGCCCCGGCGTCCTGAACGAAAACACCCCGCGCGCCGAACTGCCCGATTGGAAGGACGTCTACCCCATCGCCGCGGAGGCCATGCTCCGCTTTGAATCGGGCGCCGCCTCTCACACCGCGCGACTCAACGGCTGGACCCTTCAGGCCCGCCCGGTCGCCGCAACCAAACAAGCCTGCGTCGACTGCCACACCGGCGGCCTCGTCCGCTTCAGCAAATTCACCAAACTCGCCGATAGCACTTACAAAGAGGTGGCGCCGCCTGCAACCTCCATGAAGGTCGGCGACACCCTAGGCGGCGTGATCTACATGTACCGGCGATAGGCAATGGCGTGCGGCGAATAGAACACCTATTCTCCGCATCTATGCGGAGAATGGCATCCCAAGGTTCACTCGTCACTCCAACGAGATTCGCTCACCCCGGTTCCCACCATTACTTCAGGTCACCCACCAATGCCAATGAAGGTGCGCGAAGTGATTCGCTTGCTCCAAGAGCACGGCTGGGTCGAATTCCGCTCGAAAGGCAGCCACCGCCACTTCAAACACCCATCGCAACCGTCGGTGATCACCGTCCCCGGAAACAGCGGCAAAGAACTCGGTCCGGGAACGCTGAACGATATACTCAAGAAGGCAGGCCTGAAATGAGCTCCAAGCGATACGCGGTGGTCATTGAGCAAACGGCAACGGGCTATTCCGCATACTCGCCGGATGTGACCGGATGCGCCGCCGTGGGCGATACCGAAGAAGAGACCCGACGCAACTTTCAAGACGCGCTGGCCGACCACTTCGAAGCCATGCGCGAAGTCGGCGAGCCCGTGCCCGAACCGCATACGTCGGTGGATTACGTCGAAGTCGGGTCCTGATCTCCCTACTCGCTACTCATACCTCAACGCCTCAATCGGATCAATCTCCGCCGCTTTCATGGCTGGATAAATCCCGAACAGCACCCCAACCGCCACCGACACCCCAAATGCGATGATCACCGACGCCGGCGACACGATCGTCTTCCACTCCGCCGTCCGAGCGATCACCCACGAAAGGAACATCCCAAAGCCCACGCCCAGCAGCCCGCCGCCGGTGGAAATCAAAATGCTTTCGGTCAGGAACTGCCGCACAATGTCCCTCCGCCGCGCGCCCGTTGCCCGCCTGATGCCAATCTCGCGCGTGCGCTCCATCACGGTCGCAAGCACGATGTTCATAATCCCGATGCCGCCCACGAGCAGTGAAATCGCCGCGATCGCCACCATCACATACGTGAATATCGTCTGCGTCCGCCGCTGCTGCTCGAGCAGCGCCGCCGGAATCGTTACCGCGAAATCCTGCGTGTTGTTGTGCGTCGAATTCAGCACCGCCGTCACCACGCGCGCCGCCTGCACGCTGTCGGCGTCCTGCTTGAGGCGAATGTCGATCCCGTCCAGCTCATCCTTCAAATAACTGCTCATGTCCCAGAACCGGTAGCGGAACGTGTTAAACGGGATGTAGACGATGTTGTTCAGGTCCTCCATCTTTCCGCCCGAACTCTTCGCCGTCGCCGGAATCGTCTCGGCCAGCACGCCGATCACTTCCAGCCAGTTGTCGTTTACCTTCACGAATTTCCCCACGGCGCCCGTGTACCCCAACAAGCTCGTCTTCGCACCCTGCCCCAACACGCACACCGACGCGCTCGACGCCTCGTGCTCCTCGGTGAAGAACCCGCCTTCCAGCAGCCGTAAATTGTGAATCGTCGAATACTTGGGCGAGACGCCAATCAGCTCCGGCATATCTCCCGTCGGTTTTGGCAGCACTCGCGCCGGCCGCAACGTCCTTCGCGGCGACAGCATCTCCAGGCCGTCGATATTTGATCGAAGGATCCGCAGGTCTCGCTGCGTCAATCCCGGCGACGACCGCCGCCGCTGCTGCAGCTCCTCTTCGCTCGACACGGGCCGCGAATCGACCAATACGTTTCGCACGCCCAGCGTTTCGATGAATCGCAGCGATTCCTCGCGCGCCCCGGCGCCGATCGACAACATCCCGATCACCGACCCCACGCCAAACACAATGCCGAGGGCCGTCAGAAAGGTCCGTGTCTTTTGCGCGCGTAAATTGTCGATCGCCAGGAATATTTCCGTCGTCATTTCTTCCCTAGCGCCGACATCGCCCCGCCACCCGTGGCCTTCTTTGTGCTCTCTTCGGGATTCGCCATCGCAACCAGTTGGCCTTCGTTCAACCCCTTGATCACCACCTGGCTCTCGCTCCGCTGCACCATCTCAATGTCTTTGGGCCTATATCCGTCGGGCGTCTTCACAAAAACGTATTTGCGCCCCTCGGCTTCAAACAGCGCTTGTGCCGGAATCCACGTCACACCCTTTCGCGTGCCCGTCACGATGCGCAGTTCTACGCTCATCCCCGGACGCAATTCCGCCACGGGGTTCTCGATCGCCACGCGGCAATCGAAGTGCCGGTCCCACGGTGGACCCGCTGTCCCGCCGATCGTCTTGATTTTTCCCAGCAGCTTCTTCCCCGGCGCGGCCACCACCGACAACTCTGCATGCTGACCGACTCCAATGTGCCCGCGGTCCAACTCGCCAATGCGCGCCGTCGCCTCCCAGTTACTCAAGTCGGGAATTTGCGCCACGGCCTTCCCCGGCCGTGCAATATCGCCCACCTGGTACGGCGGCAGATACATGCCCCAACGTAGGTTCCCCTCGTCATTCTGCTGAATCGCCGCATACCCCGGCGCCTTGGCCTTGAGCGTCATCGCGTCGATGTTCTTCCGTGCCGTAGTGGCCTTCACCTTTGCCTTTGCCTGCCCCGCCTCTTGAATTGCGATCCCGCTGCGCGCCGTCGCCATGCGGTTCGTCAAGTCCTTCTCGATCTTCTGCAACTGATCCTTTGCCGCCTCCAGCGCCATTTCGTTTTGCCGCACCAGCAGCCTCGGCAGAATCTCGTTCCGCTGCATCTCGATCTCGGCCAGTTGTACGTTGGCCTGCGCCTGCAGGACCGCATAGCGAGTCTCTTCCTCTTTCGCTTCGGCTTCGGCCTTGGCCTGCGCAATCTGCTGTTCGGCCTCCGCCAGATCCGCCTCCGCTTCGCGCAACCGGAACTCCTGCTCGGTGGTATCGAACTGCACCACCGTGTCGCCTTCCTTCAGCATCTCGCCATTCTGCCGCAGCATCGTGATCGCCGCCGGCTGGCCGCCGGTCATCGGCACTGTCAGCATCTGCGTATTGCCGCCTTGCAACTCGCCCTTCGCCGTGATCATAAACTCCACATCACCGCGCTTCACCCTTGTCGCCGGGACATCGATGCCCTTCGCCTGCGTCACGGCAGGCGCCATCTTCCACGCGCCAAATCCTATCAGTCCCAATACCACCATTACGATTGCCGCCCTTATCATGTCGCAGCCTTCTTCTCTGGTTCCTCAGTTGCCACCAGCGTTCCTACCGCCAAGCCCTTTACCGCCACCTCATCCGGATTCCGCGCCTCGACTTCCACTTCCACCGGCTCATACACGCCCTTGCGGCTCACATAGACGATCGGCTTACCGTTTCTCGTGAAAATTGCCTTCGCCGGTATGCTCAACGCGTTCGGAATGCGCCGCAGCACCACGTCCATGCGTCCATTCATGCCCGGCAGCAGCTTCGTGCCCGGTTCCTTGATCTTGGCGTACCCACGGAAGCTCCTCGACGGCGGCCACTCCCAACCCATCTCGGTCAACGGCGACAACTGCACCAGGTTCGCCGCGAACGTCGTCTCCGGTAGTGAGTCGATTCGCACGCGCGTCTCCTGATCCACCGACATCTGCCCGCGGTCGATCTCTTCGATCTTGCCTTCCATCTCCAGCGTGGCCAAATCCGGAATCTCGCCCAGCACGCTGCCCGGCCAAACCTGATCGCCCACCTTGAACGGCTTGGCGTTCATCCACCCTTGGGAAAAATTCTGCAGGAAGTTCACAACGCCCACGATCGGCGCCTTCACTTCCATTCGTCCCAGGCGTCCCTTCGCCAGTTCCACGTCGTCGGCCGCCTTATCGCGCTGCCGCTTTAGTGAAGCCACCTTGGCCGCATTCGACGCTTCGTTGAACTTCAGCTTCGCCGTCTGTACGGCCAGCTTCTGCTCAGCCAAGCCCTGGTCCACGCGGCTCTCTTCGCCCTGAAGACGGCTTACGATCTCCGCCTTCGACACCTCGATCTTGGCCTTCTCCAACAGGTATTGGGCCTCGGTCAGGTCACGCTTGTCCTGCTCCAACTGTAACCGTCCTTCGGCTTCCGCCTGGTTCAGCGCCGCTTCCGCTTGCTTGAGCGCCGCGGACTTCTCGTCCATCTGCTGTTTGGTGCTCGATGGATCGAACCGTACCACCGGATCGCCTTCCTTCACAGCCGAACCCGCCGCCGCCATCCAGACAATGCGCAACTCCGGAACGTTCAACGGAGCTGTGATCTGTACCGTCCGCCGCGCCTTCAATTCGCCGCGGCAGCGCACCGTCACCAGAAACTCACCCTTCCTCACCGGCGATGTCGGCAGCGATTGCGCCGCCTGCACGGTCGTGAACCGGTATACCCCGAAACCGGCGCCCGCCAAGCCGCCCAGCACCGCCACCGTACTGAGCACTTGCCGGATCTTGATCGCACTCAGCACCCGCCCGATCTTCATGGAGTCACCACCACCGCCGCCGACAGGTCCGGCAGCAACCTTGGATCTGTGGCCAGCAGGCGGAAACGCGCACGGAAGTTCCGCACCGGACTTCCCAGCGCCGTCGTTGCCACCGGGCTCGCCGACTCGAATACGGCATCGAACGTCAGACCGGGGTACGCGTCCAGTTGTACCCTCGCTTTCATACCTTGCTTCATGCGCGTCCCGTCCGGTTCGCCCAATTGAGCGTCCACCACCATCTCAGTAGGATCGAAAATCTTCAGCAACGGCTGCCCCGGCCACAACTGGTCGCCCTCTCGCGGATGTCCCATCGTGCCGCCCTTCCAGATGTTCTCGAGAGCAATCATTCCGCCGAGCGGCGCCTTCACCGTCAGCTTCCGCTCGCTGGCCTTGGCCCGTTCGAGCGCCACCTTTTGCCGCTCCTGTTGCAACTCCAAAATGCGTAGCGCCGCGGCCTCGGCCTTTACCCGCGCCTCGTGCGACTTCTTTAGACTCTTCACGCGGTTTGTCGCGCTCTCGGCTTTGATTTCGTTTTTCTTGCGCTCGACGTCGCTCAATACCGGGCCCTTTTTGAGCTGAATCATGGCCTTGCTCAGATCGGCTTCGGCCTGTTTCATGTCGGAAATGCGCTTCTCGGCCTCGCTCTGGTTCTGGGCGGCTTTCTGCTTCACCTGGTGCCCAAGATCGTCGTACTTGGCCTCAACCTCCAAAATGTCGTCCAAGAGCCGGGTATTGTCGAACTCGGCCAGCGTGTCCCCCTCCTTGACCTTCGCTCCGTTGGGAGCCATCGTCACCAGCGTCAGCCGATTCCCCATGGGCGATGCCGAGACCATGGCGATTTGGGGAGTTTGAATCGAGAACACGCGCACTGCCCGCACCAGTCCGGTGATCCTCACGGCGCCAGGCGGCAGAACGTCTTTCGGCTTTTGTTCGACGGTCGCGCTGACCGCCTGGACCTTTTGCGGGTTCTTCCCGCAAGTGCACAGACACACCAACCCTGTGAAGATGGCGCACACTGCCACCGGCGTGCGGGAAATCATCCGGCCTCCTGTTCGGAAAGTTAGACGTGCAATGCCTGCAAAAAGTTGAGACTTTTTTCGCCGGTCAGGGTTAGCACGCCTTCTTACTCATACCGTAGCGCGGTCATCGGATGTATAGCGCTTGCGCGTCTGGCCGGTAGGAAGCCCGCCGTCAACGCCACCGCTGCTAGCGCGATCACCGTAGCAACCGCCGTCCCCAAGTTAGCCGGCTGCACATTATAAAGTTGTGATTGGATGTACCGGCTCAGTAAGTATGCCGATGGCAATCCCACGGCCAGCCCAATTCCCAGCAGCATCAGTACCTCGCGCATTACGAGCCAAATTACGCCCATCGGATGCGCCCCAAGCGCCATCCGCAGACCGATCTCCTTGGTCCTCCGCACAACGACAAACGCCATCACGCCATAAAGACCGACGGCCGCCAGCGCTGTGGCCAGTAACCCGAACGCCGACGATAATGCGGCAATCAACCGCTCTGTCGCCAACGTTTCGTCCAACTGGCTCTCCAGTGTCTTCACTTCGTACACCGGAAGCGAAGCGTCCAGCTTTCTCACTTCGTTCCGCAGCGTCGCGTACATCTGATCGGAAGGCAGCCGCGACCGCACATAAAACACCGCCGACGTCGGATACGGCACCTGCAGCAACGGCACAAAGGCCTGCCGGTGCACGCCATCCCGCGGCCCTTCGTATAGGGTGTCCTCGGTCACGCCTACAATCTCAATATCCAGTTTCGTGTTCGGTCCGCCGCCAAAACCGAAGCGCCGCCCTACTGCCGACTTCTTACCGAAGTAATACGTCTGAAACTTTCGGTTGACGATCGCCACGCTGATTTTCTCGCCTACATCGCTGTCCCGAAAATCGCGCCCGTCCAGCAGCTTCACGCCCATCGTCGAGAAGTATCCCGGCGACAACGTGTTCATGAACGCCTGAATGTCCTCGCCGTCTTTCGCCTGATATCCCTCAACCTTGACTGATGAATCCGACTCCCATCCGTGCAACAGCGGCACCGTCGCGAACCCGGCCGACCGCACTCCTGCCGTTGCCCGCACGTTCTCCAACAGTTGCTTGTACAGAATCTTCATTCGCGGCACGGTGTATCCGTTCAGGGGCGCATTTACCTGGAACGTAACCAGATTGGAAAGATCCTGGAACCCCGTGTCGGTCTTCTTCAGGTTCCCTAGGCTCTGCACGAACAGCGCCGCGCCGGCCAGCAACAGGAACGACAGCGCCACCTGTCCCGCTACCAGCGCTTTGCGCAAGTTAACCCCACCGCTCGCGCCGGCAACCGCGCCCGCAGCATCTTTGAGCGTCGACCACTGGTCCAGCTTCGTGCCTTGGAACGCCGGAGCCAGCCCAAACAAAATACCCGTTACTACCGCTACGCCAATACTGAATCCCAACACTCGTAAATCCGGCTGCACACTTAACATCAGCGGCGTCCCGCCCACGGGCAGGAAGCTGATCAACCCGCGAATCGTCCAGATTGCTAGCAAGATCCCCGCCACCGCGCCCCACAACGACAGCGCCACGCTCTCAATCAACAATTGCCGGATCAATTGCGCCCGCGATGCGCCCACCGCCAGCCGCACCGCAATCTCCTTCCGCCGCGCCACGGCACGCGCAATCAGCAGGCTCGCCACGTTCGCGCAGGCGATCAACAGCACCAGCCCCACCATGCACATCAGCACGATCAGGGCCTTCCCGAAATTGTTGCGCATGTTGCTGTACCCCGACGCCGCCTGCTCCAATTGCACCTGCCGCTTGAGAAAGAGGTCGCGCAAATAGGCCGAAATGTTTTTCATCTGCGGAAGGTTGATCTCATACTCCAACTGCTGATGAAAAATTCCCTGCAGCTTCGGCCGTACGGTGTCTATCGTCTCGCCGGGTTTCATTCGCGCGAACATCTGAATCCACTGGCTTCTGCGATCCCCTAGCCGGTCCGATCCCGGCGTCATGATCGGCTTCATCTGGATTGGCACGCGAATCTGCGGCGACCGCGCCGGATCCATCCCCGTGAACCCCGCCGCCGATACCCCGACAATCGTCATCGGATAGTTATTTACCATCAGCTTCTGTCCAATGACATCGCGCTTCCCGCCGAACCGGCTCGCCCAGTAGTCGTGGCTCAAAACCACAACGGGATGCCCTTTGTAATTCCGGTCGTCCTCCTCGGGAGTGAACACTCGCCCCGCCGCCGCGGTCACGCCCATCGCCTGAAAGTAATTCCCCGACACCAGTTCCGCATCCACGCGCTCCGTCTGCCCGTTGAAGCTTACCGCTGAACTCACCAGGTACCGGGCGAAGACATGTGAAAAGAACTTCGCCTGCTTCTGATACTCCTGATACATCGGGTAGGACTGCGCTCGCGACCCATTGTTGTTCCCGAGGTGTGGCCCCGTCGACCAGATCATCACCAGTTGTTCCGGCGCCTTTACGGGCAGTAACCGCAGCACCAGTTGATCCAAAAGGCTGAAGATCGCCGTGTTCGCCCCTATCCCCAATGCAAGCGATAACACTGCCGCCAGAGTGAACAACGGGCTCCGCGCCAGCGTGCGGGCAGCCGACTTCGCATCAGACCAGAGAACGACCATGGACTCATATACGAACCCACTCGTAGAAAGTTTGTACGAATCGCCCCCACCCGGGCCTTTTGTTCGTCTTACTCGTACCGCAGCGCCGTCATCGGATGGATCGTGCTCGCTCGCCTCGCTGGCAAGAATCCCGCCGTCAACGCCACAGCCGCCAGCGCCGCCACGGTTGCCAACGCCGTCACCGTATTGGTCGGCTGCACGTTATAGAGCTGCGACGCAATGTACTTGCTCAACACGTATGCCGACGGCAGCCCCACGGCCAGGCCAATGCCCAATAGAAGGAGCACCTCGCGCATCACCAGCCAGATTACGCCCAATGGGTGCGCTCCCAGCGCCATCCGCAGCCCGATCTCCTTGGTCCGGCGTACGACCACGAACGCCATCACGCCGTATAAACCCACCGCCGCCAGCGCCGTCGCCAGCAGACCGAATGCCGACGACAACGCCGCAATCAACCGCTCTGTCGCCAGCGTTTCGTCGAGCTGACTCTCCAACGTCCGCACATCGTACACCGGCATCGCCGCATCCAGCTTCCTCACCTCGTTCCGCAATGCCGCGTACATCTGCTCGGACGGCAACTGCGACCGCACATAAAACACCGCCGAGGTGGGGAAGCGGTTCTGATAGCGCGAAATGAAAACCTGCCGCCTTACGCCCTGCCGCGGTCCCTCATATAACGTGTTCTCCGTAACCCCGATGATCTCGATATCCAACTTCGACTTCGGCCCAAGGCCAAAGCCGATCCGCCTTCCCACCGCCGGCTTGTCTCCAAAGAAATGCTCGGCAAACTTGCGGTTCACCACTGCTACCGTTGTAAGCTCGCCCGTGTCGCTATCGCGGAAGTCGCGGCCAGTAAGGAATGGCACTCCCATCGTCGCGAAGTATCCGGGCGACACCATGTTCATGAATGCCTGCATGTCTTCGCCGTCCTTCACCTGGTGCCCTTCCACCGACATCGACGAGTCCCATTCGTTGCCCGCCAACAGTTCCACGGTCGCGATTCCGGCTGACGTCACGCCCGCGACGCCTCGAATGTTTTCCAGTAATTGTTTTGAAAAGATCTTCTCCCGCGGCACGGTGTAACCGCTCAACGGTGGATGCACCTGGAACGTCACCAGGTTCGACATGCCCTTGAACCCGGTATCGGTCTGTTTCAAGTTGCCTAGGCTCTGCACGAACAGCGCCGCGCCCGCCAGTAACAGGAACGACAACGCTACCTGCCCCGCCACCAGCGCCTTGCGTAAGTTCACGCCGCCCCCTGCCACCGCTCCCGCCCCGTCTTTCAACGTCGACCATTGATCGAGCTTCGTTCCCTGCATCGCCGGTGCCAGTCCGAACAAAATTCCCGTCACTACCGCCACAATGATGCTGAAAGCAAGCACACGCAGGTCCGGCTGCACGCTCAACATCAACGGCGTTCCTCCCACCGGCACAAAACTCACCAGACCCCGCAACGTCCAAATCGACAGCAGAATCCCCGCCACTGCTCCGACCAGCGACAACGTCACGCTCTCAATCAGCAACTGCCGGATCAACTGCGGCCTCGAAGCACCGACGGCCAACCGCACGGCAATCTCTTTCCGCCTTGCCACTGCCCGCGCGATCAGCAGGCTCGCCACGTTCGCGCAAGCAATCAGCAGCACCAGCCCTACCATGCACATCAGCACGATCAGCGCTTTTCCGAAATCGTTCCGCATGTTGCTGTACCCTGCCGCCGCCCGCTCCATCTGCACGTTCCGCTTCAGAAAGCGCTCGCGGTTGTACGCGGTCGTGTCCTTCATCTCCGGCAGGCCGATCTCGTACTGCAACTGCTGTTGGAAAATACCCTGCAGCTTCGCCTTCGCCGACTCCACCGTTTCGCCCGGCTTTAATCGAGCGAAGATCTGAATCCACTGGCTGCGCCGGTGCCCCAGCCTGTCATTGCCCGGCGTCATGATCGGCTTCATCTGGATCGGCACGCGAATCTGCGGCGATCGCGATGGATCGAGCCCTGTGAATCCCGCCGCCGACACCCCGACGATCGTCATCGGATAGTTATTTACCGTGATCTTCTGCCCGATTACGCTGCGCTTGCCGCCGAACCGGCTCACCCAGTAGTCGTGGCTCAACACCACCACCGGATGGCCCTTGTACGTCTGGTCGTCCTCCTCCGGCGAGAACACGCGTCCCGCCGCCGCCTTCACCCCGAGCGTCTGGAAATAGTTACCCGAAACAAGCTCCGACATCACACGCTCGGTCTGGCCGTTGAAGCTGATGGAAGTTTCGGCAATGTACCGCGCCATCACATGCGAGAAGAATTTCGCCTGCTTCTGATACTCCTGGTACATGGGGTACGACTGCGCCCGCGCCCCCTGGTTGTTCCCCATGTGCGGGCCCGTCGACCAGATCATCACTAACTGCTCAGGATTCTTCACCGGAAGCAGCCGCAGCACCAGTTGGTCCAACAAACTGAAAATCGCCGTGTTTGCGCCAATCCCCAGCGCCAGCGACAATACAGCCGCCAATGAGAACAAAGGGCTACGCAGCAGTGTCCGCGCCGCGGATTTCGCATCCGACCACAAAACGACCATGGATTCCTATACGAATCCGCGTGCCGAAAGTTTGCTCGAATCGCTCCCGAGCCTCGGATTTGATCCCACCGATTGGGCGCTACTCAAACTTCGAAACCCACTTGTCGCAGCAGCGCTTCAAATCTCGGGTCAGAGCGTACCGGATCCAGCCAGGGCGACACTTTGGCCCACACCAAACATTCGGAGCGATCTTCGACCGCCTTGCGGAACCAGTCGAACGCCTGGTCTCTCTCGCCGAGATTCGCGTAGATCGACGCCACTTCAAGTGCGCATACATATGTGGTTCGGGATAAGGCGACCATTTTTTCCAGGATGCGATGCGCTTCTTCTCTGCGCCCCAGTAACGCGTAACCGCGGGCGAGGCTCATCGCCAGATACCCATGCTCGTCCAGCCGGGCTGCTGTTTGAAAATGATCCATCGCCTCACGTTCCTTGCCCAGTTTTGCAAGGGCCATAGCGACCATAAGGTGACCCGAGGGAAAGCTCGGGTCCCGTTCCAGGAGTCTTTGGCCGGACTCGACCACTAGTTCGAAACGGCGCGCCGCAAAATATGTAAGTAGAACGTAGAATTGGCTCTGAAGCGATAACGGGTCAAGTTCCTGACCGAGCAGAATTTCCTCAATCGCCTTTTCGTGTGCGCCCCGCATTGTGAAATAGAGGCCATGTAGCTGATGGGCGACGGACAAACTGGGGTTCAGCCGGATTGCCTGCCCGATGCGCCATTCCGCGGCGTTCCAGTCCCAGTCGTACTGGAGGCTCACCCACCCGAGTGCCGCCTCGGCTTCCGCAAGACCTCCATCCAGCTGCAATGCTCTGAGTGCTGCTGCCTTTGCCTTTGGCATACCCTCATGCGGCGCCAATTGCCTGCCGCAAAGGAAGATATAAGAGAAGGCGAGACCGGAGTGAGCGGGTGCGAACTCTGGAGCCCTTTCGATCGCCTGCTGGTATAACGTAATGCTCTTTTGGATGGCCTCTCCGCTGAGCTGGCTTGCATAGTAACGCGCTTCCAGGTACGGTCGGAGGGCCTCCGGGTCGAGCCGACGTGTGGAAACCAACTGATCCGACTCCATCGGCGTCAGCGCGACGCGAATCTCTGTCGCAATTCGCTGCGCAACCTCGCTTTGCAGTCTCAGCACATCGCTGAGGTTGCGCTCGTATGTCTCAGCCCAGAGTTGGCGGTCGTGTGCGGCGTCAATCAGTTGGACCGTGATTCGGACCCTGTCTCCCGATTGGATCACGGACCCATCGACAACAGTATCGACATTCACCTCGCGAGCGATCTGCGTCACCTTCTTCGAGGCGTGCTTGTAGGTCATGGCCGAACTTCGAGACAGCACACGCAGCGAACTGATTTTCGACAGCGAGGTAATGAGGACTTCCGTTAGGCCGTCAGCGAAATACTCCTGCGATGGGTCGCCCGAGACGTTCTCAAAAGGAAGGACCGCAATGGATCGGTACTTGCCAGAAGACCCCTCTGTTTCCGATCTTCGAGCGCCTTGGAGGATCAGCCACGCGCCGGCGGCCGTCGCGCCGAGGCCTGAAGCGGCGTAAGCGATTACGTTTCTGCGACTCGGCGGACCAGCTGTTCGTTTGGCGAACGTGGGGATATAGCCGCCCTTGGGCAGCTCAATCAGGAGCGCATCGGTAACACCCTCGCCGCGATAATACTCTTCTAACTTCTGGCGCAGCCTTCGGGCTTGCACGCGAACAATGGGATCGGCATCCGGGTCAAATGAGTTTCCGCGTCCAAGCGCTTCGACACCAACCGTGACTTCCTTTAGGCCCGCAGAACGGCCAGCGACGGTTTCCTCCACGAGGTAGCGCAACAACCGTCCGAGGCTTTCAGCCCTCGAAAATGTGCGAGATGCCAGAACCTTCTCGAGTTCGGCAACAATGATCTCGGCAGGTGGGTCGGACGCGCCCTTGCTACGTTCGCCGGGCATTTGGGTAAGTCTATCACCGCCTTACTCAGACCCGTTACCCCTTCGGTTACCCTCCGGTAACGGATCGATCCTTGCACAATGGACCCCCTCGACTCAGACTCGTCAACAAATGAACAAGAAGTTCGTGGGGCTACTCATCGTGACTGCGTGTCTGGCGGCGCAGGGCCCCATTCCGAAAACGTGGGATGACGCCGCCGTCGCTTCTGTCGCGTTGCCGCTGGCGGTCGCGGATGCTAGCCCGGTTCAGGTTTCATCGAAATACTACTATGGCATCCCGGTGCGCCCTATCTACAAGAGCTATCCGGTCTACCATCCCGCCAAGGAGCCTCCGGGGTATATCGATCATCTCAAGCAGCAGGAGCCGGTGATCGTCTTCGACGCGTCAACGCTAAAATCTCCCCAAGACTGGATCAAGGCGGGAGAACTGGTGTTCGATGCGCCCAACGGGTATGGCTCTATAGCCGGACCCCGCAGCGACTTGTACCTGCGAGATCCGGCTTGGCATCAATACGTCGGTGCCCCCATGGCCCGGGAGGGAATCGTACCCTTCTATCGCTATGTAATTACAAAAAAAGGAACGATAGAGATTGGAGTATTCTCCTGCGCGATGTGCCACACGCGGGTGATGCCAGACGGATCCATTGTCAAGGGTGCGCAGGGTAACTTTCCCTTTGACCGCGCCCTGACGCGGGACATCTCGACGCAGAGTTTTCCTCTGCGTCTAACTCGTCCATTCCTGGTTCCCCGTTTCGAGCGGATGTTCTTCGCCGCTCCCTGGCTGGGTCCGAACAGCTATCCCCCGGCAAACATCTCCTGGCAGGAGATCACCGCACGGCACGCGGCAATACCGCCCGGTGTGATGGCGCGGCATGGTACGAGCCCGCTGGCCCCGGCGAAAGTGCCGGATCTGATTGGCATTCAGGAAAGGCGTTTCCTGGATGCCACCGGCCTGATCCGCCATCGCGACATCGGGGACCTGATGCGGTATATCGCAATGAACCAGGATATGGATGATTTGGCCCGGCACCGCGATTTCGTTCCGCGCGAGTCTGTGCCCGTCATCCTTGGAAAGGCGCCGGAGGACCCGGCCAAATTGGCCTCGGGACGTCACAGCGATGAGCAACTGTACGCCCTCGCCTTGTACCTCTACAACCTAAAGCCGCCGCCTAACCCAAACCCGTTCGATGCCGGGGCCGCCCGAGGGAAGAAGGTCTTCGAACGCGAAGGTTGCGGCGGATGCCATACACCGCCCGCGTATACCAACAACATGCTGACCCTTGCCTCCGGGTTTAACCCGCCAGCGGATCACGCCGGCAAGTACCAGATCCTGAAAATTTCCGTCGGCACGAATCCAGATCTAGCGCTGAAAACGCGTCGTGGCACGGGTTATTACAAGGTGCCCCCGCTCCGAGGCCTTTGGTATCGAGGGCCTCTGGAGCACAGCGGCTCAGTGGCGACGCTCGAAGACTGGTTCGATCCCGCCCGTTTGAGAGACGACTACGTCCCAACTGGATTTAAAGGCTACGGAGTGAAGACGCGCGCCGTGAAAGGCCATGAGTTTGGCTTGAAGCTCTCCGGCGACGATAAGAGGGCACTGATTGCGTTTCTCAGGACGCTATGACTGGACTTGCTTCCATTACCGCGCCCGCATCTCACCCAACAGCCGCCGCGCCGTCTCCAGGTCCGGCTGAAATCGCAGCGCACGCTCCAATGTAGTTATCGCTGACTCTTTCCGCCCCGCCCGGTACTGCGCCACCGCAAGATTCAACGCCACCGACGTCATGCCCGGATTCTTCGCCGCGATCTTCTCCCACAGCGCCACAGCTTCCGCCGTCCGGCCGCTCTGCGCCCAATACACGGCCACATTTGTTCCCGCCGCCACGTGCCCCGGCTCCATTTTCAACACGCGCTCGTACAGCGCCTGTGCCCGCTCGCCCTGTCCCAGTCCGTCGTAATATTGCGCCAACTGCGACAGCACCGCCGGATCGCCCCCCGCCCGCGGTTCCACCTTCTCGAGCAACTCGAGCGCCTTCGGTCTCAACCCGGAGTCCTCCACACCCAGGCCCGCATATGCAATTGCCAGATCGCGCTCGCTCAACATCCCAGGCCAATAAGGCTTCAATTCACGCTCGCCGTTTGCCAGCGCCGCCGTTCCAGCCCGGCGCGGGATCGCATGATCGGTGTACGCCACATGCTCGCCCTCGCGCGAACGCCCCCTTGGCATATGGCATGCCGCGCAATCGTTCCCCTTCGCCGCTTGTCTTTCGTTCGCCTCCGTGCAGCGTTTCGTCTCGTGACACCCCATGCAGCGCGCGCGATAAAACGTCACGCGTTCTTGCTCCCCCGGCTTCGCGTGCGGATCGTGACACGACATACACGCCAACTTCGCACCTGCCCCCTTCTTGCATCCACTCCTTGCCAACTGCTCGGCATGATCCGTCGCTGCCCGCTCCCCACTTTTTCCCGCGCTCCACACAAATACCGCCAGGTGATCGCTCAACAACTCCCCGGCTCGGTATCCTCCCGCGCTCTTCCCCGCGCGCGCCACTCGCGCCGCCCCCGTCAAATGACACTGTTCGCACACGCTGTCCCGCCGCGTCGCATCCAATTTCGACGGATTCACCATCTCTCCCGCTTTCAGCGACCCGCCCGCCGCACGCGCCGCCACATGCCGCCGCCCCGCACCATGGCAACGCTCACACGAAATTCCACCCTCCAGAAACGGCGGCTCGCGATACTGATTCTGCGTACCCGTCACCGCCTGCAGCCGGCTTGCGTGACACTGCAAACACGCCGTCTCCACCGGCCTCGCCAAATCCAGCAGCGGCTTGCCCGCATAGCCTGGCGACAAGCCCCACTTCTCCACCGCCGAAAAATACGAAACGGGAGCCTGAAACAGAAACCCGTCCATTGCGAACAGGTAGCTCCGCCCTACGTTTCCCGACCCCACAAACCAAGCCAAATCACGCTCGCCGCGCACGCCTTTCGACTCGCGCGCGAACTCCATCTTGTACGCCGCCGCACCGCCGCTCACGTGGTACTTCACCCCCAACGCCGCATCGTCGAACTCCCCCGCCGCGAAACTCTCCTTATATAGGTCCGTCCCCACGCGCGCGCTCGAGCGCGCCATTCCCGTCCTCATGTAGCTCTGGTAGATCTTCGGGTGGCACCCCGCACACGCCTTGCTCCCCACTTCGCCCCCAGCAGCACCCGCACCCGCCGGACGCGCCGCCGCTTGCAGCCATGCAGCTAGTACGAGTTCCAACATTAGCCGAGAAAATTCACCGGCGTTCCCTCGGCAATCCGCAATGGCCGCCCGATGTTGGACACATACTCACCCTCGTACTTCACGCCCAGCTTGTGGAAGATCGTCGCCATGAGGTCAGGCACCGCCACGGGATGGTCCTTCACATACATTCCATCGGCGTCGCTTGCGCCCACCACTTGTCCGCCCGGTACGCCCGCGCCGGCCACTACTAGCGAGAAACAATTCGGCCAGTGGTCACGGCCATTGTTCACGTTGATCTCCGCGGTCCGTCCAAATTCTCCGGTCACCAGCACCAGGGTCTTCGACAGCATGCCGCGCTCGTCCAAATCGTCCAACAGCGCCGCAAAGGAATTATCCAACTCCGGCATGAACTCGTTTGCATACGACGGAAAAATGTTGCCGTGATGATCCCATGCATTGTCCGTCTTGCCCACGCTCACAAACCGTACGCCTGCCTCCACGAGCCGGCGCGCCAGCAGACACCCCTGCCCCATGGCAGTCTTGCCGTACTGATTCCGCATCGCCTCTGGCTCGGCGGCGATATCGAACGCCTTCTTCGCCTTCGGACTCTTCATCAGCTCAATCGCCGATTGGTAGTAGCTGTCCAGCGTCTCAAACGTGTTGCTCGTGTCCCACCCGCGAATTTTTTCGTCCACGAGGTTCAGCAGACTGTGCCGCCCCTCCATGCGCGCCCAATCCACTCCCATGGGCAGATCCATATCGCGCACCGAATACTTGGCGACGTTGACCTCGCCCGCCGAAAAGGGATTGTAGCGAGGCCCCAAAAATCCAGCGCGCGCGTTGTTCCCGCGCGGCTGCGGAATCACCACATAGGGCGGCAACTCGTTCCGCGCTCCCAACTCTTTCGCGATCACCGAACCCATCGAAGGCGCCAGCAAGGTCGGCAGCGCGTCGTGCCCGCTCAGCATCAACGTCTGCGCCGCCCCGTGCGCCGACTGCTTGTGCGTCATCGACCGCACCAGCGTTACTTTATTCATTCGCTGCGCCGTTTTCGGCAGATGCTCGGAAATGCGCAGGCCCGGAATCGACGTCGGAATCTCTTTGAACACGCTGCGGTACTTGCGGTCCGACTGAAGCTTCATGTCAAAGGTATCGAGATGGCTCAACCCTCCGGCCAGCCACAGATGGATCACCGAGACATCGCCCGGCGCGGCCTTCACAGCGTCCGCCGCGCTCAATCTGGAACCGAACGCCGCAATCGATCCGATCCGCAAAAAACCACGCCGGTCAAACATAGAAGTCCTCAATGTTGATACAAAAACTCTTTCGAGTTCATCAACGCCCACAGTAAATCCTGGTAGGCCGCCTTGCGGTCGCCCTTGCCAATCCTTTCGGCCACCGCCGCTCGCTCCGCATCCGACGGCATGCGCGCCAAGGCGCTCAAATACACGCGCTCTACCAGTTCGCCATCACTCAGCGCAAAGTCCAGCTTCGCTTTTTCTACCTTCTTCTGTATCGTCGACCCCGAAATCAGGTGCATCGTCTGCGCCATATCCGGTTGCGAATCGCGCTCGCAAATAATGTCCCGGTTCAACCGTCCAAACGACGACAACATATAACCACCACCACCGCTATACACCTGCATCGCCCGCGTCCCTGGCGGATACCCGGCAAACTTTTCTTCAACGCCCGCCACCTGGCTCATCGAGTCGAGCATCGCCTCGGCCTCCACGCGCCGTATCCGGAAGTGCGAATAGTTCAAGGCATCCGTACGATTCGTTTCATTCGGTTCGGCCGACAATTGGTACGCCCGCGAGTTCAATATCAATCGCATCAGCCGCCGCAAATCGAACTGGTGCTCCACGAAGTCCTTCGCCAGCGCATCCAACAGCGCCGGATGCGTCGGCGGGTTCGTCACGCGGAAGTCGTCCACCTCTTCCACCAGGCCCCGCCCCATGAAATGCTTCCAGACGCGGTTCACAATGGTCCTGGCGAAAAACGGATTCTTCGCCGAAGTCATCCACCGTACCAGGTCCTCGCGAATGTCCTTGTCCTGTTCATCGGCTACCATGCCGCCGTCCAGGAACTTCGCCGTCACCTTCTGCTTCGTCTTCGGATGCTCCACCACGCCTTCCTCCATGTATTGCGTGGCATTCTCATCGTTCTCGTACACTTCTTTGATTCCCACTCGCGCGAAAAACGCCGCGAAGCCGTAGAAATCGTCCTGCGTCCACTTTTCCCACGGATGGTTGTGGCACTTCGCGCACTCCAGCCGCACGCCGAGGAACAGTTGCGAGATGTTCGTCGCATGGTCCGGCGCATTGGAATCGAAACTGATGTTGTAAAAGGAGGTCGGCGCCAACGGCACGCCCGCCATCGGTGAATTTGGGAAGCTATGCGCTCCCTGGCTCAAGATCACCTCGCGGACGAACTGGTCGTAGGGCTTCTTTTGGAGGAACGACTGCCTGATGTAGTCGAACACGATCCTCGCGCCTTTCGATCCCGCCTCTCGCGTCCCGGCGCGAAATAGCTCGGTGAACTTCATCGCCCACACATCGGCGAACTCGCGCCGCTCGAGCAATTGATCGATCACCTTCGCCCGCTTCTCCACATCTTTCGATGCGAGAAACGCGCGCGTCACCTCGGGCGGCGGCAACAGCCCAATTGTGTCCAAATACACGCGCCGAAGAAAATGTTCGTCGCTCGAAAGCCCCGATGGCCGGATGTTCAACCGCCGCAGCTTGCCGAACACCTCGCGGTCGATTACATTCCCGGTCGGTGCCACCTCGGGATAATCGGCGCCCGGGACGTCGTTGCCCACCATCATCCGCGCCGCTACCGCTTGCCCCATCGTCCGCACCATCACCGCCGTTTCGCAGCTATGCAGCGCTTTCACCAATCCCTTCGCATCCACTTGCACACAATCCGGATCGTTCGCCGAGTACTGCACGAGCCGTGTCACGTCTCGCACGCTGCGGTCCGTGTACCATGCCGTCACCACCAACTGCTGCTTCTCCCCCGCGCCGGTCAGCACGCGCTCTTCCGGATATACCGTCAACTTAGCGACACGCACCGAATCATCGGCGTCGTAAGGCGCGCCTTGCCTGATCCAGTCGGCAATCGTGCGGTACTGCAGCGAATCCGCCGTAAACCGAAAGCCTCCGCCGTGCGCCACCTGTGCCGTCGCCTTGGTCAGAATCAGGCTCTTCTCCGGCTCCTTCACGTTCACACGCGGCTGCTTGCGCGCCGTCAACGACTCGAAGTCCAACTTCGGCTCATACCCGAATAGCGACAGCTTGAATCCGCGCTGCCCGCGAATCGACCCATGGCAATTCGCTCCGGCGCAGCCCGACATCGTGAAGATCGGACTCACATCCCGCACGAAGCTGATTCCCGGCGCCTTCGCCGTCCCCTTCACCGTCACCGGCGCCACCGCGGTCAAGCCCTTGCAGCTCACCTTCACTTCTTTCAATGCGGCCCGCGCCACGTTGTCCTTCGCGCATTCGGCAGTCACATCGCGCTCGTACGCGTCCTCACCCGTATAACTCACTACAAACGTCTGCGTCGCCTCGCGTCCGGCCAACTCGATCCTGTCCGGATGAATCGTCAGCTTTGCCGCACACAATGGCAGCGTGATTAGCGCCACGCACAACAGCGTCCGCCTCATGATTTGCTCCGCACCGTGATCGGATGCGACTTGCCCACCACGCGCCCGTCCACTCTTCCCACCAATACAAATTCGCCCACGGCTTTCGTTCCGCCCTTTAGCTTCACATCCGCCCTCGTCGCGCTCACGGGAACCTCCATCGGCTCCATCGTCAATCCCTCGCCCGCTGCTTCAAGCGTCAACTCGAGCGGCGCCGTGTTGCCTTCATCCAGCCGCGTTACGATCGCCGTAAACCCCGCAACGCCATCCTTGGCCAGCGTCAGATTCTGCGGCACGCCCAGCACCACTGCCGGCGCGTCGGCCACCGTTACCCGCAGCGCTTCTTCCTCGGCATCGCCGATATGACGGATACGCGATCGGAAATAACGCGCCTTTCCCATCCGCTCCACGGTGCGGCCCTGGAAGATTCCTTTGCCGCGAAACCGAATATGTCCCAACGCCAGCGGCGCGTCGCTGTCCACTTCGAACACCAACTCCACATTCGTGCCGTCCAGGTAGTGCGTCTCCCCGCACGTGCCTGTGTAGGGAGTATTCTTCGGCTCGGCGAGCACCGGCTTCACCCGCACACCCGCCGGCAAATTCTCCGCCATCACCTCTACCGGCGCGTTCCAACCCTCCAACCGGCGCACTCGCACCAGCACGCGGTTCGGACGACCTCTATATAACGTGTCGTCCGTCCCAATCACCCGCAGCGCAAAATCGGGCTCGGCTTCCTTCATCGTCAGCCGGTACAAAAACGCCG
>Ga0075421_100001416_pt1 | contig 27941 bp, 22 predicted proteins | sample SoiMetdeltSBSDD5_FD_75292 | JGI IMG/M metagenome (GOLD analysis project Ga0075421, IMG submission 75292) | Bulk soil microbial communities from a Populus tree surrounding site in Tennessee, USA - Soil MetaG P. deltoides SBSDD5 | ecosystem: Environmental > Terrestrial > Soil > Tree plantation... | reverse complement strand
GTCGAGATCACGGCCAACAAGACGATCCGCGGCGTCGGCGCGAACTCGGGTGTCTCCGGAACCACTCTCAACATCGAGGACATGCACCCGGCCAACGTGATCATTCAAAACATGAACATCCGGGGGGTACCGGGTACCGACGCGATCCAGATCGAGAACGCAACCCACATTTGGATCGACCACAACACCCTCTCCAGCACGATCGAGAACGGCCCCGACTTCTACGACGGCATGCTGGACATCACCCACGCAGGTGACTACATCACTGTGTCGTGGAACGTTTTCCGCAATCACTGGAAGAACTCGCTGGTCGGCCACTCCGACGGCAACGCCGGTGAGGACGTCGGTCACCTGCGGATCACGTACCACCACAACTGGTTCGACCGTACCTTCGAGCGCAGCCCACGGGTGCGCTTCGGCGAGACGGTCCACGTGTTCAACAACTACTACTCGAACATCAACAACAACACCGCCTCCTATGCCATCGCCTCCACCATGAACGCCGGACTGCTGGTCGAAGCCAACGTCTTCGAAAACGTGCAGCAGGCGTGCTGGTCGGCTAGCGGGTACGCGGACTCCGGTCCCGGACGGTTAGTGGCACGCGCTAACTCGCTCACCAACTCCGGACCATGTGAAACCAATGGCTCCGTGGCCGCTGTCCCCTACGGCTACACCGCGGAGAATGTCGGCACTGTCAAGTCATCCGTCACGGCGGGTGCGGGCGCGGGCAAGCTCTAACTCCATCTCTGGGTTAGGTGCCGGTGGAGGCCGGCGACGGGCATTGACCGGTCGCCGGCCTCCAGCCCCTGCTGCGGAGGTCCAATCGCGAGATGTCCAAACGAGCGGCCGGGCCTGCCATCGGGAGCGCATGCCTTGACCGGCCGAGATACTGGGTGTCAGAGGTCGCCGAGGCGGGGTGTGACCATTTTGACCGCTACCGGCGCACCGGGTCCCCCGCCCCGGCGGCTGGTGTACTCGGGGGTCCCGACGCAGGTGAGCAGGAGGGTGACAAGGTCGCCGGGCTCACCGAGCAGACCGGGCATCTGCGAGTCGTAGAACGTCATCCCGGAGGCCCCGGCGCCCAGCGCGTAGGCCGCCAGGTGGAGCCGGCCTTCGACGATCCCGGCAGCGAGCTGAGCCTCGCGGTAGCTGTGGTCGTCGAGCTGTGCGGCTGAAATGGCCGAGATGGCAACGAACGCGGCATCTGCGGCGAGCCCCTGCAATATGGAGGCCTGGTACAGCTCGTCACGCAGGTCACCCACGCGCACCGGCGTGGACAGGTTGGGCCATCGGTAAAGGCCTGGTGCCACGTCCTCCACGCCATGGACGGCGACCCAGTGCGGGATGGTGATGCCGCGCATTGCTGCTGCCATCGACCATTCCAGCACCGGCCGAGGCAATGTTTTGGTGCGGTCCATGAGGCGCTGCGTGCCGCGGCGCAGGATTACCTCGTCGAGCACCTCGGACGTGGGGTACGTCGGCAGCGCTGGCGCGGTGGGCCACGGCTGGCCGATTGTGTCCTGGTCGCCTGCTCGCTGCGCGATGGTGACGAGCGGGAACTCGACTGGTGGCAGCTCACCCACGGCGGCTCGGCCGGTGGATCCGATAGCTGGTTCGCCGTCACCGAAAGACATCAGCGCGATGGGGAATTCGTGGACACCATCGGCACCGACCAGGTCCCGTACGGCGCCGTCGGGAAAGCAGGTCCGCAGCCGGGGCTCAAGGCCGGCGCTGTGTGCCGCCGCCGTCAGCTGCGAGAGCATCGTGCCGCTGTCCCAGTAGAGATGCCGCCAGCCCCGCTCCGAGTACCGCCAGCCGGTACGCCACGGCACGCCGGTAACGATCAGAGTGGTTACCGCTCCCGTCGCGGCCGGGGCAACTTGGACGAGTGCGTGATTTTCCGCATCGTACCAATGGATGCCGTCAGGTACGCCGGTGACGTTCCGGGTGCTCGCGTAGAGCTCAAGCGGGAACCGCGCACCTGCGGAGCCGCTGGCGCGAAAGATCATTCGAACGCCATTGCGCACCGCGGTCCGTACGATGCCGGCGCCAAGGAAGAGGATGCGCCCCAGCTGTGCGGCGTCGAGAGGCAGAGCGGGACAGGCGACGCCAGCCAGGACGGCCGTTGCCGGTGAATCCACCTTCGGCAGATCAGCCGGCAGCTTGATGGCCGGTAGCCCAGACTTATACGCCTTCAGCTGAGGTGGCCGCGTATCAGGGTCGTTCGCCTTGAGGTCGTGCCGCAAACGAGGATCATCACTGATCGGCTTGTCCCAGTCCTGCCCGGGCGCGTACGACGTCAGCCAGTGCAGCAGTCCAGCCCCAGAGTCACGATTCACCGAACAATTCTGCTTGGCCGCCGCCGGCCGGGCAACCAGATTTCACTCCGCTCGGTAGGCGTCATCGGGCCACTGCTACCGCGTGCACAGTAAGTAATCGATTTGTTGGGTGTGGATTCCTCGACGCCTGGGTACCGGTACCTGGACAGTGCAGTCGATTCGAATGAGGAGGCAGGTCCGTATGGACGCGCTTGACCCTCAGGAGATCCGGTATCCGACACCGGGCCCGACCAGCAATGTCGGAGCGGGCAACACCTTCGACCCGTGGCGCTATCGGGACGAGGTTGGCGTGAGCGGCGCCGACCTGACCGGCTACAAGGTCGAGGCCGCCGACGGCGGTATCGGCAAGGTCCATGAGGCCAGCCACGAGATCAAGGCCCAGTGCCTGGTCGTCGACACCGGTCCGTGGATCTTCGGCAAGAAGGTCCTGCTTCCGGCCGGAACCGTCAACCATATCGACCATGAGGAACGGAGGGTTTACGTGGATCGTACGAAGGATCAGATCAAGTCTGCTCCCGAGTTCGATCCGGACACGTACAAGGACCCGATGTACCGCGACAAGGTCGGCGGCTACTACGGCGATAGCTACCAGATGCCGGGTGATCCGATCCCTCCGGCGCGGTCCTGGTAAGCAACACACCTCGGCTGACGCCAACGACAGGCCGGTGCGGCAAGCCGCACCGGCCATCGCATGCGCGGATTCACATGCGTGGGTTCAGCGGCTCACCTGTGGCAAGGCATGTGCCACTGACCCCCGGACGCTGGGCACCGACGGCCCCGCGCGATCCCATTGACGTACGTGACTTAAAACGTTAAGAATCTATTTCATGAGAGCGCTCTCCGGTGTGGTTGTCCTCAGCATGCTGGCCTCGTTGTGCACCGCACAGCCGGCGGCGGCCGCCACGACGGTGTGCGCGGTCTATTGCGACACCCGCGATCCTTCACTTGCGCGCCAAGAGTTGTTCCCGGTTCCCGAGAAGGTGATGAACGGCAGGCGGATCGTGCTGCATGTATCCAATGTGGACGGTATGGCCTGGGGAAGTATCGACAACGGCCTGCTCGGCGACGGCATCTGGCTGGACCGATCATGGGACGGCGGCGCCACCTGGGACGGCTTGCTGGGCAAGGCGACCATCCCGGCGACATGGACGGGAACGCGCACCCTGATGTACAACCTGTCGGACCCCACCAACCACCGTCGCGGCGCGGTCCGCGCCTGCGGCGATGCGCAGGGGGTCACCTGCACCGACTGGGTCTATCCGACCGTCTGCGCTCCCACCTGCGACAACGCCGATCCGGGCACCGGTTCGGGCAACTGGCGGCCCGTGCCCGACGCCTGGCTCAACGGCCGCCGCTTCGCCGTGCATTTCGATGACACCGGGATGGCGTGGGGGACGGTCGACAATGGACGTGTTGGGGACGAGGTCTGGCTGGACCGTTCCTGGGACGCCGGCGCGGGCTGGCCGGGCGGCTCGTCCTTGGGGCGCACAAGCATCGCTTCCGGGACAAGCGCCCGTACCAGGAAGTTCAACACAAGCGATCCGGGGCAGAAGCTCTATGGTGGCGTGGTGCGCGCCTGCGGCCGCGCGGTCGAGGGGCAGAACGGTACCTGTACCTCCTGGGCGCGACCAGCCACCGACCACACTGCGGCCGCCGTCGATTCGCTGATGTGGTCATATGACCCGTGGACCGCGTACTGGCAGTGGAGCTGGTGGAACTCCGCGGTAGCGCTCACCACCGTGATCGACTGGATGAAGCAGACAGGTCGCCGCGACTACCTTTGGATCGTCAACCATACCTTCGAGGTCAACCGGGTTGCCTTCCCGCCCGGGGCGCGCTCGAGCGACGCGATTGACGGGCATTTCATCAGCCGCGCCGTCGACGATGCTGCCTGGTGGGGGCTGGCCTGGGTGCGCGCATACGACCTGACCGGCGACGCGACCTACCTGAACGAAGCCGTGATAATCGCCAACTACGTCGCCGGATTCTGGGACAGCACCTGCGGTGGCGGCGTGTGGTGGAACCGCGAGCGCACCTACAAGAACGCGGTGACCAACGGCCTTTACATCCGGCTCACCGCCTCCCTGCACAACCGCATCGCCGGCGACTCTGCCTGGCTGGGCAAGGCCCGCACCGGGTGGCAGTGGTTCACGGCCAGCGGCATGATCAACTCTTCTCATCTCGTCAACGACGGGCTGACCGATACGTGCGTCAATAACGGGCAGCCGGTTTGGACCTACAACCAGGGCCTGGCCATCGGCGCCGCCGTCGAACTGTGGCGCGCTACCGGAGATGCCGCCCTGCTGGCGACCGCGCGGCGGTTGGCCGACGCCGGGACCACGTCACCCGCCCTGGTCACCAACGGTGTGCTCACCGAGATCTGCGATGTGCCGACCCCGAGCTGCGACGACAATGGCAAGCAGTTCAAGGGAATTTTCATGCGGTACCTCGCCGACCTCAACGACGTCACCGGCGGCGCCTATCTCACCTTCGCCCGCACGCAAGCCGACGCCGTGTGGTCCAATCGCGACAGTCTCAACCGTCTCGGGCAACGGTGGTCCGGTGGCCCGGGCAACGTCCGCGATTGGCGTACCCAAGCTAGCGGCCTCAGCACGCTGCTGGCCGCCCCGAGCGGGCGGATCGGGCCGATCACCGGGTTGGCCGGCAAGTGTGTCGACGTCTCCTCCTCCAACACGGCCAACGGCACGCCGATCCAGCTCTGGACATGCAACGGGACCGGTGCGCAGCTGTGGACGGTCCGCGGTGACGGCACCATACGGGCCCTCGGCAAGTGCATGGACGTCACCTACTCCGGCACGGCCAACGGCACTCTGATCCAGCTGTGGGAGTGCAACGGCACGGCCGCTCAGGTCTGGCAGCCTCTCGCCGACGGCACCCTGCGCAACCCGCAATCCGGCCGCTGCCTGGATGCCACGGGCGTCAGCTCCGCCGACGGGACCAGGCTGCAGATCTGGGACTGCCATGCCGGCGGCAACCAGGCGTGGCAGCTTCCGGCCTGACGCGCGTCGAGAGTGCGATGACCCCGATTCCTGGCTAGGGCGCCGAGTGATACGCCCGTCACAGCTTGCCCGCGAGCGATGAGTTTTGTCGGACCCGCCGGTCATATTTGCCAGTAGCCGTTCAACGCACAAGGAGAACGATGATGAGCGACATGGCGACCGTGAGCGGGTCGAGATGGTTGCGTGGCCCGTTGCGCCCGTTCCGAAGTGGGCAGTACAGGCTGCTGGCCAGCTCGGTTGTCATGTCCCTGTTCGCTGCGGGTGTGTGGATGATAGCGATGGTCTGGCAGGTCATCGCGATGGGTGGCGGCCCGGCCGATCTGTCGTTCGTGGCCGCCGCGGCAGCCGGCGGGATGCTCGCCACGACTTTGCTGGGCGGGGTGCTCGCCGATCGCATTCCGCAACGGCGGATCCTGTTGGCGGTGGCATCCTCTCGCACGATGGCCGTTGGCGTGGTGGCGCTGCTTGGCGTGGCGGGCTGGATGCAGATGTGGCATCTGGTAACGGTGGCGTTGGTGATCGGCCTGGGCAACGGCTTCAACTATCCGGCCTATTCCGCCTTACTCCCGTCGATTCTGCCGGCCGAAGACTTGATGGCCGCCAACGGTGTGGAGGGCACGCTGCGCCCGACCATCATGCAAGCCGCGGGACCGGCGCTGGCGAGCGCGCTCATCGCCGTCTCCTCGCCTGTTGCGGCGATCGTCGTGGCGGCATTGCTTGAGCTCGCCGGCGTCGTGTTCCTGCTTGCGTTTCGTCCGGTACCGCTGCGCCGCGACCGTTCCGCCGACACCGCGCATCGGGTAGGCGGGGTGCTGACCGACCTCCGCGACGGTTTCGTCTACATGGTCCGCACGCCTTGGTTGCTGGCGACTCTGCTGTTCGCGTCGGTCCTGATCCTGCTCATCATGGGCCCGATCGAGGTGCTGATCCCCTTCGCCATCAAGGATCGTGCCGGTGGCGGGCCGGGTGAGCACGCCGTCGTGATGGCCGCGTTCGGTATCGGCGGGGCGCTCGGGTCGCTGGGCATGGCATCGTTGAAGATGCCCCGGCGCTACCTGACCATCATGAACCTGTTCTGGGGCGCGGGCTGCCTGCCGCTGGCGCTGGTCGGCGTTGCGGGCAACGTGTGGGTGATCGCGGTGGCGGTGTTCGTCGTGGGCGTGTGCTTCTCCGCACCGATGGTTATCTGGGGCACCCTGTTGCAGCGCCGGGTGCCGCCGCACATGCTCGGTCGGGTCTCCAGCCTCGACTTCTTCGTCTCGCTGGCCTTCATGCCGCTGTCGATGGCTGTTGCCGGTCCGGTGAGCATCGGCATCGGCCTCGGCGCGACTTTCGTCTTGGCCGGTCTGCTGCCGACCGTGATCGCGGTGCTGGCGATCGTGCTGGCCAAGATGCCCAAAGACGAGCTGGCCCACCCGCTGGACATCGCTGCAGCCGACTCGACCGATCCGGCTGCGGCAACCGCGCCGGTCGGTGCCGTAGGGCTCGCTGGTACTGATGGGGCCCGGCTGGCCAAGATCGGGGCGGTAACAGCGTCCTCGGATGAAGACGTGGAACTTGGGCCCGCGGCAAAACGTGCGGATCCGCGAGAGGACGGCGACCGCGCGGCCTACTCGCTGTTGCCCGGATAGAGTCGTGCCAACCGCGGCGGCCAAGCGTTTCCCGCCGGTGATCGGCTACTAGGGTGGCCGAGCACATCGTGCGAGGGCACAGTGCAGGGCTGTATCCGGCCAACGAGTCAAGCGTGGGCCTCGACAACGTGTGCGTAGTTCAGCGATGGGTGGTCGGCGCTCAGGGAGCGTCTGCTGAATCGAGGTCAGGGATCCGAGCAGTCGGGGCCGTGAAAAGGGACTGTGGTGGTCGTTTGTCCCAAGGGCTCGGTTCAGCGGTCGCCGCTGGACCCTTGGCCTGGTCGATGCGTTCGAAGCGATCATGATGGAAGTCGAGCCGCTCGTTGTGGTCAGCAAGCGGAACGCGAAGCCATGTAGCCTGGCTCGCTGTCCACCAGCTGCCGTCGGTCTTGGCGAAAGTGCTGATCGTTGAGGACATCGGGGTTACCAGACCCTGCCGCCACCGCGCCATCATCGTCTCGTGCGGCATCTCCGTCAACGCGCTTACATCAAGGTACGAAGGACGATCATTGTCTACAGGCATGAACGGCTTCCTTACGAACGTGACAAGTCCTTCGAACTATGCGCCGCGCAGCGACGAACAAGCAAGCCCACGCCGGCAGCCTCAGCGGCGGCGGCCCCAAATCGCCTTGCTCAGGCCTTATCGCCTGGGTGCACGCCTATCGAGTGCGCTTGGCTTGGAGGCGCTCAGGAATCGGCCAGCGGACGTCGTGTGCCCAGCCGAGCTTCTCGAACACCCAGATAAGGCGCGCCGACGGGTCGATTTGACCTCGCAGGACCCCATGCCGGGCGCCGGTCGGGTCGGCGTGATGCGAGTTGTGCCAGCTCTCGCCAAAAGACATGATTGCCAGAGGCCAGAAGTTGGTCGCTTTGTCCTTGCTGGCAAACGGTCGCTCACCAAAGACATGGCAGACAGAGTTAACAGCCCACGTGACGTGATGAAGCAATGCCATCCTCACGAGCCCTGCCCAGAAGAAAGCGGTGAGGGCCCCCGCCCACGTGCCCGTCACGAGCCCGCCGACGACAGCCGGCCCGGCCAGTGACACCACGACCAGCGGTCCGAATAGCCTGCCGACGATTCGCATGTCGCGATCGGCGAGGAGGTCGGGAGCGAAACGCGATCGATTGCTCAGTTCGCGGCGCAGCATCCAGCCGATGTGCGCGTAACCGAGGCCCTTGAGCAAGGCCAAGACTCCGCTGCCATAACGCCACGGCGAGTGGGGATCGCCCTCGCGATCCGAGAATGCGTGATGGCGGCGATGGTTGGCCACCCACTGCGTCGGCGAACCTTGCACGGCAAGCGATCCAGCGACGGCCAGGGTGATACGCAGCCAGCGGCGGCTCTTGAAAGCGCCATGGGTGAGGTAACGGTGATAGCCGGCCGTCACCCCGAAACCGGCCACGAGATAAACGACGGTCGCTATCACGAGATCGACGAGTGTCAAGCCCCAACCCCATGCGATCGGGATAGCGGCGATCAACGCAGTGAAGGGAAGCACCACGAAGATCCACATGGTGATGCCCGCAGCCTTGGACTGCCGGTCGTCAAGCAGGGGTTTAGGTCCGCCGCCGCGGACGGGTCCAGGCTCATCAGTAATGGTCAAAGTGCTCATTTGACTCCAGTTTTCGACACGAGGCATTAGCGGCGGGTGCGTCTGCCGCCGGCTCGGCTCCGGGCCGAGAATTCGGCGACTCCACGGTGGGAAGCGGCTGCCTGGATGACGGTTGTAGGCGAGGTGGACGTCGCTGGCACGGGTGTAACCAGGAGACGTTTTCCCGGGGCGAGTGTGGCCAGCAGTGGGTCGCCGGGACGCACCCTTGCGGTTGTGGCGGTCACGCCAGCCTTGCGTGTCAGGTTATGTACCTCGTGATCCTGGTCCTGGGTGGCCAAGGTGATCACGATGCCGGCAGCCCCGGCGCGAGCGGTACGTCCTGAGCGATGTAAGTATGCCTTGTGTTCGACGGGTGGATCGGCGTGGATCACCAGGGCCACGTCGTCCACATGGATGCCTCGAGCCGCGATGTCTGTGGCCACCAAGGTAGTGGTAACCCCTTCTGCGAAGGCTTGCAGGTTCCTGCTGCGGATGTTTTGGGCCAGGTTGCCATGCAGTTCCACGGCCGGGATCCCGGACGCGACCAATTGGCGGGTGAGTTTCTTGGCCCCGCGCTTGGTACGGGTGAACACGAGGGTGCGGCCCGGAGCGGCGGCCAGATCAACCAACACCGGCAGGCGATCCTCAGTCCGAAGTTGCAGCACGTGGTGTGTCATTTTCGACACCGGCGACTGCGCTGAGTCGACATGGTGTGTGACCGGCTGATGCATGAATTGGCGTGCCAGGACGTCGACGCCACCATCAAGCGTGGCAGAGAACAACAAGCGCTGGCCCTTGGGCGGGGTCCGTTCCATCAGTCGCCGCACCACGGGTAGAAACCCAAGGTCGGCCATATGGTCGGCCTCATCAAGCACGGTGATTTCGACGCGATCAAGGCTGGCATGGCCCGACTCGACGTGATCGGCCAGCCGGCCCGGGCAGGCGACCACGATGTCCACCCCACGGCGCAACGCGGCGATCTGCGACTTGGCACTGACCCCGCCAAATACCGTCAGCGTACGCAGAGATAGTGCCTGAGCCAGTGGCGCCAGGCAGGCATCGATCTGAGTCGCTAGCTCTCGCGTGGGTACCAGGATAAGGGCTCTCGGTCGGCCGGGCGGCCGGGTCGCAGCAGACGCCTTCGCGGCATCCGCCGAAAGTCTGGTAAGCAGGGGGAGCAGGAAGGCAAACGTCTTGCCGGATCCGGTCTGGCCTTGGCCAAGCACATCACGGCCGGCCAGCGAATGGGGCAGCGTCTTGGCCTGAATTGGCGTGGGCTGGGTGATGCCGCTAGCGGCAAGCATCTTGGTGACCGAATGCGGGATGCCGAGCTCTGTAAAGCCGATGGACGTGGTGGTGCGGGGGCGGGTGACCGCCATGAATTCTCCGAACGTGGAAGGTCGTTCTGCCTGGCGTTGGCCGCCTGATCACAGGCTGCGGCCGGGGCAGAATCGATCAAGCCGCTGCACAAGCGTACACCAGCCTGCTGACCAGCATGCGTAGAAGTGGATATTGGCGAAGCTTGCCGAACATATGACTCCGGTAAACGCGCGTGGCAAGACCGCATCTCACCGGTCAGGGCGTTGACCGCGACGATCAGCAGGCGCCGCTGGGCCGGCCACTCGCGCTGGGGCAGCCGGCGGGCCAGGGCGGCGATATAGGCCTCCTCGGCGATGACGTTGGCGGCCAGCGCCAGCTTGCCGACCTCGGCGCGGATTACCTTCGGGTCTCGGGTCTCGTCATTGAGCAGTTGGTACGCCTGCGTGCGTCTCGGTTGGGTCACAGCCATGGCGAACGCGGTGGCCCTCATCGTGACGCACACGCGCTGCTAGACCACGGCTCTCTTGGCCGGTCACGCGCGTTCGCCGGACTAACTGGCGTTCTCGGCGTTCTCCCTGTGGGGGAGTTTCCAGTTCGGCCGAACGTAGTGGCATGTGTAGCCTGCGGGATATCGCTGCAGGTAGTCCTGGTGTTCCGGCTCAGCCTCCCAGAAGGGCCCCGCAGGGCTGACCTCGGTGACCACCTTGCCTGGCCACAGACCAGAGGCATCGACGTCGGCGATCGTTGCTTCTGCGACCTGCCGCTGCTGGTCGTTGGTGTAAAAGATGGCTGACCGGTAGCTGGCTCCTACGTCGTTGCCTTGACGATTCTTCGTCGTCGGGTCGTGGATTTGGAAGAAGAACTCGAGAAGGTCTCTGTAGGACTGTTCTTCGGGGTCGAAAACGATCTCGATCGCCTCGGCGTGGGAACCGTGGTTGCGGTAGGTGGCGTTCGGGACGTCACCGCCGGTGTATCCGACCCTGGTGGCGAGCACGCCGGCGCGTTTGCGGATGAGGTCTTGCATTCCCCAAAAGCAGCCGCCAGCCAGGATCGCCTTCTCAGTCGTGTCAGCCATGGCTTGTCCCGTCTTGGCGTTCGACCATGTTGCGGTACTTGCCATAGCCTTCACGCTCGAGGTCGTCGCGGCGAATGAACCGGAGCGCGGCCGAGTTCATGCAGTAACGTAACCCGCCCGCTTCTACGGGACCGTCATCGAACACGTGGCCGAGGTGACTGTCGGCGTGCGCCGACCGGACCTCAATGCCGGTCAGAGGGTGGCTGGAGTCTCGAACTTCGACCACATTTTCCGGTTCGATCGGCGTGGTGAAAGTTGGCCAGCCGGTACCGCTGTCGTACTTGTTGACGGAAGCAAAAAGGGGCTCACCGGACACGATGTCGACGTAGATGCCCGGCTCCTTGTTGTCCCAATAGGCATTGTCGAAGGCCGGCTCTGTCCCAGCTTCCTGTGTGACTCGATATTGCTCCTGCGACAGCCGAGAAACAGCCTCGGGGTTCTTGCGATACTCGTGTGACACTGTTGTTCCTCTCCGATCAGACTGTCCGGATTAGACCGTCGGCGCTTCGACAGGTCCACGCCCTACCCGCTTTGCTGCCGGCGACCCACCTACCGCGGTTGCCAGATCAGGACCAGCGACGCCCGGTCTACCGCCCCTTCGTCGTAGGCGTGGGCGTGGGCGAAGTGTTGGCGTTGCCGGCGCTGTCCGGTGCGGTCCCCGGAGCCGGTACCGGTGTGGGCTTGAGGTCGGCGGGTACCGGAAGCGCGCTGCCCTTGATGTACTCGTCCCAGGTCATGTTCCAGGCGGTCCAGCCGTTGCCCGGATCGAGGGCCACCTCAGTGTTCTGGATGGTAAGCAGGTCACCGATGCTGGTGGTGCGAAACAGCCAGGCTGCGTCCTCGGGCGAGACGTTCGTGCAGCCATGCGAGACGTTGGCATATCCCTGAGAGCCGACCGACCACGGTGCGGAGTGGATGAACTCGCCACCATCAGTGAGCCGCTGCGCGTCCTGCACGGTCACGACGTACGGGTCGGGTGATCCTCTCGTATCGAAGACTGTCGACTCAAACTTCTCCATGATCACCATCTTGCCGCTCGAGGTCGGCGTGCTGCGCTTGCCCATGCTCACGGGGATCTTGCGGACCAGGTCGTCGTTTTTGAAGACCGACATCTGCTTGGTGTTGTTGTCGATGTCGAGCCAGACCTTCTCGCCGATCGTCGCGGTCGCCGCCCGGTCGGTATCGCCGTACCTGCCCTCACCGAGTGGGTGGCCACCGAGCCCCACCCGCACGTTGATCTTCGTGCCCGGTTGCCAGAAGTCCGGAGCGCGGTAATAGACCTCCTTGCCGTTGACCCAGTGCCAGGCGCCCGGCTGCGCCGGGTCGGTGGTCACGAACAGGCGCCGCTGCACCTCGGCACGGGCCACATCCGGCACGGCGACATCGAAGTTCACCGTGATTGGCATGGCAACCCCGTACCTGCCGCCGTCGGTGACATTAAGCTGCGTGGCCGTCGGGTTGTCCGGCTTGGCCATGGTGGTGAACGTCGCCGTCTGGGTGGTAGACCGACCCGCGTCGTTCGTCGCGGTCACCTGGACCGTATAAACCTGCTGGTGTTCCAGCGCGCTGTTCGGTACCCACGCCGAGCCGTCATCGCGCATGCTGCCCTCCACCCGGTTTCCCTTGGCGTCGGCCAGCGTGACCGCCGAAATCTTCCCGCCAGCCACCGTGGCGCCGATCTCCGTACTGACCGGAACATCCGTGACATTGGCCCCCGGAGTGATCGTCAACTTGGGCGGCGCCGGCTCCACCCGCTCACGCAAGGCGTGCCTTACCCGCCCGCTAGCGCCCACCGCCAAGACCAACGCCACCATGGCCCCGATCATGACCCACCGCGCTCGACGTCCCAGCCTCATCGTCCCCCCTCGGGTCTACCCGCGTCGTCAATACAGCCTGTGATGTGAGCATTACCCCCAGATGCGGACTTCACGCGATACCCCGCCGCCGGATGCAGGCCGGTGACCGGCTTGCGTTGGATGCGTCTGGGCGATAACACCGGCGTCAAACGGCCAAGCATCCGTGGTGTTCTGCCCGCCGGGGCCATGAATACCCGGAGCGGCACGGAGTGGGTCGATCTAGCCACCGCTGCTGTTCGAACTGGTCGTGCCGCTGGTGGGTGTGTTCATGCCACCGCTGCCGGCGTCACCAGTGGTGGTCGGGGCGGTCTTGCCGCGGTTCTTCCTTCTGGCTGCCGGTCGCATCGCCGGCCCCGCTTTGCCGCCCGTAGTGGTGAACATCCCAGGCGTCTTGGTAGGTCCGCCTTTGGCTAGTTCCTCTTTCGCGAGTTCTCTGTCAGCACTGGTCATACCTTCGAGTTACCCATCGAGACCCCGTGGAAGCCCACCAAGGTCGTCGAACCTGCGGTCAAGCCCGGCGCTCGGAGAACCGTGCGCACCGGCGGCAGCTGGGCGGCGAGTTTCTCCGCCAATCCGTCCGCTATCCGCTCGCCGCCGGGTCAGCTGCATCCGCGCTCATTCCCGCTCCCGCCGATCCTGAGCGCCGAAGTCATCGAAGTCCAACGGGCCTTGCCGGTCGCGGAAGTCGGTCGGGCCTTCCCGGTCACGGAACTCGACCGGTTCCTGATCGTCACCGAAGTCCGATTCCGGCTCCGGCGGCTTCCGCACGCTTTCAGAAGGTGTTTCTTGGGTCATGCTTTTGCGGTACCCGCCCATCATCGAAACATTCACCGCAGCCAAGGACACCTGAGCACGGACGGCCGCGCGTCGTGACACATAAGGACTCTGTCATCCCCACTGATCCAGCTTTCGAGAACCCGGATGGGCGCGGCGCCTCGGCGAGTTGCCGTCAGTCGATGACAGCTGGAGGTGACGGCCGGTGGGGCCCGTCGCTGAGCACGAGCACTTTGAAACCGTAGGCAGTGCCGATGCCACGCGGTCAGGAATCCTCCTGTCATGTGTCCAGCTCTTGAAGGTCTACCCACGACACCCATCTGCGTCGTACGGTGCGGTCTGGCAGAGTGTCACTGCCCGTGGGCAGAGTCCGGCAAGGTGTTGCGAGGAGGCCGCGGTGGCGGAGCGGAGCGCGATCGTGGTGGGCGGCGGTATCGGCGGGCTCGCGGCCGCCGTCGCCCTGTCCAGGCGTGGCTGGCAGGTCCGGGTCCTTGAGCGGGCGCCGGAGTTCACTGAGGTCGGAGCAGGTATATCGCTGTGGTCCAATGCGCTGCGGGCGCTCGACGCGATCGCGGACGGAGTCGCCGATCAGATCCGGGCGCTTAGCGGAGTAGAGATGAACGGCGGCATCCAGGACCGCAGCGGGCGGTGGTTGATACGCACCAACGTCGCCGAGGTGACCCGGCATTACGGACCGGTGATCATGCTGCATCGCGCGGATCTGCTAAGCACGCTTCTCAAAGCCGTGCCGCCGGAGGCGCTCATCCCCGGCGCGGAGGTGGTTGGGGTGGACGCCGACGGCGATACGGTGACGGTGACCCATGCCGGTGGCCAGGCACGCGCCGATCTGGTCGTCGGTGCTGACGGGCTGCGCAGCACGGTACGCCGGTTGGTGTGGCCAGACGCGCGGCCGCCCCGCTATGTCGGCTACACCGCGTGGCGCTGGGTCACGCCGCCTCGCCGGCAGAGTCAGGAAGGCGGCGAGAGCTGGGGGCGGGGTACGCGTTTCGGTTTCGCACCACTGCCCGATCACCGCGTCTACTGCTACGCGACCGCGAACGCGCCGGAGGGGCTCACCTGCCCCGGTGGGGAGGTTGCGGAGCTGCATGCTCGGTTCAGTGACTGGCACGACCCGATTCCCGAACTGGTGGGGGCGGCGGAAACCGCTCAGGTGCTGCGCCACGACCTGTACGAGCTGCCAGACCTCGGCTCATTCGCCCGCGGCCGGGTGGTCCTGCTCGGTGACGCCGCGCACGCGATGACCCCCAACCTGGGGCAGGGCGCCTGCCAGGCGCTGGAGGACGCGGCCACCCTCGGTGCCATCCTCGACGAGCAGCCCGACGTCGCCGGCGCACTCGCGAATTACGATCGGCTGCGCCGACCGCGTACCCAAGACATCATCAAGCGTTCCCGGCAGGTGGGCGCCATCGGCCAGTGGTCCTGGCTGCCCGCGGTGGCGCTGCGCGATCGCCTGTTGCCATTGGTACCGGAGTCCGCCAGTCTGCGGATGCTCGCTGCGGTCCTCGCCTGGCCTCCGCCTGGCGGCATAACGGCAGCCGAGCCACGATGAGCGATCTGTCGGGTGGCCGAAGTTGACGACGCGCCCCCGAGGAGTGACATGTGCTCGGGGGGCGCAGATTCGGTGGATACCGGCAAGCCCTCGGCGACGCCGCGGACCGGTTCCATTGCGCCTAGGTGAACCCGCCCCGCCGAGGCCGCGCGGTCAAGCCCAGCTGATCCGCTGCCGCAGCAGCGACTGCTCGGCCGGATTCGTTGTCAGCGCCAAGGCTTGCTGGTCTGCTGCCCGCGCTTCCTGCGCGCGGCCCTGGTCGCGGAGAAGCTCGGCCCGGGTGGCATGCCACAAGTGGTAGCCGGCAAGGCTATCCGCAAGGCTGTCCACTTCGGACAGTGCGGTCTGCGAGCCCGAAACATACCGGAGTGCTACTGCGCGATGCAGTTTGGTCACGGGCGAGGGCGCCAGGCCGTCGAGCATGGTGTAGAGCACCAGTATCTGCTCCCAGTCTGTGTCTTGCCAGCTGGGTGCCTCAGCATGCACGGCCACGATCGCTGCCTGCAGCTGATACGGCCCGGGGCGTTTGAAGCCGGCCGCTCTCGCGATCAGCTTGGTGGCTTTGATGATGGCGTCCTGATCCCACAGGGTCCGGTCCTGGTCGGGCAGCTGGACGATCTCGCCGGCGTCGGTGAAGCGCGCGATGGCCCGAGCGCGGTGCAGGCGGATGAGGGCAAGCAGTCCAAGCACTTCCGGCTCATTGGGCATGAGGGTGCCCAGCACCGTGGCCAGGAATTCGGCATCGTCGGCCAGATCCCGCGACTGGGCCTGCTCACCTGTGCTGGACAGGTAGGCCTCGTTGAACAGCAGGTACACCACACTGAGCACCTCCGATAGCCGGGCTACGAGTTCGTCAGCATCCGGGATCTGGTACGGAATGCCAGCATCGCTGATCTTGCGTTTGGCCCGAGTAATCCGTTGCGCCACGGTGGTTTCCGGGATCAGGAAGGCTCGTGCGATCTGCGCCGTCGTCAGCCCGCAGACGACGCGCAGGGTGAGCGCGATCTGCGCGGTTCTGGGCAGCGCAGGGTGGCAGCAGGTGAAGATGAGCCGTAGCCGGTCGTCGGGTACTGGCTGCGGCGGCCATGCCGCCAGGGCGAGCTTTTCCCGGTAGCGGGCATGCCGTTTCAGTGCATCCAGGCCGCGGCGCCGGGCGACGGTGTAGAGCCAGCCGTCCGGGTTTGACGGTATTCCCTCGTGCGGCCAATGTTCGAGCGCGGCTTCGATGGCGTCCTGGACGAGGTCCTCGGCGGTGGAGAAGTCACCGATCAGCGTCACGAGGGAGGCGGCGAGGCGGCCCGCGTGGTCGCGTACCACGCGGGCCAGCTCGGCTTGCGTCGCTGCGGTGTTCATGCGGTGATGGGGCGGATCTCCACCAGCGGGCAGGCCGGCCACGACTTGACCAGCCGCAGTGCCTCGTCCAAGTTCGCGACGTCGATTTCGGCGAACCCGGAAATGACCTCTTTGCCTTCCACGAACGGCCCGTCTGTCACGAGCGGCTCGCCGCCTTCCATGCGCACCGTAGTGGCGGTGTGAGGTGGCATCAGATGCGTGTGCGAAGTGATCTTATCGGCGTTGTCGGTGAACCATTGCAGCACCCGCCCGTACGCGCGCTCGCGCTCGCCCTCGTCCATAGCGGCCAGGTCTGCGGCGAACTGTTCGGTGTCGACGAACATCAGCACATACTTCACGGTTCCTAGCCTCTCAGCTTTCGGTGGGAAGCGGGCAGTACAGGTCGATGCCGTTGCCGTCCGGGTCCAGGACGGTGGCGTAGCGATGCCCCCAGAACGCGTCCCACGGCTCCCGCGAGCCCTCATGCCCGGCTGCGACGATCTCGGCGTACTTCGCGTCCACCTCGGCGGGGGTGTCGAACTGGAAGGCCAGGAAGACCGGCGGGCTGCCGTTGGCCCGGGTCCATCCGGGTCGAGCCATTTCGGTGAACTTCTCTTCGTCCAGCATCAGATGCAGGCCACTGGACAGGCCGCAGTCGGCATGCTCTGCATAGGCCGGGTCGACCTGGAAGTCCAGGCCAAGCAGGCGGTAGAACGCGATCGACGCAGAAATGTCCGCCACGACGATGTCGAGGGTGTTCATGACCGGTTTCATTGGTTCGGCTCCCTTGGGTCAGCTCAGTGTTCTCACCCTCGAGACGACCGGCAGCGCACCGGATACGACGTCGGCCCCAAGATTCTTTTCCGCCACCCGCCTTCTGAATTTCTCGCTGCCCGAGGCCCGCCAGCTTGCCTCTTGCGGTTACAGCCTCTTGCGGTTTCAGCCTCTTGCGGGTTCAGCCTTCAGCCTCTTGAGGAAAGGTCACCGTCCCACACGGGGTAGCTCCGGGGATGCGGTGTCGAGCGGCACGGCTGGCGCGCGTATGAGACCGAGTTGCACGTCCTGTCGTGGCAGCACCGCCTCGAGCAGCCACTCCGTGGCTACTCGTACCCGGTTTCCGGGCATGGCCAGCAGGTGGTAGCTGCGGGTGACTGTCTTGGCCGCGATCCCGGACATCGGCACTCCCAGCGGGTTCGCCGCCGACTGCATGCCGCCGAGGTCGACGACGAAGCCCAGCTCGCGGTGCTTGTAAGGCCGGCGGATCCCGTGGCCGTACGAGGCGGCCACGTTGTGCGCAGCCAGCTTGCCCTGGCGTACCGCATGCTGGGCGGTCATCGTGGTGGTCTGGCCTGGCTTGGTGAGGTCCGGCACGGCCGCCGCGTCGCCGCAGGCGTAGACGTCTGGGTGCCCGGGGACGGTGAGATACTCGTCGACGACGAGGCGACCCTTATCCGTCGGGAGACCGAGTGCCGCGATTAGCGGGTCGGGGCGTACCCCGACGCACCAGATGAGCGAACGGGTGGGCACGAATGAGCCGTCGTTGAGATAAACGCCATCCGGCGTCGCCTCCTTCACCGAGGTGCCCGTGCGTACCTCGACGCCCCGTGCGCGCAGCACATGGTCGGCGGTGTTCGATAGCCGCTCGTCCAGCTCGGGGAGTACCCGCGGGGCCACATCGAGCAGGAGCCAACGCGGCCGTAGGCCCAGCTGCGGGTGCCTCTTGGCGAGCGCCGCGGTGAGCAGGACGCCGTGACCGGCCACTTCGGTACCGGTGTAGCCGGCACCGACCACGATGAACGTGCAGCGTGCATCCCGCTCGTGCGGATCGTCCGCGGTGTCGGCAAGCTTGATCTGCCGGATCAGGTGGTCGCGCAGGTACAGCGCCTCGGGCAGGCCCCGGAACCCGTGCGCGTGTTCGGCTACGCCTGGAATGGGTAGCAGCTTGTTGACGCTGCCGACCGCGATCACCAGCCGGGAGTACCCCATCGCGCCGCGGGCACCGTCCGGGTCGACGTACTCCAGCCGACGGCCGGCGAGGTCTATCGCATCGACCTCTCCAAGGACCAGTTTGACCCCCGGCAGCGTCCTGGACAGCGAGACGCACACCCGCCGAGGGTCGAGTATGCCCGCGGCCACCTCTGGCAGCAGCGGCACGTAGAGGAAGTAGTCGGTCGGATTGACCAGTACGATCTCCGCCGCGCCGCGTGACAGCCTGGACAGCTTGCGCGCCGCCTGGTAGCCGGCGAAACCCGCACCCACGACTACGATTCCCGGTCCGCTCATGTTTGATGACATTAGTCGTCGGCCACCTCGACGGTGTCATTTCGCACGAATCGCCGCCACCATCCACTGGAGCCGTACGGCTCAACGCCTGAGCGAGCCGGATGTCGTTCACGCCGGGTCGCTCACGCTGTACCAGCCGCCCCGTGCGGTCGATGTGGCAGACGATCAACGCGGGTGCACAGCCGCGCGGCCGTCAGGTGCCGGCACGGCGCCCGGCAGTCACCGGCTCGATCACCTGCAAGAACTCCTTCGGGAGCTGGGAGAGCATGTCCGTGACCTCGTCCCCGGTGACCGCCTCACGGATCGTGGTCAGGACCGCCCGCACCCCGGCCATGGCCAGGGTCTGGTCCACGCCCGAACGTTCGCTTACCCGCCGCACGAACTCGTCGAGCCCCAACGGCTCCGCATCCGCGCGTCCGGGTGGTCTACGCAGGTGCTGCCCCAACGCGCCCGGAAGCTGGTTAGCGATGTCGTCGTCCTCGCCGCCGCTGATCCGCTGCGCCAAGGTCGCCAGTGCAGCTGGGGTGAGAGTTGCCGCCTGGTCGTGTGACACACCCGCCCGCCTGGCGACAACGTCTATAAACTCCTGGTCGTTCATGTCGTTCCTTCCACTCGCACCTGATCGCGATCTACCCAGGGACGAGCGGCTAAAACGGCCCGCTGCGGGCCGCTCAACGACGTCAGAGCCGGGAAACGACAGGCGCACCGATCGCACCCCGTCCGTCGGTTGGCCACGAGCAAGGAGGCGTCTGCGGCAACCAGGCTCGCGGGCAGCGGCCGGCGGCCCTGGGCGGCGGTATGCCTACGATTGCGATGTGAACGACGAGACGAGCAGCGCGCCGGGAGACGAAAGCACACCGTCGGCTGCCGGTCGTGGCCGGGCCGACCTTCATATGCATACCAATTTGGGCGACGGCTGGATCAGCCCGGCGCGGTTGGTCCAGACGGCGACTCTCAGGCAGCTGACGTTGATCGCGGTAACCGATCACGACCATGTCGAGGGTGCGCGGCGGGTGGAGGAACTGCTGGCCGAACTGGACTCCCCGGTGCGGATGATCACCGGGGTTGAGGTCTCGACACGTCATGGTCACCTCCTTGGCCTCTTCGTCAAGAAAGCGCCCAGGCCGCTGCGCCCGGTTCAAGAGAGCATCGACGCCATCAAGGAACAGGGAGGGCTGGTGATTGTGCCGCATCCCTTCGGCACGCTGGTTCCAAGCCTGAGCCGCCGGAGGATCGATTCACTGCTCGCCGCCGGATACGAGATCGACGCGCTTGAGACGTACAACCCCAGTCCGGCTAACGCGGCTCAGCGCGCCGCAGTGCGTTCGGCCAACGAGGAGTGGGGCCTGGCCGAGATCGGTGCGAGCGACGCGCATTTCTGGCAGCACATCGGGGCCGCCTACACGCGCTTCTCCGGAACCACGCCCGAGGATCTGCGCCGAGCCATCATCGAGCGCACAGTGCGAGCCGGCGGGCAAGAGAAGCGGCCGGCGCGCCTCAACCCGGCCGTCTATGTCGCACAATGCGCCTGGAGCTGGTTTGTGGACCCCCCGCGCCGCATGCTCCGGCGACGGCGCGAATCTCGCATCGAGCATCGGGCTCAGGAAGGTTGATCCCGGCGTCGATCACAGACCTTGCCAGGCTCGACGCTGGAAGAGGTGCCCGCTGGCGCGCATAACGAAACAGGCGCGCTGCGCCCGCCGCTTCTACGCGGCCATCGCCTCGGTGGCCGCCGCTGCAGGTGCCTCCGCATCGGCCGGCCAGAACCGGCGGAACATGAACCACTGCGTCGGGCTCTGCCGTACCACCTCTTCCTGACAGGCGAACATGTACTGCGTCAGGCGCTGGATTTCGTTCATTCTCTCCGTGTTGTTGCTCACCGCGCGTGGGAAAATCGGCGGGAACGCTCGAAGGTAATAGCGATTGTTGGGTGCGAACCAGACATAGCCGGGCATGATCGCCGCGCCCGACTTCACGGACAGCGCGGCCGAGCCGCTAGGCACGTAGGCCTTGTGGCCGAAGAACGTCACTTCCACGCCTCGTTCTCTGGTCACCGGCCGGTCTATGACGATCGCTACCGCTCTACTCGCGACGAGTTCCTGCATCACGCGGCGGGCGGCACTTGACACCGGGATGATGTCAACGCCCTTCTCCCGTCGATGCCCTTGGAGGAGGCTGTTCAGCTTCGGATCCTTGAATGTGTCCGCGATAGCTGAGAGCGGGACCTGGCGCGCGGCGATGGCACCGGCCAGATCCCAGCTTCCAAAATGCCCGGTAGTGATGATCATCCCCTTGCCGGGTGCCATCGCCGACTGGACGCATTCCTGCCAGGTCATGCCTTGAGTCAGATCCTGAGTGCGTGCATCGACATCCAGCATGTCCATGAAGGGCAGGCAAATCAAAGCTGCCGCGGTCCGACCGTAGTTGCTCCAGGAACTCAGTGCGGCACGCCTGACGCGAATGTCGGAGGCGGGCAGACCTAGGACCTTCGCCATGTTCTCCTGCGTCATCAAGCGCTTGGAGCGCCACCCCAGGTAGCTCGCCGAGGTGATCGTTGAAGCGAGCCCGTGCCTCACAAGACGCGGCGTCCTACCCGCAACGGCAATCCCCGAGCGCGCGAGCCAGTATACGGATGACACCGCCGTCTCCCTACGTCCGGGGAATTCCATCATCAAAGACGAATAGCGAACCAGACAGAGCGGATGTCTGAAATCTATACGACCCGCTGGTTAAACCTCGATCATTCGTGTCTGACGCCATCTGCCTCGGTCCGGCACCTTTAATCGTTGTCGTTCGATGCACCTGCAGACCTACGTCCCTCCGTTTTGTGCGTAAAGCCCTTTTTTAGCGTCTTGACTCGTATGATGGTTGCTGGATCGGTTCGCACTGTCCTTGACAATGTTCTGGTGTCTACGGGTCAAGAATAGTACTGGTGGCGCCACGCCGCGATCTTGATACGACGCGATCACTGTTGACGGTGTATGGGCCGCGGTCGTTCCTGGATGGGGGATTCGTCCGGGACGGCGATGCTGGGTCACCAGGAGCCAGGGGGACAGCGCGAGCCGAAAGCGGTGACCGCTCGCGGACCAATCAGCATGGGGTTGAGGATGACCAGTCCAACAAAAACATTCTTCGACGACCTGGCCAATCGTGGGCACGTGCCCTGGCTAGAGAACGAGCACGGCCGGTTGCGTTTCGAAATCGTGGACGAGGACTGCGTGCGGTTGTGGACCGTGGCCTTCGACCACGGCAAGGTCGAGGTGGATCGGGACGACTCGGAGGCCGACGGTGTCCTTCGCGCCGATCGTGCGCGATTCGACCGCGTGGTGACAGGTCAGGAGAGGCTGATGCCCGCTGTGCTGCGGGGTGAAATAGGCCTTGACGGAAGCTACGACCTGATTGTCCTGTTCGGACGGCTGTTGGCTGGCCCAGCGGGGCAGACCGGGCCTAGGAGGGTTGGCAACACGCACAGGGGGACCAGATGACGGACGGCACGGTGAAGCTGCTGGATGGCAACACCTTCATTGTCAGCAGGGACAACGGCGATATCGAGGCGTCCGCCAGCGACCCGACCGGCCTTTTCTCCTACGACACGCGCTACCTGTCCAAGTGGGTCTTGACCATCGACGGCGTCCGGCTAAGCGCGTTGTCGGTAGACGATCTGCAGTACTTCGCGACCCGGTTTTTCCTCGTTCCGGGGACCGCCGCGATCTATATCGACGCGCAGCTGTCCGTGCTGCGCCAGCGCATGTTGTGCGACGGGGTCATCGAGGACGTGACGGTCATCAACCACGGCGAGGACCCGATCGACGTGCGCGTGCGGGTAGACGCCGGCAGCGACTTCGCCGACCTGTTCGACGTCAAGAATGCCCAGCCGAAGAAGGGCGCCTATCTCAACCGGGTCGAGGACGGCCAACTGGTGTTGGGCTACCAGCGGGAGACCTTCCAGCGGGAGACGGTGATCCGCGCCGGCCAACCGGCGCACATCGACGCGCAGGGGCTGAGCTTCTCGGTACGCATCGAGCCGCAACAGGAATGGACCACCCGGTTGGAGGTTCGGCCGACCGCCATGGTGCGGGGGCAACCCGTGACCCTGGTGGCCGGACAAGTCAGCGGCCGGGCGCGCCGGGACATGGGCGCGGACCTGGCGCGGTGGCGCTCGGAGGCACCGAAGCTGGACACCGACTGGCAGCCGCTCAAGCAGACATATGAGCGCAGCCTGACCGACCTGGCGGCCCTGCGGTTCAGCCCTTCCATCGCTGGACCATCCAGCATGCCCGCTGCGGGGCTGCCCTGGTTCATGACCATGTTCGGCCGCGACAGCATCCTGACCAGCCTGCAGGCGCTGCCGTTCACCCCCGAACTGGCCGCGACCACCATCCGGGTACTGGCTCGCTGGCAGGGCAGCAACCTCGACGACTTCCGCGACGAGGATCCCGGGAAGATCCTGCACGAGATGCGCTACGGGGAAAGTGCCGCGTTCGGGGAGCAGCCACACAGCCCGTACTAGGGGACCGCCGACGCCACCGCCCTGTTCGTCATCCTGCTCGACGAGTACGAGAAGTGGTCCGGCGACAGCGCGCTGGTGTGGCAGTTCGAACACGCGGCGCGCGCTGCCCTGAACTGGATCGACGAGTACGCCGACCTGATGGGCAACGGCTACGTGTCCTACCAACGCCGCAACGAACAGACCGGCCTGGAAAACCAGTGCTGGAAGGACTCCTGGGACTCCATCTCCTACCACGACGGCCGGCTACCCGGCTTCCCACGGGCCACCTGTGAACTGCAGGGGTACACCTACGACGCCAAACGGCGCGGCGCCCGGCTGGCCCGCCAGTTCTGGGGCGACCCCGACTACGCCGACCAGCTGGAACGCGACGCCGAGGACCTCAAGCGCCGGTTCAACCACGACTTCTGGCTCGAGGACCGGCAGTACTATGCCCTGGCTCTGGCCGGTCCCAACAGCGACCGGGTCGACGCCCTATCCTCCAACATCGGCCACTTACTGATCAGCGGCATCGTCGACGACGACAAAATCGGCGCGGTCGTAGAGCATCTGATGTCGCCGGCGATGTACACCGGCTGGGGCGTGCGTACCCTGGCCACCACCGAAAAACGGTACAACCCCATCGGATACCACAACGGCACCGTCTGGCCCTTCGACAGCTCCATCATCGCCTGGGGCCTGCGACGCTACGGCTTCAACCAGGAAGCCGCCCGCATCGCCACCGGCATCCTCGATGCAGCCACCTACTTCGGCGGCCGCCTGCCCGAAGCGTTCGCCGGCTACCCCCGGGAACGCACCAAGTACCCCGTCCAATACCCCACGGCGTGCAGCCCTCAAGCCTGGTCGACGGGAGCTCCACTGCTGCTATTGCGCACCTTGCTCGGCATGGATGCAAGTGGAGAAAACATGGTCGTCAACCCGGCCATACCCGAATACATCAACTACCTTGAACTCCTCGATATCCCTGGCCGCTGGGGCCGCATCGATGCGTACGGTCGCGGTCGCCCCCAGTTCAACCATCAACGCATGGCCTAACCGCACAGCCGCCAACGCCGGTATAACCACCTCTCAACCATCAAACGATGCCTTCGCGTGGCCGAGGCCGGTCAGATTGATGACCCTCGTCGAGGTGGGCCCGGGCGCAGGTAAAGGAAATCCGTCACGCCGATCATCCCGACAATCTGACGGATCACCGGAGGTATGTCCCGGCGGTTCGGGTCGTGCACAAGGCTGGGATGGGTGAGATGTCTCCGCCGGCCCCTGGTCTGCAGCTCACAGCCGCCGGCCGCCATGACGTTCCTCGCCCAGTCGGTGACCCCGTAGGGCAACGCCGCGACGTAGCCCTCCGATATGCGGAAGATATTGATCGGCGTGCGGTACTCGCGACCGGAGCGGCGGCCACGATGCACGACGACGCCGAAGCCGGGTAGCCACCCGGCCACAGGGCGGGTGACACGGTTGGTGGCGACCCGGTTGAACAGCGCCAAACGTCTCGGCAAGACCATCGCCAACCATCTTCCGCCGCATAGGGTTTGCCACGGGCCGAAATCCGAAACACGACCTGAGCCGTCGCTTACCCCGCCCGTAGGCGGCCGGCCGTTGTCCCGGTGCCGAAACTCCTCAATCTGGCGGCGCTCGCTGTCGGCTCCTTACCGGCTGACGCCTGAGACCAGTTGCCGGGCGGCATCGACGATGTGGTCGGCGTCGATGCCAGCGGCCGCGAGCTGCTCCTGACTTGTACCCGAACCCGGCAAGTCGGTGACGGCCAAGTGTTTGAGATCGACATCGGACCGGCCGGCCGCCGCCAGGGCCTCGAGAACGGCTGCGCCGATGCCACCCTGCGCATAATGGTCCTCCGCCACAACCAGGCGTCCGTTCGTCGCCGAGACTGCCTGCAGCAGCGTGTCGACGTCGACCGGCTTGATCGAATACAGGTCAACGACCCGGGCCGCGATACCTTCACTTGCCAAGCGATTGGCTGCGTCAAGGCACTCGTGCAGCGTGACACCGGCGCCGACCAGGGCTACCTGATCGTTGTCGGAGGACCGCAGCAGCTTGGAACCACCGATCGTAAACACCTCGCGGCTCTCGTAGAGCACGGGGTAGGGCCCGCGAGTGGTGCGCATGTACACGATGCCCGCGGCCTCCGCCATGGCCTGCACCAGCGCGGCTGCGCTCGTCGCGTCGCTGGGGTACAGGACGGCCGAGCCATGTATGGCCCGCATGATGGCAAGATCCTCCAGTCCCATCTGCGATGGCCCGTCGGCCCCGATCTCCACCCCGGCGTGGGAGCCCGCGAGCCGGATGTTCGCCCGCGAAATCGCGGCCATCCGGATGAAGTCGTACGCCCGGGAGAAGAACGCCGCGAACGTAGAGGCGAACGGAACATACCCGCGTACGCTGAACCCCACCGCCGCCGCAACGAGCTGCTGCTCAGCGATGAACATCTCGAAGAACCGCTCGGGGTGATCGTGAGCGAACAGTTCGGAGAACGTTGAGTCGCTGACCTCGCCGTCGAGCGCGACGACATCAGGACGGACGCCGATCGCCGTCAGCGCCTGCCCGTACGCCTTACGCGTGGCCACCTTCTCTCCGACAGTGAAGGTGGGAAGCTCAATGGCCGCCGAGGCAGCACCAGGCGCTGGCGCCTGCGCCGCGACCGGCTGCGGTCCGCGTACCCGCAGATCCCGGGGGCCGCCGAGTTCGTCGATGGCTCGCTGCGCCATGTCCTTCGGCAGCTGCTTGCCATGCCATCCCATCTTGTTCTCGAGTTCTGAGAAGCCCTTGCCCTTGATGGTGCGGGCCAGGATGACCGTCGGCCGGAAGTCCTCCTCGGCGGCAACGGCGAATGCGTTGTCGATGGCGGCCAGGTCGTGCCCGTCGATCTGCAGCGCTCGAGCCCCAAAGGCCTCTACCCGCCGGGCGTACGCATCGAGGTTCCATTCGAATTCGGTAGGCCCGCGCTGGCCCAGGCGGTTTACGTCAACGATGACGGTGAGGTTGGACAGTGCGTAGTGGGACGCTTTGTCGAGGGCCTCCCAGATGGAACCTTCGGTCAGCTCGCTGTCTCCGCACAGCACCCAGACGCGGTATCCGATGTGGTCGACATACTTGCCGGCCAGTGCTACACCGACTCCGATAGGCAGACCCTGGCCGAGAGAGCCGGTCGCCACGTCGACCCAGGGCAACGCCGGCGTTGGGTGCCCCTGCAGCCGCGACCCGAAGCGGCGGTAGGCGGTCATCAGCTCCTCGTCGGACACCACGCCGACCGCCTTGTACACCGCGTACAGCAGCGGCGAGGCGTGTCCCTTAGAGAAGATCAGATGATCATTGGCCGGATTGTCGGGCACATCCCAGTCGTAGTGCAGGTGGCGCGCGACGAGTACGGCGAGCAGGTCCGCCGCGGACATGCTTGAGGTCGGATGTCCCGATCCGGCCGAGGTGCTGGCCCGGATCGAGTCAACCCGCAGTTGAGCTGCCAACTCACCATACTCGACCAGATCGAGGGTCGGCGATCGCCGTTCCGTGTAAGTCATCATGTACCCCGTGGTTCGGAACTCGCGACTCATCTGATAGCCGCGTACTTGATCCTATGCCTACCCTGCGAAGGCCTAGGGTCTGTTTCAAAGGCGTGTAGTCATTTTTACCGCGGCGACCCAGACGAGCGGGCCTCACGCGGGGTGGTACGACGTGGCCGACCAGTGCCTCCCAAGGCCCGCCCTACAAAAGTGCCAAAGCCAGATCCGGCTGCCTGAACAGCGAGGTCGCGGGCTGGCTTGGACTGGTGAGTCCAGGAGGAAGCACTTGGCCGATTTCGCCGATCGGGCGCGCCATGGTGACTGAGAGGCGATCGACGACCCCGAATTCCAAGCTCTCTGCCTCGAGGACGACGCCGCCTTTCGACTGGTACCCGGAGGACCCGCTTCCCTTACCTCGATCGATGCGTCGGGCATGGGCGCTAGGAGCTCGACCAGCTCTATCGTCGTTGTTGGCTTAAGAGTGGCTCCGCCGGCCCTGTGGGACGCCACAGCGTCATCGTCTCCGGCACCGTAACTCCTTCCGCCTCTTGGCCAACGCCGCGCACCGCCCGGGCGCGGCAGTCGTCGATGGCACCGATGAGCAGATCGTGAAGCACGGTGTCCGGATCGGGTATGCACGCCTGTGCGATCCCCTTGATCGCGCAGCTGACGATGCTCTGGGCGCTACGCCGGCGAAACGCATCTGGGGTCAGGCTCAGCTCGCCCGTGAAGCCGTCGGCCCATCGCGCAGCATGGGGTGCGCCGGCCAGCGTCTGTGCACTGTGCTCCTCGAGCGCTCCGGCAGGTCGTCCGTCCAGACCGGCCAGCACTTGGTCGGCGGCCAGGACGGCGACCGCCATGGCGCGCTGCCGTTGGGCCGACACCACTGGCAGGGCGGTCGTGGCGCAACGCAGTGCGATCCGGGCATCCACGTGCAGGTCGTCGCTGGTCAGCCCGATCACCGACGGGATCAGCACGGCCAGTCGCTGCCGGCCGGCATCGGTGGTGTAGTCGTTGACGTGACGGGCAACGGCGGCCAGCAGCGGGTGAGTGCAGGCCGGATGGTCGCTCCACCGCTCGCCGGCCAGCAACGACGCCAGTTCCATGAAACACGCGCCTTTGCG
>Ga0075421_100001414_pt1 | contig 27967 bp, 21 predicted proteins | sample SoiMetdeltSBSDD5_FD_75292 | JGI IMG/M metagenome (GOLD analysis project Ga0075421, IMG submission 75292) | Bulk soil microbial communities from a Populus tree surrounding site in Tennessee, USA - Soil MetaG P. deltoides SBSDD5 | ecosystem: Environmental > Terrestrial > Soil > Tree plantation... | reverse complement strand
TCGGCGGCGATGATGCCGGCGACGTGCGTGCCGTGACCGCCGGCGATGTCGGTGTTCTGATACGGCCCCGTTTCCATCGGCACGACGATCGTGCTCGTGCCGTCGGGCCGCACGTTCGCGTATTCGCCGCTGTAGAGCTTCACGTTGTGCACGACGCGATTGGCGAGATCGGGATGACTCGCGTCGCATCCGGAGTCGACGACCGCGACGGTGACGCCCTTGCCGGTGATGCCGGCCTGGCGCAGCGAGGCCGCGCCCATCGCATCTGCGGACGCGGCGTCGAGGAGCTCGATGCGCTCGTCGGGGTAGACGTCCGTCGCGATGCCGTTCGTCACCGCGGCCTGCATCGAGGCGACACTGCCGTACACGAGCGCGAGCGGGACGTGCTTCATCGGTTGTACGGAAAGACCGAGGCTGCGCAGGGCGGAGACGGTGGGGGATGTCGGGATGCTGTCGAAGGTGGCGATGCCGCGCGTGAGGGCGGCAGGATCGTTCACGGCGAGGAGGCGACTGAGGCCGACCGGCGTCTCGATGCCGAGGGCCATCGCGGACGGAGCGAAGGTCAACGTGGCGATGAAAAGGGCAATGATGGAAACAGCGAGGCGGGGCCGCCGCGGGCGAATGGGCATTTTTGAACTCCTTCTCTTTGTGCGGCGGTAGCACTGCTACCAACGTGCCAACGAGGAGAAGCATTTTTGAAAGGAGCGCCGCGTCGTCGAGTCGACTCTACAATCGGCGCCCATGCGTCGAGCCTTGTTCCTCCTCCTTGCCCTTGCCACGCCCGCGGCTCTTGCCCAGCGTCTCCCACGTACCGTTCTCCCGCACCACTACGAGCTGACGTTCGCGCCCGACTTCGCGAGCGGCCGCTTCGACGGGGAGGCAACGATCCACGGAACGGTCTCGCAACCGGCGAAGGAGGTCGTGCTCAACGCCGTCGACATCGAGTTTCTCGAGACGAAGATCGGCGAGCAGACGGCGACCGTGACGACGCAGCCGGAGATGGCGCGGCTCACGGTTGAACAGCCGATCCCGATCGGGCCGGTCACGATCCACATCCGCTATCGCGGCACGCTGAACGACAAGCTCCGCGGCCTCTACCTCGGCAACGCGAACGGGAAAAAGTACGCGTCGACGCAGATGGAATCGACCGACGCGCGAGAGGCCTTCCCGTCGTTCGACGAGCCGGACATGAAGGCGACGTTCTCCATTACCGCGATCGTCGACGAAGGCCACACCGCGATCTCGAACGGCGCGCAGATCTCCGACACACCCGGACCCGCCGCCGGCAAGCACACGATCCGCTTCGCGACCACGCCGCGCCTGTCGACGTACCTCGTCGCGCTGACCATCGGAGACTTCCGCTGCATCCGCGACGAAGCGGACGGCATCGCCTTCGGCATCTGCGGTACGCCGGACAAGATGCCCCTCGCGAAGTTCTCGATGGAGGCGACGAAGTTCATCGTCCCCTGGTTCAACCAGTACTACGGCGTCCGCTATCCGTTCGGGAAGCTCGACCACACCGGCGTCGCGGACTTCCGCGCCGGGGCGATGGAGAACGCCGGGGCGATCCTCTATCGCGACGCAACTCTCTTCCTCGACGAAAAGTCCTCGACGCCGGATGAGGTCCGCGGTACGGCCGGAACGATCTCGCACGAGATCGCACACATGTGGTTCGGTGATCTCGTCACGATGCGCTGGTGGGACGACATCTGGCTCAACGAAGGATTCGCGAGCTGGGCGGCGTCGAAACCGCTGGCCGCGTGGCGTCCCGACTGGAAGCTCCCGTTGCGCAACGTCGCCGGCACCGCCGGCGCGATCGCCGCCGACTCGCTGCATACGAGCCGCAAGATCCGCCAGCAGGCGACGACGCCCGACGAGATCGCCGAGCTCTTCGACGGCATCGCCTACGGCAAGACCGCGGCCGTGCTGCGGATGATCGAGTCGCTGATCGGCGAGGAGCCGATGCGCCAGGGGATCTCGTCGTACCTGAAGCAGTACTCGTTCGGAAACGCGACTTTCCACGATTTCTCCGACTCGATCCGCAAGGCGTCGGCGCAACCGGTCGATGCGATCCTTTCGAGCTTCGTCGAGCAGGCCGGTGTGCCGCTCCTGCGCGTGTCGAGCGACTGCAACGACGGCGACACGGTGCTCACCATCGAGCAGCAGCGATTCTTCCTCGAGCCGTCCGACACCCCGAGCGATCAGCGCTGGATTGTGCCGGTCTGCTACAGCAGCGGCGGCGTGAAGAAGTGCGAGATCCTCCGCGAGCCGAAGCAGACCATTCGCATCAGCGGCTGCGGCGCGCCGCCGTTCCTCAACGCCGGCGGCTCCGGCTACTACGTCGTCGAATATGCACCGCCGATGCTCGACGCACTCCGCACGTCCATCGCATCGCTGGGACCGGCCGAGCGAATCGTGCTCACGCGCGACGAGTGGAACCTCGTTCGCGCGGGGCGGCGGCCCGTCGGCGCGTTCCTCGCGCTCGCCGACGCGCTCCGCGGCGAGCGCGAGCCGCTCGTGGTGTCGAGTGTCCTCAACACCTTCTCGTACATCCGCGAGAACATCGCCGGCGACGCCGACCGCGGTGCCGTCGAGTCGTGGGTCCGTGCCTATGTGCAGCCGCTCGTGAAGGAGCTCGGCTACGTGGCGAAGGCGAACGAGTCGTACGACGACCGCATCCTGCGCGCGCGTGCGCTCGACACGCTCGTCGATGCCGGCAACGATCTCTCCGTCGGGCGCGAGGCGCGAAAGATCATCGAGCGCGATCTCGCGAACCCCACTCTCGATCCGATGACCCGCCAGACTCTGATCTCTGTCGCCGCCGCCGCGGGAGATCAGGCGCTGTACGAGCGCTACCTCGCCGCGATGCGCGCCGCGAAGACGCCCGACGAGTACTACAACTGGTTCAATTCGCTCGCCGCGTTTCGCGATCCCACGCTGCTGCGCCGCACGCTCGACTGGACGCTGACGCCGGAGGTGAAGAATCAGGATGCCGGCGGTCTGATCGCAAGGGTCGTCGCGAACCCTTACGGCCGCGAGCTGGGCTGGAGCTGGGTCGAGCAGAACTGGGAGCGCGTCTTGGCCAGGATCCCCGACCGCATGCGCGGCAGGGTCACGGGCACCGCCCGCGGCTTCTGCGACCGCGAGTCGCTCGCACGCGTGAAGACGTTCCTCGACGCGCACCCCGTCCCCTCCGCGGCGCGGCAGAACGCGCAGACGCTGGAGCGAATCGGACAGTGCGCCGCGCTGCGAGAGATCCAGAGCGTGAACCTGCATGAATGGATCGCGCGACGGTAACTTTGGATGTCGAGCTACTACGGTCTTCCGCTGCTCAAGCCCCCGGTGTGGACGTGGGAAGTGCCGACGTACTTTTTCATCGGCGGTGCAGCCGGTGCGGCGGCGGTCCTCGGCGCGGCAGCGCAGATCGCGGGCGCGAATGAGAAGCTCGTGCGCGATGCGCGATGGATCGCGGCGATCGGCGCGAATCTCTCGACGCCGCTGCTGATCGCGGACCTCGGACGTCCGGAGCGGTTCCTCAACATGCTGCGCGTGTTCAAGCCGCAGTCGCCGATGTCCGTCGGCGCGTGGACGGTGGCGATCTTCGGCGGTGCTTCGACGGCCGCGGTGTTCGCGCCGGGCAAGCCGCTCCGCGACGCGTTTTCGGGCGTCGCTGCGTTGAGCGGCCTCGCGATGGCGACGTACACGGGCGTGCTTCTCGGCGCGACCGCGAATCCGTTGTGGAAAGAGCACGTGCGCTTGCTGCCCGTGCACTTCGGCGCGTCGGCGCTCGGATCCGCGGTGTCGCTGCTCGAATTGCGCGGTCACCGCGATCCCGCGCTCAACGTCCTCGGCCTCGGCGCGTCGCTGTTCGAAAGCGCCGCGGATTTTGCGCTCGAGGACAAGACCGCGCTCCTGCGCATCGCCGGCACGCTCGCGGGCCCAGTGCCGTTTCTCCTGCGCTTGTTCGGGAAGCGCAAAGCCGCCGCCGCGGCGACGCTCCTCGGATCGCTCGCGACGCGTTTCGCGTGGATCGAGGCGGGGAAACGTAGGGCGCGGCTTTAGCCCGCCCCTCCCGGGGGAGGCGGGCTGAAGCCACGCCCTACATGCAGTGCGTGTGCGACATCCGATCCGGCAGCGAGCGTCGCGACGGCAACACCGCGAGCAGGAATCCGATCCCGCCGAGGGCCAGCGACAGATACACCGCTGCCCAGCGCATCGACGCGTCGCGCAGCGTCATCGCGCCTTCGTCGGCCACGACGCGCACGTCGAAGATCGTGCCGCCGATGGTCTTGCCCCACAGCAGCCACGTGCCGACGAAGTAGTAATACGACAGCACGATCGTGAATCCGGCGAGTGCCGCGACCGGCATCCAGGTGAGGGGTTGCGGGAGGAGGGGAGAGAGCGCGAGGACGATCGCGGCGAAGAGCGAGAGGTCGGTGAGGAGCGCCAGCATCCTCCGCCAGCGCGCGGCGTCGCCCGTTGCAGCAGCGACGACCGGAACGTCTTCTTCGATGCCGAGGGGAACCGCCTCGAGCTCCACTTCATCGAATCGCATCACGCCCTCCCATCACAGGGCGCAGAGGGCAGGGCGCAGGGGGCAGAAGATTCCGTTCGTCTTCTGCGCCCTGTCCCCTGCGCCCTGCGCCCTCGATCCTATGTTCCTGCCCGTAAGGGTAAATACTTCACGTAGATCTTGTACAGCAGGTCTTTCGGCTCGCCGTTGTAGCGGACGGCGAGCTCCTTGCTGCGGCGCGCGAGCTCGTCGGTCGGATCCATCTGAAGGACCTCGTCCATCTCGCGGACCGCGTCGCCGATGCGCTCTTCCTGCAGCGCCATCGCTCCGAGGTTGAAGTGGGCGTCGACGACCATCCGGCGGATGCTCGCGTTCTGCGGCTCGGCTTCCAGCAGCGGCTGCAGATTCGCGATCGCCTCGGAGTACCTGCGCTCCGAGAACAGCGCCTTCGCCGCGTCGAGCTTCGACGCCTGCTGCGCCGCGGTGTCGTATTGCGCCTTCAAGTCCGGGGACAGCGGCTTCACACGCAACGCCTGCTCGAACGCCGCCTTCGCCGCGACGTAGTCGCCAACGGCGAATGCGGCGGCGCCGGCGGCGGCGCGTTGCTCGTAATACTCCGCGGCGGGAATGCCGTCGATGAGTGCCGCGGACGTCGACTTCTTCTTCTGCAGGTCCGCGATCATCACCAGCGAGTCGTTGTGCTTCGGATCGCCTGGCTTGATGTCGCGCAGCAACGCGATGGCCTGATCGTACCGGCCGTTCTTCGCGAGCATCGTGGCGCGGGCCATGATCGACTCGCCTTCGCCCGCGGTCTCGACTTCGTCCGTGCTCATGCGCGACCAAACGAACCACCCGCCCCCGCCGAGAACGAGAACGCCGAGGACGATGGCGATCAGGCCCAGCGGCAGCTTACGCGCCTCTGATGCCGGCGCGGCCTTGGTCTTTGCCTTCGCCGCCGTTGCGGTCGCGGCCGCGGTGGACGGATCGGGCGGAACGAGCGGCGTGTCATACGCGCTCAGCGAAAGCTCGTCGTCGAAGAGATCGTTGCCGTACTTCTCGTCGGGCGGCGGCGCAACGTACACGTTCGCCGGCTTTGCCGGAGCCCGTCCTTCGACGGTCTCGCCGAGGCGGTCGAGATGTTCCTGCGCGCTCGTGTTGCGCGGATCGAGACGCAGCACCTCGGTGAGCTCGGCGTGAGCCTTCGCCGTATCGCCGCGCTCGAACGCCTCGATACCCGAGGCGAGCAATGTCTCCGCTTTCCCTTCGAGCTCGCGACGCTTCATCTTCGCACGCTCGATGCGGTCGGAGGCCTGATCGTTGGTGACGTCGATCAGAAAGATTCGCGACCAGAGGTCGATCGCCTGCGAGTAATCGGCCGCCTCGAATGCGCGGTCGCCGTCGGCGAGGTACTGATCGATCTTCTTCTGATCCTCTTCGTTCGCGAGCACCGAGGCCGTGGCGAAATCGAATTCCGCTGCCGCGGGTACATTCGGTTTCGAGTCGAAGGAGAACCCGCCGAACGGCGAGGTGTCCGTCTTCTTCTTCGGCGACGCAGGTGGCTGCGCCGCTGGTAACTGTTGTGTCGCTTCGAACGAGAAGTCCGACGCGGCAGGCGTATCGAACGAGAAGTTCGCGAACGACACCTCGGGTGGTTTCTCTTCTTCGAACGTGAAGCCGAAGTCGGCGGCCGGCGATGCGGCGCGGCCACCCGCGGCCGGTGCGTCGACGACGAACGACGGCGATGGCGCGGTCTGCGAGGGGGCGGCCGAGCGAGCGTCGATCGCGCGTCCGATGCGCACGACCTCCGGATGCGTCGGATCGAGCGCGCGTGCTTTCTCGAGCTCCATCTTCGCCGACGCCCCGTTGCCGCCAGCGAGACTCTGTTCCGCCTTGCGCGTGAACTGCTCGACGAACGGCGCCGCCTCGACCTTCTCGCGCGCTTCGTCGCCGAGGACGCGCGCTTCGTCGTTGAGGAGATCGTCGCTGAGAACGTCGCTCGTCAGTTGAATGACGCGCTCGAAATCGCGGGCGGCCATGGCCTCGCGCGCATGCTCCATCGCCGAGCGCTGGTCGACCGGCGCCGGAAGCAACGAGTCGACGTCGAGCGGCAGCTCCGGATTGCGCAGCTTGGCGAGCAGCTTCTTGGCCGGATCGAACATCGGATCCATCTGCAGAAGGAGATTGCAGCCGGCCACGACCTCATCGGTGCGACCCTGCTTGAAGAGCGTCAGCGTCTGCTGGAACGTCGTCAGCACGCGCTCCTTCACCGCTGCGGGGAGAGACGGGTTTCCTGGATAGCTCACTGGTCGCGCGATTATAACGATACGCGGCTATACTGCGCGGCCATGCAAATCGAGCTCATTTCGACTCCCGATGCGCCTGCGGCCATCGGCCCGTATTCGCAGGGCGTGAAGAGGCACGGCATCCTCTACACGTCGGGGCAGATCGCGCTCGATCCCGCGACGGGGAGTCTGGTCGAGGGAAGCTTCGAGGACCAGGTCCATCGCGTGTTCCGGAACCTGCAGGCGATCCTCCACGCGGGCGGAAGCGACTTCGACCGCGTGCTGAAGGCGACGGTGTACGTGACCGACCTCGGCAACTTCGCCGCGCTCAACGTCATCTACGCCAGCTATTTCGGCGATCACAAGCCGGCCCGAACGACGGTGGAAGTGCCGGCGCTGCCGAAGGGTGCTGCGGTTGAGATCGATTTAATCGCGTTCTGAGGGTCTCTGGCCCAGCCGTTGCAGCCTTGCCGCTCATCATGTTCCGCTGGCTCGCGGCAGTTTCCCTAGCAATCACGATCTCCCTCCCCGCATTCGCGGCGACGCGGATGACGTTCGACATCCAGGGCGTGCCGACGGCGGTCGAGTGGGCACCGACGGCGTTTCCGCTCCGCTACAACATCGACGAGCGCGTGACGCGCCTGCATCCGAATGCGGCGGCGATGATCGAGCGCGCGTTCACCGCCTGGTCGACGATCCCCGACGTCAGTCTGCGGTTCGAGTCGGGCGGCGTCGTCGCGAGCTCGGTTCCGAATGCCGAAGGGATCAGCGTGACGCTCGCGGACGATCTCCTGAGCGGCCAGGGCGCGATCGCGTTGACGGCCTACACCTACGACACGAGGACGGGCAAAATGCTGGATGCGGACATCCGCGTCGATCCTTCGCTCTTCAGCGGTCAGGTCAACGCGCAATCCGCGCTCGAGCACGAAGTCGGACACACCCTCGGACTCGATCACTCGGCCGTGCTGTCCTCGGTGATGTATCCGTACGTCGGCCCGTACGACACGCCGGCGGATCTCGACATCGACGATCGCATCGCGATCGCGACGATCTATTCGAAGACCGATTCGACACTCCGCGGCGCAACGCTGCAAGGTCGAGTCATGGGCGACGCCGGCGGGGTGTTCGCCGCGCAGGTCGTTGCGGTGAACGAGCAGGGCCAGCCGGTCGCGACTTCGCTCACGAACGCGACGGGCGAGTTCGCGCTGCAGACCGTTCCCGCGGGACGCTACCGACTTTACGCGGAGCCGCTCGACGGACCGGTGATGGTCGCCGCGCTGCAGGGAACGTGGCGAGAAGCGACGGCGAAACCATTTCCCACGGAGTTTTTCGACGCGGCCGTCGACGTGGAGAACGGGAAGATGTACGGGAACCTGGTCGTGAACACGGCGGGCCCGGTGCAGCTCAATCCCCGCACGATCGGCGCGACTGCGCCCGACGCGACGTCGGTGAGTCTCAACAGCTCCCCCGTGGCCGTGTATCCGGGACAGACGGTGAAGCTCACGATTGGCGGGGATGGCTTCATCAGCGGGATGACGCAGTTCGAAGTGCTGAACCCCGCGTTCCGACGTATCTCGGATTTCCAGTGGTGGGGCGGCTCGGTGAGCGCGACGTTCGCGGTCGCGTCGAACGCGCAGGCAACGTCGAGCGTGATCGTCGTGACCAGCGGCCGCGAGACCGCCATGCTCACGGGCGCGCTGCGAGTGTTCCGCGCGCCGAAAGCGCGGTCGGTAAGGCACTGAGCCGCGTTTGCTGCGATCTGCGCTGTAAAATGCGAGCGCAATGGACTACCACGACATCATTACGATCGAGCCCGACAAGCGCGGAGGGCAGCCCTGCATCCGAGGCCTGCGGATCACCGTGTATGACGTGCTCTCGTACCTTGCGTCCGGCATGAGTGAAGCAGAGATTCTTTCGGACTATCCGGACCTGACCCGTGAAGACATTCTCGCGTGCCTCAGCTACGCGTGAAGCGGCTCTTCGACCGCAACATCTCTCTGTCATCCTGAAGCCGCGTAGACGGCGAAGGACCCCCTGATTCGAGTGCGATCAACCTACGGTGATTGAGCTTACGGAGGGCGGTGGACTACCACTCCTCCTCATCGTCACGCTGACGTTTTTTGCGCACTGGGACGTCGATCTCGGCTTCGCTTTCGAAACACCCCGCGAGAATCAATGAGTGCCCACCGTGTAACCATGCCTTGATGATGCGGCTGATCACGCCGCTACGGCAGGTGCGGGAGCCGATCCAGCCCCCCTGCACCAGCTCGACGAAGAGCGTGTTGGTAATGTAGCGGCCTGCGGCTTCGCGCGTGATCCGAACGCCATTGCGAGCGCCCTTGGCCACCGAGTCGGTTACTAGTCGCCGCCAGTACGCCAGCGGGATGTACATCCCCGGCACCATCGTGGTCGTGTCGATACCGCAGGAACTGGCATCGCCGATCTTGAAGTAGAAAGGGCCGGGATCGAGGCGATAGTCACGTAGCGCATCGGTGTCAGCGTCGCAGAAGTCGCGCTCGAACCTCTCCATCGCGGCGACCTCCTTTTTATACGAACCGCTCGGGCGATACTCAGGAACGTTTCCAAGGTCGCTCGTCATCCGCTTGTACTGCACCAACACGTACGAATCGTAACGGGCCATGTAGTAGATCAAATCAACCCCAAGCGTGGTCTCTACGTCGCGCGTGTTGACGTTGAAAACCGTTAGACGACGGCGGCCGCGTTCAAACTGCGTGGCTCCTCGTAGGTACTTTTTGACGGGACGCCAGCCCCCGAACACGCCTGCGTCGTGTTCGATCATCTGTGTCTCGTAGCCTTGGCTCATTTCCAGCGCCGCGAGAAACGGTTCGGGCCGATCGTCATCGTCTTCCGGATCCCACGCGAGGAGGTCCCGCTCATTCATGTCGGCCATCCGAAGTGAGAGATTGACGGCGTCGCGCTCCTCGATGACTGTTCTTGATTTCGTCCACGGCCGAATGGCGCGGCGGCGCACGCGCTCCAGGCGTGCGAGCGCATCGACGCTCTCTGGCCGGAGGCGTTCGACCGTGTCCAGCAACTCGGCCCAGGTCGATGGCGGAACACGCTGCCCGTAGCCCTGAGACGTGCGGATGATGTGCGGCCGTAGCCTCGCGGTGAAATCCTCGATCAGATCAGCTAAAACGATCGGCGGATTGAAGCGGTAGAAATCGGTGAACCGGATTTGGTTCTTGAACGAAGCTGCGCCACTTCGGCCGCGCCGCCCGAGGCAGATGTAGTCGATCGCCTCCATGTCCATTGACAGGAAGAAGATCTCGACTTCTTTGTTCTGCCAGTCCGGAGCGCTAACGGCCTCCGTAAACGTGCCGTGGACCGCGATCAAGCCTTCGATTCCGAGCTCGCGTTTCCATTCGTCGATGACGAGAAAGTACCCACCACGCGCGAGAGGCGATGCCATAACCGCAGAATACCTGCCTCGTGGCCGTCGCCCGTAGCTCCGCGAAAAGTCTGGTAGGTATCCGCGAGAGCGATGCGTCACGCCCAGGTCATCCAGTCCGGGCGTACCCCCTCGAATCGCCGCCGCGTGCCTGGCCTAGATGTACATCTTGAATGGCAGTGGCGGAATCGTCTCAGTCGAGGGACCGGCTGTCAGAATCTCACCAATGGCCTCGGCGAAGCGCAGGGTGACCGGAATGCCGTCTGCGAAGATACAACTGTTGTAGTTCACCTTGGTGAGGGCCATGACGTCGTTCAAGACCGTTTCGAGGTCGGCGTCGCCTCGGACGATGTCGATGCGCAGCGGGTTGGGTACTCCGCGACCGGGATAGGTCTGGAGGCGGGGTACAAACCCTTTCGTCCACAGGTATGCGGCCCGGTCATCCTCACAATACGCGGTACCTCGCAAGACGGGATGGTCGCCTCGTGTGTACAGCTTCAGCGCGTCAGCTTTCTTGATCCTGATGCCGACGAGGTTTGTTCCGGCAGGCGTTGCGCTCCTGAAGCCTTCTCACTCCGCGTCGTCGAACGCGATCTTTCCGTGGATGAAGAGCTCTCGCGGGGGATCGCCGAGCTTCGCCGTGTAACTCTCGATCGCCGTGCGGAGGAGCTCCGCGGCCTTCGCGCTCGTCAAGTGGAAGGATTTCTCCTCAGCGCTGTACCAGGGTCCCAAGGCGCCCCGGAACACGACGCCGTCGCCGCTGTCGAGGAACATCTGTGCCGCGCAGCAGGCTGCACGCGGGTCGGCGTCGCGATCGTCCTTCTTGAAGACAAGACCGAGATAGCAGACGCCTGGGCGAATGCTCGCAATTTTCCAAGGTCTGCCGCCAGCCTTGTAGAACGTGCCTGTACTCAAGTGCCAGGCGATATCGCTTACCACGGGATCGAGCGGGCGCTTCGGATTCCCCGTACTCGTTGTGAAGTCGTGGTGAGCGATGGTGCTCTCGCGAATGATTTGAGTAGTTATGCCCGTCGTCAGGAGCTGCGCCTTGAGCTGGTGGTGGAAGTCTGCGTCGTATTGGTACGGGATGCTGGCCGAGGTGATCTGCGGGAAGAGACTCGGCGTGTCTTCCGTAAATCGCTTGGCGAACTTCGGCGGGAGTGTATCGACCGCCGCGATACGATCCGCCGTCGGAACAATGCTCTTCGTCCGGCAGAATTTATATACCTCGTCCGTGATGACGACGAACCAGAGGAGCGGCATGCTCTCCTCCTCGTGCTGCGCTTTGCGTATCGCATCTGCAAAGAGGTTCACCGTCTGGTGCGTCCGCTGATATTTGTCATCGATGTGTACGCGCCGGAGAAGCTCGTGCTCCTCGATGATCACTTCGATCGCTGGCGTCGGTTGCCAGCTCGTGCGAAATGCGGCGGTGAACCCCGGATAGTACGGCCGGCTGGTGCCCGTGTACTTCGTGATGATTGGTTGCTGGAGGCGGGACAGCCATCGATGGAACCGTTCCACACTCGGCTTCGTTCCCACGATGCCGTAGCTGACACCGTAGATCGCGTCGAGTGGTCCGAACAGAGTGAGACCATCGCGAGGATCGGCCAATGCCTGATTGTGTCGGAACGCGAGCTGCGGCTCACGAAGCGTCGTCAGTGTCGTCATCGTCTTCTTCAAACTCGTTCAGATCGACACGCTCAGCGGGCTCTCGATAGCTCACCGGGCTAATGAATCGCAGGGGTCTCCCTTCGACCGCGACGGCCGCGTGACGATGCACCGGGAGCTCGATCACACCTGCGGTTGAGAGCGCCTGCATCATTGCAAGGACACGGTCGCGCCAGTCGTTGTTCCACCAGTCTTTCGTCTGGCCGTGCCGCGCTCGCTGCAGCCGTTTATCGTCGGTCCAGATTGTCTTTCCGTCGTCGCTGAAGAGTAGATGCGGCTGCACACAAAAAACAGGCGATGGTCGCAGCAGTGGGCGCGCGCTGATCGCGAAATGCCAGAATCGTTTCACGTCCATCACCGTGCGATATCCGACGACTGCCCGTGTTGTCTGCTTGCTGCGGATGTCGACGAATGGCAATTCCTTGCCGCGCTCCGTCGCAGCTTCGTGGTAATACGCAAGGCGCTTATTACTGAAGGCGCGTTCACGAAGCGATCCGCGGAGAGAGCGCTCCCATGCAATCCGCAGGAGTCGCGTGACGTGTCGACTGGCATCCGCCGGGTCGATCGGGCGGTCGCCGGTGGCGCCTCTCAGATAGTCGGCAGTGCTGATCGCGCGGGTGTTGACGATGTATAGGGGGATGTTCTGAAGGTGGTCTTTCGGCGCAAAGCTGACGAGATGCCCTTGGCGCCGGAACGCCGGATACGGAAGCGCAGCCGGGTTGATCTTATCCGCCTTGCTACTTGCATGAAGGTAAATGGTGTCGGGCAACTCGCGAATCGGAAAATAGTTGCTCAGCAACTCGTCCGGTGTGGCCGTTACGCTGGACGATCCATCGAACTGCTCGCGCCAAAACGCATTGACTGCATCATGCTGACCGGTTGCTTTTGGGACGTGGTCCTTTTCCAGTTTCTCGAGCAGTCGTGCCAGCGCATTCGCCCATCCCGACGATGCATCGATGGCGTTGAGCCTCTTCAGCTCGATGTTCATGTCGTCATAACTGATCGCGTCGATTCGTATCGGGATCACGAAGTCGACGAGATGGTTCTTTTTCGCAACGCTCGTGCTGACGGCGAGCTCGTTAAGACACCCGCTGGCTTTGTTGCTCGTTGTGCTGAGGACGTAGATGTGTTTCGCGATCCGCGTCCGTAACGCTTCCTCGATGTCCTTCCAGAAGTCTTCCCCACCAACGAGTTGGACCAGATCGCACCAGGCCTTGTAACCGTGATTCGCGAGCTGAAGGGCAAGCCAGGTGGCGAACTGGTTGTCAGTGGGGTTTGCGTGGCCGATGAAAACCGTGTCCCGGATCGGGTCGAGGGTGAGCATTTAGTCGTCCACCCATGGTAGCCGCAGCGCTGACATGCGCGATAGCACAAGAGAGCCGCAAGGGGCAGAACTCTACGTGGTGTAGCGCCGCGGCGCGAACAACGTGAAGAACGCGGCGGGATGGCTTCGGACCATGGTCACTTCGGAAAGACTAGCATGTCGAGGTAGGGAAGCCCGTCGCCGAGGCACTCCTACAGCAGATGGCAACGAAGACGGTCGTTCTCGCTCACGGCATTTTTCGATTCGACAAACTCAGTGTCTTGTTTCAGAAGCAGTTCGGTCTCGACGTCGGGCCGCACTACTTCGACGGCATCGCGGAATTCCTGAGACGCAACGGCTTCGACGTTCACGAGCCCGATGTGAACTTCACCGGCTCCCTGGCCGTTCGCGCGAGGGATCTCCGCAAACGCCTGGTGAAGGTCATCTCCACGCTCGGCTCTCCGTCCGATCGGATTCACATCATCGGGCACAGCATGGGCGGTCTCGACGCGCGAAAAGTCATCGTGGATCACCCGGACATCGCGGCGAGGATTGCGTGCCTCACGACCGTCGGCACGCCGCACCTCGGCACGAAGGCGGCGGACCGGGCGATGGCCCTCGGCGGCCGGTTGCTCATCGCCGGCATGATTCCGATCCTCGATCTGGAGGGATTCGAGGATCTGACCACGACGGCATGCCGTGCGTTCAACGATTCAGTGAAAGATGCCGAGGCGACGAACACGGTTCGATATCGCGCGGTTTCGGCCGAGCAGGATGTGCGGCGCACGACTCCTCTTCTCAGTGCAGCGTGGGTGCAACTGGACATTGATCGGCAAGGCCCGAGCGATGGGATCGTCCCGACGAAGTCGCAGCAATGGACTGCGGTGTTGAAGTCGGGCAAGACGAGCAAGACCGTCGAGCAGTTGCGGTTCCCGTTTTCCGCGGACCACCTCAACGAGGTCGGACTGTGGGACACCGGCGAGCTATTGGGCGGCTTGGACAAAGATGTTCTGGAGCGGCGCGTCCAGGAGCTCTACCTGAAGCTCGCGAGGAGCGCGTCGTGACGTCTATCTCTTCTTGCTCTTCGCGACTCTGAACTTCACCATCCTGGCGATCAGGTCGTGGGGAATCGGCTCGTCCAACGGAAATCGCACCGTTCCCTTAGCGCCCGCGTAGCCGGCCAGTTCGTCCTTGAACTCGTCGATGGCTCGCGGCGCGGGATAAAACCCGATGTGCTCTTTGTAGGCGGCGAAGTGCACGAGGTTGGTGCCGTTCAGAGTGAAGGTCGGGATCTGGTACTTGATCGCTTCCTCGGCGTCGGGCGCCGCTTTGTGAATCGTCTTTCGGACCTGTTGAAGGAGCTTCTGCACGTTCTTCGGAAAGCCCGCGATGTAGGCGTCGATGTCCTTGGGGGGAGCGGTTTTCATCATGACTCCTCGAGGCGAATTCTACTCATCGCGTAAACACCAGCACCGCGTTCGCCGGAATGACGATGTCCGCGTGATGATCGTCGCCCGCGAACGCGCGTCCGCCGTTGCCAGCCGGCGCGTAATCGTCGTACGCGTCGCTGTTGAACACCTCGCGCCATTCGCCTGGCGCGGGAAATGGCAGGCGATACGAAGGAAACGTCACGTTGTCGAGACTCGCGATGATGACGACCTCGTCGCGGTGGAACGCCAGCACGCACGTGTCGTCGTGGGCGTGGAGGATGCGCGCGCGTGCCGAGCGCAGCGCGGGCAGTCTTCTCCGCATTGCGAGGAGCTCGGACGTGAAGCGAAAGAAGTTCGTGACGTGTACGTCGCCGTCGTCGATGCCGCCCCACCACACCAGGGTCGACTCGTCGCGCGTGTCGGACCACGGTTTTTCTTCGAGCAGCTCCTGCCCCATGAACAGCATCGGAATGCCGGGTCCGAGGAGCGTCAGCGCCATTGCGACGCGAGAGCGGCTGCGCGCGTACCACGAGCGCGGATTCGACGGATCGGCGAGCCGCGCGATGCGATCGTCGCGATCGCGCAGCACGCGATCATGGTTCTCGGTGCATGGGACGGTCTGCCACGCGTGCGTGAATCCATGCAGATGCAATGCGTCGGCGATCGCGGTCATTCGCGGATGACCGAACGCGGCCTCGCGCAATGCATCGCGCACCGCGATGCGCAGCGCGTCGTGCTGCGTCGTGTCGAACCCCGCGCCGCCTTCATCGATGCTCTTCACGACCCAGGAGTTCACCGGCCAGTACTCCGCATTCTGCAGCGCCTCAGGCTTCGCATGCCGCACGCTCCGCGTCAGGTCCTGACAGAAATCCCACGCGTGGCCGGTGTGGTCGATGACGCTCACTTCGTCGTAGCGCAGACCATCGAAGTGAAACTCGGTCAGCCAATAGCGCGCGTTGTCGACGAGGAACTGCCGCACCTCGGGCTTCCGAAACGCGAACACCAAGCCGCCGGCCCAGCCGTCTTTCGAGAAGTACAGGCTGTCATCGCGCTGGCGATCGAAGAAGTAGATGCTCTTCTCGTCGAAATCGCCGCCCGCGTGGTTGTAGACGACGTCGAGGATCACAGCGATGCCCCACACGTGCAGCAGGTCGATCAGTACCTTCAGCTGATTCATCGCACCGGTTGCTTCCGCGACCGTCACCGGCGGCGCGCCGCGCTTCTCGAACAGCGGATTCACGCGATCGAGATACCGCTGCAGCTCGGCCGCACTGTGAATGCCGTAGTCCATCTCGGGGGAGAAGTAGTCCGTGCCGTTGTATCCGAGGCTGAACGTCGTCTGGAACTCGACGACGGGGAGGAGTTGCACGGCGTTGATGCCGAGGCGCGCGAGGTGCTCGACCCGCAGCGCGGTGTCGAGGAACTTCGCGACGCGGTGCGCGCGGTCGGGACCGTCGAACGCGCCGACGTGCAGTTGATAGATGACGAATTCGTGGAACGGCGGCGTGCGGAAGTCTGAGTCGCGCCACCGATAGCGCGACGGATCGCGCACGACGCAATGCGAGTCCGGCCACTCCGGCGTGAGCTCGCGCGCGTACGGGTCGCGCTTCTGTCCCGACGACGCCTCGCCTTCGACGAAGAACATGTACTCGTCGCCGTCCTTCGCGCGCTCGAAGAATCCCGCCCAGCGATCGTCGTGGCGCACGAGCAGAGACGCGTCATCGCGCCTCCAGTCATTGAAGTCCCCGAGAACGTGCACCGCCTGCGCGCGCGGCGCCCAGACGCGGAACGTTGCTCCGCCGCCCGCGACGACACTTGCGCCCATTGGAGTGTTCGCCGAGATGTTTGTCTGGGAAGCGGGCATGCCGGAAGTATTACACGAGCCTCCGGAACTATAATTCGCCCCTCATGACCGACAAGCAGTTCCTGCGCGCGTTCGGTGAGCGCATTCGCGGCGAGCGCGCGCGGCGGGGGATGAGCCGCAAGCTCCTCGCGCATCACGCCGGGATCTCGGAGCGTTACCTCACGCAGCTCGAGTCGGGAAAGGGAAACGTTTCCATCGTCCTGCTGCGGCACATCGCCGACGCACTGGGGTTGCCGCTCCCACGGCTCGTCGAGGAGCCTCCGTCGCCGGAGATGGAGTTCCTCTCTCGCCTGTCACCGGTGCAACTCCGCGAGGTCTACGCGTCGCTGACCGAGAGCGATGCTTCGCGCGCGCAGCGCATCGCACTCGTCGGACTGCGCGGCGCGGGCAAAACGACCCTCGGCGCAAAAGCGGCGAAGGCGCTCGGCGTTCCGTTCGTGGAGCTCGACCGCGAGATCGAGCGCCTTTCCGGCACCTCCCTCGGCGCGATCCTCGAGCTCTACGGCCAGCAGGCCTATCGCCGCTACGAGCTGCAGGCGCTGCAGGAACTTCTCTCGACGCAGCCGCGCTTCTTAGTCGCCACCGGAGGCAGTCTCGTCTCCGAGCCCGCGACCTACGACCTCCTCCTGCGAAACTGCTTCACCGTCTGGGTGCGCGCCACGCCCGAAGAACACATGCAGCGCGTGATCGATCAGGGCGATCTGCGACCGATGGCCGGCTCGAAACAGGCGATGGACGACCTGCGTCGCATTCTCGAGGAGAGGAGCGAGCTTTACGGTCGCGCCGATCTCGTCATCGACACGACCGCAAAATCCGAAGCGGACAGCGTGCGCGAGTTGATCAGCGGTAGCCGACGTCCTCGCTGAGCGCGATCGTGCTCTTCATGAACGAGCCGCTGCCGCGCCCGACCGGCCTGCCGCAGTCGTCCATCAACTCCGCTTCGGCGACGAACAGCTGGCGCGAGCGATTCACGACCCGGCCGCTGGCGCGCAGCGTGCCCTCGGACACCGGGCGAGTCAGATAGATGTTGTACGTGACCGTGAGGACGAACACGTCCGGTACGAGTGAGTTGACGGCGAAGAATGCCGCGTCGTCAAGCGCCTTGAAGTAAATCGAGCCGTGGACCGCCTTCGCTGCGTGAAAGAAGTCGGGCCGGATGGGGATCAGGACTTCCGCCGCTCCTTCCGAGACGGTGAGGACGGGCCGGAAGTACTCGTTGATCGGCGCGGAGGCATACATCCGCTCGAGCTTGCGATAGTGTTCTTCGGACATAGCAGGAATTATAATTCCGCATCACGTTTTGGAGTGCGCATGATCACATTCGACCGTGAGCCCGGGAGCTACCAGCACTGGCGACTCACCTTCGACGGACCCGTCGCGACGCTGACCCTCGACGTCAACGAGGACGGCGGCATCGACGAAGGCTACAAACTGAAGCTGAACTCGTACGACCTCGGCGTCGACATCGAGCTGCGCGACGCGCTCGATCGCATCCGCTTCGAGCATCCCGAGGTTGGCGCGGTCGTGCTTGCAAGCGGCAAGGAGCGGATGTTCTGCGCGGGCGCGAACATCTACATGCTCGGCAAAGCCACCCACGCGACGAAGGTCAACTTCTGCAAGTTCACCAACGAGACCCGCAACGGCATCGAGGACTCCAGCGAGCACTCGGGGCTGAAGTTCCTCGCGGCGGTGAACGGCACCGCGGCCGGCGGCGGATACGAGCTCGCGCTCGCGTGCGACGAGATCCTGCTCGTCGACGACCGCTCGAGCACCGTGAGCTTCCCCGAGGTGCCGCTGCTAGCGGTGTTGCCGGGGACGGGCGGACTCACGCGGCTCGTCGACAAGCGACACATCCGCCGCGATCTCGCGGACGTCTTCTGCACGACCGCCGAAGGGTTCGGCGGCAAGAAGGCGAAGGAGTGGGGACTCGTCGACGACGTCGTTCCGCAGCGCGCGTTCACCGACAAAGTAAAAGAGCGCGCGCTCGCACTCGCGGCGCAGACCGATCGTCCGAAAGACGCGAAGGGCATCACGCTCACGCCGCTGCGCCGCAACCTCGACGAGAAGGGGTTGCACTACGAGCACGTCGACGTCGCCATCGATCCCGACGCGCGCACGATCACGATCACGGTCGCGGGGCCTTCGAGCGGCGAGCCCGAAGAAATCGACGCGATCGTCGAGCGCGGCGCGCAGTGGTGGCCGCTGGCCATGGCGCGCGAGCTCGACGACGCGATCCTCCACCTTCGCTCGAACGTGCGCGAGGCGGGGATCTGGATCGTGAAGACGCGCGGCAATATCGACGCGTTACTGCGCATCGACCGGGCGCTGCATCGTCATCAGGAACATTGGTTCGTGCGCGAGACGATCGGCTTCATCCGCCGCACGTTCGCGCGCCTCGACGTCTCCTCGCGCAGCATCTACGCGGTCATCGATCCGGGATCGTGCTTCGCCGGTACGCTGTTCGAGCTCGCGCTCGCGGCGGACCGCTCCTACATGCTGCACGCGGAAAACGAAGGCCCTCGCATCGCGCTCAGCGCGATGAACCTCGGCCCGTACGCAATGGTCAACGAGATGACGCGCCTCGAGACGCGTTTCGGAAAAGAAGTTGCGTTGCCGCAGGAGACGCAGTTCAACGCGGAAGAAGCGATCGACGCTGGCCTCGTCACCTTTGCGCCCGACGAACTGGATTGGGACGACGAGCTGCGCCTCGCGATCGAAGAGCGCGCGAGCCTCTCGCCCGACGCGCTCACCGGAATGGAAGCCAGCCTCCGCTTCGGCGGACGCGAAACGGTCGCTACGAAAATCTTCGGCCGCCTGTCGGCCTGGCAGAACTGGATCTTCATCCGCCCCAACGCCGTCGGCGAACAAGGCGCATTGAAGTTGTTCGGCAGCGGAACGAAACCGAAGTTCACGTGGGAGAGGATTTGAGTCGACGAGTCGTCAAGTCGACGAGTCGACGAGCTCGCGACCGGCACCTCTCGACGACTTGAAGACTCGACGACTCGACGACCTGGAGAAGCGATGCCAATCAATTACGACGAAAAAATCCCCAACAACGTCGACCTCTCGACGAACAAGACCCTCCAGCGCGCGCTCGAGCATTGGCAGCCGCGGTTTCTCGACTGGTGGAACGACCTCGGCCCCACCGTCTTTCAGAACAACGACGTCTACCTGCGCACCGCGACCTCCGTCGATCGCGAGGGGTGGGCGACGTTCGGGATGGTGCGGATGCCCGAGTATCGCTGGGGCATTTTCCTCGCCGATCCGAAGGCAGATCGCACGATCGGCTTCGGCGACGACATCGGACAGCCGGCGTGGAACGTCGTGCCGGGCGAGCATCGCTCGACGCTGCGCCGCCTCATCGTCACGCAGGGCGACACCGAGCCCGCCTCGGTCGAACAGCAACGCGCCCTCGGCACCACCGCGCCATCGTTGTATGACCTCCGCAATCTCTTTCAGGTGAACGTCGAGGAAGGCCGCCATCTCTGGGCGATGGTCTACCTGCTCCACGCGTACTTCGGCCGCGACGGGCGCGAGGAAGCGGAAGGACTGCTCGAGCGTCACTCCGGCGACGCCGATCGCCCGCGCATTCTCTCGACCTTCAACGAGCCGATTCGCGACTGGCTCTCGTTTTTCATGTTCGCGTACTTCACCGATCGCGACGGCAAGTTCCAGCTCAAGGCGCTGGCCGAGAGCGGCTTCGATCCGCTCGCGCGGACGTGCCAGTTCATGCTCACCGAAGAAGCGCACCACATGTTCGTCGGCGACACCGGCATCGGACGCGTCGTGCGCCGCACGGTCGAGGTGATGAACGAGTTGCGCACGGACGATCCGGTGAAAGTGCGCGCCGCCGGGGCGATCGATCTGCCGACGATTCAGAAGTACATGAACTTCTGGTTCAGCTCCGCGCTCGATCTCTTCGGATCGGAGATCTCCTCGAATGCCGCCAGTTACTTCGCGAACGGTCTGAAGGGCCGTCCCGACGAGTCGCTGTACGACGATCATCGCGCCGCGGGCGATTACACGCTCGACCTGCCGGACGGCAGCGGCGGCGTGAAGAGCGAGACGGTGTCGATGCGCAACGCGATGAACGAAGTGCTGCGCGTCGCGTACATCCGCGACTGCGAGAACGGCGTGAAGCGCTGGAACAAGATCATCGAGAAGGGCGGTATCGACTTCGAGCTGCGCCTTCCGAGCTCTCGCTTCCGCCGCACGGTTGGTTTGTGGGCGAACGTGCCGACCGATCCCGCGGGCAATCCGATCTCGTCCGAGGCGTATGCGGCCGGCATCAACACGTGGATCCCGACTCCCGACGATCAGGCGTTCGTGCAGTCGCTCATGCAGCCGGTGTTCGAAGCCGGCAAAGTCGCGGCCTGGATCGCGCCGCCGGAGCGCGGGATCAACAACCTGCCGGTCGACTACGAATACGTGCGGGTCTGAGCCAGCTGCGCTACCCTTTGCTCCCATCGTGAGCACCATGAGTCTGCCGGACCCGAGCCGCCGCGTCGTCGACCAACTCGTGGACGCGGCGCGGAGCGCGTTCGGCGACACGCTGCGCGCGGTGATCCTCTACGGTTCCGCGGCCGAGGGCCGGCTGCGCGCAACCTCGGATGTCAATCTCCTGTTCGTGCTGTCGGCATTCGATCAACGCGCGGATGCGTTGCGCGAGCCGTTCGGTTTCGCGCACGCGGCGACGAACGTGACCGCGATGTTCCTGCTCGAGAGCGAGCTTGCCGACGCCTCGGAATCGTTCGCGCAGAAGTTCGCGGACATCGAGCGCCGGCACGTCGTGCTGTACGGCGACGACGTCGTGTCACGCATCGAAGTGCCGCGTGCCGCGCTCGTACGACGGGTGCGGCAGGTGCTGTTCAACCTATCGATCCGGCTGCGCGAGCTTTATGTCGAGCGCAGTCTGCGCGAAGAACAATGCGCGATGACCGTCGCCGAGACCGCCGGTCCGCTGCGCACCTCCGCCGCCTCGATTCTCGAGCTCGAGCGCGGTGCGACGCCGCCGCCGAAGGAAGCGCTGCAGACGCTCGTTCGCGAGCTGCAGCGTCCGGAGTTCGAAGAACTGCTGCCGCATCTCTCCGAGGCACGCGAGCATCGTGCGCTTCCCCCGGGTCGCGCCGCGGCGATCCTCTTCACCATGCTGGAGCTCGTGCGTGCCGTTCACGCGCGCTCTCTGCGCATCGAGCCATGAACCCGTTCGATTGGCTTGGCCCGCGGTTTCTCGCGTTCTACGCGCTGCTCGCGATTGTGACGATCGTCATCGCCTGGCTCCAGCGCCGGCGCGTGGAGCTACGGATGTCCGCAAATCGCGTCGTGCGACTCACCGATCCCTATGCGATCGCGTTCCTGCGAGGCGGCAAGAACGAGATGGTGTGCGTCGTCGCCGTTGCGCTCATCGACCGTGGCTTGATGCTCGTCGAGCGCGACGACGTCTGGACTTCGGACCTCGGCAAGGAGACGCGGCCGGAGCGAATGGTCGAGCGCGAGCTGCTCGAAGCCTGCCGCGTACGGCGTGGGGCGAAAGAGTTGTTCAGCAGCCATGTTTGCGCTGGCGCTGCGCATGACTACGAGCTGGAGCTCGAGCGCCTGCGTCTTCTGCCGGACGAGGAGGTCCGTGCGGCACGGATGCGGATCTTCATCGCGGCGGCGGTGCTGTTGCTGGGCACAGCCGCCATCAAAATCGCGGTCGCTCTGTCGCGCGGTCGAACGAACGTCGGGTTCCTGATTGCCCTCGCGGCGATCTCGGTCATCGCGTTGCGGGCGGTCGTGCTCGCGCGTCGGACGGCGGGGGGATCGGCGTACCTCGAGGAACTGAAGAATCTCTTCAACTCCCTTCTCGGCCGGCAGATCCATCCCGGGGGCGGCTCGAACGAGCTGGCGATGCTCGCGGCAGTGTGGGGCGTTACGGTGCTGCCGGCGCGGACGTTTCCGTGGACGGAACAACTCTTCAAGCGCGCGCAGCAGTCCAGCAGTTGCGGTTCCTCGTGCGGCTCGTCGTGCAGCAGCGGTTGCGGCGGTTGTGGAGGCGGCGGTTGCGGAGGATGCGGCGGATGAGATTCGGCCTCGGATGGCGCGCGGAGCTGGGCAGCGGGATTCTCGCGAATCTCGATCGCATCGACGTCGTCGAAGTCCTGGCCGAGGACTATTTCGAGGCCACACCCGAGCAAGTTCGTGCGCTGCGATTCCTGCGGACGCAGGTACCGGTGGTCCTGCACGCGACGTCCCTTGGCCTCGCGTCGACCGAGCCGGTCGAGCGAAAGAGACTCGACGCGATCGCGCGCGTGGCGGGCTGGCTCGAGCCGGAGCTTTGGTCGGAGCACCTCGCGTTTGTCCGCGCGGGTGGATGCGAGATCGGCCATCTCGCCGCGCCGCCGAGAAATGACGCGACGCTCCAGGGACTCGTGCGAAACGTCGAAGAGGCGAGGCGCGTCGTCGGCTCTTTGCCGCTCGTCGAGAACGTCGCGTCGCTGGTCGAGCCGCCGTGCAGTTCGTATTCCGAGGAGGAGTGGCTGCATGCAGTCCTCAACGCGACGGACTGCGATCTCTTGCTCGATCTGCACAACCTGCATGCGAATGCAACCAACTTCGACTTCGATGCGCGAGAGCTCGTGACCTCGCTGCCTGGTGAGCGCATCCGCGCCATTCATCTCGCAGGAGGGAAGCGGATCGAGCGCGGACGAGTGCTCGACGATCATCTACACGCCGTGCCCCCGGAGGTGTACGAGCTGCTGCGACTCGTCGATGCGCCGGATGCGATGGTCATTCTCGAGCGCGACGGCAACTATCCGAACATCGAGGAGCTCCTCGCGGAGCTCCGGAGTGCGGCGACCGCTGTCGCCGCTTTCAAACACGCCCCGGCCCGGACAATGCGAACGGAACGAAAAGCGGCGACTCCGGCCGCCGTACTCCAAACGTTGGCGCGGCTGTACACCGACGAAACCGCGCTGACGACGTTCCTCGAAAACCCGCAGTCGATTCCCGAAATCGCGGCGATCGACAAAGACGATCTGAGACTCGCGTTCCGCTCCTTCGCGCGCAAGCGGGCCAACCGTCACTGACTGAACGCGAGCGCGGATGAGGGATGTTCTCTCGTCACTCGGGCAGCGTCCATTTCTTCATCTCGAAGTCCGCGTCGCGCAGCATCTGCATGGCCGCGGTCGCATACGCATTGAGGAACTGCCCCGGCTTTCGCGCCTCGGCGAGCAGCTTCAGAGATCCCGCGGCAAATTGCTTGCGCATCCGCGGGTAACGTAAGCAGAGGTGAACGGAGTTGTTGTAGTAGCCGACCACGCGGATGTAGCGGCCCACGAGAGCGACGTCCGCTGCCGCATTGATTCTGCGCCGGAACCCTTCCGGCGCGTCCATGCGCTGGAAGAACTGATCGACGGCGTCGAAATGCAGCGTGCGGACCGTAGCCAGCGTCGCGATCAAGGCGTTCTGGATGGCGTCATCGTCGAGCTTCTCGAAGGCGGGACGCAGCACCTCGAACAACGCGTGCGGATAGTAAAAACCGACCGCGCCGAGCGCCGTGATGCAGCGCGCCGCGAACGTCGTGTCGTTCGCGGCGAGGGCATCCTGCAGCACCTTCTGAAACAGCGGCATCGGCGAGTTGCTCTTTCCGTAGGCAAGGCCGAGAGGGAGCAGGACCACGTCGAGATTCGCAGCGAAGCGGCTGGATGAATTCAGAAACGCGTCGCGATGCTCCTGGAGATAACGCCGCGTCAGATCTTCGAGCAACGGAATCCAATCCGTCGGCGTGTCCTTCAGCAGCACCGCAAAGGAGTAAAGGATCCAGGGACGTCCCTTTGCAGGCAGCTCGTCCCATAAGCGCCGGATCAAAGGCTCCACGGCGGCGAAATCGTGCGTCGCGTGCACGGCGATGGCCACGGCCGCGGCGCCGCTGAACACCGGAATCTCGGCCGCGAGCATCGCCAGCAGATCGGCATGTGCCGTCGCGAGATTCGACGCCGGGTCGAATGATTCGCCGATGCGGATCAGAGCAGCGCGCTGCTGCGCCGGCAGCTCGAAGAACTTCTCACCGTCGGCGAACAGCATCCAGTCCAGCACCGGCCGGCCAACGGAGCGGGCCACGAAAGGGAGCAAGACCTTTTGCAGGCCGCGACCGACCGGGCGGGTGAGATCGAGCCGTTTGACGGCAACGTCTTGCAGGAGCGCGGACGTCTTCTCGAGGACTTCATCGTCGTCGCAGTGATTGATGTAGATCGTGAGGGTGAGGTCGACGACGAATCCGAGAATCGCCAACGCTTTCAGGGGACTTCGCCGCCAGTGGATCTGGTCGAGAAGGGCATGGAGAAACTCGTAAGTGAACCCGGGAGCATGTCGCCAGATCAGATAGAACGTGTCGGTCACGGACTGCCGGCCCGCGGGAGACTCGTTGCGCCAGATCAGGTAGAGCGTGTTCTTGAGCGACTCGCGCGTCGTCGGCTCCCCCTCGAGGGCCGCGCGAAGGAAAAAGTCGCGTGCCTGAGGGCCGATGTTGTAAGCCGCTTTGAGCGCGGTACGCCGGGTCTCTTCCGATTTCTCGTCGAGCAGTGTCTGCAAGAGAGCGCCCGCGGTTTTCGCGTCGTCGCAGTGGAGCTCGGCGAGCGCCTCGGCCGCGAGCTCGCGCTGTTCGACGTCCCGCGAGCCGCCCAACGCGATGAACGCCTTCGGATCGGGACTCAGCAGGAGGAGCGTTTTGCCCGCGTCCCACGCGAGCGGGAACTGCGCGGCGCGCTTGACCAGGTCGGCCGCGGTTTCGGCGACGTTCGGAGACTGCTGCAGCCGATTCATCGCCAGCGCGTACGCGGCCACGCGCGTATGCGAGAACCTCACGACGACGCCCGCGCGCATGTCGCCGCGTGATTCCTGCAGAACGCCGCGATCGAGGAGCTGCGCGTAAGTCGACGAAGGGTCTTCGTTGAGGATTTCCGGGCCGAGCTGATTGTCCCGCGCGAGATCGATCACCGAGAGCGCGCTGCTCTGGCGCGCCATCATCTGTTCGGCGAGCCGGTCGACGAGGAGGACCTCGCGCGGCAGCGAAACGCGGTCGTCGAAGTAACGCCGGTAGATGCCGAGGCCGAGGTTGGCCGGGAGTGGTTGGCTGGCGCCGCGATATGCCTCGGACGTCATGCGCAGGAGCACCGGCTCCCGCAGCCGCTCGCGTACCGACGGCGTGAGCGCGTCGAGATCGGAATGGAGATCGAACACCTGCTGATAGCAGCGATAGGCATTGTCGCGTTCCGCTTCGGTGAAGAGTCCGAGGCGCAGGAACGGCTCACTTCCCGCGTGAAAGTAGCGGTCGCGATCGAGACGGATCGGTGCCAGGCGTTCCAGTCGGTTCCACGTCGCGGTATTGCAACTGAAGACGACGCGGACGTTCGCGCCCGGCAGGCGCCCGACGAGCGCGTTGATGCGCCGGAGCAGAACCTGCGCGCCATTGCGCTCGTCGCCGCGATAGTCGCCGATCGAGTCGAAGACGAGAACGAGCTTTCGCTCGGCGCGTGCTGCTTCGGCGTCGATCGACTCGAGTGCGTCGAACGATATGGCGAGGTCGCGCGCGATCTCCTCTTCGATCTCGCTGTCGGCGAGCTCGCTGCAGTCGAAGGCGACGACCGCGTGTCCCTCGTCCAGAAGGTCCAATGCCCAGCGGTAGAGGAGGTTCGTCTTGCCGACGCCGGAATCGCCGATCAGGATCAGCGCCGATGCCGGCTCGGCGAGAAAACGTCGGAGCTCCTGCTCCGCGGTCTCGCGGCGGACGTAGAGTTTCGCGTCGAAGGTTGCGGGCCGGATCACCCGGCGCGTCTGTTTGCCCGCGCGCTCGACGATCGCGGCCCATTGCGACGCGACCGCGGCGACTTCCGGCTCAGGCGCTTCATCCGGAAGCGCGTCGACGCAGTCGAGGAGTGCGCGCAGGCTCGTCGCATGCGCGGCAGGATCGGTGAAGTCGATGTATTGCGTGGTCTCGAGCAACAGTGGCGGCTCGGCGTCCACGTGCAGGCGGAGAGGGATGATGGGCTTCTTCTTGCGAAAGGCGCGATGGAGCTCATCCCTTCCGACCTTCGAGTTGGGATACGCCTTCGTCAGAACGGCTAGCAGCGCGCGGCTGTCGTCGATGGCTTTTTCGATCTCGCCGGCCCAGTCGTCGCCGCCGACGAGATCCGAGCGATCGAGCCACGCTTCGTGGCCCTGGATCTCGGCAGACAGGCGTTCGGCGAACTCCTTGCCGTCCTCTCGCGTGTAAGAGATGAACAGTCGGGCCATCGCAATGAAATGGAAGTCCTGACGGAAGAATAGCACTGCGTCGCTGGGGGGCCGGGGCTGAGCGCTACCGGAGCGCGCAATCGACAGGAAGCGGCGCGCTCGGCGCGCGTAGGAACGCCGCGACGACCTCCGCGCCGCATGGATTGAATCCCGCTCCGTGGCTTCGTCCGCGAAACTCGACGTACTTCGCGTTCGGCATCGAGTCCAGCAGTCGGCGTCCCCACTGCGGTGGCGTGTCGGGATCGAATTCGCCGGCGAAGATCAGCGCCGGCACGTCGCTCTTCACCGGCTCAATCTCGATTGCCGGTGCAGCCTTGACGTTCCACGCGCGGCACAGCTCCGGCGTCGCGGTTCCTTCGTCGATTCCTCCGAGGCCGAGGGACGGAGAGACCTGCGACGCGATGCGTTGCGGATTCTCGAACGGCATTTCTTCAGAGCACCACACCGAGAGCCGCAGGCCCCACGTGGATCGCGAAGGTCCGAGGTTGTCTTTCACCAGTTGCCGTAGCGCGTCGTAATTTCCGCTGCCGGCGTTCGCGATGATGCGCGGGATGTGCGGAATGGCCTGACGACTGTGCAGCGCGGAGTAGATGGCGCCGACGACCTGCGCGCCGCGCACGTTCGCGTCGACTTCGAGCGACAACGGAGTGCGATCCGCGCGCGCGACGAGCTCGCGGAAGCGTTCTCGCGCGTTCGGAAACTCCGCGCTGCAATTGCGATCGATCGCACAGTTGTCGAACACGACCCCGAGCGCGCGAAGAAGGTTCGCCGCGGAGACTTCGTCGAAGTTCACCTCGGGCGGCAACACGGAGTCGAGCACGACGCTGCGCACTCCGGCGGGATGTCTGCGCAGCAGTGTCAGCGCGACCCGCGTGCCGTACGACAGTCCGTGCACGTTCCACTTCTCGATTCCGAGGAGCTTGCGGAGATCCTCGAGGTCATCGGCGTACGCGGCGGACGTGTAGCCGTCGAGGTCAGCACCGGATGCGACGAGCGTCTTGCGACACGCCGTGGCCGCTTCGACCAACGCCGCGGTGGTCATGCGTCCCGCGGCGATCTCGCCCTTGATGCGATTGATCTCCGGACACTCGAGTGACGGCTGGGCGTATCGCGTTCCGCGTTGTTCGAGGACGATGAAGTCGCGATCGTCGAGAAACGGGATTTCTTTTCCCGAGCGTCGGCCCGCGACGCTGCTGTTGCCCGGGCCGCCGGTGATGAAGACG
>Ga0075421_100001413_pt1 | contig 27973 bp, 23 predicted proteins | sample SoiMetdeltSBSDD5_FD_75292 | JGI IMG/M metagenome (GOLD analysis project Ga0075421, IMG submission 75292) | Bulk soil microbial communities from a Populus tree surrounding site in Tennessee, USA - Soil MetaG P. deltoides SBSDD5 | ecosystem: Environmental > Terrestrial > Soil > Tree plantation... | reverse complement strand
CCCGACATGCGTTCGGCGGCAGAAGCCGCGGAGTTCTTCAGCCGCCTGCGCCACATCCTGGTGTGGCTCGACGTCAGCGACGGCAACATGGAGGAGGGCAGTCTTCGCTGCGACGCCAACGTCTCGGTCCGGCCAGCCGGTCAGGTCAGGTTGGGTACGAAGGCGGAAGTGAAGAACGTGAACTCGTTCCGGTATCTCGAGAAGGCCCTCGAGTACGAGATCGATCGCCAGACAGACATCCTCGAGAGCGGCGGGCGCGTTGTCCAGGAGACGCGGCTGTGGGACTCGACGACCGGACAGACCCACTCGATGCGCAGCAAGGAAGAAGCGCACGACTACCGGTACTTTCCCGAGCCCGATCTGCCGCCGCTCGTCGTTGACGAGGCACGCATCGCGCGCGTCCGCGGCACGATGCCCGAGCTGCCCGAGGCACGATGCCGCAGGCTGGTGGAGCAGTATGCGATTCCGCCCTATGACGCCGGTGTGCTCACCCAGTCCGCCGCCCTCGCCGATTACTTCGAGGCGACCGCCAAGGCATCAGGCAACGCCAAAGGGGCGAGCAACTGGGTGATGGGCGAAGTGCTGCGTACTCTGAAAGAGCGCAATCAGATCATCGAGCAGGTGCCAATCACGCCACAGGCGCTTGCCGCTCTCATCACGATCATCGACAAAGGCACGATCAGTACGTCGGTGGGCAAGGACGTCTTCGCGAAGATGTACGACTCGGGCCGCGCCGCCGACGCGATTGTTGCGGCCGAGGGGCTCGCCCAGATCGGCGACGAGGGCGCGCTGCTAGCGATCGTCCGCGACGTGGTCGGCAAACATGCCGACGCCGTCTCGCAGTACCGCGCCGGCAAGCAGCAGACGTTCGGCTTCCTCGTCGGTCAGGTGATGAAAGGGAGCGGTGGCAAGGCAAACCCGAAACTGGCGAGCGACCTGCTCAAGCGCGAACTAGCCGGTCGCCCGTAGCCTGTAGCCCGTAGCGGCATGCTATTCTCACAAAAACGTGATCGAGACGCATCATCTCTCGAAGGTTTACAGTCGCGGGCTGTACGCCCTGCGAGATCTGACGCTCACCATCGAGAAAGCTGAATTCGTCTTCCTGACCGGCCCGAGCGGTGCGGGCAAATCGACCTTTCTCCGCCTGCTCCTTCTGCAGGAGCGTCCGAGCGAAGGCGAGGTCTTCGTCAACGGGCAGAACCTGGCGACACTCAATCGCCGCGAGATTCAGGAATACCGGCGAGGCATTGGCTTCATCTTCCAGGACTTCAAGCTGATTCCGAGCCGTACGGTGCTCGAGAACATCTCCTTCGTGCCCGAAGTGCTGGGCGTCCCCGCCGCGCAGCAGCGGCGCCGCGCATTCCAGGTGCTCAAGTGGGTGGGGCTGCAGCACCGCATGAACGCCTATCCCCACGATCTGTCGGGCGGCGAACAGCAGCGTATCGCGATCGCGCGCGCGCTCGTCAACGATCCCGTGCTGGTCATCGCCGACGAACCGACCGGCAACCTCGATCCGGATCTCTCGCTCGAGATCATGAACCTGCTGCGTGAGATCAACGCCGGCGGCACCACGGTGCTCGTCGCGACGCACGACCGCGAGCTCATCCGGCTCGTCGGGCGGCGCACGATCACCCTCGAGCAGGGAAAGGTCGTCGAGGTGGCATGAGGTCGCTGGAATACGCCTTCCGCCAGGGCGGCGCGAGTCTGTGGCGCAGCCGCGGATCGAGTGCCTTTGCCGTTTTCGCCATCGCGCTTGCGCTCATCGTCCTCGGTGCGCTGCTCCTCGTGACCTGGAACGCCGAACAGCTGCTCGCGCGGTGGTCCGACGCCGCGGAGTTCTCGGTCTACCTGCGAGACGATGCGACGTCGGACCAGCGCGGTGCGGTTGAAACAGCCATCGATCAAAGCGGCATCGCGGCCGGCCGCGAGTACGTGTCGAAGGCGGAGGCACTGACCCGTTTCCGGCGTGAGTTTGCCGAGCTGTCCGGGCTCACGAGCGGGTTCGACGAGAATCCCTTTCCGGCGTCAATCGAAGTGCGGGTCCGGCCGGGAGGGGGGCACGACGACGCGGAGAATCTCGTGAAGCGGCTGGTAGGGATGCCGGGCGTGGCCGATGCCCGATACGATCGAGACTGGTTGACCCGCGTCGGCGCCGGCCTGGGTACGATACGCGCCGCGGGGCTGGGGCTGGCCCTGCTGATGGCGGTTGCCGCAGCGGTGACGGTTGCCACCGTCGTTCGCCTCGGCCTGCGCGCCCGGCGTCAGGAGCTCGAAATCATGGAGCTGGTGGGCGCTCCTCTGGCGTTCATTCGCGGGCCGTTCGTCGCCGAGGGTTTCCTGCAGGGCGGCATCGGCGCCCTGCTCGCGATTGCGTCGCTGTGGGTCGGGTTCCTGGTGGCGATGACGTGGTGGGGGAGCGACCTCAACAGTCTTCTGGCCGGTGGATCCGTGCAATTCCTGCCAATTCGGCTCTGTCTGTATCTGATTCTGGGCGGGATGCTGGTCGGGAGTGCCGGCGGCCTGGTCGCCGCCCGCGAGGCCGCCTGAGGCCGTGTTTGACAGTTTATTAACGCGCTGTTTAGACTTGGGGTGACCCAGCGTTATGCCTGCGTTGCGGAAGCGCCTCTCACGCTACCTTACGGATTCGCACCTGCCTGAACCGTCCATCCACACGGTACAAGATTTCTACCGCGAGGAATTCGTCAAGTGTCAGCGCTGTCTCGACAAGCAACGTGAGTTCTATTCGGAGCACGCGATTCGAGACGTGGAACAAGCCCTGTTGAAGGTCATGTCCCAACTCGATCAACTGTGCGCCGAGGCTGACGCCGAAGAAGTCGTCAGCCGCCTCCTACGGCAGTTCGACATCGTCACGGGACTGTCGGCGTGGGCCGATCCCCGGCAAGTGCACTGAGCTCCTTCGCTTCACGTCTCCGCCACGATCTCGTCACAATCCTGCGTTCGGCCATCGATGCGGTGAATGCCGGCTCTCTGGTACGCCGTGCGCTCGAATACGGCGATACGCGGGAAGCGATCGAGCGAGCATCCGCGGTCGACGTGATTGCCGCGGGCAAAGCCGCGGCGCCGATGATCGAAGCCTGCGCGGCGGCGGCCGGCGTACCGCTGCGAACGCTGCTTGCGATCGGTCCGCGAGGCACCCTCCCACCCGCGCGCATCCTCGCACCCTCGCGCCCTGGCGCGATCGCACCTGATGCGCCGCTTCCCCCCTCCACCATCTGGTATGACGCCGGCCATCCGCTTCCGGACGGCGGCAGCGTGGCCGGCGCACAACGCGCCCTCGACATTGCGCGCGCCTCGGACGAGCGGGATCTGCTGCTTGTGTTGATCTCGGGCGGAGGGTCTGCACTCATGGCTCTGCCGGCACCAGAGATTCCCCTCGACGCAAAACAGCGGACGGCCCGTGTTCTGATGGAGCAGGGGGCGGATATCTACGAGCTGAACACTGTGCGCAAGCATCTTTCGGCCATCAAAGGCGGGCAGCTCGCGCTTGCCGCGCGCGGGGCGGTGCTCACACTCGCGGTGTCCGACGTGGTCGGCGACGATCTTTCGGTGATCGCCTCCGGTCCCACGGTCGCCGACGACAGCACGTTCGCGGGAGCGCTCGACGTGCTCGCGCGACGCGGTGGCCAATCGATATATCCGCAGGCCGTTGTCGATCGTCTCGTGCGCGGCGCGGCAGGCGACGTGCCCGAGACGCCGTCGAGCGGCGACCCGCGCCTGGCACGCGCGCACGCACGCGTCATCGGTCCGCAGCGCGGCGCGATCGACGGTGCACGCGCTGCCGCTGAGGCACTGGGCTATCACGTGCACATCGTCTCCGAGCCGGTGACCGGTGAAGCGCGCGACGCCGCCCGGCATCATGTCGCGCAGGCAGCGGCTGCCATCGCATCGCTGCCGCGGCCGGTGTGTGTGATTGCCTCGGGCGAGACCACCGTGACGGTGACCGGACGCGGGAAGGGTGGCCGCAATCAGGAATTTGCGTTCGCGATGGCGCAGTCGCTTGCCGCGCTCGGACCGCATGCCGCGGCAGCGAGCGTCGGCACCGACGGCATCGATGGCCCGACCGATGCCGCCGGCGCCCTCGTCGATCCGACAACGTTTGCGCGGGCCCGAGCGGCGGGTCTCGCCGCGCCAGAGGACTATCTCACTGAAAACAACACGTACGAATTCTTCAACCGGATCGGCGACCTCATTCGCACCGGTCCAACCAACACCAACGTCGGCGATCTCCAGGTCATTCTCGTTGCGTAGCAGTCAGGACGTGCTTCAGCGGATTCGCGAAGCGGTCCATCATCCGGCCACCGCGCGTGAGTTGATGCAGGTGCTGCGCGTGCCGCGAGAGGAGCGCGCCGCCTTCAAGCGTCAACTCAAATCGATGGTGTCGTCGGGCGACCTGCTGCAGATCCGCGGCAACCGCTTTGGTCTGCCCGAGAAGATGGATCTCATCGTCGGGCGCCTCACGACCAATCCCGGCGGCTTCGGCTTCGTCGTACCGGAACATGGCGAGAGTGGTGACATCTACATCGCCGCGGCGAACCTGACCGAAGCGATGCACGGCGACCGCGTGGTGGCGCGCGTCGAGCGCCGAACCGAGAAGGGCGCCGAAGGGCGCATCATCAAGATTCTCGAGCGCAGTCAGTCGAGCATCGTCGGCCGCTTCGAGGTGGACGACGCCGGCCTGGGCTTTGTCGTGCCGTTCGATCGGCGCGTCCTGACCGACGTGCATGTACCGACCGGGCAGTGGTCGTCAGCCGAGCCCCGGGAGATGGTGGTCGTCGAGATCACGCGCTGGCCAAGCGCGACACGCGGGCCGGTTGGACGCGTCATCGAAGTGCTCGGCCGCATCGACCAGCCCGGTGTAGACACGCAGATCATCATCCGCAAGTTCAACATTCCCGACGCTCACGGCGAAGAGGCGATTGCCGAGGCAACCAGGCTGGGTCTGGCCGTGAAAGAGCGCGACATCAAGGGCCGCACCGATTTTCGCGGCGTGACGACGGTCACGATCGACGGCGAGCACGCGCGCGACTTCGACGATGCGATCACGATCGAGCGGTTGCCGGGCGGCCATTACTGGCTGGGCGTGCACATCGCCGACGTCGCCCACTACGTGAAAGAGGGCAGCGCACTCGACGAGGAAGCCTACGAGCGCGGCACGTCGGTGTACTTCACCGAGCGCGCCGTGCACATGTTTCCGGCGGAGCTGGCCACCGGGCTCTGCAGTTTGAATCCGCACGTGGATCGATTAGTGCAATCGTGTCTGATGGAAGTCGATCGCCGCGGGAACGTCGTCCGCTACGAGCTGCACGACGGCGTCATCAACAGCGACGCACGGATGACTTACACGGCCGTGAACGCGATTCTGACCGACCGGGATGAAGCGGTAATCCGGGAGTATTCGCCCCTCGTGCCGATGTTCGAGCAGATGCACGAGCTGTTCGGCATCCTCAACGAGCGGAGGCGCCGGCGAGGCTCGATCGATTTCGATCTGCCCGAAGCGGAGGTCATCCTGTCCGAGCTGGGGCACATCCAGGACATCGTCGCGTCGGAACGCAACGTGGCGCACCGGCTCATCGAAGAATTCATGCTGCTGGCCAACGAGACCGTGGCCGCGCACCTCGTGGCGAACGACGTGCCCTCGCTCCATCGCGTGCACGAAGCGCCCGACGTGAAGAAGGTGGCGGACTTCGAGGAATTCATCACCACGCTCGGCTACAGCCTCGCGGCGAGCGGACGCAGCGTGACGCCGAAGCAGTTTCAGAAGCTGATCGATCGCATTCGCGAGACCCCTGAGGAGCGGCCGATTGCGGCGCTGATGCTGCGGACGATGCAGAAGGCGCGATACGACGCGGCGAGCCTCGGTCACTTTGGATTGGCGACGGAGAACTATACGCACTTCACGTCGCCGATCAGACGGTATCCCGATCTTCTCGTGCATCGCGTGCTGCGCGAATCGCGCCACGGCGCGATGACGCCCGTGCGTCAGGAGGAGCTCGGCGAGGAGCTGCCGGAGATCGCCAAGCACACGTCAGAGATGGAGCGCCGCGCCGACGAAGCCGAGCGTGAGCTGCTGCAATGGAAGAAGGTGCGCTTCATGGCCGACAAGGTCGGCGACGAGTACGACGGCTTCGTCACCGGTGTCGTACCGTTCGGACTCTTCATCGAACTGAGCGAGCACTACGTCGAAGGCCTCGTGCACATCTCGAGCATGGCCGACGACTACTACCGGTTCGTCGAGCAGCAGCACATTCTGAAAGGCGAGAACACGAAGAAGGTCTATCGGCTCGGCGACAAGGTCCGCGTCCAGGTCGTCAGAGTGGACATGGAGCGGCGGCAGGTCGATCTCGGAATCACCGAGATCCTGGAGCGAGTGCGGCGCGATGAACGCGCACGCGGACCGCAGCGAAGCACGGTCCGAACGAAAGCTGAAAAGCGGAGAACGCAGCGCCCGGGTCGGCGCGAGCGACAGGCGGGGAAGGGCCGCGGCCCGGGCCGCGGCGGGCGACGCTAGGACTTCTCGGTCGTCTGCGAAGTCTGCGAGCCGTCTTTCGTTGCGTCCTTGAAATTCCGGATTCCCCTGCCGATGCCCCGGCCGATCTCGGGGAGCCGGTTGGCTCCGAAGATCAGGATGACGATCGCCAGGATGATGATTAGCTCAGGAACACCAAGGTTCATATGTCACCTTCCGCGCCGATTGTACCACGCATGATTCTACGAAATATCGGGGTGGCAGCGCTGGTCGTCCTGGGCCTCGGAACGGCAAATACGGGCCTGTTTGCGCAGTTTTCCTCAGGCGTTCAGCTGATTGAGGTGTACGCCACCGTCACTGACGCCAAGGGGGAGCTGGTCACTGGGCTGCGCCAATCGGACTTCCAGGTCTTCGAGAACGATCGCCCGCAGGAGATATCGGCGTTTGCGGCCGGCGAGTTTCCACTCACCGTGGCTCTCGGCGTGGATCGCAGCTTCAGCATGGCAGGTGAGCCGCTGCGCCTGGCAAAGCTCGCCTCGCAGACGTTTCTGCGGCAACTGAAGCCCGGCGACCGCTCGATGGTCATCGCCATCGGGAACAACGCCGAGGTGATCGCGCCGCTCTCGAGCGATCACGCCGCGCAGGCCAAGGCCGTTGCCTCGCTCGATGCATGGAGTACGACGTCGCTCTACGACGCGGTGATCGTGGCGCTCGATCGTCTCGAGCCTGAAAAGGGACGGCAGGCGCTCGTCGTATTCTCCGACGGTGCCGATCGCTACAGTCAGGCGACGAGTGGTCAGGTACTCGCTCGAGCTCGCCGGAGCCAGGCGCTCGTCTATCCGATCACCATGGGCCGGACTCGTGTACCAGCCGCGGTCGAACTGGCGACACTGACCGGCGGGCGATCGTTCCTCTTACGTGATGTGAAGGAGCTCGAACGAACATTGACGGCCATCGCCCGGGAATTGCGGTATCAATACCTGATCGGATATGTCCCGAGCGTGGCGCCCAAGCCGGGTGCACATGAGTGGCGATCCATTCGCGTGGCGCTGAAAACCCCTGCGAATGGCCTGCGCGTACGCGCCCGCGACGGGTACGTAGCGGATTGAGCGTGAGGCCGAAATTCAGGACGGGCGCGTCTTACGAAAGAGGCGCGAAAGCCTCGAATTGGGCGAAGCTCGAGGGCATCCGTTTTGCACCTTGCAGCGCTTGAGCCGACTCGGGGACAATAGGGAAACTTCCAAGGGCGGTCAATGTCGACGACGACCCAGCACGGACAGCAGGCGACACCGGAACTCGTGTCCTCGCATCTCACCGTCCGCCCTGAGAACGACGGGCCGCGTGAAGTTCGATTCATGTTCGATCAGCCGGACGGCCAGCGCATCGGTCGTTCCCTGGGCGCTGGTCTGGCCATCGAGCTCGTCGCTATCGGTCTCGTGCTGCTGGTGATGAGTCTGCTGCCGAAGCAGGTGTATCAGGCGGTCCTGCCCGATCGTCTCGCTGAAGACATCGTGTGGCTGTCGCAGCCAGGCCCGGGCGGCGGTGGTGGCGGCGGCAACAAGATGCCTGACCCGCCCAAGAAGGCCGAGCTCAAAGGTGAGCAGAAGATTTCGGTTCCGACTCCGCCTCAGCCGACGCCGGAGCCGCCCAAGGAAGAGCCGCCGGTCGAACAGCTGAACATTCCCGCGCAGACCCTGGCGGCGGCTCCTGTCGCGTCACCAGGCGCGCTCACGAACAACCCTGATACGACGTCCACGGGCTCAGGATCGGGGACGGGTGCTGGTGCCGGTCAGGGCTCGGGTCTCGGTCCTGGATTCGGCGGCGGCACGGGGGGCGGCGCGTTTCGACCGGGCAATGGTGTGAACCTGCCACAGCCGCTGAAGGAAGTGAAGCCGCAGTACACGGCCGACGCGATGCGCGCCAAGGTGCAGGGCACCGTGCTGCTCGAGTGTGTGGTTCTTCCCGATGGCAGTGTCGGCGCCGTCGAAGTCGTGCGATCACTCGACTCGGCGTTCGGCCTCGACCAGGAGGCCATCAAGGCCGCGAAGCAGTGGCGCTTCCGCCCCGGCACGCGCTTCGGCGAGCCCGTCGCGGTCCTGGTGACGATCGAGCTCACCTTCACGCTTCGCTGAATTTCCCACTCGTATTCACCGGCTGAACGGTTTCTGCCGGCTCTTTGCGTATACTGCGGTTTCCCGACCGCGAACGCTGATGACTGCCACTCCGTCGACGATGTTGGCGCTGGGCACACGGCTGCCCTGGTTCCGATTACCCGATCTCGACGGCCGTCTGATCTCGCCGGATGACGTACGCGAGGCACCGGCGCTGCTCGTCGCGTTCATCTGCCATCACTGCCCGTTCGTTCGCCACGTCAGACCCGAGTTCGCGCGCTTCGCTCGCGAGTACCAGTTGCGTGGCCTCGCGGTGATCGCGATCAACTCGAACGACATCGACGAGTTTCCCGAGGACGGACCGGACGGCATGCGGCAGGAAGCCCGTGATGCCGGCTACGTGTTCCCGTATCTCTTCGACGAGAGCCAGCAGGTGGCCAAGGCGTTTCGAGCCGCGTGCACGCCGGATCTGTTTCTGTTCGACGCGGCGCGCGCCCTCGTCTACCGCGGCCAATTCGACGGGAGCCGCCCGCGCAATGCCGTCCCGGTCACTGGAGGCGATCTCCGCGCCGCGTCCGACGCGGTGCTCGAGGGGCGTCCGGTGGTTTCGAGGCAGACGCCGAGCGTGGGATGCAACATCAAGTGGAAGCCCGGCAACGAGCCGAACTACGGCTCGACCCCCGTGACGCTTCGACGATGACGCGCACGCACGCTGCGGCGCTCGCGGCAGTGTGCGTGGTGTGGCTGGCGGCGTGCGGTCAGGAGCCGCTGCCGCCTCTCCGCGTCGGCACATTCCCTGGTCCGACCAGCGAGCTGGTCTTTCTGGCACAACACCGTGGATGGCTTCCGCCGCCCGACTTTCGTCTGGTGGAGTTCGTCAACGACGGTGAGGTGATGCGGGCGTTTCGCAACGGCAGCATCGAAGCGGCGTTCGTCAGCCTCGATGAAGTGCTGGCGCTCGCGCAGAGCGGGATGGATCCGGTGATCCTGTTCGTCGCCGCGGAGTCGCGCGGCGGCGATGCCATCGTGGCGCATCCCGACGTGACGTCACTCGCGGACCTGCGCGGACGGCGCGTCGCGGTGCAGGTCAACTCGGTGAGCACGTACTTGCTGCGCCGTTCGCTGAGCGCCGCGGGTCTCGCGGCAAGCGACCTGCAGGTCGTCAATCTGCCGCCCGATCGGCATCGCGCGGCATTCCTTCGCCGCGATGTCGATGCCGTCGTCACGGCGGAGCCGGTTCGAACCGAGATCGTCGGACTGGGCGGGATCGAGTTGTTCAGCAGTGCGTCGCTGCCGCTCGAACTGGTTGGCGTGACGATCATCAGCGGTCCGTATCTCGAGCAGCACGGCGAACGCGTATCGGCGCTGTGCTCGGCATGGCGCCGAGCCGAGGCGGAGGTCGCCACGTCGGCCGGGGCGCGGGACTGGATCGCCGCGCACATGCGAGTCACTCCCGGCGCGCTCGGCGCGATGCTCGGGGTCGTGCGGCTGGTCAAACCGTCGGAGAGTGATGCGCTCCTCGGCCCACCGCGCCCGCGCCTCATGTCGACGGCGGCGCGCATCCAGTCGGTACTCCTCGAGTCCGGGCTGCTGTCGAAGCCACTGTCACTCGATCCGATCTTCAGATGGCCGGTCGGCGTCGATCAGGCCGTGTGCCGGAGCTGAGTCATGGCTGTCTTCAGGCCGAGTCGCGACTTCAGCTCGCTCCGCTTCAGAGTGCCAGTACTGCTGATGATCTATGGCTCGGCGGTGGCGCTGGTGCTGTACGTCGTCGCCGATCGCGTGCAGGAGGCGCGCTTCGAGCAGGCATTCCAGAGCTCCCAGCTGCTGCGCGCCACCGAGATCCAGAGCCGCATCGAGCGCGCCGCCGAGCGCAACGAGCTCGAGACGGGGCAGCGTGAGTTCGGCGAGCTCGGCGTCTTCGAAGAGCTGCGCGCCGCGGTGTTCGTCTCGCCGGACAATCTCGTCCTGCTGAGCAGCCGCCGCGAATGGTCTGCCCGCCCGCTCCATCTCGCATCGCTCGGCCTCTCGGGAGACGAACAGGCGCGCGTTGCGGCCGCGATGCAGGAGGCACGTCAGGCAGGACGCGTCGTGTCGCAGTTCTCGGCCGATCGCAACGAGCTGGCGATCGTCATGCCTTCGGCGCTGCCGCTCGGCCCCGGCGACCTGCGCCTCGATCGCCGCGCCTTGATTCTGCTGCTCTACGATCTGCGCTTCGCCAAGTCGGTCAACGCCTTCAGGCTTCGGCAGCAGTTCGGCGTCGCGATGATTGGCGTGCTGATCGCGGTATTGGGTCTTGGCTTTACGCTTCACTTCTTCGTCACGCGGCGCATCGAGCATCTGCACGGGACCATGGCGAGATTTGCCGCGGGGGAGCCAATCGAGAGAGAGCGGACACCGGACGCCAAAGGCGCCGACGAGATCTCGCATCTATTCCGGCACTTCACGTCGATCGCGGCGGCCAGCCATCGCGTCCAGCGGTCGTTGCGCACGATCAGCAACTGCAATCAGGTGCTCGTCCATGCGACCGACGAGCCGTCGCTCCTGCGTCAGGTGTGCGAGGTCATCGTCAGAGATGGCGGCTACCGCATGGCATCGGTGGCGCTCGCCGATTCGCCCGAGGGCACAGGGCGACCCGTCGCGCAGGCGGGGCCGTCGAGAGAGGACGCTTCCGACCGGGCCGTGGCGACGCGGGAGTCGGTATTGCGCCTGCCGCTCGAGAGTGAGGGCGGGGTCCTTGGCGTCCTCTCGATTTACACGGCTGAAGGCGTCGAGGTCGACGAGGCCGAGCGAGCGCTGCTGAAGGAACTGGCCGACGATCTCGCCTACGGCATTCAGGCGCTGCGGACCGCGGTCAACGAGCGTCAAGCGGAACAGGCGCTGCGCGACAGCCAGTCGAAGCTGGTGATGGCGATGGATCTCGCCGGCGTCGCGCATTGGGAGTTCGATGCCCGCACCAACATGTTCACCCTCGACGAACGCATCTACACGCAGCTGGGGACGACAGCCGAGCGTGAAGGCGGGGTGAGGATCGACGCCAACGAATACGTGCGGCGATTCATTCCTCCCGAGGATCACCATATCCTCCGCGAGTTCTCGGCCGCGGCCGGTGCCGCCACCGAGCGTGGCTACACGGCGCAGTTCGAGCATCGCATCCGTCGCGCCGACGGATCGATCGGCGTCGTGCAGGTTCGCGCGTCGTATGTGAAGGACGCGACTGGCCACCTCGTCAAGGTCTACGGGGCCAATCAGGACATCACCGAGCGCAAGCGTGCCGCCGCGGAAGTCGTCGCCGCGAACGAGCGCTACGCACGCCAGGAGGCATCGCTCACCACCCTGATGCGCAGCTATGTGAGCGCGCCGGACGATCTCACGACGATCGTGAGGGAGATCACCGAGGTCGTTGCGCACACGCTCGAAGTCGCTCAGGTGGGCGTCTGGCGCCACGACGATCGCGGGATGTCGACGCGTTGTCAGGATCTCTTCGAATGGCCCGGGATGCGCCATTCCTCGGGCGTCGAGTTGACCGAGGAATCGTGTCCGGGCTTTTTTCGATCGATTGCCGAATCGGATGTGATTGCGGCCGCCGACGCCACCACCGATCCGCGGACGTCAGAGCTTGGCAATCGCTATCTGACCTCACACGGCATCACCTCGATGATGTCCGTGGCCATCCGCTCGCAGGGTTCGACCGTTGGCATGCTGTCGTGCGCGCACACAGGGCCGCGCCGTCGCTGGATGCGCGACGAGCAGACCTACGCGCTGGCGGTGGCGAATCTGCTGTCGGCGATCATCGCCCAGGTCGAGCGCCAGCGGCTCGAGCAGCAGCTGCGGCAGGCGCAGAAGCTCGAAGCCATCGGCCAGCTCGCCGGTGGTGTCGCGCATGATTTCAACAACATCCTGACGGTCATTCTCGGCCGCACCGAGGAAGTGGCCCACGACCGGCGTCTGCCTCCCGATCTGCACGAAGCCCTCGGCGACATTTCCCAGAACGCCGAGCGCGCGACGGCGCTGACGCGTCAACTGCTCGCCTTCAGCCGTCGCCAGACGATCCAGGTCAGAGAAGTCGACATGAATCTCGTCGTCGGCAACCTGACGCGGATGTTGAACCGCATCCTCGGCGAAGACGTGGTCGTCGACCTCGATTACGCGCCGGAGCCCGCCTACGTGCGCGCCGACCCCGGCATGATCGAGCAGGTCGTCCTCAACCTGGTCGTCAACGCGCGGGACGCGATGCCGTTTGGAGGCCGTCTCTCGATCGAGATCTCCGTCCTCGATGGAGCACTGGAGCCCGGCGGTTCGGTGCGGCCGGCCGGTTCATGGATGTGTCTGCGCGTGACCGATACCGGATCGGGCATTGCCGCCGAGCACCTGCCGCACATCTTCGAGCCGTTCTTCACGACGAAGGATGTGGGCAAGGGCACCGGGCTCGGACTGGCGACGACCTACGGCATCGTGCAGCAGCACGGCGGATGGATCGAGGTGGACAGCGAAGTCGATCGCGGGACGACGTTCCGCGTGTTCTTTCCGCACGTATCGGCCGCCGCCGAGCCGCCGGGGCCGGCGGCGGCGCCGCGGCCAGCGCGAGGTACCGAGACGATTCTCGTCGTCGAAGACGAGGAAGGCGTGCGTGCGCTGGTGATCAAGGTGCTCGCCGATCTCGGCTACCGGCTGCTGCAGGCGCAGAGCGGCCCGCGCGCGATCGAGGTGTCGCGCGAGCATGCTGCGCCGATCGACATGCTGATCACCGACATCGTGATGCCGGACGGCATGAACGGGATCGAGCTGGCCGAGCGACTCCGGCGGACGCGCCCGTCCTTGAAGGTGATTTTCACCAGCGGCTATCTGGCCGACGTGAGCCGCGACGACATTCCGAAGCGCGAGACCGACGCGTTTCTGGCCAAGCCGTTCAGCCTGCCGGAACTGGGCCGTCTCGTGCGCCGCACGCTCGACGCGCGCGAGCCTACGTCCGGCCGCGAGGGTGCTCGGTGACTTCGTCCTGGCGGTCGAACTCGGCTTTCGCCGCCTCGAGACAGGTCGGGCAGATGCCGTGCGTGAACTTGGCATCGGTGTGCTCGGTCACGTAGACCTCGACGCGCTCCCAGTAATTCTGATCGTTGCGAATGCGCTTGCAGTAGCTGCAGATCGGCAGCAGGCCACGCAGCTGTCGCACCTTGTCGAGCGTCGCCTGCAGCTCGGCGACCTTGTTCGCGAGCCGTTCCTGCAGCGACACGACGCGTACGCCGACGTGCAGCCGGGCGCGCAGCTCGCTCAAGTTCACCGGCTTGACCAGATAGTCGTCGGCGCCGGCCTCGAGTCCTTCCACCACGTCGGTCGGGCTGCTTCGCGCCGTGAGCAGCAACAGATACAGATGCGCCCGTGTGGCGTCTGCACGCAGACGGCGGCACAGCTCCGGCCCATCGAGTCCAGGCATCTCCCAGTCCACGATCGCCAGCGAGGGGGGAGGCGTCTCCGAGAGAAGCGCCCAGGCCTCGTTGCCGTCGTGAGCGACGACGACGTCGAAGCCCCAGGCCGAGACGCTTGAGGAGATGACGGAAGCCGTGACGCGATCGTCGTCAGCAATCAGGGCTCGCACGAATTCTCCTCTGACGAGATTGCCCACGGCGGCGGCGCCTGCAGCAGCATCGTGGCTTCCCGCGACAACTGCGCCCAGGCCTCGTCCAGCGCATCGAGTCGGCCTTCGGCCGCAACCATCTCCAGTATCCGTGCCGCATCGGCGACGCCCTTGGCCGCAGCGGTGCTGGCCGATCCCTTGAGCGTGTGGGCGGCGCGTCTGACTTGTTCCACGTCGCGCTTCGCCAACGCCGATCCAACCGCGTCGACCATCGACGGGCACTCGCCGACGAACAACCGAACGACGTCGGCGGCCAGCTGCTCGTCGCCATACAGCCGCTGAAGGAGGTCCGCGCGATCGATCCCTCGAGCCCCTGCGGGCCTGGCTGCCGCCGGCTCTGCCGGCACGCTGTCTGGAGCGGGCGGAGCAGCGGGCGCGCTCGCCGTGCAGCCGTCTTCGACTTCGGCAAACAGCGCTTTCGGATCGATCGGCTTGCCGAGGTATCCGTCCATGCCGCCGGCGAGGCAGCGTTCCTTGTCGCCCGGCATCACGTGCGCCGTCATCGCCACGATCCACAGGTGATCGCCGGTTTCCGCTTCGCGCGCGCGAATCACAGCGGTGGCTTCCAGACCACCCATCACCGGCATCTGCAGATCCATGAGGACGAGGTCGAATGTCTCGCGGCAGACCGCGTCAACGGCCTCGCGTCCATTCACCACGACGGTGACATGGTGCCCACGGCGGTTCAGGAGTCCGACGGCGACGCGCTGATTGACCGGATTGTCCTCGGCCAGGAGGATCTTGCGGATGTTCGAGGCACGGCGATTGGCCGGTGCGGTCAGCGTGTCGGCGGCCGCGTTGGCCGCCTGCTTTCGCGGGTCGACCGCATCGCGAATCGCATCGAGCAGATCGCCGGACGGGATCGGTTTCGTAAGGCAGGCGGCGATGCCCAGCGCGCGGCAGCGCTCGACGTCTTCATGCCGGCCCGACGAGGACAGCATCATGATGGTCGGCCGGGTCGTCGCGGCCTGCTCGCGTATGCGGCTCGCAAGGTCGAACCCGTCCATGCTCGGCATGACCGCATCGAGGAGGATCAGGTCGAACCGCTGGCCCTGGCGAGCGGCGGCATCGAGCGCGGCGAGCGCCTCGACTCCGCTGCTGACCGCCGCGCAGAGGATCTCCCACGACGACAGCTGCTTCAGCAGAATGCGGCGATTGATCTCGTTGTCGTCGACGATCAGCACGCGCAAGCCCACCGGCGGCCGTGATCGGCGCTCGGCCGCCGCGTGCGTGACCGCGCCGAAGACAGCCGTGAAGCTGAAGGTGCTGCCTTCGTTGGGACGGCTCTCGACCCAGATGCGGCCGTTCATCATGCCGACCAGCGTCGAGCAGATGGCCAGTCCGAGCCCCGTTCCGCCAAACCGCCGCGTCGTCGAACCGTCGGCTTGACGGAACGCCTCGAAGATGGCGGTCTGATGCTCGGGTGCGATTCCGATCCCGGTGTCGGTCACCGAAAAGCGCAACGCCGTCTCGTTCTCCTGGCTCGCGTCCGGCGTCACGGCGATGAGGACGTGTCCGCGCTCGGTGAACTTGATCGCGTTGCCAACCAGGTTGACGATGATCTGGCGGAGGCGCAGCGGGTCGCCCATCACCGAGGCCGGCACGCGCGGATCGAGGTCCACGATGAGCTCGAGGCCCTGCTGATCGGCGCGCACAGCCAGCGGCCGCAGCGCTTCGTTGATCGTGTCGATCAGCGAGAAGGTGACCGACTCGAGCCTCAGGCGGCGCGACTCGAGCTTCGAGAAGTCGAGAATGTCGTTGAGGATCTGGAGCAGGGAACCGGCCGACGTCCGAACCGTCTGCAGGCAGTCGCGCTGATCGCTGGTGAGCGGGGTACCGAGGGCGAGCTCGGTCATGCCGATGATGCCGTTCATCGGCGTGCGAATCTCGTGGCTCATGTTGGCCAGGAATTCGCTCTTCGCCCGGCTCGCCTCCATGGCCTTGTCGCGCGCGGTGGTGAGGTCGGCGTTGACCGCGCGCAGTTCGGCGGTGCGCTCCTCGACGGTACGCTCGAGTCCTTCCTGGTGGCGCATCAGTTCGACGTCGCGGCGATGCACCTCGGTGAGCATGCTGTTGAAGCCGTCGATGAGCTCGCCGATTTCGTCCGCGCCCGCGTACTCGACGCGCACGTCATAGCGTCCGGTTTGCGCCACCGTGCGCGTCACAGTGGTGAGCCGCAGCAGCGGCGACGACACCACTCGCTGAATCCGCGCCGCCAGTCCCAGGGACAGCGCGAAGGTTCCAATCAGGACGAGGCCGAGCACGAGGCCCGAGGCCTCCACCTGTTCCCACAGGCTCGAGAGATCGGATTCGATCGTCACCGTGCCAATCACTTCGTGATTCAGCACGATGGGATGTGCGATCCGGAGCGAGCCGTTGGTAAACGTCGACCACTGACCGCCTTCATTCAGGCCGAGCGCTTCGTGCGGGAACGCCGTGGCCTGGCTGCGCGGATCGCGGTCGAAGCGAGCCAGCAGCATGCCGTCACGATCCCAGATCGCCGCCGAGATGATGTCGTCGTTGACCGCGACGGCGCGGACGATTTCGGTGGCGCCCTTGGTGTCGGCGAACGTGATCGCGGCGGTGACGTTGGTGCCGACGACGTCGGAGAGCATGCCGACGTCGCGAACCAGCCGATGGCGCGCGTTCGACAGGTCGAAGGCCATCAGAATCGCCGCCGCGACGACCAGCGATACGGTGCTGGTGATGACGCCGATTCCGGTCAGCTTCTTGGCGAGCGAGAGCCGCGGGTACCAAGTACTCAGCGGCCGCAGCCAGCCCCTACGATTGACCATGACGCCCTTCCTTCACGATCTTGGCGAGGCTCAGAAGCCGTGAACTGAGCCGGAGACCCGCACGCTGGGCGGCGTCGGGGTTGATCGCGAACCGCATGCGGCCGTCTTCGACGAAGAGGCCGATGACGCCGCCGCCGCGCGCGAACTGGTCACCATCGCCGACGGTCAGAATCGGCGCGCCCTTCACGTCGTCGAGTGTCTCGGTCACCCGCGCCGGATCGGGGTCGCCGACATACAGCACATGACAGCCGCGCAACGATCGGTTGCGGGCGCCCTTGATCAGAGTCACGCCGCGGCCGGAGATCAGTGCGCCATTGACCAGCTGCGCCAGCGCGGCTTCGACGGCGCTGTCGTCGAGCACGCACACACAGAGCGGGCCGGCCTGTGGCGGGTCGGTCGGCCACTCGACGAACTTCGCGAAGTTGAAGAGGAACGCCGCCTTCAACGCCGGCTGCGTCACCGACTGACCGGCGAGATCGATGTGAGCGCCCAGCAGGATCGCCAGCGCCGCAAGAGGAACTCGCGTCATCCCGCGTGGCACCCGGCAGGGCACGGTCAGAACCGCCACACCAGCCGGAACCCGGCGCTGCGTGGAACCAGGGTCGATTCCAGGACGGTTTTGTCGCCGTTGAATTCCAGGTGCGACGCGCTCAGCAGGTTCTGCCCGCTGGCGACGAGCGAGAACTGCCTCGTCACCGACCACTCGACCCGCGCGTCGAGGCGCGCGAACGAGGGCACCTCGAGCGCGTCGATGGCACTGCTGTGGAAGACGTGAATGTCGGCTTCTCCCCGTGCAGTGAGCGGCATCGCCACATGCGTTCGCCACTGACGGGCCGGGGCGTGACCGTGATAGTCCTGCACCGTCAAATCGAGGCTGCCGTTCGCGTGCGGCGTCAGATGGAAGGCCGAGAAGGCGCCATCGACCTGCCAGCCGCGGCCGACGTCGACGCGCGCCGAGACTTCCGCACCACGCGTGTCGGCCCGCAGGCGGTTCTCGTGTCGCACGAGCATCTTCACGACCGTCTGCCGGTTCTCCACGACGAGCACCGGAGGTAAGGGCTCGAACGTCTGCAGGTCGTCGTACCGTCCGCCGAATGCGACGACGTCAAGTGACGCCCGCTGCCTGACGTGCAATCGGTAGCCTGCCTCGGCGTTGAGCAGCCGCTCGCTCTTGAAATCAGGGTTGCCGATGCCGCCAACGACGACCGGCATCGTGAACGACTCGATCGGCCGCCTGGTCTGCAACGATGGAATCGCCGCGGCTGCCGGGTACTCGACATGGACGCCGCGATCGATGAGTGATGGAGTTCGAATTGCCTGCGAGACTGCGGCCCACGTCCGCTGGCTCGCCGATGGCTTCCACATCAGCCGGGCGTTGGGCTGCAAGGCCGGACCGCTGAAGCTGTTGTTCTCGAACTTTGCTCCCAGTGTCAGCTCGAGTCTGGAGGTGGCAAGCTCGATCGTGTCTTGCGCGAACGCGTTGACGATCCGTGGGGTCATGCGATCGGGTGTGAAGGTGTAGATGCCGCCGCCTCGCATGACTTCCGCGATGTAGCGGTACCCACCGCCGCCGACCAGATCGTGCCTGGTTCCCAGCGTCGTGTGGTATTGCGCATCGACGTCCAGGGTGTGGCGGTTGTAGGTCGCTATGGCCTCGTTCCGGTGCGCGTGATCGAAGTAGGCCTGCGCCTGGAACGAGGACCCTGACGCTGCGGTCCGCGTCCAGCGTCCCACCAGGTTGGCCGCGATCGTCTCCGAGATCTCGGCGTTCGAGCTGATGTCTGTCGTCGGACGGGAATCCAGACCAAACCAGAGCGGCCGCTGCCGTCCGCTGGTCGCCGTTCCCTGGAACATGAGGGCCTGATGTGCGCCCGACCAGTCACTGCGAAACCCGGTCGTAACGCTCTGCCAGTTGTCGTTGGCTTGAACGCCTGGGGCGCGGAGTGAATCGCCGTACGCCGAGCCCTGCGCGAACACCCGGTAGTGCACGTCGCCGAGCGAGCCGCCATAGCGAAATGCAGCGGTGCTCGTATCGAAGGTGCCAGCGCTCACTCGCGCGATGCCTCCGCTCGTCCTCGTCGCGGGGCGCGTGATGATGTTGATCACGCCGTTTACCGCATTGGCGCCCCACATCGCTCCGCCCGGGCCGCGGATCACTTCGATGTGGTCGATGTCCTCGATCATGAGATCTTCGGTGTCCCACAGCACCGTGGCGAACGCCGGGTTGTAGATCGATCGGCCGTCGATCATGACGAGCAGCTTGTTCGAGTAGAGGCGGCCGTTGAAGCCGCGCACCGAAACCGCCCACTTGTTCGAGTTGATGCGCGCCACCTGCACGCCGGGGGCGAGCCGCAGCAACTCGGGGATCGACGTCAGACCCGAGCGCCGGATTTCGTTGCGTCCAATCACGTAGACCGCGGCCGGCACGTCCTCCGCGGGCTGCTCCCGCCGGGAAGCGGACGTGACTTCGATCGTCATCAGTTCTTCGAGCGTGGCCAGCCGCAAGTCCACTGTCTGTGCCTCGGCGCGTGCAATGGTGAGCACGCACACGACGAGCGTCGAGGCAAACAGAGACAACCGTGACATGCCACCTGTTGCGCAAGGCGGGTGCCACGCTGGCAGCTCGGCTAACCCGTTGGGAAAGCGGGGTTCTGTGAACGTAGAAAGGACATGAGGAGTCGGATGGCCGACACCATCATCGGTGAGGCGTCCCTTCAGGCAGGAACTCGCAGCAAACAGTGGTGTCGAAGAAGAGTAAGCCCGCCGGCGAGGCCTTCACCGCTCAAGGAGGCCTATGCGGACCTGGACTCTCGCGTTTTCCATTTGTGCCCACGCGCTCATCGTCGTGGCGATGTTCGTCGCGCCGATTTTCGCGGACGCGGATCTTCCCGATCCTCGCCGTCCGCTGACGTTCGAAGCGATCACTCCGATCGCAACGCCCACGATCCCGGTCACGCCACGACCGCAGCCGGCGCAGGCGTCGAAGCTGATTCAAACGTTCCCGGTCAGCGAGCCACCGGAACTGCCGCCCGACAACGTGGTGATCGATCTTCCGCCGCCGCGGATTGATTCCTGTGAAACCTGCGGAGTTGTCAATGCACCTGTCGGCAATGGAGCGACTGGTCACGATCTCATCGCGCCTCCGCCCCCACCGATCCGGCGAGAACCGGTGCCTGTCGGCGGCGTCATCCGTCCGCCCACGCGCGTAACGTATATCCAGCCGGTGTATCCACAACTGGCACTGGCCGCGCGGAAAGAGGGGACAGTGATCCTGCAGGCCGTGATCGATGAACGTGGCAACGTGCGCGAGGTGAAAGTGCTGCGCTCGATTCCGCTGCTCGATGATGCCGCGCTTCAGGCCGTCTCACAGTGGACGTTCACGCCAACGTTGTTGAATGGCACGCCCGTGCCCGTCGTCATGACCGTGACGGTCGGCTTCACCCTACGGAAGTGAGTCGCCGTACAAAGCAAGGGCCGCCTGAAGGCGGCCCGTGCATCACTCGATACTCCGAGCTCAGTACATTCCACCCATTCCGGGACCGCCGTGCGCATGACCACCGGCCGGCTCCTTCTTCTCCTCAGGAATCTCGGAGACGAGCGCCTCGGTTGTCAGCAGCAGGGACGCGATCGACGAAGCGTTCTGCAGCGCGCTGCGAACCACCTTTGCCGGATCGATGACACCAGCCTTGACCAGGTCCTCGTAGGTCTCGGTCGCGGCGTTGAAGCCCTCGTCCTGATTCTTCTGCTCTTTGACCTTCGAGACGACGATCGAGCCTTCCTGCCCGGCGTTCTGGGCAATCCAGCGCATCGGTTCCTCGATCGCGCGCTTGATGATCTGGAGACCGACGGCCTGATCGCCTTCGAGCTTCAGCTTGTCGAGCGCTTTGCCCGAGCGTATCAGCGCCACGCCGCCGCCCGGAACGATGCCCTCTTCGACTGCCGCCTTGGTGGCGTGCATGGCGTCCTCGACGCGCGCCTTCTTCTCCTTCATCTCGGTCTCGGTCGCTGCACCGACCTTGATGACGGCGACGCCGCCGACGAGCTTCGCCAGCCGCTCTTGCAGTTTCTCGCGATCGTAGTCGGAAGTGGTGTCTTCGACCTGCGTTCGAATCTGCTTGACGCGGCCTTCGATGGCGCTGGACGTGCCGGAGCCCTCGACGATCGTGGTGTTGTCTTTGTCGATCGTGACCTTCTTGGCCTTGCCGAGATCATCGAGCTTGATGCTCTCGAGCTTGATGCCGAGGTCCTCGGTGATCGCCCGGCCACCGGTGAGGATCGCGATGTCCTCGAGCATCGCCTTGCGGCGATCCCCGAAGCCCGGCGCCTTGACCGCGGCGGCCTGCAGCGTGCCGCGCAGCTTGTTGACGACCAGCGTGGCCAGCGCCTCGCCCTCGATGTCCTCCGCGATGATGAGCAGCGGACGACCGAGACGGGCCACCTGCTCGAGCACCGGCAGCAGGTCCTTCATCGACGAGATCTTCTTCTCGTGAATGAGGATGACCGGGTTCTCGAGCACCACTTCCATGCGCTCGGGGTCGGTCACGAAATACGCGGACAGATAGCCGCGGTCGAACTGCATGCCTTCGACGACGTCGAGCGTCGTCTCGAGCGTGCGCGCCTCTTCGACCGTGATGACGCCGTCCTTGCCGACCTTGTCCATCGCTTCCGCGATGATCTTGCCGATCGTCGCGTCGCTGTTGGCCGAGATGGTGCCGACCTGCGCGACCATGTTGCCCGACACGTCGCGCTTCATCTTCTTGATTTCCTCGACGACGACCTCGACGGCCTTCTCGATGCCGCGCTTCAATTCCATCGGGTTGGCGCCAGCCACGACGTTGCGCGCGCCCTCACGATAAATCGCCTGCGCCAGCACGGTCGCCGTGGTCGTGCCGTCGCCGGCGGTATCCGACGTCTTGCTCGCGACCTCGCGCACCATCTGCGCGCCCATGTTCTCGAGGGGATCCTTGAGATCGATCTCCTTGGCCACCGTTACGCCGTCCTTGGTGATGGTGGGGGAGCCGAACTTCTTGTCGAGGACGACGTTGCGCCCTTTCGGTCCCAGCGTAACCTTCACTGCGTCGGCCAGCTGATTGACGCCGCGCAGGATCGCCTGCCGCGACTGCTCGCCGTAAATGATCTGTTTCGCCATTTCTGTGAACTCCTAACCCTACCCCTACTTGGAGGCGAGAATCGCGAGCACTTCCTCTTCACGCATGATGAGGTAGTCCTCGCCGTCAATCTTGATTTCCTGGCCCGAGTACTTGCCAAAGAGGATCGTGTCGCCATCCTGCACGTCCAACGGCTGGCGCTTTCCGTCGTCCTTGACCTTGCCCTGGCCAACGGCAATCACCTTGCCCTGCTGCGGCTTTTCCTTGGCCGAGTCGGGGATGATGATGCCGCCGATCTTCTGCTCGCCTTCTTCGATGCGCTGAACGATGATGCGGTCGTGTAGCGGTCTGACTTTCATGTGTCTTCGACTCCAGCGTGTTCTGGGGGTTTCCCTAGAAAATCTCGGTGCGCTGATCTGAGTGCTAGCACTCCACCTACGCAACTGCCAATTCTAGTGAAGGGAAAAAAAGGCTGTCAAGAGGGCCGGCCGGCGGCCTACCCGCCGCCTCACGACGGAGTCGTCCGGCGGAGCCGGTATTCGGTGATCTTGCGGCTGAGGGTGTTGCGGTGCATTCCGAGCAGATCCGCGGCCTGGCACAGGTTGCCGTCGGCCTTCGAGAGTATGTGGCTGATGAATTTCTTTTCGAACTCGCGCTGCGCGTCCTCGTAGCGTACGCCCCTCGTGACCATTTCATCGACGAGGCGTTCGAGTTGCTCCTTCAGCGCGATCACGGCAGCTCGTGTCCAGTCAGCCGGCGATACGCCTCGAGGTATTTTTCGCGTGTCTTCAGCACCACCGTGTCGGGCAGCGACGGCACCGGCGGCTGCTTGTTCCAGCGGATCTCTTCGAGATAGTCGCGGACGTACTGCTTGTCGAAGCTTGGCTGCGCACCGCCTGGCGCGTACTGGTCCTGTGGCCAGTAACGTGATGAGTCCGGCGTCAGAACCTCGTCGATGAGGATGATCTCGTTCTCTGGCGTGAGACCAAACTCGAATTTGGTATCGGCGAGGATGATGCCGCGTGATTCGGCGTGCGTGACGCCGTGTTCGTAGAGCGAGAGCGTCAGGTCGCGGAGACGGCGAACGAGATCCTCGCCGACGATCCGTCCAGCCTCCGCTTCGCTGATATTGATGTCGTGGCCGCTCTCTTCTTTTGTCGCCGGCGTGAAGATCGGCGTTGGCAGCCGATCCGACTCACGCAGTCCGGCCGGCAGAGGCACGCCACAGACCGACCCCGATTTCTGGTATTCCTTCCAGCCCGACCCTGACAAATACCCTCGCGCGACACATTCGATCGGCACGGGCTTCGTCTTGCGCACGAGCATCGATCGGCCGCGGAGGATTTCGACGTGTTCGTCGAGACCGTCCGGATAGTTGGCGACCTCCGTGCTCAGCAGATGATTCGGCACGATCGACTCGGTCCGCGCGAACCAGAACGCCGACAGCTGAGTGAGTACCTTGCCCTTGTCGGGAATGCCCGATCCGAGCACGTAGTCAAAGGCCGAGATGCGATCGGTGGCAACCAGGAGCAGGGTGTCGCCGAGGTCGAAAATGTCGCGGACTTTGCCGTGACGTTGCGGGGCAAGTCCGTTCAAACGCGTTTCAAGAAGGGGAGCGGCGAGTGGCACGGGTGATGTCCTTACGGGAGCCGGAATCTTACCGGTGTTACAGAGTGGCCGCAACCGTACGCAATAGTCCCGGCTGTTCTCGCGAACGAGCCTGATATATTGTGGCTTCCCCCAGGATGAACCTGCGTACCGCTTTCGTTTCGATCCTCGCGCTCGCGCTGGTCGTGTGGTTTCTTCGACACGCGAACATCGCCGATGTGTATGCACAGTTGCGTCGGGCGCGCATGGATCTGCTCGTCCTGGGTTTTGTGTTCGTGATGGCCACCTATTGGGCGCGGGCTATTCGCTGGCAGTACCTGCTCGAGCCGGTCGGCCAGACGAGGTTTCGCACCGTGCTGCGAACGACGGTGATCGGATTCGCCGCACTGGCGGTGCTGCCCGCACGCGTCGGCGACGTGCTGCGTCCATACCTGCTCGCACGCCAGGAGGGTCTGCCGACGACCGCGACCATCGCCACGGTCGTGATGGAGCGGGTGCTCGACCTGATTGCCGTGCTCGTACTGCTGGCGATCTACGTCTGGGGATTCACCGGTGGCAGCACGCTTCCGCCACGGCTGCTCAATCCCATCAAGGTCTCGGCCGCACTTGCCGCGGCCGCTTCCGGCGTGCTGATGGCGATGATGTGGGTGCTGGCCACCCATCCCGAGCGAATCGGCGCGTTCGCCGCCGCGATCGCGCGCATCTTGCCGGGACGCCTGTCCGAGCGTGTCGGGCAACTCGCCAGCACCTTCAGCAGTGGTTTCGCTGCGGCGCGCGAACCGCGCGCGCTGCTCCTGGCGATGCTCTGGTCGTTTCCACTGTGGCTGGCCATCGCCGCCGAGGCGTGGGCGGTCACGGTGGCATTCGGGATTGCGATGCCGTTTGTCGGCACGTTCCTGCTGCAGGCGATGCTCGTCATAGGCGTCGCCGTGCCGACGCCGGGTGGCGTCGGCAGTTATCACGAGGCCTACCGCCTGGGCGTGACGACATTTTTCGGCGCGCCCAACGACCGCGCCGTCGCGGCCGCGATCGTCACACACGCCATCTCCTTCGTGCCGGTGGTTCTCCTCGGGGCTGTGTTCATGGCCCAGGATGGCCTGAGCGTCAGCAGTCTCACAGACCTCGCTGGCTCGGCGCGCGAGAAGGACGAAAAGGAAGGGGCTCACATCGATGAAGTGCCCGTTCTGCGGCCACCTGGGCGATAAGGTCGTCGACTCGCGCGAGAGCAAGGAGGGCGAGGTCATTCGCCGGCGGCGCGAGTGTCTCGACTGCGGCCGCCGGTTCACCAGCTACGAGCGGATCGACGAGATCCCGTACATGGTGATCAAAAAGGACGGCACGCGCGAGCGGTTCGAGCGACAGAAGCTCATTGCGGGTCTGCTCAAAGCGTGCGAGAAAAGACCGGTAAGCATCGCCGCGATCGAGGCGGTGGCCGACAAGGTCGAAGCCACGCTCCAGGAACGGCCCGAGAAGGAGATGGCCACCGACGAAGTGGGCGCGCTGGTGATGGACGAGCTCAAGCGGCTCGACAAGGTGGCGTACGTCAGGTTCGCATCCGTGTATCGTCACTTCCGCGACATCGGCGAGTTCATGAGCGAGCTGAAGGATTTGCTCAACGCAAAGGACTAATGGCTCTTTCGCTTCGCCATCCTCCGGCGCCGGCCAAGCCCGCGGCGACGCCCGCCCGGCGAAGCTCCGCTCCTCACGGCCGCAAGTCGTTCTTCGACAACACGCCGGTGCTGCTCGCGGGCATCGTCGCGCTGATGCTCGCCCTCGCCGGGCTGCTTGCGCTCGGCAGCCGCTCGTCGATGCTGGCGCCGGATTTTCTCGCCGACGTCGTGCTCTATGCGCTGTCGGCGACCAACCTCACCATTCTCGTCGCGCTCACCTTCGTCCTGGCGCGCAACGTCGTCAAGCTGGTGGTCGAACGGCGGAGGTCGCTGCCGTTCGCGAGATTCCGATTCAAGCTGGTCACGGTCCTGCTCGGGATGACGCTGATTCCCGCGGTCCTCGTGCTGCTGATCGGCAGCGAGCTGATTCGCAACAACGTCGATCGCTGGTTCAACGCCGATCTCGACGAAGTGCTGTCGTCGGCCAATGGCATTGCCGGCGACTACTATGCACAGCAGCAGCGGCTCGTCTCGGCTCAGGCCCAGCGCTTTGCCCGCGCGCTGAGGTACGTCGATCTCGCCGCGGCCAATACGTCCGGCGTCCGTGATCTCGTCGCGCCGGATGTACTGCAGGAACGCGTCGATCTCGTCGAGGTCTACCGGGTGAGCACGCCGTCCGAGGCGAGACCTCCGGTCGTGCCGGTCCTCGACGTTGCGGCACCATCCATTCCACGTGCGTATTCCCGCGCGTCCGCCGATCGACTTGCCGAGCGTGCCGCGGCCGCCGGCAGGGAGCAGGTGACAGTCGAGCAGCTGTCGAGCGGCGGCGACCTGATCCGAACCGCGATGCCGATCCGGTCGTCGCCGTCGAGTCCGGTGCGTGGCGTGGTGGTGGCGAGCGAGTACCTCACCGACCAGTTCGCCGCACGTGCCCGCGGGATGACCGCCGCGTACGAGTCCTACCGCCAGCTCTACGTGCTGAAGCAGCCGATCTCGGCCACCTATCAGTCCTTCTTCCTGATGCTGACGCTGATGATTCTCGTCGGCGCGACGTGGATGGGACTCTATCTCGCGAAACGCATCACCCGCCCCGTGCAGATGCTGGCGACGGCGGCGGACGAGATCGGCGCGGGACGCCTCGATCATCGCGTCCAGGCGGAAACGAGCGACGAGTTCGGATCGTTGATCGACGCGTTCAACCGCATGGCGGGCGAGGTGGCCGCGAACCGGCGGCGGCTCGAACGCTCGTCGGTCGAGCTCGAGCGCAAACACCACGACGTCGAAGGCCGCCGGCGCTATGTGGAGACGGTGCTCGATCGGTTGGCCACCGGTGTCGTCTCGATCGACGGCAGCGGCAGCATCCGTACCTGGAACGCCGCCGCGTCGCGGCTGCTCGGCATGGACGCGCGGGTGGCCGGTCTTCCGGCCTCCGCCGTGTTCGGGACGCGAGAGTTGAAGCCGCTGGCGATCGTCATCGACGAAGCCTCGCGCAACCGTGACGACCTGCGGCCGCAGGATGTCTCGGTGACCCTCGAAGGGCGCGAGGTCCACCTGGCGGTGATGACCACGCCGCTGCGCCGCGATGACGGCACCACCGACGGCATGGTGGTCGTCTTCGACGACGTGTCGCCGCTGGTGCGCGCGCAGAAGGCCGCCGCCTGGCGCGAAGTCGCGCGCCGGCTCGCCCACGAGATCAAGAACCCGCTGACGCCGATTCAATTGTGCGCGGAGCGGCTGCGGCGCCACTTCACGCAGGCCCCGGAACCGACCCGTGGCCTCGTCGAGGAGTGCACCACGACGATCGTCGGCGAGGTCGAGTCGCTCAAAGGGCTCGTCGACGAGTTCTCGCAGTTCGCGCGCATGCCCGCACCGCGCGCCGTGCCCACCGATCTGCATGCGCTGCTCGACGATGCGCTGGGGCTGTACCAGGGACTCTTCACGGACGTCGAGTTCCGGCGGCAGTATGCCGGCACGCTGCCCAAGGTTGGCGTCGATCAGGAGCAGATACGCCGGGTCGTGATCAATCTCGTGGACAACGCGATCGAGGCCATGGATCGCCGCGGTGCCATCGACATCGAGACCGAGCACGATCGCGCCGGCAGCATGGTGCGCATCGTGGTCGCCGACAACGGCCCCGGCATTCCTGCCGCCGAACGCGAGAAGCTCTTTCTGCCGCACTATTCGACCAAGCAGCGGGGCAGCGGTCTCGGCCTCGCCATCGTCCGCCGCATCGTCGCCGAACATGGCGGCAGCATCGCGGTGAGCGACAACACGCCGCGAGGTACTCGGTTCGCGATTGAGTTGCCTGCATGAGTCATATCGTTCACAGTGCCCGGTTCTCGCTTCTCGGTTCGTGTTCAGGGTTCGCGGTCAGTTCTGTGAGCCACGGGTAATCTTCTCGATGCCTTCCATCCTCATCGTCGACGATGAACCCGGAGTGCGCACCGCGTTGAGCGGTGTGCTGCGCGACGAAGGCTACGACGTGGACGCCGCCGAGAGCGGCGAGGCCTGTCTGGATCGGCTCTCGCGGCAGGCGTACGACGTCGTCGTGCTCGACATCTGGCTGCCCGGCATGGACGGTCTGGCCACGTTGTCGCGAATGCGCGAACGGCAGATCGA
>Ga0075421_100001411_pt1 | contig 28004 bp, 15 predicted proteins | sample SoiMetdeltSBSDD5_FD_75292 | JGI IMG/M metagenome (GOLD analysis project Ga0075421, IMG submission 75292) | Bulk soil microbial communities from a Populus tree surrounding site in Tennessee, USA - Soil MetaG P. deltoides SBSDD5 | ecosystem: Environmental > Terrestrial > Soil > Tree plantation... | reverse complement strand
GCGATGCCCGCCGCATCCGGACACGGATCCTGCGGCAACTCGCAAGCGCCGACCTCCCGGGCCTCGCCGAGAAGGAAGTTCGGCGTCGCCTCACGTTCGTCGTCTGCGGCGGCGGCGCCACCGGCGTCGAGATCGCCGCCGAGCTGCACGACTTCGTCGATGAGGAGCTGCGGGAGGTGTTCCCCGGCGTGGCACGCCAGGCCCGCGTCGTGCTGCTCGAGGCGGGGCACCGCCTCCTCGGCGGCTTCGGCGAGGCGCTCGCCCGCTACACCGGCGAGCACTTCCTGCGCGAGGGGATCGAGGTGCGTACGTCGACGCCCGTGGCGCGCGTCGAGGCGGAGCGCGTCGTGCTCGCCGACGGCAGCGACGTCCCCTGCGGCATGGTGGTGTGGGCTGGCGGCCTCGCCCCGCGGCCGCTCGTGCGCGACCTCGGCTTCCCGCTCGACCCGCGCGGGCGGCTGGTCGTCGACCGCACGTTGCGGCTCCCCGGCGTCGCCGGCGCTTTCGCCCTCGGAGATTGCGCCGCCTGCGGCGACCCACCGGTGCCGGCCACCGCGCAGGTGGCGCAGCAGCAGGGCAAGCACCTGGCGCGCGCACTGCGCCTCGAGGCGAGCGGGCGCCACGCGCCGCCTTTCGACTTCACCAACTTCGGCATGCTCGCCTACATCGGCGGCCGGCAGGCTCTCGCCGACCTTCCCGGCGTCGAGTGGAGCGGCCGGCTCGCGTGGCTCTTCTGGCGCTCCGTCTACCTCACGAAGCTCGTCTCCCTGGCCAACAAGGTGAAGGTGCTCTTCGACTGGGCGAAGGCGGCGGTGTTCGGACGCGACACGAGCCGGTTCTGAGGCCGGACCCGGATGGTGGGCACGGCCCACCCTACGCGGAGGCTCCGTCTCACCCGCAGCCCCTGGCGAGCACCAACCGCGGGGGACGTCCGGTGTAGGGTGCGCCGTGCGCACCATCCGGGTGCCGTCCGGAGGCCCGACCTTGCCGCCGTCCTCCACTGCAACCCCCAGCGTCTCCCGCGCCGCGCAGCTCAATGTTGCGTTGGGCGTGCTCCTCCTGGCGGTCAAGGTCGCCGCCTGGTGGCAGACGCGGTCGGTGGCGCTGCTCGCCGACGCGCTCGAATCGATCGTCAACGTGACGGTGGCCGTTGCCTCCGCCGCGGCGATCGCCGTCGCGCGGCGCCCACCCGACCGGCGGCACCCGTTCGGACACTCCAAGGCGGAGTACCTCGCGGCCGCGCTCGAGGGTGCACTGGTGATCCTCGCCGCGGGCGCCATCGTGCGCGAGGCGGCGTTGCGGTTGCGCGAGCCGGGACCGCCCGCGGCGCTGGGGCTCGGGCTGGCGCTCGCCGCCACCGCGGCCTTCGGCAACGCCGGCCTCGCCGCCCATCTGCGGCGGGTCGGGCGGCGCGAACGCTCGCCGGCGCTCGTCGCCAGCAGCGCACACCTCTGGGGCGACGTGCTGACGACGGGCGGCGTGCTCGTCGGGCTGGGCGCCGCATGGGCGACCGGACGCTGGATCCTCGACCCGCTCGTCGCGCTCCTCGTGGGCGCGAACATCGTGCGCCTCGGCTGGCGCGTGATGCGCGACTCGGTGGGCGGGCTCATGGACGAGTCGCTCGACGGCACCGAGGTCGACCGCGTCGCCGGCGCGATCCGGGGGGCGATGGGGGACGCGCTGCAGTTCCATGACCTGCGCACCCGCCGCGGCGGCCCGCGCACGTTCGTCGAGCTGCATCTGGTCGTGCCGGGCGCCATGCGGGTGGATGCGTCGCACGCCATCTGCGACCGCATCGAGGAGGCCGTGCAGCGCGAGCTCCCCGGGGCCGAGGTGGTGGTGCACGTCGAGCCGGAGAGCGAGCTGCGCGCCTCGCTGGATCCGCCGGGCGGCCGCTAGCGCTGCCGGGGCTGATGGGTCGTCACGGCGGCGTGAACCCGCCCGTCCACGGCACCAGGGTCCCCGTCTCGAAGCCGTTGGCGAAGATCTCGCTCGGCACGCAGGCGCCCGCCAGCCCGACCCCGGAGAGCGTGACCGAGTCGACGAACCAGCCATTGGGCTCGGCGGCGGTGTCGCTCACGTCGTCGCCCTCGTGCCACCGCAGCTTGACGTCGGTCGCCGGCATGAACGAGGCGAGGTCGACGGTCACTTGCGTCATCGCCCCCACCGTCCCCTGGCACCAGGCGCGCTTCCCCCCGATGGGGTTGGCGAACGTGTTGTCGACCGTGCCGTTGAAGAGTCCCGCCGTGAAGTTGCCGTCGGGGACGACGGACCAGATTCCGCCGCCGTCGGTGGAAACCTCGAGGGTGCCGCCGTCGAAGCAATCGCTGCCGTTGGTCTCGAACGCGAACGTGTGCCAGAACGAGAGCGTCGAGCCTCCTTGCGGGACGAACGACGGGCTGACGAGGACGCGGTCGCCGGCGGTGGCCCCCTCGTTCGATGCCCACGAGTGGGTCGGCGTCTGCGACTGCGTCGCATCCCACGCCCAGTCGAGCGTGCCGGTGAGCAGCGAATGCGACCAGCCGGCGTTGTCGAACCCGCCGCCGGAGAGCGCCCCCTCGAAGGTCTCGGTTAGGGTGCCGGTGCTCGTCGCGCCGGTCACCGTGGCGCTTCGCTGCACGCTGTTGGTCTCGGTCGCACCGTTCGACGAATCGGTGGCGCGCACGACGTAGTGGTACGTGGTTCCGCTGACCAGCGCCGTGGTGTCGACGTAGCCGGTGCCCGTGAGACCGCTCGCCAGCAGGCTGCCCGACCCCGGGGCGAACCCGGAGGTCGTGGAGCGGTAGACGCTGTAGGTGACGGGGCCGCTGCAGGCAGGGGTGGCCGCCGACCACGCGAGCGTGACGCCGCAGAGCGCGGAGCCGTTGTTCGTCGCGCTCGCGAGCCCGGCGAACGTCGGGGGCAGCGTGCAGCTCCCGGTGGCAGTGGCCTGGACGCAGGCCGAAGCGACGGACTCGCAGTTGCCCGTGGCGTCGCGGCCGGTCACCTTGTAGGCGTACGTCGTGGCGCCCGAGACGCCGCCGTCGTTGAAAGGCGAGCCGGCGACGCCATTGCCGACGACGGCGAACGTCCCCGGCGAGGCGCAGGTGCCGATCGCGCGGTAGACGTTGAAGCTGCTTGAAGGCGGCGCTCCGTTGCCCCAGGTGACCTGGACCTGGTTCGGGGCCGTGGCGGTGGCGGTGCCGATCGCCGGCGCTCCCGGCGGCGTGCAGAGAATGTCGGTGACCTTGGCGGTCCAGATCTCCTCCCGCAGGGCACTGCGGCGGTCGGTCCAGGACGGCCAGAAGATGCCGGCGTAGCCCGATAGGCCGTTGTAGTCGCCGTACTGGTTGCCGACATCCTGGCCGCCAGTCGTCTCGTCGGTCTGCGCGCTCGTCACCTTGGTCGGCGTCGACCAGGTCGCGCCGTCGTCGAACGACGACTGATACCAGAGGTCCGTCTTCTTGCGGCCCGGGTCGCCGACGCCCGTCTCGTAGTAGACGACCGACAGCCCGCCGGTCGTCTCGTCGACGGTCAGCGACTGGTTGAACTGGTCGTTGACGGCGGCGTCGTTGTCGACCATCGCCGGCGTGGACCAGGTCGTTCCGCCGTTGGTCGAACGCGAGAACCAGATGCGGGTCTTGCACGTGGGGTTGATCGTGGGCTCGTTCGCGGCCGACGTGCACACGCCAACACCGTTGAGATCCGTCCACGTTGCGTAGACGAGGTTCTTGGACGCGTTTCGGAACGCGGCGCCCGAGACGTAGATCAGCGGCCGCCTGCTGCTGGCTGCGGGCACGCCGATGTCGACGCTGTCGAAGGTGTTGGCCACCACGACGCCGGCGCCATAGGAGACGCCGCCGCTGGTCGACTTGGCGACGACGATGCGCCGGTTGCCGGTAGCGGGCCAGAAGTTGAAGACGTCGCCGAAGGCGTTGGTCTTGACGTCGCAGCCGAGCGGCGTGCCCGTCGTCTCCGCACCCGTCGTCAGGATCGGCGACTGCCACGACCCCGCGGGTCCCGTTCGGCGGTTCACGAATCCCTGGGACCCGTTGTGCCAGCAAACGTGGATGGTGTCCTTGAACGGCGAGGTGTCGCTGTGGTCGGTCCACATCATCTGCTTGTCGACGCCGGCTTGCGCCGCCGACACGGTGTTGTCGAACGTCCAGCTCGCGCCGTTGTCGACGGACTTGTAGGCGCGCAGCTTCAGCGTCGTCACGCCGGCGTCGACGCCGATGGTGGTGGTCCAGGCCGTCCCGTCGGAGGTCCAGTCCACGGTGGGACCGGAGTGGAACGCGTCGCCGGGCTGCAGCGCGAGGGTGCTCTGCGCCCAGCTCGCGCCGGTGTTGGTGGAACGGAACTGGGCCTGGGTCCCGCCGCCGGAGATGTTGTTCGCCGCGGCGATGATCTTCGTCGGATCCCAGAAGTTGACCCGGATGTCGGAGGAGCTCCGCGGCGTGGTCTGAAGCCCGGAGATGCGCGTCTCGCCGCTGACCGAGGCGCTCTCGATGAGCTCGAGGGCGCCCTCGTCGAGCGCGCCCATGCCGGGCCCCGGAACGAGGTCCTGGTGCGCCTGCATCCACTGGTAGGCATTGCGGAGCACCAGCGGATAGCCGCCGCTCGGATCGTCAGCCGAGTAGGTGCCTTCGGGGTGGGCCCTGCGCCACAGGACCCGCAGCCAGGGAGGGATGCCGATCGTGTCGCGGAGCTCCTCGGGGCGCAGCAGAGAGAAGTCCTGGTTGGCGGCGATCAGCACCTCGAAGGCACTGCGGGGCCGTGCCTTCGCCACGGCGAGCTGCTCGTCGAGGGTCGGCCAGCGGAAGTCTGACGGATCGCTGGCACCGGCCTGCGACGCGAGGAGCGCCAGGGTCAGGCAACAGAGCAACCGACGAGCTTTCGTCCGCAAGTGGCTTCCTCCGGAGTGGCTGCGAAGACGTCTCTGCGATGTGCCTGGGGCAGGCAACAGAGCGCGGTCCGACCCGGAGCTCCCCGCCTGCAGAGCCGACTAGGAGGGCACGTGTGAATTAATACCACGCCGGCCGCGGTCCACATTCCCGGAGACTGCGGTCGGGTGCATTCCGTACCTGGTTTCGACCGCCGTCCCGCTAGGGGAACGCGCCGCTCCAGGGCGGGTTCAGCGCTCCCGTTTCGAAGCCGTTCGCGAAGATGAGTCCGTTCGTGCACGCGCCGGCAACCCCGACGTTCGCCAGTGTCACCGAGTCGAAGAACCAGCCGGTGGCCTCGACGCTCTGGTCCTCCGCGGCGTGCCACCGGAGCTTCACGTCCGTGGCCGGCATGAACGAGCCGAGGTTGGCGGTCACGTGGACCATCGGTCCGATCGTGCCGTGGCACCACGCGCGCTTGCCACCCAGGGGATTCCCTGAGTCGGCGCGGACCGTGCCGTTGAAGCCGCCGGCCGTGAACGCGACGTCGGGCACGACCGACCAGGTCGAGCCGCCGTTCGTCGAGACCTCCAGCGTGCCGGCATCGAAGCAGTCCGCACCATCCTCGAATGCGAAGGTGTGCCAGAAGGAGAGCGTCGAGCTCGCCCCGGGCGCAAACGACGGTGACACGAGCACGCGCTCCGCCACGACGGGCCGGCTGTCGGCGAACCAGGAGTGCGTCGGGGTTTGCGACTGAGCGCTGGACCACGCCCAGTCCGTCCCTCCCGAGAGAGCGCTGTGGCTCCACCCGGCGTTGTCGAAACCGCCGCCTGAGAGCGCACCCTCGAAGGTGTCGGTGATCGTGGCCGGGGCGAAGGGGCCGGTCGGAGCGCTGCTCCTCTCCGTCGTGTTGCCCTCCTCGTTCGCGTTCAGGGTGTCGACGGCGCGCACGACGTAGTAGTAGGTTTGCCCGTTGTCGAGCATCGATGCGTCCTGATACGTGGTGCCGACGACCCCGGTGGCGATGCGATTGCCGACGCTCGGAGTGAAGCCGGCGGCGGTGCTGCGGTAGACGTTGTAGGTGACCCCCGCGCCGCATTGCGAGGTTGCCGCCGACCAGGCAAGGTCGAGCGTACAACCCGCGAGGTGGCTGTTGGTCACCGTCTGCAGGCCCGCGAAGAGCGGGGCGAGGGTGCAGGCCCCGGTCGCGGTAGCCTCGACGCAGCCCGAAGGGGGACTTTCGCAGAGGCTGAGCAGGCCGGTCACCCGATAGGCGTAGGTCGAGCCGCCGGAGACGGTCGTGTCCTGGTACAGGAAGCCGGGAACCGGGCCGGCGATCTTGGCGAAGGGACCGGGCGCCGCGCACGACCCGTTGGCGCGGTAGACGTTGAAGCTGTCCGACGACGGCGCGCCGTCCGACCAGGTGACGTCGATGCGGTTGGCCGCCGCGGCGACGGCGGTGCCGATCACCGGCGCACCCCCCGGAGTGCAGAGCTTGAAGGTGGCGATGCGGGTGGCCCAGGAGCTCGCCGGCGAATACATCGAGGTGAACCAGAAGGTGCTGTCGTCGACCGGATCGACCGCGAGAGCAGCGTAGTCGCCCCACCGGTTGCTCGAGTTGGCGGCAGTGCCGGCGATCACCGACACCTCGCCCTGCAGCGTGCCGAGCGGATCGCCGGAAAGACGCGCGGCGAACCGCAGGCTGGGGAACTGCGTCGTGCTGGAGACGCTGTAGCCGACTCCCAGGTTCCCCGAGCCGTCCATCGCCGCACTGCCCATCCAGCGGTGGTGGATGTCGGGGGCGAAGGTGCCCTGCTGGTGCACGCCCCAGCCGCTGCCGGTGTTGCGCAGCTCGAACCAGCGGATGCCGCCGTGGTTGGTGCCGTCGACGTCGGTGACGAAGTTGCCGACCAGGGTCTGATGGGACCCGAAGTTGCGGTACTGCAGCCGATTCATGACGACTTCGCGCAGCGGGTCCAAGACCGCGGTACCTACGCCTGGCTGAGGAAAGCATGAGAACGACGTGAACCCGCAGAGCTCCGAATCGAACTCGGCGACTGCAATGTTGGTCGGGCCGGTGAAGGTGGAGCTCGCCGGCGTCGTCCAGTCGACGTGGAACTCCCAGATCTCCACGAAGTCCTGCCCCGCGGTGCCCGGAGGGTTGTGGGCCTCGTCGTCACGGTGGCGCATGAAGGGGTTCGGCGCTCCCACCGGGGGCGGGGTCGCCCCGTCCGCGTCGGCGGGGATCAAGGCCTGGAACGGGAAGGCCGCCAGGTCGGGGGCGGTGAAGCGCTGCGCCGTGGCGACGCCGCCGACGAGCATCTGCGCGCGGTCGAAGGCGTAGACCGCCGGGCTCGACTCGTTGCTGGAGGCGTAATACGCGTCCGGCCAGACGCCGTATTTCGGGTAGTCGGGGAAACCCGGCGCCGTGAACTGATAGGCGAACCAGCCGCCGCTGACCGGGTTGCTGGTCTGCGAGATGTAGACGCAGAGCCGGTTGCCGGCGCTGCTGAACTCGCTGAGGAGCCACCGCGACGCCAACTGGTCGAAGAGCACGACCGGATCGCCGAGGCCGTTGGCGCAGTTGCCGGTGCCCAGCGATTCCATGGCGATGGGGCCGGCGGCGACGGAGCCGTCCGCCTTGTTGTAGACGGTGAACAACGCGCCGCTGTTGCCGTTGATCGATTGGATGTAATGGGCGAGGCCGATGTCACCTACCGTGTCGGGTGGGTTCACGCCGGTGAAGCCCTGGCCGGCGAAGTTGAGGATCGGCGGATCGAGGACGCGCTGCGGCGCCCGCGCCTGCACCTCGAGCAGCGGGTCGATCTGCGGCGCTGCTGGGGGAGGCACGATGCGCGCCGGCCGATGGTGGCGCCGCGGGATCTCCTTGATCGGATCGCCCGGCTTCCACTCTTCCACCGGCGGGAGGTCGCGCAGGTCGCCGTTGAAGGCGGTGGGCATCGCAGCTTCGATGGTCTCGGCTCCCCGCAGAACGATCTTCTGCGGCGCTGGGTCGCCGAACGCGGCGACGCCGGTGAGCCCTGCCAGGACCGGGGCGAGCAGCCATGCCGGCAAGACGTGACGCGCCGATCGAACGTGTGGAGCCGAGCAGTGTGAGCGCATTGGAGATCTCCTGGCAGACCCGGTGTCGGAATCGGCGGATCAGGACAGTCCTGCGGCGAGTAACGTCACTCCACCGCGCTGAGTCTCGAGCAAGAGTGAATGAGTGCCACGCCCGAAGATGACGGTCGCGCCACGGGCGTCGCGGCGCTCGCTGCGGGCGTGTGCGTGCACGGAGATCTCACCCGGCGCACGGATCCGTATCCGCGCGTCTGCGTCTTTCGGCAGGCTGAGAGTGATGTCGCCCTCGCGGGTGGTCAAGCGAGGCGAGCCGCTCCAGCTGGTGGGGCCGAGCTCGGCCGCGATGTCGCCGCGGCCCGCCTTGACCTGAGCAGTTCCCGCGGTAGATACGAAGACGTTGCCGCCGGCGCTCTCGAGCTCCACGTCGTTGTCGAGCCCACGAGCCTGGATCATCCCGTCGGCGGTGCGCACGACGACACGGGCCCTGGCAGGCACGAAGACCGCCACGTCGACGCGGTGCAGGTCCGCTTGCGGCTCCTTCGGATAGCGCACCTCGATCCGCAGCACGCCGCCGCGCCGCTCGACCGCGAGCCCGGCCTTGGCCGCGTCGTGAGTGCGCCTCTGCGCCATCGCCGAGACTTCCACCTCACCGGCGTCCGCGGCCCTCAGTCGCACGTCGCCGTACTGGTTCTCGACCTCGATCGCGGCCGATGGCGCGAGCGCCCCCGTCCAGCGGGAGTTGTCGATCGTCCAGTCGGGGCTCGCCGAGGCGGTCTCCTGACCCCACGTCGAGGGGAGGGCAGCGCCGAGCAGACACGAGGTCACGACGACCCAGCGCCCGACGAAACTCAGCTGGCTACGAGGTCGGTCCAGGGAACCTCCTGCTCGAGCTCGCCGTCTCCCTGTGGCGAGCCGTCAGGCCAATCGGCCTGCCGGCTGCCCCAGCGTGTGACTCACTCTTCAGTCCGTCAAGGGGGCGTCCACCCGCCGTTCCACGGCGCGAAGGTGCCCGCCTCGAAACCGTCCGAGAAGATCGAGACCGGCGGGCCGCTCGTGCAGGTACCAGCCGTACCCACGTTGGCGAGCGTCACCGAGTCGACGAACCAGCCCGTGGCCTCGATGCTCACGTCGTCGCCCGCGTGCCAGCGAAGCTTCACATCCGTGTTTGGCTGGTACGAGCTCAAGTTGACGTTGACTTGCGTCATCGGACCGATGGAGCCGTTGCACCAGGCCCGGAGACCCCCGATCGGGCTGCTCCACGCATTGCTGACGGTTCCCGTGAAACCCCCGGAAGTGAAGTTGGCGTCGGCCACCACCGCCCAGCTCGATCCGCCGTTGGTCGACACTTCGAGCGTGCCGGCGTCAAAGCAGCTGGTCGCGTTCTCGAACGCGTAGGTGTGCCAGAACGAGAGCGTCGACATCGGGCCGGGCACGAACGACGGCGAGACGAGCACCCGGTGGGAGACGCTGGGCAGGCTGTCGGAGAACCAGGAATGCGTCGGCGTCTGAGATTGTGCCGTCGACAGGGCCCAGTCGGTGGCGCCCGAGATCGCGTTGTGCGTCCAGCCCGGGTTGTCGAACCCGCCGACGCCCTCGAACGTCTCGGTGAGCGTGCCCGGGGCCACCGGGCCCGTCGGCGCGACGCTCTTCTCCACGGTGTTCGTGTCGACCGCGCCGTTCGCGGCGTCGACGGCGCGAACCACGTAGTAATAGATCGTGCCGCTGTTGAGGGAATCCGTGTCGGAGTAGCCCGTCCCGGCGATGCCGGAAGCGAGGAGATTGCCCGGACCCGGCACGAAACCGGAGCTCGTGGATCGGTAGACGTTGTAGGTCACCGGGCCTCCGCAGTTCGCGGTCCCAGCCGCCCAGCCCAGCGAGACCCCGCACTGTGCCCCGGCCTGGTTCGTCGCGCTCGCCAGCCCCGCGAAGGTCGGGGGGAGCGTGCAAGATCCCGTCGCCGTGGCCTCGACGCACGCCGACGGAGCGGATTCGCAGGAGCCAGTGACGTCACGGCCGGTGACTCGGAAGGCGTAGGTGCTGCCTCCCGACACGGAGCTGTCGTTGTACGGCGAGCCGGCCACTCCCGGGCCGACCACCGAGAAGGTGCCGGGCGAGGCACAGGTGCCGAACGCGCGGTAGACGTTGAACGTCGTCGAAGGCGGGGCGCCGTCGGTCCAGGTGACCTGGATGGTGTTCGGGGCCGTCGCCGTCGCGGTGCCAATCGTCGGGACACCAGGTGCCGTGCACTGGTCGATGCCGTCGATGGCCATCGCGCCGGTGTTGCCGGCGTCGAGCCAGTTCGACAGACGCGTGCTGTCGGTGCCGCCGCCCGTCCAGGAGACGCTGAATCGGCCGTAGATGTCGGAGAGGTTGTCGCCGGTGGAGCCGCAGGCCGAGGGCCCCCCGTGGAGCTGGCCGACGAAGCGCCCCGCCGCGCTGTAGAGCGGCGAGCCCGAGGAGCCGGGCTCGGTGACACCCGGCACGGTGAAGGGGCCCGGCGGGTCCGTCGCCCAGTGCACCCAGAGGTGCGTGCCGTCACCGGGAGTCGGCGGCGGGCTGGCGGCCCAGCTGCTCGTCACCATGTTGGTCGTCGAATAGGTGAAGCGCTTCTCGTCGGTGTTGGGATGGTGAATGGCGGCGCACGGCACTCCCGCGGAGCAGGCCGGGTCGCCGGTCGCGCGGTCCCACCCCTCCCAGAAGTGGTTGAACGCCGGGTTCGGCGGGTCGTCGAGCTCGACGAGCGTGACGTCCGAAGGGGCATTCGACGCGCGGAAGAACGACCCCGTGTAGGACTGGAGCAGCGACCCGTCGCCTGGCTGGCCGCTCTGGGGGCTGCCGGGGGTCCTGCAGAACGAGTTCTGGTAGTTCCAGAACGTGACGATCGTCGCCGCGTTCCCACTCGTCATGCCGCAGTGGTTGGCGGTGATGAAGTACATCTTGTGGTCGTTCGCGGTGTCGTTGATCAGCGACCCGGTGCACAACCGCGAGCCGCCGCGCGAATACACCGCGACGGAGCGCACCTGCGCGCGCCACGGGTCCCCGCCGTCGAGGCACTCGACGTCCATGTTGCAGCTGCCCGACTTGACCGCGGGCGTGGTGCCGAAGCCGCGATACCCCTGGTTGATCGAGCCCAACTCGAGCCCCAACACGGACGCCTCGTCCGCCGGCAGGGTGACCTCGACGACGACGTCGTTGGCGATCACCGGCGGCGTCCAGAGCTCGCCGTGCGTCTCGTTGTCGGCGGCGGTGAACGCCGGAAGCACGCGCATGCCGTCGGCCGAATAGACGAGAAGGCGACCGTGCGGCGGCATGTGATACCGGGTGAATCCGAGGTTGATCGAGTTGACCCCTTCACGGCCGACGATGCGCAGCCGCCAGAGCGACCGGCCGTCGGGCAGCACCTCCCAGGTACCGCGCGTCTTCGGCGTGATCGAGACCTTCTCGGGAATCGCGAAGCGCGGCGGCACACCGCCGGCGGCGTCCGCGGCGTCCTCGGCGGCGATCGCCGCCAGGTCGAGGCGCTGCCCGAGCACGGAGTCGATCTGGTTGACGTCCTGCACGGGGTAGAGGCGGGCGGTTGGCACCGGGAGGTCGACGGCCTGGGAGGCGCCCGCGCTCACGATGACCAGACCGACAGCGATCCACGAAAGGTGGGACTTCATCGAAGCCTCCTCACGCTGACAGGCAGGTTTTCCCGACGAGCTAGCCGCTGGGAGGAACCTAACACAGCGCGTCGGGGCCGCTCAAACTCCCCGCGCGCCGGCGGCCTCGAGCCTCACGAACCGAGCAGAAGGTGGAGTTGCTCGCCAGCGCCAGCCGAAGGCTCCTGCCGCCGGTTCATCTCACGCCGAGGTGGTGTGCTGGCTGCGCCCTCGAACTGGTGCGTGGCACCGAAGTTGGGGGAGACCGACGACTCATCTCACCGGCACCTCCCAGCAGCGACTCAACTCATCTGGCACCGCAGGTCGGGCCGCTAGCATCTCGTGCTCGTGGGCCGCGCACTCACGCCGAGAACGACAACTCCCGCCAAAGCACGCTCCAGCAGGCGGCCTCCGAGTCGGCGCAATCGGAGCGTTTCTGAGCAGGTACGTGCATGTCGCGCCGTGCGGACTCGGCACCAGCAGGAACTTCACTAGGGCTGTTTCGCCATCGCAGCGCTCAGCGCTCACCGGCGCGGCACGTGGCGATCGGGGCGGCGCGGTCGCGCCGACATGGCGGCGCGACATGGCGCCGCGGCAGAGCGCGCTCCCACGGTCTGCCTGCGGCCGAGCCCCGGTGTGATGTACGATCTCGCCGCATTCCAGCTCATTCAGCCGTCAATCCCTTCCCCACGAAAGGACGGAACGATGGACCACTTCGCCTTCGCGCTCCCCGCCCGCCGGCCGCGCACCGCAATCAGGGTGCTGGCAGCGCTCGCCGGATCCCTCGTGCTGGCCGCCGCGCCGCTCGCCGCGGCGCGGTCCAGCAAGGTGCTGGCGATCCCCGAAGATGCCTTCCCGACGAGCATCCGCTACGAAGGCGAGGCCAAGGCGGCCGACGGCCGTCTCCTCGAGGGGAAACATGCCGTCGAAGTGGTCTTCTTCGACAAGAGCGGCGCGGAGCAGCTCTGGCAGGAGCGCTTCGAGGGCGTCACGGTGAGCGGCGGGCGCTTCGCGGTCGACGTCGGAAAGGGCAAGCGCATAGGCGCCTGGCCGGCCGCGTCGGTGCAGGCGATCTTCGCCGCCAACTACGAGCTGCAGCTCGAGGTGAGCTTCGACGGCAACAAGTTCGGGCCGCGGGTGGGCCTGCTCCCGGCCGGTCACTCGCTGGAGAGCCGCCTCGTCATCGACGGCGTCCGTCGGCCCAACGACGGCAAGCCGCACTGGATCTGGTACGACCACCGCTCGGACGTCTCCTCGTTCCAGGCGACCGTGCTGAGTCCTGGCGCAGCGGGCAAGCCCCGGAGCGACGGCAGCGGCATGTTCCTGCTCCCGATGGCGGGCCCTTGGCTCAGTCGCCCGGTGCGCGAGCTGCCGCTGGCGATCAACGACCCGCTCCCCGAACGCACCGGTGAAGAGGGGGAGAGGCCGGCAGTCGACGCCGAGCTCGAAGACGGCGTCCCGGCCAAGGAGATCAACCCGCCGCGTCACGAGTCCCTGGTCGACGAGCTCGGTCGGCCGTTCGGCACGGTCGGCAGCAAAGATATCGACTGGCTCGCCGTGCAGTCTAACGAGGCCGCGCTTCGTGGCGGGCAGCTGCTGACTCCCTCCACCGACGTCAGCTTCGACGGCGTCAACAACATCGACGGGTTCTACCCGCCGGACACCGAGATGGCGGTCGGCCCGAACCACATCGTCCAGGTCACCAACGTCTCGTTCGCCATCTACTCCAAGACGGGCGCGGTGATCAACGCTCCCGTGCACACGAACCAGCTCTGGAGCGGCATGCCGGCCGCCGAGCCCTGCCGCGTGAACAACGACGGCGACGCCATCTTCATGTACGACCGCTTCGCCAACCGCTGGGTGCTGACCCAGTTCGCCGTTCCCGACGGCGCCGAGAGGGTCTGTTTTGCGGTGTCGCAGACGGCCGATCCCACCGGCGCCTACTACTTGTACGCGATGCCCAGCCAGCGTTTCCCCGACTACTTCAAGCTCGGCGTCTGGCCCGACCCGTCGAACAACGCCTACTTCATGGGCACCAACTCGGGCTTCCAGGGCCAATACGACGTGTACGCGGTCGACCGCGAGAACATGCTGGCCGGCCTTGCTGCGCGGACGGCGCAGTTCCGCCAGAACATGCCCAACCTTCAGATGCCGGCCGACAACGACGGCCCCACGGCGCCACCGGCGGGGTCTCCCGGAATCTTCTACAGCTTCCGCGACGGCGGTGAGTCGTATTTCGGCAGCCCGCCGACGGACAGCCTCGACATCCGTGAGTTCCACGTCGACTGGGTCACGCCCGCGAGCTCGACGTTCAGCATGGTCCAGAGCCTCACGCCCGCCGACGGCTTCGCGAACTTCAACTGGACGATCTGCGGGTTCTTCACCAACAACTGCCTGCCGCAGCCGGGCACCGGCGTCGCCATCGACAGTGCCTCCTGGTGGCCGATGCAGCGGTTGGTGTACCGCAACTTCGGCGTCAGCCAATCGCTCGTCGGCGCCTGGACGGTGGACACCCTCGCCAGCGGCAACCACGCGGCGCCGCGCTGGTTCGAGCTCCGCCGCGGCGCGCAGACGAGCGGCAACTGGTCGATCTACCAGCAGGGCACGCATTCGCCGGACGGCGACAGCGGCGACCACCGTTGGATGCCTTCCATCGCCATGGACGGCAGCGGCAACATCGCTCTGGGCTACAGCGCGGTCAACGCGGGCGCCAGCATCTTCCCCAGCATCCGCTACACCGCTCGACTGGCGACCGACACGCTGGGCACCCTGCAGGCGGAGGTGACGATGCAGGCCGGTGCCGGCTCGCAGACCGGGTCGGCGGGCCGTTGGGGCGACTACTCCGCGATGGAGATCGACCCCCTCGACGACTGCACCTTCTGGTACACCAGCGAGTACCTGAGCACCACCGGTCCAGTGCCGTGGCGAACGCGCGTCGCCTCCTTCCGGTTCCCCTCCTGCGGCAGCCCGGACTTCGCCATCGGCGGCCTGCCACCGCTCGTCACCGCCTGCTCGCCGAACGACGCGAACTACACCGTCTCGGCGACCTACTTCGGTGGCCTGACGGACGCCATCAACCTGTCGGCCTCCGGCAACCCCGCCGGCACCAGCGTCGCCTTCGGCACCAATCCGCTGACGACGGGCAGCACCAGCAGCACGATGACGATCAGCGGCATCACCGGCGCCAACGCCGGGCTGCACACCATCACCATCACAGGCGATACCGGCACGATCAACCACAATGCGACCGTTCAGCTCTTCGTCGACGGCCCCGCGGCGCCGACGCTGATCAGCCCGGCCGACGGCGCGACCACCGCCAACACCACGCCCGCCTTCCAGTGGTCGCCCGTGGTGAGCGCGACGAGCTACACCATCGAGATCGCTACCGACGCCGCGTTCACCACCATCGTCAGCACCAACACCGGAGCTGGCACCAGCTTCACTCCCGCTGCGCTCGCGGTCGGCACCCAGCACTACTGGCGCGTGCGCGCCACCAACGGCTGTGGCACGAGTCCGAACTCCACCGTGCGCTCCTTCACCACACCGGTCATCTACTGCCGTACGGGCCTGAGCGTCTCCATCCCGGACGGCGTCGCGGCGGGCGTCAACGACGACCTCGTGGTCGCCGCCACGGGCACCGTCGGCGACGTCGACCTCTACATCAAGGCGACGCACACCTGGGTCGGCGACCTCAAGTTCACGCTCACCAAGGTCTCCGGACCGTCGGTGATCGCCTTCGACCGGCCGGGGGTGCCCGCGTCGCAGTTCGGCTGCAACAGCGACAACCTCGACAACACGCTCGACGACGAGGGCGCGGGCGGTCCGCTGGAGACCGCCTGCCCGGTCGCGGCCGGGGTGACCTACACCCCGAACAACCCGCTCAGCGGCCTCGACGGCGTGAGCCTCAACGGCACCTGGCGCCTCAACTCGGCCGACCTCGCGGCGCAAGACGTCGGGACGCTCACCCAGTGGTGCATCGTCCCCAGCAAGGCACTCCTCACGGACGGCTTCGAGTCGGGCAACTTCACCGCCTGGGGCGGCTACATCCCGTAGACGCCGGGTACCGAGCGGCCGGCCTGGAAGGGCCGGCCGCTCGACAGTGGCGCTGCTGCGCCGGAACGAGGTGCCACCGTCTTCGGGGACGTCCCCGAAACGAGTGGCACTTCGGTCGTGTGACGGGCCGGTATCAGCGGGCGCTGTTCGTGGCCGTCACCGGCCCCATGCCCTCGCGCGCCGCCACGCTCGCCCGCACGACGTCGGCGGGCAGGGCGCCGAGCCGCGTGCCGGTGTAGTAGTGCGCGAGGATGTCGCGGTAGCCGTGACCTCGGACGGCCATGCCGTAGGCGCCCACCTGGCAGAGCCCGACTCCGTGACCCCAGCCGCGGCCGCTGAAGAGCCAGCCCGCCTCGCCGCGCGCGGGGTCGAGGCGCTTGGCGGTGAAGAGCGTGTCGGGGAGGTCGAGCGTCCAGCGCACGGCGAGCCCCGTGACGAGCTCCTGGCGTCCGTCCGTGCCGAGGAGGCGCAGCGTGCCGACCCGGCCCGAGACGCCGCGCGACACGACCTCGAAGCTCTGGAACGGAAAGCCCGGGTAGCGCTGCTTCACGAGGGAGGCCAGCTCGCGGTCGCTCTTGAAGCGCTGCCACGAGCTCCAGCGGCTGGTGCGATCGTAGGCGACGCCCTGCGCGTGCACCTCCTGGACGAGGGCGAGGAGCGTCGTCCCCTGCCAGATCAATCGCAGGTGGTCGCCGGCCACGAGCGAGAGGTTGGCCCCCGTCGAGGCCCCGTCCAGCTCACGGTAGGTCGCAAGGCGGGGCGGCAGCGGCTGGTCGCGCGTCTTGTCCCCTACCTGCAGGTGCAACGTTCCCTCGGCGATGCCGTGGAAGTCCGCCTCCTCCTCGCGCAGCACGCGCAGGTAGAGCGCGAGCCGGTAGAGGAGCTCCTCGCGGTCGGCCGCGGAGAGCTCGATGGCGGCGCCGCCGAGGCCGCTCTTGGCGAAGAGGGCGGCGAGGCGCCGGTCCTCTTCGCTCCAGCCGGGCGGCGGCGTCTGCACGAAGTAGGCGAGGTCCTCGTCGGCGACGAAGAGGCGCGCGTCGAGCGCGAGGTCGAAGACCCCGGCGACGAAGCGGCGGACGTCGCGCGCATCGAGGCTCGGGAGGGTGCGCGGCGCGGGCGCCAGCCCGGCGAGAGTGGCGAGCGCCACCAGCCGCTCGCCGTAGCTCGCCGCGGCGGCGACGTCCGCACGCCCGGGGACGAGCGCCGTCGTGACGGCCCCCGGCAGCGTCGTGCCGGTGGCGATGCCGCCGAGCACAGTGACCCCGGCCTCCAGGCAGGGGACGCCCTTGAGATACGGCTCGTTCTGCTTGAGCGGGAAGACGACGACGGCGTCTTCGGTGTGGCCGCCGCAGGTGGAGCTGAAGAGCGCGTCGATCGGCTCCTCGTTCCAGAGCAGCACCTCGCCGCGCGTCGCCGCGATCGCCTGGTCCGATCGCGGGTGCTCGACCTCCATGCCGCCGTAGACCTGGCAGCGCGGCGTGGCGCAGATGTCGAACCCTTCCTGGCGGAACTCGCCGAGGTTGCGCGCCGCGTAGGTCCGCGCCGCCACCGCCTGCGCCTTTTGCGCCTCGATCTCGGGGTAGGCGGCCGGCCCGAGCTCGCTCGGCACGACGCCGCGCAGGTACTGCTCGAGCGGGATCTCGTCGATGAGGTTCAAGGTGCCGCGGTCGTTCAGGTAGACGAGCATGCGACCGCGGTAGCGGTGGCTGTTGACGAAGATGCCCGCGCCGGTGCCGTCCTCGACGGCGACCCAGCGTCCGGGCACCGTGACGGTCAGGTCACCCTGCAGCAGCCGCAGCGCCGGCTCGCGCACGCCGCCGCCCTCGCTCACCACCCAGGCGTCGCCGACGCCGAAGCGGCCGAGGTCGCGCCGCGCCGTCTCCGCCGTCTCGCGCGTGGCGTAGCGACCGACGCGCACGCGGTAGAGGCCGCTCGCCGCCTCGAGCACCGAGTCGGCCGCCAGGCCGGTGCTGCGCCGCAGGCCGGCGGCGAGCGACTCGGCCTGCCCGGGGTCGCGCAGCGCCGCCACCTGCACGCGGAAGATGCCCGGCTCGGTGCCCTCGGGCGCCGGCTCGACGCGCAGGGCCCGCGTGAGGGCCCACGTCTGTCCCTCCCACACGGCGCGCTGCGCCGGCCCACAGCAGGGGAAGGTCACCGTCGCCTGGTCCGATTGCAGGCCGACGCGGAGCGTGAGGTCGCCGCCGAGCGGCGGCACGGGGGCCGGCGGAGGCTCCTCGGGAGCGACCGGCTGCTCGGGCTCGGGGAGGGGTGCGGGAGTTGGAGCGGGAGTCGGCTCCGCGGCGGGGGGCGGCGCCGCCCGTGGAGCCGTGCGCGCCGGCGGGCGCCCGCAGGCCACGAGGGTCAGTGCGGTGGCGACGAGCAGTGCCGGAAGGACGATGGCTCGCGGCCAGCCTCCGGGACCGGCGAGCGCGCGCCCCGCGCGCCACGCACCGAGCCCGACCTCGTGAAGGCGCCTCTCGGGGGTTCTTGCCCTTGCCTTTCGTGCCATCGCACCGCCGGTGTCGCCAGGGGACGCGCAAAGGTAGCAAGCCAACGGCGTCGAGGCAACCGCGCGGAACGCTCCGGCCGGCGCGCGAAAGCGCGTACCGTCGTCGCAGATGAAGCTCGCCGGCGTCAAGCCGACGGATCGCGCCAGCGACGTTCTTCCATGGCGTCCTGACGCAGGTCGGCGAGCCGTGGCCGCAGCTCGAGGTCGACGGCTGCTTCGACACCAAGGTAGGACTGTTCGTCGAGACCCTGGAGCAATCCGACCACGTCGGCGACGTCCTGGTGGCGACCTGCTGCAAGCTTGAGCTCGAGCAGGGCGGGCAACGCTGCGATGTCTTGCTCACGGCTGCTGCGCGCGACCGCAACCGGCGCCGGATAGCGACGCTTCGAGGACGGCGGGATCGGATCTCCCGCAAAGAGCAGATCGATCTCGACGCCGGTCGGCCGGTGGCGCCAACGGTTCGCTCGTTCGCGCTCGAAGCCGCTCGCTGCGAGCTGCGGTCCCAATCCCGCGGCGGCTTCGGGCTCCACGATGAGGTCGATGTCGCGAGTGGTCCGCACGTAGCCGTGGTGCAACACCGCGACGCCGCCGACCACGACGTAGGAGGTGTTTGCGCCCGCGAAGAGCGCGCGAACCGCTGCGAGGGCAGCGTCGACGGCGGGAAGGTCCGGCTTCACGGAGCGTCCGAAGGCCAGCACCCGCTCGAGGGCCAGCTCGGTGGTCTCCACGGACGAGATTCTACGCCCCTCGGGTCTAAGACCGGAGCTGCTCCGACTTCACCACCTTGCGGTAGTCGTCGCTGTCGATTTCAACGCGCCGCGCCATCTCCCAGAGGCGACTCACGAGGAGGTTTGGGATGCGCGACGAGAGCAGCTCAGGTGATGCCGGGCTCGGGCCGCGGTCGAGCGGGTTGCCCTGCGGCGACGGCGCAGCCTCGAGGTAGTAGTTGGTGGTGAAGATCGTCGGCAGGCGGCGCGTGTAGCGACCGTTGAGGATGAGGTAGAGCACCTCGCTCACCCACGCGGTCGGCTTCTGCGCGCCCAGCTCGTCGATCACCAGCACCTCGGTCGAGACGACCGGATCGAGGACGCTCCTCTTGGTCTCCGGCGAGGTGGCGTCGAAGGTCGACTGGATCTGGTAGAGCAGCGAGGTGAAATCGACGAAGCGACCGCGCACTCGGTAGCGGCGGATGAGCTCGCCGAGCGCGGCAGCCGCGAGGTGGGTCTTCCCCACTCCCGGCGGCCCCACGAACAGGAGCCCCGACTCGCGAAAGGTGCCGGCCTCGCCGAGGAACTCCTCCACCCAGCGCTCTGTGAGGGTGCGCGCGGCCAAGAGCTCATTGCGCTTCGCGCCCGTGATCTGGAAGTTGGCGAGTGTGCAGCGAGCATAGCGGCTGGGCACGCCCGCCTCCTGCTGGAGTCGCGGCACGATCTCCCGGGCGCTGCAACCGCAGCGGCGGGCGCTGCCCGCGCCGTCGTCCGGGCCGATCACCCAGCCGCGGCCGCCGCAGTCGGGGCAGGCGCCAGGCGGGATGTCGTCGGCGAAGACGTGCGGGCGGGAAGCCCCGGCGAGCGCCTGCTCGAGGACGCCGCCGAAGGGGCCGCTGCGGCTGCGCTCACCGGGCCTGTCGGGCATGCTGCAAAGCTAGCACGCGCGCCCGGCTCCTCGCCGATTCAGCCGGCGCCGGGACCGCGCCCGCGCTGGACGAGCGGCCCGCGCTCGAGCTTGACGAGCGCGTGCTCGCGGCGGATGCCGCCGCGGTCGCGGAGCTGCTCGCGCACCACCTGCAGCAGGCGGTCGACCTCGAGCTGCATCTCGGACATCTGGTGGCGGAGGTTCAGGATCACCTCGACGCCGGCGAGGTTCACTCCCAGCTCGCGGGTCAGGAAGAGGATCGTCTCCAGCCGCTTGATGGTGTCCTCGTCGTAGAGGCGCGTGTTGCCGGCGCTGCGCACCGGCGTGAGCAGCCCCTCGCGCTCGTACATGCGCAGCGTCTGCGGGTGCACGTCGAAGCGCTCGGCGACGACGCTGATCATGACGAAGCGGGTCTCGCGCTGGCGCCGTGCCACGGTCACCTCTCCCGCACCGGCACGTCGACGCCGGCCTTCACGCGGCGCGTGGCGACGTCGGGCCTCTGGGACTTGGGCATCACCACTTCGAGGATGCCGCGGCGGAAGCGCGCGACGATGAGCTCGGGGTCCACCGCCTCGGGAAGGTCGAGACGGCGCTTGAACGGGCCGTGACTCCCCTCGAGGCGCAGGTAGCCGCGCTCGCCGCCGACCGGCCGCCGCTGGCCGGAGAGCTCGAGCGAGCGGCCGTCGCAGTCGAGCTGGATGTCGTCGCGCCGCACGCCGGGGAGCTCGGCGTAGAGGATCAGCTCGTCGGCGGTCTCGACGAGGTCGACGAGCGGCCGCCAGCCGGTGGGCCCGCCCTGCGGCAGCTCGCCGCCGCCACCGAGGAGCGCCTGCTCGAGGAGCTTGTTGAGCCGCTCCTGGAGCCGCGAGAGCTCGCCCTTCGGGGTGATCCGGGTTTTTGCCATCGCTCCTCTTCGGCAGGCGCCGCCGGAAACGACGTCGCGGCGGACCGGCGTGAGCCGGCCCGCCGCCCCGTCAGGTCACTCAGTTCTGGCCGCGGTCGTTGACATCCACGTATTCGGCGTCGATGACGTCTTCGCTCGCACCACCCGCCGGGCCACCGCCCTGAGCGGCACCGCCGGCGGCGCCCGCCTGCGCGCCTTCGCCGGGCTGGCGATACATCGCCTCGGCGAGCTTGTGCGAGGCCTGCTCGAGCGCCTGGCCGGCGCGCTCCATCGCCTCCGCGTCTTCACCCTCGAGCGCCTTCTTGGCGTCGGCGATCGCCGTCTCGAGGGCGGAGCGGTGCTCCGGCGCGAGCTTGTCCTTGTGGTCCTCGAAGGTCTTCGCGGTCGCGTAGACGAGGCCGTCGAGCTTGTTGCGCGCCTCCACCTGCTGGCGGCGCTTCTTGTCCTCGTCGCGGTTGAGGTCGGCATCCTTGACCATGCGGTCGATGTCGGCCTCCGAGAGCCCCGAGGAGGCAGTGATGGTGATCTTCTGCTCCTTGCCGGTGCCCATGTCCTTGGCCGAGACGTTGACGATGCCGTTGGCGTCGATGTCGAAGGTGACCTCGACCTGCGGCACGTTGCGCGGCGCCGGCGGGATGCCCACCAGGTGGAAGCGGCCGAGGGTGCGGTTGTCGCGCGCCATCTCGCGCTCCCCCTGCAGCACGTGCACCTCCACCTGTGTCTGGTTGTCCGAGGCGGTGGTGAAGGTCTCGCTCTTGCGCGTGGGGATCGTCGTGTTGCGGTCGATCAGGCGCGTCATGACGCCGCCGTAGGTCTCGATGCCGAGCGACAGCGGCGTGACGTCGAGCAGCACCATGTCCTTGACGTCGCCCGAGAGGACGCCGCCCTGGATCGCCGCACCGACCGCCACCACCTCGTCGGGGTTGACGCCCTTGTGGGGCTCCTTGCCGAAGATGTCCTTGACGAGCTTCTGGATCGCCGGCATGCGCGTCTGGCCACCGACGAGGATCACCTCGTCGATCGCCGAGGCCTCGATGCCCGCGTCGTTGATCGCCTGCCGGCAGGGGCCGATCGAGCGCTTGATGATGTCGTCGACGAGCTGCTCGAGCTTGGGCCGCGTGAGCTTCAAGGCGAGGTGCTTGGGGCCGCTGGCGTCGGCGGTGATGAAGGGGAGGTTGACCTCGCTCTCTTGCGCCGTCGACAGCTCGATCTTCGCCTTCTCGGCGGCTTCCTTCAGGCGCTGCATCGCCATCGGGTCGCGCGAGAGGTCGATACCCTGGTCCTTCTTGAACTCGGCGAGGATCCACTCGATGACCCGCTGGTCGACGTTGTCGCCGCCCAGGTGCGTGTCGCCGTTGGTCGACTTCACCTCGACGACGCCGTCGCCCACCTCGAGGATCGAGATGTCGAAGGTGCCGCCGCCGAAGTCGTAGACGGCGATCGTCTGGTCCTTCTTCTTGTCGAGGCCGTAGGCGAGGGCCGCCGCGGTCGGCTCGTTGACGAGCCGCTCGACGTTCAGTCCGGCGATCTTGCCGGCGTCTTTCGTCGCCTGCCGCTGCGCGTCGTTGAAGTAGGCGGGCACCGTGATCACGGCGCGCGTCACCTTCTCGCCCAGGTAGTCCTCGGCCGCCTGCTTGAGCTTCTCGAGGATCATGGCCGAGATCTCGGGGGGCGAGAACTGCTTGCTCTGGACCTCGATGCGCACGTCGCCGTTGCCGACGCGCTGCACGCGGTAGGGGACCATCTTCATCTCTTCGCTGACTTCCTCGTAGCGGCGCCCCATGAAGCGCTTGATCGAGAAGATGGTGTTCTCAGGGTTGGTGACGGCCTGCCGCTTGGCGACCTGGCCGACGAGGCGCTCGCCGCTCTTGGTGAACGCGACGACCGACGGGGTGGTCCGCGTCCCCTCGGCGTTCTCGATCACCTTCGGCTCGCTGCCTTCCATCACGGCGACCACGCTGTTCGTGGTGCCGAGGTCGATTCCGATGATCTTGCTCACGGTTGGACTCTCCTCCTTCTAGCCTGGGGAGTATAGCGCGGTTTTCTTAGTCTGAAGCTATCAAGACACTCGCGCTACGACGTATGTGACAGCTTTGGACTCAGATTTATTCCCCTGCGCAGATGGTCGCGAGGTCCGGCCCCCCTCTCTCCCCGGCGAGGGGAGAGAGGGGCGGGGGGAGTGAGGGGTGGCAGACCAACCCAGCGGGAGGGGGTCGGGTGGGGGACGGCAGCGCGCTACGCGCGCGGGGGTGGGCTAGTCGAGAAGGACCAGAGGCGGCTTGTCGGGCTTTTCGGGCAGGTCGAGGAAGTCGGGGTCGAGCAGGAAATCACCGGTGATCGCCTCGCGCACGCCGAGCTCCGGCCTCGGCTCCCCGCCCTCCACCGGCTGGACCTCGTAGGAGAGGTCCTCCGACGAGTAGGCGAGCCGGCGCCCGGCCGGATCGGCGAGGTCGCGCGGCGAGAGCAGCCTGAGCGCGACGAGCTCCTGCAGGCCGTCCGGATAGCGACCCTCGAGGAGGAAATACGTGCGCGCCGCGCGGTCGACCTGCAGGTAGAGGGCGTTGCGCTGGTTGCGCTCGAGGCCCGCTCGCGTCGGCTCCTGCCAGGGAAACGGGAGCAGGAGGTGCCGCGGGCCGATCCACGGCGAGGCGAAGAGCAGCGCCGCGCCGGCGAGCGCGGCGAGCCGCGGCACGAGCACCGAGACGAGGCTCGGATCGCGGGGCGCCTCGGGTTGCACGAGGACGATCCGCCGGCCGCGCGGGCCGGGACCCGGAGGGCGAGCTGGCGGGTGCGCCGGCCCGACCGCGGGCAGCTCCTCGGCGCGCTCCGCGCGTCCGCGCCCAGCGGGGACCGCGACAGGGCGCGACACCGCTGCCGGCCCCGCCGCCCGTTGCGGGGAGCCGGCGGCGGCTCGCGGGGCGGGCGCCGGTGCCGCCGCGACCGCGGGCGGAGCGGCATGTCGCGGCGCCGCCCGCACCGCCCCGGCGCGGAGCAGCTTGTAGAGCGTGAAGAGCGCGCGGTAGTGGCCGACGCCGGTCTCGTCGGCCAGCACGCCGACCGCCGTTCGCCCGTCGAGCCGCTCGACGAGGGGCCGGTCCTCGGCCGCGACCCAGACTCCCGATCCCTCGCCCGGTCCCGCACCCTCCTGGGCGCCGAAACGGATCTGCGGCCCCCCCGGGACGCGCTCGTAGGCCACCGTGAGGTCCGGAGGTCCACCGACCTGGCCATCCTCGCCGAGGTCCGAGAGCGAGCGGATCAGGAGCTCCTCGACGGAGATGGCGTAGAAGCCCTCTTCGTAGGCCACCTCTTCGCCCGAGTAGAACTTGAACTCGCCCTGGTCCCAGCGCAGCAGCTGCAGCAGGAGACGATAGGTCTGCAGGCGCAACGCCTCGAGCAGCTGGCCGCGCTCGACGAGGCCGCGCTCGAGCAACAGGTCGAGCAGCCGCTTGCCGCCGCCGTCGTGCTCGGCCGAGACCGACGAGAAGTCGCGCGGGCTCACCAGCCCCTGGCTGGCGAGGATCTGCCCGAGGCCCTCCTCCACCGTCTGATTGAGGGCGTCCGCGGCGACCACGTGGCCATCCTTGAAGGAGATGGCGACGATGTCGCTCTCGCCCTGAACGGTCAGGATCCCGGTTTTCCGCTGCGCGGAGATCATCTGCAGGATCTCGGGCAGCTGGAAGGTCTCGAGGGTCCCTTCGATCGCCATAGAGGAAGGGCGCAACTCTAGCAGGCACCGAGCCAAGCACGCCTTGCCGCTTCTCCTGCCGGTTCGCTACGATGGCGAACTGGTGAGCAAGGACCTCAAGGTCACCGACAAGCGGATCTTCACTCCCGAGGGTGAGCTGCGCGACGAGTTCCAGCACCTGCGGGACCGGCCGGCGGCCGAGCCCGAGGCACCGCGCGCAACCGAGCCCGAGCCCGCGCCGGCGCCGCCTCCGCCCGAAGCGAGACAGCCGCCGCCGTCGAGCGACCCCCGCGCCGCCCCTCGCGGCGCCGAGCCGACGAGGTCGGACGAGGGCCCTGCCCCTCGTCTCGAGCTCCCGGGCACGCCGCCGGGTTTCGGGGCGCCGAGCTTCTACGACCTCGTGGCGGTGCTCGCCGAGCCGGTGAGCCTCTACCTCGGGGACATCCAGCTCCCCGACGGCCAGAGCGCCGAGAACCTCGAGATGGCGCGCCTGCACATCGACCTGCTCGACGTGCTGCGACAGAAGACGGCCGGAAACCTCGGGGCCCAGGAGTCGGCGGTGCTGGAGGACGTGCTCTACCGGCTACGCCTGCGCTATGTGCAGAAGCGCGGGTGAGCGCCGGCCCGGCGCTCCCGGCGCGGCGGCGCGGCCGCGTCGCCGCGCGCGTCTCGCGACGGTGCTGCTCGTGGCGGGCATGCTGGCGGCGGCGGGGGCGCGACCTGCCGGCCCGCCCCCCTCGGGCTTCGAGCTCTCGCGCGGCGTGAGCCACAGCCTGCTGCACCTGCAGGAGGTGTGGCTGCAGTGGATCAGCGCCTTCTACCAGGGCGATCGCGCCGATGCGGCGGCGCAGGTCACGGAGCTGCGCAGCTCGCTCTCGAGGCTCGGCTTCAAGCGACTCCCCGAGCTCAGCATGGGCGCCACCGTGCGCGCCATCGAAGTGGCGCGCCAGGGGGACCTCAAGCGCGCGGAGTGGGCGCTCGACGACGCGGAGATCCTCGACCCCGGCCGCCCGGAGACCGCTTTCGGGCGCGCGCTCGCCGCGTGGGAGGGGCACCGCTATCCGCGCGCCGTGTGGCAGCAGATGATCGGCTACGCCCGCCTCTTCTCGTTCCAGCCGAACCAGGAGCTGGCGTCGCAGAACCTCGTGCTGGCGGCGCTCGCCGTCGCCCTCCTCGCCGGCGGCGGCTTCGTCCTCGTGCAGCTCGCCACCAAGGGGAGCCGGCTCTACTGGGCGATCTCGAGCCGCCTCCGCATGCTGCCGGCGCCGATCTGCCACGCCGTGACGATCGCGCTGTTGCTCTGGCCCCTGGCCCTGCCGAGCGGGCTGCTCTGGGCGCTCCTCTACTGGTCCGTCCTCCTCTGGGGCTTCGGCTCGATCTCCGAGCGCGTGGTGACGGTGATGCTCTGGGTGCTGCTCGGGGCGACGCCGTTCGCCATCGCCGCCCAGCACGAGAAGGTCGCGGCGCTGCTCACTCCGCCGGTGCGCGCCATCGCCGCGCTCGACGAGGGACGCCTCTACGGCGCGCTGTTCACGGACCTCGCCTTGCTGCCGACGATGCTCCCCGAGAACATCGCGGTGCGGCAGATGCTCGGCGACCTGCACAGACTCCTGGGGCAGTGGGACGAGGCCCGCATCTACTACGGGCAGGTGCTCGAGAAGGAACCGCAGAACGTCAACGTCCTCCTCGACCTCGGGGCGTACCACTTCCTGACCGGCGACCACGGCGGCGCTCTGCAGTACTTCCAGCGCGCGGCGGCCGCTGACCCGACCAGCGCGGCGGCCTACTACAACCTGAGCCAGGCCTACTCCGACGCCTACCAGTTCGGCGAGCAGCGCGAGGCACTGGCAAGGGCCCGCAACCTCGACGAGGGGCGCGTCAACCGCTGGATCCGGGAGTCGGGAGCCGATCGCGTCGTGACCTTCAACGGCGGGCTCTCGCGCCGTGCCGAGGTGCTGCGCAACCTGAAGCGCACGATGCAGCCCCCGTCGTCGCAGCCCAAGATGGTGCAGAACGTCCGGCGCTGGCTGCCGGTCGGGCTCGTCGTGACGGCGCTCGTGCTCGCCCTGGCGTTGCAGCGCGTCCTGCCGCGCGGCGATGCGCCGCCACCACCGCGGCTGGTCAACCGTCCCGGGCCGCTCGCCACCGTGATGCGAGTCGCCCTTCCCGGAATCCCCTCGGCCGAGGACGGCAACGGCGGGCGTGCCTACCTCGCCCTGCTGGTGGTGGCGCTGGCCCTGGTGCTCCTCGGCGGCAGCCGGCTCCTGTACCCGCTGCCGCTGGGGACGCAGGCGGGGGCGGTGGCGCCGGCGGCGCTGGCGGTGGCGATGCTCGTGGTGTTCTTCGGCAGCCGGGTCTGGGCCGACCTGCACTGACCCCCCCGCGGGCGAAGCCCGCTGCCGCCCCCCGCCCGACCCCCGCCCCTGGGTTGGTCTGCCACCCCTCACACCCCAACCCCTCTCTCCCCTCGCCGGGGAGAGAGGGGCTCAGAGGAAGAGCTTGTGGGTACGGCGCGCGGACGCGGCGCGCGCGTTCGGTGGAACTTGTCGGGCCCCGCGCGCACAGCGCGCTGCCGCCATCCACCCGACCCCCTCCCCTGGGTTGGTCTGCCACCCCGCTCTCCCCAACCCCTCTCTCCCCTCGCCGGGGAGAGAGGGGCTCAGAGGGACTCAGAGGGACTCAGAGGGAGAGCTTGTGGTCACTGCGCGCGGGCTTGTGGCCGCGGCGCGCGCGTTCGGCGGAACCTGTTGGTGTGACCGTACGTTCTCCCTCCATGAAATCTCGCAGCCTCCCGCTTCTGTTCCTCTTGTTGGCTCTCTCGTCGGTGATCGTCGGCGGTGCCGGCGCGCAGTCCTCGGCCGACGTTCCCGCAGCGCCGGCGTCGCTCGCGCTGGTCGGGGCTCGGATCTATCCGGGGCCGGACGCGCTGCCGATATTCGACGGCACGGTGGTGGTTGCCGGCGGCAAGATCGTGGCGGTCGGCAAGCGCGAGGAGGTGGAGGTGCCGGGCGGGGCGGTCGTTCTCGACTGCGCCGGCCTCGTCGTCACCGCGGGCTTCCAGAACAGCCACGTCCACTTCACCGAGGAGAAGTGGCTCGACGCCGCGCACCAGCCGGCGGCTCGGCTCGCGGAGCAGCTCTCGTCGATGCTGCTCCGTCACGGGTTCACCACCGTCGTCGACACCGCGTCGTTCCTCGACAACACCGTCGCGCTCCGCGACCGCATCGAGAGCGGCGAGGTCGCGGGCCCGCGCATCCTCACCGCCGGCGCCCCGCTCTACCCGCCGCGGGGCGTTCCCTTCTACCTCAGGGGAACGCTCCCCGCCGAGGTGCTCGCGGGGCTGCCGCAACCCGCGACCGCGGATGAGGCCACCGCGGTCGTCGCGCGCAACGTCGCGGGCGGCGCGGACATCGCCAAGCTCTTCACCGGCTCCTGGGTCGAACGCGGCAGGGTGCTGCCGATGCCGGCGGAGATCGCCGCGGCGGGTGTGAGGGCGGCCCATGGGGCCGGCAAGCTGGTCTTCAGCCACGCGTCGAACGTCGCCGGCCTCGAGGTGGCGATCGATGCCGGCGTCGACGTGCTCGCCCACGCCATCGACGACACGCGCGGGCTCACGCCGGCGCACCTCGAGCGC